>Ga0265297_10001485_pt1 | contig 54613 bp, 57 predicted proteins | sample Munlanlwell13791_FD_192502 | JGI IMG/M metagenome (GOLD analysis project Ga0265297, IMG submission 192502) | Leachate microbial communities from a municipal landfill in Southern Ontario, Canada - Leachate well 137-91 | ecosystem: Engineered > Solid waste > Landfill > Unclassified | place...
CATACCGTCTGCTCGTCTCGGATCGCCGGAACACCGCGCAGATCGACGGGGTCCATCTGGGAGAGACGCACATCGGCAAGTTGTAAATTATGCTTTGCGGCAAGATCGGCGACGATGTAGGACTTCCCGATCCCCGGGCTTCCGTGAATAAATACGGGAATATCGGTCGCGATGAGGGTATCGAGGTGACGGTAAAGCTCCGTGGTCGTAATCGATGGGGTCTTCACGCGCTCGCCTCGGCGATGATGCAGGTAAAGCAGTGTTCCTGATCATCACAGGTGGCACAGGCCGGCGCAACGCGGCCGATCGCATCGTAGAGAAACTTCTTCCAGAGTTTGTCTTTGGGTTTGATCCGTGCAAGGCCCGGAAAATGTTCCCCCATGTAAGCTCCCATCTGGATACGGCTTTTGAATCCGAGGTCCTGATAGAGGTGGTTCATTTCCAATGATTTCAAAGCAATCAGCGGTGCAATCACATAGCGTCCTTCGTCATTGATCGCGTATTTTTTGAGATACGTCTCGATTTCACGGCGCATGATCTCATGTTCGTTCATACTGTCCCCCTTGAATGATCTCAAAAGGGGTGCATATTATGTACTAGCGTTTCTCTCTCATCCGACCCGCAGTCTCGTCCGTCCCGTAAAAAGGCGTAAAAAATCGTAGATATCGCTCAGGAAAAAAGCCCGGGTGTCCTGATGCTCGAACCGCTGCAGCCATGCACGCTCACGGTTCAGCAATCCGCGGCAGGGGATCACAAACTCCTCCTGCGGAAGGAGCGGCTTGAGGATGCCGCAGTCGTTGATCGCCATCACTACCGCATCGAACAGCTCGTCCAGACGGTCGTCTTCCTCATAATGGTAGAGCTTGCCGTCCATCCGGTAGAACCGGTATATCCCCAGTATCTCATGCGCTTTGTCCGTTTCGTTCATCGTAAAGGCTCCCATATGAGGTTGTGCGCCGCCGCGACCGCTTCGTTCGTCACCGTGCCGTTATAGGTATTAAGTGCACCCGCATAGATCGGATCGTGCAACAGAGTCTCCATCGGCGTCGAAGCGATCTTCAGCGCATAAGGGAGCGTCGCGTTGGTCAGTGCGATCGTCGAGGTGCGCGGATACATCCCGGGCATATTGGCGACGCAGTAGTGGACGATCCCCTCCACCTCGAACGTCGGATGCGAGTGGGTCGTAGGATGGGAGGTCTCGAAACATCCCCCCTGATCGATCGATACATCGACCAATACGGACCCTTTTTGCATCGATGCGAGCATCTCGCGGGTGATCAGTTTTGGGGCTTTGGCTCCGGTGACGAGAACCGTCCCGATGACGAGATCGGCCTCTTTGATACTGTCGGCTATCGCTTCATGCGTGGAGACCATCATCGTCACCCGTGGGCTCATGACATCGCGTAGGTAGCTCAGGCGTTCGGTATTGATGTCGAACATCACGACCTGCGCCCCCAGACCCGCCGCCGCATCGGCCGCCGATTTTCCCGCGACTCCGGCACCGAGTACGACGACGCGATTGGGTTCTACCCCGACCGCCCCGCCGAGCAGCCGCCCGCTTCCGCCGTTGTAGCGTCCCAGATGGACCGCACCGAACAGAGTTGCCATCCGCCCGGCGATCTCGCTCATCGGCTCCAACAGCGGCAGCCGTCTCCCTACTGAGAGCGTCTCATACGCCAGTGCCGTCACTTTTTTAACGCACAGCACTTCGGTGAGCCGCTTGTCCGCGGCGAGATGAAGGTAGGTAAAGAGAATCTGCCCCTCCCGCAGCCGCTCATATTCGACCTCGATCGGCTCTTTGACTTTGAGGATCATCTCCCCTCGGGCATACGCCTCATCCGCATTCGCCACGATCACGGCTCCGGCTTCTTCGTACGCTTTATCCTCGAATCCGCTTCCCAGCCCGGCGCCCCTCTCGATGAGGAGCGTATGCCCCTGCTTAACGAACTCCCTCGTACCCGATGGGGTGATACCGACGCGAAATTCATCGGTCTTGATCTCTTTTGGAACGGCGATAATCATCATTTTCCCCCTATTGCGACTGCATACAGCAGCGCTTTGTCCGACCATTGTGATGCTTCATCATCATAAAACGCACCGATTCCGCTGCATCCGGCACCCAGCCCGGCAGAAACGAAATAAAGCCTTTGGGCATAGATCCCCGCTTCGATATGAGAGTGCGCATCAAACGTCTGTGCATGGATTAATAATACCATATTCGCACCCGCAATAAACCGCTGTTTTAAAAGAAGATGGATTATCTCGGCACGATAATCCCCTTCCCTCGTCAATTTTCCCTGCCGATATACTCCCGGTTGCATAGAATGTGCCTGCAGGACGATCGCGACAACCTCAAGCCCAATCGGGAGTGAAAGCTCCATCACTTTTCGGATAGCCGCGTCGCTCATTGCATGAGAGCGGAACTCCCGGGCACTGCGCCGGGAACGGTTGATATTCTCATATGCTTCATACGCATCGATAAGGGGGGGATGCGTATAGAGAATAGACTTTTTGATGTTAGCCGATAGAGGATCATTCGCAATCGTATAGTCGGTAGGGGAGACTTTCATCATCGCCTCGCGCAGAGCCTTTACCGGCCGTGCCGAATTTTCCCCGATCCCGAATACCGCCGCTATCCTCTCCTCTTCTCCCATCCCCATGGCCCGGTTCAACCCGTCCGGATCGGTGAGAGACAATTTTGTCAAATCCGACCCAAAATGTCGCACCGCCATTGCCAATGCGGCAATCTGGTGCCCGAGGTCGAGATAGCAGTAGCGCCATGCACGCAGACCGTATTTCCACGAAGAACGGAACGGGACGAGCGAAATCATCACAAGAGCGCCGTAAAAGCGCTGATCCAATCCCAAATAGGGTTCACACCCCTCCCCCGCGATCTCGGCGATCATCACCAGCTCCTGCGTCAGGGTGTCGAGATGGTAAATCCCGCTGAGCAGACCTGTGATGTTTCGAATCTGAACGTAAATCTCAATGGGGTGAAGATTTCCTGCCGAGGGGACATTGAGCCTCCGATAGGGTTTCCCTCCGACCGTCCGTTCATCGGTGATGATACGGGTCAGAGACAGCCACCCCAAAGAGGGGTGATCGCAAAGCGGTATCCGGTAGCAAAAGTCGGGATAGCGTTTGAACAAAGAAGGCTGTGAATCCCAATCCAAATAAGTGTTTTTTTCAGCAACCTTTTTTGGGGTCAGAAGGGTCGCTTCACGCACTGCGAAGCTGTCGGAAAACATTACGGTCACTGGTAAGCTCGATCGCGCTGAAACCGTCTTCATTATGAAGTGAGGAGTCGGCTCCGAGAGAGAGGAGCATCCGGACGCACTCGCTGCGCGATGCCGAAGCGGCATACATCAATGCCGTCGTCCCCTCTTCGTTCGTATCGTTGATATCGGCGCCCGCTTCGACCAGCAGACGGATCACTTCGGGGCTGTCGGCATAACACGCATTAAACAGCACCCCGTTAAAATCGTCATTGACCGCATACAGATCTCCCCCCGCTTCGATCAGACGGGAGACCATCATCGCGTTTGCTTCCAATGCCGCCAACAGCAAAGGGGTATTTCCGTTAAATCCTCGGTATTCGAGATCATCGGGATGAAATCCGCGATCTTGTAACCACGTGATGTATTGCTCTACCATAAGAAGATTCCTTTGAGATTCTGCCTCACCGGAGGCATTCTAAAGCGTGTTAAACACCCATCCAGTTTTCGTGGTCATGCCCTTTTTTCTTAAAATTGGCCGCTTTCTCGACCGCTTCGATGCATTGGTCATAGTTCACTTCGTCGGTGATCTCAGCAACGACCTCTTTGTAGCTGATCATCCCCTCCTGATCGATGACGAATACGGCACGTGCGAGCCGGTCTTTGAGCTTCCCTTCCGTAATAAGCAAACCGTATTTTTTGGCAAAATCGCGGTTGGTGTCGATCACGACATCGGCGCCGTCGATCCCTTCGCGTTCCACGAAATCTTTAACAAACTCCGCATCATCGGTCGTTACCATCACCGTTTTGAGTTTTTTAAACTGTTTGATCAAATCATTAAATTTTTTCGCTCCCAGCGAACACACCTCTGTTTTGAGCGAGGGGATCGCGATCAGCAGCTGTGCGGTCGGAGCGATCATCCCGATAACGTTTTGGCTTCCGTCAAGCAGCGAGACGCGGGCTGCTGGAGCCTCACGCCAGATCGTCATCTCTTTTCCATCCAAAGGGGTCGGTGTTCCGTGTACGGTAATATGCACTGTCAATCCTTGCTATTGATTTTTTAAACTCAATGCAATAATTATTCTAAAAACTGCCTATTTTTTATTCACGATTTTGTCTACTACCCTCTGTCTCTTATACTACAATACCGTTATCCCTAAATATGGCAAAGAAAATACCATGATGACCTATGAACCGAAATTACCGAATAATGAAGAGTGTCAGACCTGCCCGCTGACATTTGCATACAAAGAGATCCATCTGCTCTACGATATTGCGGTGATGCTCACCAGCAGCCTCGATATTAACGAAAGCATCGAGAAAGCGATACGCAAACTCAAACAATACGGATATCTGGAGCGGTGCGCCCTCTTTCGCAAAAAAGAGGATGCCGATGAGCTGGAATTACTCGTCTCTATCGATCTCGAACCTCACCAAAAGAAAATGGCGACCTACCGTTTCGGCGAAGGGGCTACGGGTCTTGCCGCCAAAAGCCGCGAACCGATCGTCATCGAAAATATCCACAACAATATCAATTACCTGAACAAAATGGGCAATATCTCGACACAGATGGTCTCGTACGTTGCCGTACCGCTCCTTCAGGATGATGAAGTAATCGGCGTCATCTCGGCCAATATCGGTAAAAACAGTCCCCTGAATTTTGACGAGATCGTCCGTATGCTCACCATCGTCGGAACACTGTTCGTCGGTTCGATGAAAGTTCAGCAAAAATTCGTAGAGGAGAAAGAGTCCCTCAGCGAACTGAAAACCTATTACAAAGAAGAGCTGCAAAAAGATTACAAATTTGAGAATATTATCGGACGCTCGACGCGGATGCAGCAGGTATTCGGAATGATCAACACCGTCGCCCCGACCGATGCGACGATCCTCATCCGCGGAGAGACGGGGACGGGGAAAGAGCTGATCGCCACCGCCGTACACAATCTCAGCCGCCGCCAAAACGGTCCGTTTATCAAACTCAACTGTGCGGCTATCAGCGAGACGCTGCTCGAATCCGAACTTTTCGGACACGAAAAAGGGGCATTCACCGATGCGAGAGAGATGCGTAAAGGGCGATTCGAACTGGCAGACGGAGGGACGCTGTTTCTCGATGAGATCGGGGATATCACCCCTTCATTGCAGGTCAAACTGCTCCGGATCCTGCAGGAGCAGGAGTTCGAGCGGGTCGGGGGGAACAAGACGATCAAAACCAACGTCCGCCTCGTCGCCGCGACCAACCGCAATCTCGAAGAGATGGTCCGCAAAGGGGAGTTCCGCGAAGACCTCTTCTACCGTCTCAACGTCATACCGATCAACCTGCCGCCGCTGCGGGAGCGGTACGAGGACGTCAAACTCCTCATCGAGCACTATCTCCACCGCTTTATGAAAGAGCACCGCAAAACCATGCACTTCACCAAAGGGGCGATGGAACTGCTCCTCGATTATCCGTGGCCGGGGAACATCCGCGAACTCCAAAACACGATGGAGCGGATCGTCCTCATCTGTCCGGACGGAGAGATTCAGCCGGAGATGCTCAGCCATGTATTGCCGTTCAACTATCAAAAGCTCTACATGCAGCCTGAGACTCCGCCGATGCCTCAGCAGCAATACACGGCTCCTGCCGCACCGACACTTCCAAAAGAGAGTCCGGGTGCACCGATGACCAAAAAGAGTCTTCAGGAACTCGAACGCGAAGCGATCACCCAAGCACTCATCGATTCACACGGTATCCAGACCAAAGCGGCACGTCTGCTGGGGATGACCGCACGCCAAATCGGGTATAAAATCAAACAGTACGGAATCGAACTCTAGCCCTTATACCATCTCGATGTGAACGGTATTTTTCCCTTCCGATTTTGCATGGTAAAGGGCATTGTCGGCACGTGCCACTGCCTCTTCGAGTTTTTCATCAGGACGGATCGGAGTCAGACCGAAACTGCACGTCACATGACCGATCGTGTCAAAAAGATACGTATTGATCCGATCGCAAATCTGTTTGGCAGTCCTGATCACTTTTTCAGGATCGGAATAGCGAAGTAAAATCGCGAATTCGTCTCCCCCCCACCGGATAAAGACATCCGATTGACGGATAGAATGGCTCACCAGCAAAGCCAACTCCTTCAAAACCGAATCACCGACATTGTGTCCGAAGGAATCATTAATCTTTTTGAAATCGTCGATGTCGAACATCATCAAAAACATACTCACGTCGTACCGTTTCCCGAGCGCTTGATGTGCCTGATAGATCTCCTCGAACAACCGGCGGTTTCCGATCCCCGTCAACGAATCGGTAGTGGCCAGTTTGATCAGCCCGCTCTCCCCCTCTGCGGCCATCGCAAGTATCGAATGGAACACATTGTACTCATGTTTGATCAGAGGGTTCATCTGGGTATAGCACAGCGATAACAAATGGCGGCGGTCAGCCATTCCGACCACTTTTTTCTCATTCAGGACGACGATTTTATTATACGGGGCATCGAGCATCGCATCGAGGACCTCCGAGATTTGCTGCGTTGCCTGAAACGTCAATAAGGGAGAGGTCATAAACTCTTTGACGGGCAAATTCAGATTCTCCCAGTTTTGGAGGGTGCGGATGATATCTTTGAGCGTCATGATGCCGCAGGCGATCCCCTCTTCGGTGAGGATGACCGCATCGGGCGTCTTTGCGGAGACATACGCCAATACCTCTCGTAACGGCGTAGAGCTCTCGAATGTTTCTACCCCGTGTTCCGTATCAAAGATATCGCCTATCGGCGTCAGATGATTCACACCCTTCAATTGCTCGATCATCATGCTCATCTAGATGTCACTTTGGATATTGCAGTGATACAAAAATTTCATCAACTCAGGAGAACGCTCTTTCATCTCCTGCATGTCGTGCACATACTGTTTGAGCGGTATGCCGTAGAGGCGTTTGAAGTCGTTGAGGAAATGGGACTGGTCATAATATCCGCTTTCACGCACACTCAGAGAATCGTAATTGTCATCATAAATCGTTTGAATCATTTTTTTTCGTTTGACCGTCATCAGATAGGTCGATAGACTGATGCCGAGGTATTCTTTGAAATATCGCCGCAAAGAGCGTTCCGAGATACCAAACCGTTGCGCGATGGATGCAGCCGTATTGGTCGGAAGATGGGTGAAATTGGCATTGATGTAGCTGACGATATCTTTGGTAACACGATACGACTTTTGCGTACTTGCCTCGCTCATCAGCGAATCGACACGGGCTATATACGCTTCGGTCTCTTGTTCCGAGGCGGCATCTATTCCGATATCTGATCCGAATACGACACGATTTACCATCGACGCCACAGGTGTTTGAGCCAGTTTGAATATTCCGTATGGGGCAAGACGGATGACGGTGAGTTTTTTCTCCGTATTTTTAAAAACGATCTTGATTTTCGGGATATCGGTGAACTTGCCGCAGATCAGGTTCCCGTCGCATTCGTATTCTTTGCCGTCGATACTGAAAGTGATCAGGGCACATCCGTCATTGAGGATAATATGTTCATGGACCGAAGGGGCACCGATAAAATGAAATTTTTGCTCTTTAGTGTATGTTTCAGCCGGTACATGAAAAACGGAATCGACATAAGGGTTTTCATGACAAACAATATCCATACAGTATAATCCTTTAATTGGTCATAATCATAGATTACTGTAGCCAAAATGTCTTGTAAAATTCGGACAAAACGGGAAAAAAATGTATTAAATAATATTATTTGTTAAAAAAATACGACGCAGGGTTCCGGATCACCTCCGGAAGTAGAAAAGAAAAGAACGATGAAGTGATTAATCGCCCCGACGTACCGCCATCACTTCTGATGGGAACTTTTTAGGAGCGGGTTCGATATACTATCTTCACGACGCCCTCAACCCGCCAAAACTATCAAATACATGCTGATATACCATCTCAACCGATCGCGGCCATAACTCTTCATCATATGCAGCGGGTAAACGATCCAAAATATCCCTTATTGTATTTTTAACCTGCGCTTTAGCCTGCTGCTTTTTACGCCAATCAATGACTAAGATAGCTTTGAGGGTTTCGAGCAAATCATGCGCCACTTTTTTAACTTCTTTACGCTCTTTTTCGGTTAGTTCAACACCCGATGCGATCAAATCGAAAATTGCCAGCTCTTCTTCACTCAATTCTTCTCGTGCGGCACGTCTCTCTTCGGGATTGAGTTCTTCTTTGATGAAGCGTTTTAGTTCTTCAAAAAAGACTTCGGCATTAGCCGCTCCGAGGTTATATCGTTCAACCAACTCTTGGAACTTTTCTTTGAGATCCAAACGTGAACTATTTTGCTCGATCATAACGTTCAATTTTCGTTCAATAAGATTCTTCAGTCGTTCCGCTTCAGAACGCGTAGGTGAAACCATCTGTTCTAACATCTTCATTAACGCTTCAAAATCAATCTGCGAAATATTGACCGGACACGGTAAGTGTGATTTAATCTCTACGGTTTCGATCGCGTCATCCAATAATACGTTGACTCTATCGCGCAGAACCTGCAACACTTCTTCATCATCAATGTCTTCACCCGCCTTCAACCTCATTTGCTGATAGATGACATTGATCGCTACACGCTCTGCTATAAACGCTTCCGCGCGTACATCCGGTAAGATTCCTTTGAAGATACGATTGATTTGGCGTAGATAGGAGGTAAATGTCTCTTTACTCGATGGCTCTTGCATCATTTCACTGGCAGCATCAAGCAATCGAAGCTTATCAAGTTGCGTTGCATTGATAATAGCTTGTAATGAAACACCATGATCATCTAAAAAGTTTTTAGCTTCGGACATCGCAGCCATGAGCGCTTCATACAAACGTTCTTTATCAATAGCCGGAAGATCAATCTTTGATCCGTCCAATGTTGCACCATATAACCCCAGCGCTTCTCTCAGTGCTCCAAATATACTGATGTAATCGACAACCTGACCATTGGGCTTACCGGGGAAAAGTCGATTTGCCCGTGCAATCGCTTGCATGAGAGTATGGCTTTTGAGCGGTTTATCGAGATAGAGCGTCGAAACAGCAGGTGCATCGAATCCGGTCAGCCACATAGCACATACAAATACAATGCGTAGCGGGTCATCAGGATCTTTGAATTTCTCATCGAGTTTTTCATGCTCCATACGGTATCGGTGCGGTCCTATTTCTACACCGCGTGAACGCAGTCGATCTTCTTCACCTGCACCACCCGACACGACAACTGCCATATCCGTTTGACGCATATACTCGATGTCATTTTGCAGCTTGGACAATACACTGCCTCTTGCCGTTTTTGATTCGGCTTCGAGCTGCTCTATTTTTGCTTTCCACGCTATCTGTACCAAATCATACATCTTGATCGCGGTGGGTTTATCAATAGAGACCGTCATCGCTTTACCCATATACTCTCGCCCCATGAAATGCTCTACGATATCATGGGCAATCGTCTCTAGCCGCTCTTTTCGAGTGATGATATGATAGGCACTGGCAAATTCTCGCTCCATCTTCGACTCTTGCTCATCGCTCAAATCAGCCTCATCGAGAAGTTCGAGGATCGCATCCCCTAAATCATCACGCTTCAATCCTACTTCGGGAACACGGTTTTCATAATAGAGCGGTAACGTCGCACCATCTTCAACTGCATCGGAGAAATTGTATACGCTCACATAATCACCGAATACCTCTTTGGTTCTCTCTTCCCCTGATAACAATGGTGTCCCAGTAAATGCAATAAAAGACGCTTTTGGCAATGCAGAACGCATATTCATCGCCATGGATGAGTACTGGCTACGGTGCGCTTCATCGGTAATGACGATAACATCATCTCGATTTGATAACAAGGGATACGTCTCGCCTAACGGTGCGCGAAATTTCTGAATCAGGGTAAATACGAATCGGTGATCTTCGCTGAGTAGCCGTCGTAAATCATCCCCTGAATCCGCTTGGCACTCTTCAGCCAACACTCCCGCACTGTGAAATCCTTTGTATATCTGATCATCCAAATCACTGCGATCCGTCACGATAACAAATGTCCAGTTTCCCGGAATCTTACGGAAGATTTTCTGAGCAAAAAACGTCATCGAAAAGCTTTTTCCACTCCCCTGCGTATGCCAAAATACACCGAGTTTTCCTTCGATCTCCTTGATGTGCCCTATTCCTTTGAGCGATTGATTTACACCGAGATATTGATGATATTTGGCAACAATCTTGACCGTCTCTTTTTTCGTGATATAGAGTGTGAAATTTTCGATCAGATCGAGCAAGCGGTTTTTCTCGCACGTGCCCCGTAACATTACTTCGAGGCTTACCCGTCGCGGTTCATCTTCACGTTCGATTTTTTTCCATTCGCTGAAATGTTCCCAACTGCTCGAAACCGTCCCGATCTTCGAAGCGATACCGTTTGAGAGAATGATGAGTTGGTTGTACCAGAAGAGCTGAGGAATAGAGGATTTATAGTCTTTGAGATTATCATTATACGCTTTTGAAAGTTTGGCATGAGAAGATTTGAGCTCGATAAACACGAGCGGAAGCCCATTCACGAATCCGATCAAATCAGCCCGCTTAGGCTGAGTTTCCCCCATGATCCAAAACTGTGAACACAACAGAAAATCATTCGCTTCCGGTCGTTCCCAGTCGATCACGCGAAGGGTCACGTCTTCGGTTTCTCCCTTGTCATTATGGACGCTAAGTTTTAAACCGTCTTTGATGATTTTATAGACCTCCTGATTGGCGGCTATCGGACTCATCGCAGAGCGATCACGCATGATGATATCGGCAGCTTCAGAGAGGGAGACTTTAGAAATAGAGGGATTAAATTTTTCAAGAGCATGGATGAGTCGCGGTCGCAGTACTACTTCACTACGATTAAAACGCCCCAATGTTCCGTTTTCACCGAAATCTTCTTTGTAGACATTTAGATTTTGCCATTGCATCTCATGAAAGATACTTATGGCACTTTGTTCGACAATCGAATCTTCGGTATAACTCATAGCTTCTCGCTTTGATTAAATTCTTCGTGCAATCGTCTCAATAATGCGTTAATCTCATTCCATGGTAAAAATCGCTGATACCGTTTCATACGTTCAAATGCTTCTTCAGCCTCATGAATCGTTATCATGCCATGGCGTACAAACTCTTCCATCACCCACAATGTCCCTTTGACATCGACACCCTCTTTTTTAGCTGCAATCCGCAAAGCACCATCACCGCTAATCAAAGGTGCATTCTCCTGTTTTGCGAGTGCCAATGCCAAAAGATCATTTGATCCGGCCTTGGGATACATACTATTTAAACCACCGGCATACATCGTATATTCTTCATTAACCGTCATAATTTGCAATCCATAAGCAGGCAAGTCTCCATGATTTTCAGAAAGCTCTTCAAAATAAAGCATGTCCGGCACTGCAAATTCATAAGGAAGCAGAAACATCTGTCCGATCAATCCACAAGTGGTTAAATCGATAAAGATATTCGTATCACTGATGAACAGACGCACCGTTGCTCTCTATCATTCGGAGATGGTAAAAATCCATGACGCTCATATTCATCAAATCGGCCGCTTTGGACTCTCCGATATACTCTTCCGCCAACGCATGAAAAATCAGCTGAGTGAAATGGTGGGACTCTTCTTGCTTGGTGGGATAAGGCTCATTTTTACGCCAGCCACGCTGAGAAAAATCAATCACCACATGTTTGTAATAACTCTCTTTGATAATCCCCAAATCATACGCCCGACGTAATGCCGCAGACATCGAAATACCGTACTCTTGTTTCAACAACAACAGCTCTCGATACTCCAGCTTGGTTCGAAGCGTCCCCAACTCATCCTGAACCGCTACTTTAGGCACCAGCAATGCTCCTGCAAATCGATGACACGCCTTTTCTTCGTTCAATGTACCATCTAACCGATCATGCATCAACAAATGTCCTAATTCATGCGCCATTGTAAATCGTTGTCGATCTCCCGACCATTTTGAGGATATTACAACGACAGGATGTTCCCCGACATGCGCCATTAGACCATCAAATTTACCATCACCGTCATCCTCGACTTGAAACACACGAATCCCATGAGTCTCCAATACGTCGATCAGTTCAGGGATAGGATTCATCCCCAGTTTCCACTCATTACGCACCGCTTCAGCAATGGTTTCGATATCGTCATAAGACGTGATCATAGAAGGCAACCCATCAACCAATGCAAAAGGGTGTACGGGTGATTTTGGAAACAATGCTTCGAGTTCCAAACGGCGTTCGATTTGATCCAAGATTTTTCCCTCGATGATATCCAGCTGTTTTTGAGATATTGAGCTTTTTTTACGGTATTCCGGTTTTGAAAGTGTTACACTCTGTTGACGGAAAAAATATCCGCTCTTTACCCCCAAAGCCTGAGATAATTTTAAAAGCATCTGCGAATCGGGATGAATTTGATTTTTTTCATATTTTGCTATGGCTGTCTGAGAGACACCCACTTGATCTGCCAATCCACGCAATGACAGTCCGGCGGTTTTACGCGCCCGCGCTATACGCTCTCCAAACATTTTATCACTCCTCCCATGGTTTACAACCATGATGACTATCTTGTAAATTGTAAATCGAAACAACTTCATATCGGCTGAATAGGTTTACATTTTAAATATTTTATTGTATATTTGTAAACCTATTTCACAAATGGAGTTTCAGATGCTCACTTTAAATTGGACGGATATATTAAAACCTATCGTTGCGCCGCTGGTTGAAAACTACTGGTGGGCACTCTTGCTGATGATTGTAGTGGGTATTGTGTGGTACACCCTCCGCTTTGATTTCACAGAGACGTATCGACAGCGGAAGCGTCATACCGTCGAAGCGATCAAATGGATCGCTATCCCTGCGATGTTTTTAGTAGGGTATCTGTTCTTGATGGAGTATTACTGGGTACTATCGTTTCTAATCGCAGGGGTAGTATTCTATATTCTCGATCAGATCGGTTTAATCGATCTAAATTTTATGCGCTGATAGCGTAAAACACATCTTATGAAAGGAGACACCATGGCAAATAAAAAGCAGACATCCTCTAATGTAGCTTCTACAGCATCAAAAGTGCTGAAAAGCCCTTCTGCAAGCAAAGCCTGTAAATCAGTCGCTGCTAGCGCCCTTAGTCAAACGAAAAAAGGGAAGTAATCGCATACTGAGAGGGAATTCTTCTCAGTATTCAAAATCAGTTAGATATGTGAGTTAAATCATTTAACATGTAACGAGGCTTACCTTGACCGACTTGTGTGATACGGAAGTTAAGTGAAACTGGTTTATGCAAATACTCTCGGTTTAATACATCAGGATCTTTAATATCCGCGCCGATTTTTCCAGTAATGACCCCTTCGCTCGTTTTAAATTCAAATGTTCTTCTTGAAGGTAAAATTCCTTGTAATTCACCTTGGAAAATACCCTCTATTTCAGAAATATTGTCTTTATCGAGTTTAGACATTGCTATTTCTATCTGTTCTAAATCTGAAAATCGAAAAGTCTTTTCTTTAAATGAAAGTGCACACCAAGCTTTATTAGTTTTCATTACCTCTAAAAATGCTACTGCATTGGCAACAGCTCTTGGATGAATTTCTTCAACAAGTTCAGTCAATAAATCATCATTTCCGGTAACCGAAGAGTTAAAGAGTTCCTGCATTTTTTCAAGAGCAACTTCAGCCTCGGATGATCCTGGAAAAAGAGAATCTTCATCAGCTTTTGGTATCTCAAATTCAAAGCCAAACGACCCGACAGCAGTTCCTGTTATAAGCATTTGATTACGCTCTCTATTGGGAATTGGCCCCATATATTTTAAGTTATCAGCTAACGATGCTGCGATAGCAGCAACGGCTTCAGAAAATGATCCGGCAGCTTTTGCAGCGAACTCAGCTACGATCCCATGGCTACCAATAACTGGTTGACCACGAAAAGTTATTACAGCACGATGGCGAATGCTCTCTTTTCCAATACTCTCGAATATTTTTTTTGCGGATTTAAGACGCGATTCAAGCCCCATCCGTTCAATGACTCTATTAGAAGGTATCTCAGCTAACAACGATTCCAATTGTTTGATTTCAGAAGAAACCATGTCGTATTCTCTGTAATTCATACAACACCCCCTTCATTTGTAATGGCGTGCAAAAATGCTAAAGCCTCTGCATCTTCAATTGGTGAAAGATCAATCTCTAAAAAACCTTTCCACTTCTCTTGACGAGTATGTGACCACATACTGTACCAATACGATATTTGTCTAACGTGCAAATGATCACTCTCTTGTCCAATCTCAACGAAGTATGCATCAACTTTAAATATTTCTTTGACATACTCTTGATTGAATAAATCAATATTATTAGCTACTAAAATTTCTTGATCTACACCATCAGGCAACATAAAGAATGTTACAACATCAATATCGTTCGGATGACGGTTTTGCGTCATTTCGACATTTTCCATAAAACTACCGTCAAGCCATTGAAAACCCTCAATCATCCCAAGATTATGTAAGGATTGACGATACCTTAAAAGACCACTTAATATGTTTCTTCGCTCCGGAGTTTCAGAAAATTTATTGACAATATCCATCAACCCAATACGATAAGGAGACCTTTCTGGACTATGCCCAGGCTGATCAGGTCGTATAGGAGGAATCAAGCCTGAAATGTTCCAATCAGGTATCATTTATCTCCCTCCTTCTAATATTCTACTCTTAAGCAAGTAGCATACCCAAATTTCAACAATATATCTCATTATATTGCTTTTATCTTCCCCGAAATCAGCTTCGGCAAAAGCATATCCCGTTGAGTTTTGAGGTTTAAATTGGATTTCAGTAATTTCAATATTTGTTTGAATATTGGATCAATACAATTCTGATAATTTTTCATCAAAAACTGATCTGGCAATAAAAATGGCATTGATTTAACGACCTGAGAATTTATAGCATTTCCAATTGAGGATGTATTGCCTAGTGTTTGAAACTGAAAATGTTGCAAGTAAAAATAAACATACTCTTTACAAAGCATTGCATTGTTTTTGATATTGAAATGTGCGATTGCTTCGTTGGTAACCATATTTTCTGTAGTAATAGAAACTTTACCAACCGTTAATTTGAAACTCATAATCACTGTATCAGATGGAACAATTCTGAAATTGAACTTTTCAATTGCATCATCAGTTAAATTTTCTGCGGTATTTAAAAGGAATATTTGATTACTACCCATATCTCTAATAGATACCCATTGTAAGCCTTGATTATATGTGAACCATTGTGCTTCATTTCTTGGCGGAGTTTTACCAATATTCAATGAAAACAAATCATTGACTTTATGAATTTCCCACCCCTCCGGTATCTGTCCCAACTCCGAGTCAACCATTTTAACCGCTTCGTGACCGGGAAATCGGAATTTAACAAACCATTCACGATAAAGGCTTCGTGCCATCTCTTCGAGGATCGCGATGCGGTGATTATTGTTTTCGATAAGGTCATCGTAAGCGGAAAGGATAGACGCGATTTTTTGTTGAACTTCTTGATCAGGTAATTCTAATTCAAAGCCTTTTATAGCGTCTAATGTAATACTTGCTTGACTTGCAGCTCCTTGTGCCGTACCAACAATATAATCTTTAAAATTTTGATCTTTTAACACATAATAGAGATAGCTTTGAACAATATTTTCATCTGGATAAATTATTACAGCATTTTGATTCAGCAAAGACCCATGAGCTTGAAAAGGAACTTTAATAGTTTTTCCAACAACTGATGCTGGATTACTTGGCCAAGAACCTACCGTTTGAATCACAATATCATTTGTTTTTAATGCATATTTTTTATATTTTTCTGCTACTTCAAAAGGGATTTTTACAAGCTTCGATGTAACTATAGAATTTTCTGTAAAATCTGATACTTTTACAATAGGATGCCCATCTTTTTCATACCATTGGCTTTTAAAAGCAAAACCCTTTAGAGTGCTGATGTAATCTCCAAGTTGAATAATTTTACTCATCGTGTACCCAAAATCTCAGCCACATTCTCCGAAATCCGTCGTTCCAGTTCATGCGCTTCGGCATTAAGTACTTCGAGTTCTTCTTGGAGTGTTTCGAGTCGGATGGCAAATTCTTCCTCGTCGTCTTCTACTCCTGCGGTAACACCGACATAGCGCCCAGGGTTGAGACTGTATCCCTGCGCAGCGATCTCGTCTATCGTGGCAACTTTACAGAGCCCCGCAATGTCTTGATACGTCCTATCAACAAAAAATTGCTCAACCGTGTATTCCCCATCGTTGCGTTCGTCTTCATGGTGAGTTTTATAGGTGTCATCAGTCGCTTCGCCCCGATAGAGTCGGACGATATCAGCGATAAAATTCAGCTGCTCAGAGCTGTAATCACGCACCGATCGTGTGACCTGCTTAAAGATATGGCGTGCATCGATAAATAGAACTTTGTCTTTTCGAGATTGCGGTTTGCCTTTATCCAAAAACCACAGTGTACACGGCAATGTCACAGTGTAAAAAAAGTTTGAACTGATCGCGACCATCACATCCACTCCGCCACTCTCGATGAGCTGACGGCGAATCTCCATCTCGCTTCCTCTGGCATCCGCCGCAGAGTTTGCCATGACGAACCCTGCACGACCGGTATCGTTCAAACTCGCATAAAAGAGCTGTATCCACAGATAATTGCCATTGTCGCTGTTGGGCATACCGAAAGGGAAACGGGCTTTGTCATCTGCGATACGCTCTTTTTGGATGTTGTTGACGTTAAACGGAGGATTTGCCATGACAAAATCAAACTGTCCGGCGCATTGGTGAATATCCTCGTAGTAGGAGTTCCCCTCACGAATATCCCCTTGCAATCCATGAACCGCAAGATTGAGTTTCGCGATACGGACGGTATCCCCTGTTTTTTCCTGACCAAAGATCGAGAGCTCACTGCTGGCATTTCGGTTATGCTCGGCGACAAACGACGCACTGGAGACAAACATCCCACCGCTTCCACAGGCAGGGTCAAAAACCTTGCCGTGATAAGGTTCGATGATCTCGGTGATGAGACGTACTAGATGAGCAGGGGTAAAAAACTCTCCACCCCCTTGCCCTTCGCTCTTGGCAAACTCGGTGAGGAAATACTCATAGATCCGCCCGAATACATCCGTACCGATGTCGAAACGAATACCCGCAAAGTTTTTTAGGAGTGTGATGAGGATAGCGTTATCAAATTTGGTGTAAGTTTTCGGGAGAGTATCACGGATCGCTTCATTCTCGGCTTCGAGTGCTTTCATCGCATCATTGATTGCACGTCCGATATCGGCACCATCAGGAAGTTTGAGGAGGTTATCGAACAGTGCAACATCGGGGACATACATCGCCCCCTCAGCCTGAATCGCTGTTTTGATATCCGCACCACGACGGCGGGAAGTTTGTGCAGATTCGATTGCTTCTTTGGCAATCAGATAGCGATACTCGGCGTAGCGTAAAAAAATTAGTCCCAATACCGGACGAGAATATTCTGATGCCGTGAGATTGGAGTTGGCACGCAGCTCATCGGCTGCTGACCATAGCCGTTTTTCAAGTGCTTCGATGTTTTTAAAACTCATACTATCCCTTACGAATAAATGCTCTATTAGAGATTTATTATAGTAGGTATAGGCTGAAAAACTTACTCGCCCCGACGTACCGCCACCACTTCGGAAGGGAACTTTTTAGGCCCCGGCTCGATAAACCATGTTTCACCGTTGCTTAACGCAACTTCACCGCCCCATTTTTCATCCGTATCAAACTCACTTTTAATGATAGTCTCTTCCATATCTTTTTTGGCAACGTAAAATGAGATTGCCCCTTTAGAATCGTAACGCAGCATGACTTTTGCCATAATAACTCCCTTTGTTTTTTGTATTATTTCAGAGACAAACGCTCCAAAGTTGCACTCGCGTGCCTGTTCATTTCACCGTCACATAACGTGAAAAAACTTCCTAATTCGGTTCAACCAATCTGATGAGAGGTAGCTTTCAAACGTGATTCGCAAAAATGTCCCTGCGAGTCTGCGAATGATCGTATTGACTTCATAACGGTTGTCGTCTCTCTCGGGGAAATCGTCACGGTAATGACTCCCCCGGCTCTCTTCGCGTGCCAACGCAGACATCACCATCGCTTCGGCAACAGTGAGGGCATTGCGAAACTCGATGATCGCCATCAATTCCACGTTGTCGGTGCGCTCTTTGTTGACGCAGCAAAGCCCCGATGAGGTCTTCATCAGATAATGGACATATTCCAAAGCACCGGCGAGAGAATCGTGATCCCGGAATATCCCCACATTTTTATACAGGACATTCCCGAGATTGCGCCGCATCGTATTGATGTTAAAACGGTTCTCCCCCTCCAGCAGCATCTCGACATAGCGGGTCTCTTTATCCACCAGCGCATAATCGATCGGGTGAAATTTCCCTTTCTTCGCCGCACGCGCCGCATTGATCCCCGCCAGTCTTCCGAAATAGGCCGCTTCAAGCAGGCTGTTTCCCCCCAGCCGATTGGCACCGTGCACCCCGCTGTAAGCGCATTCGCCGCAGACAAAAATGTTATCGATGTCACTCGATGTGTCATCACGGCTCCAGATTCCCCCCATCGTATAGTGCGCCGAAGGGGTGATCGGGAGCAGCTCGGTGAGAATGTCGATTCCCGCTCCGTTGAGGGCATGTTTCCGGGCAGAGGGGAGCTTTTTATCGATCAGCTCCTCGCCCAAATGGCGGAAATCGAGATAGACGCTCCGTCCCGCCATCTGATGACGGGCGATATCGCGTGAGAGCTTGTCGCGTGTCTGAAGCTCGTCGGTAAATCGGAAGCCCGTCTCATCCACGATAGTTGCCCCCTCGCCGCGTGCCGCTTCGCTGATCAGGGTGCCGCTTCCGACCAGTGTCGTCGGATGAAACTGGACAAACTCCATATTGACCAGCCGCATTTTCGAGCGCAGCGCAATGGCCAGCAGATCACCGCTCGCTTCTTGAGAATTGGTCGAGTGGCCGCGATAGATCCCCGCATACCCCCCGCCGGCCAATACCAGCGATTTACAGGCAAACGCGATCACCTGTGAATCACGGCGACGGAGCATCGTAATGCCGGAGAGCTGATCGTTAAAGGTCGCTATCGCGAGCATTAAATGGTTGGGAAACATCTGAACCCCCTCTTTGCGGCACTGAACGAGCAAAGTCTGCGTAATCGCCGCACCGGTACGGTCGGCGATATAGCACGTCCGTGCGGCCGCCGTTCCGCCGAAAGGGCGCTGGGCCACCTCCCCGTCCTCGGCGGTATCAAACGCAACCCCCATCTGCCGAAGCTCTTCAATGATCTCTTCGGCGCCGCGTACCATCGCATTAACCACAGCGGGGCGTCCCAATTTATCCGCACCGTTGAGCGTATCGTGTGCGTGTTTCATCCACGTATCGTCTTTCGTCGTCTTCAAGACGGCATTGATTCCGCCCGACGCGACCGCAGAATTGGAACGCAGTTGGCTGCTTTTGCTTATCAGCGCCACGTTCAGCCCCGCACGCCGCGCATGAAGTGCCGCAAAAAGACCCGATATCCCGCTTCCGACTACAATGACGTCATACAGCATGAGTATCTCGCATCAAATTCTCCATCGCCTCGGGCGTGGCACCGGGGAGATAGCCCAATATTGCGTTATCAGAGACGTGCGACGGATCGACTGCCCCGAATATCGCACTGATCGCTCCGGCGGAGCGGGCAAACTGCAATGCACTTGCCACATCGTTCAACTCGCTTGTCTTCATCAGCTCTCCTATTTTTGCGGCAAACGGGCGTTTGAAGAGATTCTTCTGCAACAGCGGAGATGAACCCATATAGGTCAGACCGAACCGTGCGCACGCATGCATCAGCGGATAGTACATCCCGTCTTCACACTGCTGATTGGCATATCCGTACGCATGGGGCTTTGCCATATTAAACGGGCTTTGGAGGTATTTGAACCCGTGATCTTCTCCCCCGACCCGACGGGCAATCTCGACGATTTTAGCGAGCGAAATATACTCCGTATGCTCCTCTTCGTACAAAAATCCGTTCCATGCCGCGATACCGTACGCACCGATCTTCTTCTCGTCTCTGAGTTCCTCGAACAATTGAAACGCCTCCTCGATGCGTTTGTAAAATGCATCCTGTTCGACGTACCCGAGCTGAGTCTCCGGATTATGCAGGTATAGGATATCGATCGTCTTCAATCCGAGATTTTTTAGCGATTGTTCACAGCTCCAGCGCAGATACGCAGGCGACATACAATGCTGATCGATAACGATCTCCTCTTTGGTTGCCAGCCCCGGAGCGATGATCATCTCCTGTATCCATCCGTAGGGATTATCGGGAAACGGAAAATCGAGGGGGATAAACCCGGCTTTGGAAGCGATGATCACCTCTTCGCGCTTGATCTCACCCGTGTCGATCATCTCAGCTAACGCTTCACCTATCTCCCTTTCAGACATCTGATAGCGGTAGTTGATCGCCGTATCGATGAGATGGATCCCGTTGCGCAACGCGGTCTTGATCGCTTCGGAGTAGTTGATAATGTAATTGTCCTCTTTATAGGGTTCGGGTTTATAGGTCCCGATCCCCAGCGAAGGGAAAAAGAGTTCTCCGTTAAAACGGTAAAAATCTTTGGAATAGTTTCCGAAACGTTTGAGATAGCTGAAAGTTCCCTCTTTGGTGGCACGTGACATTTTAAACAACCATCACTCGCAAGTTGGCTTTGAGTTTGAAATTGAGCATGTCCTGCATTCCGGCAAGGGTTGTCGTCGTGTTCATCGAACAGCTCATACACTCCCCCTTGTACTGGATGTAAAGCTCATGTCCCTCTTCGGTCTCTTTGAGGTCGATCACTTCGACATCGCCGTTATCGGCTTTGAGGGTCGGTCGGATATACTCTTCGAGGATCGATTCGATGCTTCGGAGTTTTTGGACCAGACTCATCGCATTGAAGTTTCCGTCCCCTTTGGCCTCTTTGATCTTTTTGCTGATCGCCTCTTTTTCAAGTTCAGCGGTGATTTCGGCGAGCATATCGACGAGATAGACGTCTTTTTTCTCATGACCGCCCGGTTTTATGCACGATTTGCAAAAGCCCCCCGCTTTGGTATAGTCGGTAATCTTTTCGATCGAGTCGAGCTTATTGAGACGGATCACCTCTTTGAGGGTATCGAGACTGACACGGGCACATTCGCAGACGATAAACTCCGTCTCGAACTCGCTCATATCGACCCCTTTATAGATCGATGCCGCTTTTTTGATCACGTCGTACGCCATAACCGAACAGTGCATCTTTTGCCCCGGTACCGCAGGAATATCTTCGTCATCTCGAAGCGCTTTTTCTACGTCGATATTGGTGATTTTGAGCGCCTCATCGACCGTTTTTTCCATACAAAGTTCCGCCATCATGTCCGAACTCGCAATCGCCGTACCGCAACCGAAGCTTTTAAATCGGCTTTTGACGATCACATCATTTTTCGGATCGATCATCCAGTACAGACGCACCGCATCCCCGCAGCTCTCTGCACCGAAGTCGGCAATGATCAACTGTTTTTCTGCCGCATCGGCCTCTTCTTGAGTGATCTCTCCCATATTGATCGGATCGTTCATACGTCGTTGCACTTCACTTGAATACTCTTCCCATAATGCTCCGCCGATTAACGTGTCTCGTGCCATTGATTGCTCCTTGATGGATGATATTGCTTTTTAAGTTGCAAAAGGCGTTCTTGCAACTATGTGACAATTTTGTCGCAGTCAATAATGAGAACGGTATATGCAGTAACTCTATTGAATCCTATGCAAAGTGTAGAAAAAACAACGCTTTACGAAGTGTTTGCCTATCCTACTCAAAGAGCGGGATGATTGGCGATGCAGAGGCGATAAACTGCCTATAAAATAGGCAATATATTTATTTCTATCCATTGCATTTTAACTACAATATTAACAAATAAAAGGGGGTCCATTATGGTCCAGATTACCGCTGTATTTAACAAACACTGCCTAAATGATGTTTTACGAGAACTTTTTGACAATTTGATCGAAGGGGTCACCGTCATGGACGTCATCGGCAAAGGCTCGCTCGGTATCGCCGAAAAAAATAACGCTGCCGACCTTTATCCGAAAGTAATGATCACGATCGTCGTCTCCGATGATGCGCATAAAAATACCGCTATGGAGTGCATCCGCTCCCATACCCAGGATCTTGGACACGGTGCGGGAAAAATATGGATCACCCCGGTACTTGAAGTCGAACGTATCCGTACCGGAGAGAAAGACGAGTCGGCATTGACTCAGCCCATCCCGCGTGCAACGCCTAAGAGCAATACCCATTTCACCGCTACCGACACCCCCTCGAGCTAAGCGGCTCTCCGTTTACGGAGTATCCTCTCCACCGCTTCTTGTAAGGTTATATCGTTACGAATTCGAGTTACAATGTCAGTCACGCTACGGTTATGGAGGCTGACATGGAAATGTTGTTCGGATTGGAACTGTTTTTACTCTTTATTATCGTCGGGCTGTTTTTGATATGGATATGGGCGATGATGGATATCATCACCTCCAAATTCAAAGAAGACCTGATGCAGATCGTTTGGCTTTTGATCGTCTTCTTCCTCCCTTTTATCGGGGTATTGCTCTACCTTTTGATCGGCAGGAATATGAAGCGGATCCCTCCGGATGAGGATAATCCTGGCCTAAAGTACGACCATCTGACAAAACTAAAAGCCCTGTTGGATGAAGGGATCCTCACCCCCGAAGAGTATGAGACGGAAAAAGAGAAGCTGTTGAAACGCTGATATGATTCGTCGCATCCGCAACACTCTCCTCATATTTTTACTTCTGATTTATCTCCTCTTTGAGGAGCTCATTTGGAAGAGTGCCGTCATCCCTGTCATACGCTTTTTTTCAGCTTTTCATCTCTATCGCCGTTTTTTAGACTATGTGCGACTGCGCGCCGGCAGGATAACGGTCCTGATCCTTTTTACCGTGCCGTTTTTATTAGGCGAAATAATCGGTATTCTTTCAGGTATCCTCGCCGCCCGCCTGTTTTTATTGAGCGCCGCACTGCTTTATGCCTGTAAAATCCCTCTGATCGTCGTTGCCTTGGCTATATTGCAAAACGGCAAAGAGAAACTTTTGACGTTCGGATGGTTCGAACTCAGCTACATATGGACCATCAAACAGCTTGATAGACTCCATGAAAGTGTTTTGTACCGGCAGACGACACTCGCGATAAACCAAATACGCACCCGCCTTAAAAGCCGTTCCAACCTGACGCTGCGGATGATTATCCGTCTCTATCGCCGGATTCGCTATTCCATCCGAAAAACAGAGATTAGATCCCGGCCACACTCTATAGAGTATCCCATCCATCCTATGTCGATACTATTCTGAACCGTTACTGAACTTAAGTTTCCACCACTCTCTTTTTTGTGTCATTTTATTATTATCGGTTACCATGATGGTAGAACTTTCAAATCAGGAGGATTGATCATGAAACATGTACTTATGGAATTGCCCTATGAGCAATCGTCATTGGCACCTTATATTTCTGCCGAAACCATCTCTTACCACTACGGCAAACACCATGCCGGATACGTCAATAAACTCAATGTTCTGATCGAGGGGACTGAATATGCGGATAAACCGTTAGAGCATATCATTAAATATTCCCATAATTCCATTTTCAATAATGCCGCACAGGTCTATAACCATAATTTTTACTGGTATGGGCTCAGCAGTACCGACAGCCGCCCTTCTGTGGAGCTTGCAGAATTGATCGAACGTGATTTCGGATCGATGAAAGCGTTTGAAGAGGCTTTTTTGGCCGCAGCGGCAGCCTTTTTCGGTTCGGGATGGATATGGCTGATCATTACGGGGGAGGGGAAGTTGCAAATCAAAATGACCTCCAATGCCGACACCCCTTTGCGGCACGGGCATGTGCCGCTGTTAACATGCGATGTCTGGGAACACGCCTACTACATCGATTATCGAAACGGGCGGGGAGATTACCTGGCCAACTGGTGGAAACTCATCAATTGGAATTTTGTCTCGGATAATCTTGCGGATTTCAAGAACGATCCTATCGCAGGCTACAATCAGCCGTGCAATGAGATCAATAAAGTATGCGATTATGTTGATTTTATGCAAAAGAATGAAACTACCTCATCCTAATACCGAACATAATAGTCATTTTTTTGGGGGGTAGCGAAGCCGTGTTTTCACCAAACATGAAAACACGACACTAAAAGCTTACGCTTCTGCTGACACCTTTTCGCCGTGTTCTATTTTTTCTTTTCTCTGATAATTTTTGATATGTTTTTTGATCTCCTGCTTCAACTCTTTTTTAAGGAGATTTTTCACTTGTTTTTTAACCATTTTTTTAATTTTACTGCTCATGTTTCATCCTTTTGATTTGACTTGGATTTAATCATAGGACATATTCGCTTAAATTATAGTTTTATATCATCGCCATCTCTACCAACACTCTGCATTATACAAAAAACCTGATTTTTTGGAAGAGGAAATATAATGAGGTATAATTTACAAAGATTCGCCCCCGTTTTCCAATCAAGACCCGGAAAAGGACCGTTATGAACAATCCAACCGTTCGCCCAAACCGTTTTGTCCGTTTTGACTCGTATGAAGAATATTTTGAAAAACGGATATTCGGCATATTCCTGTTATTCAGTTATGCCGGCATTGCCATCATCCTTTTATATATCCTTTTCGATTATAAAGTGTACGGTGCTGACAAGGATCTTCTCTACGCCGTCTTCGGCAGGCTGATATCGGCATTTTTTTTCATTATGGTCATTTTCTCGGTTATCCATCCGTATTTTAAAAATTTCCGTATCGAAGCAATCGCCCTCTTCCTAACACTCAGCTTTAGTGCAATCGCATCGGTCTATCTTCTGCTCGGCAATCCGGTTTATTATGTCGGCTATACATGGTTTTATTACCTCGCGGCAGCCGTCATGCTCTCTGCTGTAATCACCAAAAAAATCTATTGGATCATGGAAAGCTATCAGATCCTTTTTGTCTTGACCGTGATGGCTATAGCAGGAAAAAGCGCAGAAGAGATGACGGCTTATGCCCTTTTTGCCCTTCCTCTGGCCGGGTTTGTATTTGCCGTTATCCTGCTGGGCCGCAAAAACGGGATAGAATCGTATGAAAACGCTTTTGAAAACCATGTTTTGATATCCCATGACGGACTTTCCAATCTCCTCAACCGCAAGGCATGGTTTGAAGAATCGCGAAGCCAGTGGGACACCGACAAGGGAGTATCGTTTATCATGCTCGATATCGACCATTTCAAACAGATTAAAAATACCTACGGCCCTGAGTGCGGTGACCGTGTCATCGAAAGCGTCACCGCCATCTTGCTGGAACAAACGCGTGAATACGACATCATCGGACGTCTCGGAGAAGAAGAGTTTGGCATTGTCCTGCCGCAGGCCGATCTTAATGAAACCAAAATCATCGCTGAAAGAATACGTAAAAATATCGAAGTCACACCGGTCTCTTACAAGAACCATACCGTCCATATTACCGCCAGCATCGGCGTCACCCAAAACAATGGGGATATCGACGACTTCGGCACACTCGTGACACAGGGAGACAAATATCTCAACACGGCCAAAGAGCAAGGACGCAACCGCGTTGTCTCTTCATGAACACACGTTACTGAAGTATTAAATCAGCTCCAGCTTGTACAAAAACGCCCGCTCTTTATAGGAGGGGATATCGAGTTCCTGACGGTATTTGGCAATCAGGCGGCGTACCATTTTCACTCCGAAACGCTCTTCGATCGTCTCATGCAATGCTTTGTCGCTGAAAGGGTCCTCTTTCGTCTCGCTCTGGACAAGACGTTTCAAAAAGTGTTTGATCTCCGAGGTCGATACTTCGCCGATGGAGTTGGAGAAGAAATCTTTGAACGAATAGAGTCCCCGCTCCGTCTGGATGTATTTGTCGGCGATCGCACGGGAAATTGTCGATTCGTTGAATCCCAGTTCGTCGGCGACATCCTGAAGACGCAACGGTTTGAGTTCCCCCCCCATAAAGAAGGCATATTGTTTCTCGATCAGCACCAAAGCGACGTTATAGAGGGTCGCTTTGCGCAAATCGAGAAGTTTGACGAGTTCACGCGCCTCTTTGAACTTTTGTTTCGCAAAATTGTCGTATTTGTCGATCAGATTCACCTGCAGATCGGGATAAAATGCATGATTGATACGGATATTGAGTTCCGATCCGGCAAATTCGACGAACAGATCGGGGGTGATCTGCGCTTCAGGCTCCATGTATTCCAAGGCCGGAGGGTTTTTCAGGTGCTGCAAAACGTGTTTCGCATCGGCAAGACGGGGATGGTTGATGAATTTTTCCATCTTGTCGAACTGCAAGATCATCGCCCCGAGCAGGATACTCAGCTCGTCATCGAGGTCGTAATCGCCCAGTTGAAACAAAAACGACTCCTTGTAGTCACACGCCCCCACGCCGGAGGGCTCTAAATGGGCAAACCGCTGACGCACCCGCTCCACCGTAGACGCATCGGTATCGCATTGTGCGGCGACTTCGTCGATACTCCCCTCGAAATACCCCTCTTCGTTGATGTAATAGACGATCTGACGGGCGATCTTTTGGGATATCGGTGTCGGAAACAACGGCGCTACGATCTGCTCGTCGAGTTTTTCATACAGCGACGTTGATGAGATGCTGAGCCACTCGATCTGATCGCTTGAAGCGTTGGAGACATAGTTTTGAAAAGCACCGTATGCCGATGATCCTCCCGCTTGTGCATTGGACTCTTCGAATCCCGATTTGACTTCGATACAGGGGTTTTCATTGGTGATCACCTGCAGATGTTTTTCCAAATCATTGAGGGAACATTGCAGCAAAGGGAGCCATGTCTGCATGGAAAGTCTTGGAAGTTGTTTTTGTTTATAAGAGAGTGTTGTTTTCATAATTATCACCTGAAAATAAGTTTGTTTCCAAACCTACTGCATATTTTGTTCTAATCAAAATTATAGTGATTTAATGAGCAAATGTATGATTAATAAATAGGCAGTATCTAAATCTGCCTCGAATGAGGCAAGCTTTAGTGCCTTAGCGGCAAGCGTAGCCGATCGGAATGAATTCCGATGACGTTCAGAAAGGTAGTTTAATATTTGACGCGTACCAATCCATTTGGTGCTACGACTTTCATTTGGCATGCCAAACGTGCTTTCGGATTGCTTTCGTTAAGCGTTTTAAGTACCGCTTTCTCTTTTTCGTTGATTGGACTTAAAAAATCCATTCCCGATTCGATCGTTACGACACATGTGCCGCACTCACCGTCACGGCATCCGAACGGCAACGCACTTCCTGAAGCTTCAACGATATCTTGGATCGTTTTGCCCGGTATGACATTGATTGCCAAAAAGTCATTCATAATTTCTACACGTGTTGTCATCTCAACTCCTTTAATGATTATGATATTAGCCGCAGGGGCACCACTTCTTCTAGATACGGTATGCAAAAATCTCAGAAAAGATACTATTCCCCCTCTTCATGAGATTGCGCCGCTTTTTCTGCGGCTCGCTTGGCCCGGTGCTCTTTGATCCATCGCAGCTCTTCGGCGACTTCATCGTATCCGTCGTCTTCAAGAGCGCTTTCGAGCTCCGCTTCACGGCATCCGAAGATCAGCCCCTCTTCGATAAAATTGACTTCATAGATCCGAATCGTCTGCAAAAAGTCACCGATTTTACGGACATATCCTTCCGATCCTGCCTCGATCAGGACATCACCGACCTTGGCATGCGGATAGGTTCCGTCATTACGGATCGCTTTTATCAGACGTACCCGCTCCCCGATACGGTAAAGGGGGAGAATGTCATCTTTTGTCGACGTTTTATAGAGGTTTGTGCGGCGCGACGCTTCGTCGATTGGCAGTTCTACCGCATTATCTGCCCCCTCAGGGGCAAGCTTTAGTGCCTCAGCGGCTAGCGTAGCATCTAGGGCTTCGCTCTCGATGCGTTCAGAATGAAAGTGCGGCTTGGCTTGTACAGGCGTGGACTCCATGACTGACCTCCTCTACATCATTACAGCTGCTTGATGTTGAGCAGGTGCCGCATCCGCTTGGTTTATCAAACATTGCCCAAACATCTGCCGCCGATGGGCTATAGCCGTTTTCGAAATTTTTATAGACGCTGATAAGGGCAAATTTGTAATACTCGAGCAGTTTTGTATCCCCCCCCATATCATGTCCTTTGGCCTTTTCGACCATTTCTCCAAACTTTTTCATCATATGAAACCGTTTGACATGGACCAGCCTCTCGTCGTATTCCAGATCGAAAAACTCGAAAAACTCTTCGGTATCGCTAATTTTTTGAAATTCGGCTAACGTTCCCATCGTATACTCCTTAATCCTTGCTGTGCAATTTTTACTCTACAGGCCCATTTCGCTTTTGAGCTGGCCCGCCCATGCGCTGACACGCTCTTCGGTCAAATCTTCCTGATTGACGTCGTCAAATGCCAGTCCGCAGAATTTCCCGTCCCGTTCCGCCAATGAATACTTATAGTCAAATCCGCTGGTCGGCGTAAATCCGTAGGCATCTGCCCCTAACGAGACGAACAGATCGTGCATTTTTCCCAGTGCGCTGACAAAATGCTCTCCGTGGGTCTTTTGGTCCCCTGCGCCGAAAAAGGCCACTTTTTTACCGCTCAGGTCGGGGCGGTCGTTGTCGAGTTCATAAAGAGGATCGACCCAGTCGCGCTGCGGATCCCCCTGCCCCCAGGTAGACGATCCGATAAGAAGGACGTCGTAGTCTTCGAACTGCTCGATCCCGTCAAAATCCTCTTCCATATCGATCAGTTCCGCACCCGGGATCTGTCCTTCCAAAAGTTCCGCCGCTCCGCGAGTAACACCACTGCTGCTTCCGAAAAAAATTCCTACTTTTGCCATTGTTATCCCTCCATATTTTTTTTAACGCCAAAGGAATTCATCCCTTTGGCTACGCTCGCCGCTAAGGCACTGAAGCTTGCCCCCTGTCGGGGCAGAATTTAATCCACTTTAATGCACGGTTTATATTGTTCATAGATAGCTATCGCGCTATCAAGCGTTTTGTCTCCGTCTTCGAACAGCGCTTCGAGTGTCCGATAGCTGAAACGGTGTGCATCTTTGAAATATTTGTTGACGATACAGATACGGTCGGCGATCACGGCACATCGTCCGAATCCCTCGTGGCTCATCTCCATGATGACGTTGCACACGACACCCGTTTTACGCTCGAATGACAATGCGACCGCTTTGTAGATCATCTTGATATCGTTGATCATCATCTCGTCGATGTCGGCGATCAAAGGGACGAGTTTCAACTCCTCTTTGGTCTTGACGTATTTTTTTACCAACAACTCTGCATCACCCATTTTTGCCCAGTTTCCGAACTGATCGAGCGCCCGTATCTGACGTACGATCTCGATTCCGAAATCACTTAATTTTTTTTCTGCTTCCATGTTATTCCCCTTCTGCCCATCGGTCTTGTCGAACATCATGTTCGGTCTTCATTTGAATGATCCGTTTTACCCACGGCGGAGGATTTTTGTTTATCATCTCCACCAGGCTTTTGAGAACGTCGACGATCAATGTCGGTTCATTCACCTTCATGGGATGGATACCGGCGCGGATGACTTTTGCCGCCGCTGTTCCGCCGATACTCTCGCTATACATGATATTGATCCCTTTCAAAGCACGAACCCGAAAATCAGTCTTATCGTCATCTTCGATATCCGAGTTGTCGGTCTTGATCACTTCGGAAAGTTCAAACCCCTCTTTGGAGACGTTGTAGACGACAAACTCTTTCGCGCCGCCGAAGTGGGCGTTGATCTCTTCCATATCTTTGGTCGCAAAAGCGACTTTGATCGCGTTTTCCATTGTCCCGTTTCCCTCTACTTTGATTTTAGTGTTCATGCTTAACCTTTCTCAATGTGTTGGCTATTTCAAATAAAAAATAGGTGCTTCCCTCATACAACTGGTCGTTCTTGAGCTGGTTGCCGAGCTCTTCGTAATTCGGGAATCCCCGAATTACAAGTGCCGTATCATGCATCGTATGCAAGATTCGTTCTGCATGAAAATTGCTGATGACCATGTCGGCTTGAGGGAAAAAACGGCGTGCGTCTTCCAGATCCCCGACGAAGACATTCTCCGCATGAATCGTGTGGAGGACATCGCTAAACGTCGTAGAGACCGCCGCCGTGATGGTTCCGCCGACGCTGTTGAGCAATGCGCAGATCCCGGCGAGCATGTCCGGCTCCCCCGTAACGACGAAATGGGAACTCCCGATCAAAAAGTGAGAATCGAGCATCGCATCCTGAAGCCGTGCGCGCCACCGCTTGATCAGAGGTTTGGGATCGGTATGTCGGATTTCCATCAAAAGTGCGACAAAATTGTCGCACGCATCCAACCCCATCAGATGATCGAAATGATGGTGTGCGATCTGAGCGTTTTTACCCTGCAGGGCAAGTCCCGATTTTTTCATCGAGTCACCGATCGTGACGACGGTAGCGCAGGTAGCCAGATCACGAATCTGATCCACGGTGATCCCGCCGTTGGCCAGCTTCCCCTGCCCCTCTTCCCAGTAACCGTCGAGCGAGGTGGAGAGATCGGGGAGCGCATAGGTCTCGAATCCGAAATCTTCGCAGAGGGCTTTGATCTTTTCGACCTCGATGGGCTGCATGCTCAGGTGGGGGAGGATGACGAGTTTATTGGGCTTGACGCCCGTCGCCGCTTCGGTGAGCTGTTCGATCATGGCCGTGACGGTGAGTGCCCATCCGCTTTGCATCCCCCCCTCGTAATCGGGGGTGTTGACGAAGACGTAAGGGATCTCGATATGGCTACCGACCCCGCGGACATCGTCCCCTTTGGTCTCGGTCAGACCGGTCGTATGGAGGCCGATCATGCTGGGTTTGAGGTTTTTCTCTTTGTTCTGGATGTTTTCGATCGCCATCAGTATCGAGTAGTCCCCTCCGTCGAGGACGGCGGTGATGTCGCTCACCGAGGTGTTGCGCACGGCGATAGGTTCGTTGAAATGGCGGGTAAAAAACACCTTCGTATACGAGGCGCACCCCTGCGCGCTGTGCATGAGGGGCATGCAGTCCTTGACCCCGAGATAGGCAAGAGTCGCCCCCATCGGCTGGGAGTGTTTGATCGGGTTGACCTGAAGCGGTTTGTGTTCGTGACGCGAAAGGGAGAATTCCATGACAACTCCTTGATTAAAAAGGAGTATTGCAAGATTTGTGCGAGAAGACGGTTTGAGAATCCCTAATCTTCCATTAATTCTATCCGAGTACAATCCCTTTATTACACCATCTCAGGGAAACACCATGAAACACGTCCTCCTCCTCAACCTCCACCAAAAATACGACGGGTTCGCCGAGGGCAATCTGACCCGCGATATCCTCGCGGAGGCCAAAAAGTTTTTTTCCGAACACGGCTATGAAGTGCGTGAGACCGTTATCGATGAAGGATACGACGTTTCCGAAGAGCTCGAAAAGTTTGCATGGGCCGATGTATTCTTCGTCCAATCCCCCGTCTACTGGATGGGACTGCCGTGGCTGGCTAAAAAATACGTGGATGAAATCTTCTCTGCCGGAAACAACACCGTCACCTACGTCAGCGACGGGCGCAGCCGTGACGATGCGTCGAAAAAATACGGGAGCGGCGGACTCATGCAGAAAAAAGAGTACATGCTCAGCTTCACCTACAACTGCCCTACCAGCGAGTTTAACAACCTGAACGGCTTTTTCGAGGGGATGAGCGTCGATCAGGCCAATATCGCCCTGCACAAGACGTTTCAGTTCTGCGGAGCACGGCCGCTTAAGAGCTATTCGGTCCATGACGTCTACAAAACGGATTTCAATTTCAACGCTGCCAAAGACTCGATGAAGCGTACGCTGGAGCAGAACTTTCAAGGCTAAAAAGAGCTCTCCCCTAGAGGGCCGCATCTTTGTAGATATGCAGATCCCTCTGCGGATAGGGGATCGTCACGTTTGCCTCGTTGAGCGCTTTATAGACGGCCAGGTTCACTTCGTACTGCACCTTGAAAAAATTCCGCGCCGGAACCCAGTAGCGCATCCCGATCTCGACCGCGTTGTCCCCGAATTTTTGTATCCCGATGATGGACTTGTTTTCGCTTGAGAGGTTCTCGAAGCCGTCGATGACGTTTCGGATGATGGTGATCGCTTTTTCCGCGTCGTCTTTGTAGGAGATGCCGATGCTCGACTCCACGACCCGGTAGCTGAACGAGTTGACGATCACCTCGCCGATCATGTTTTTGTTGGGGACGGTGATCATCTCCTCATCTTCGGTTCTAAGCGTCGTATAGGCGAGTTTGATCTCCTCGACAACCCCGTAGACGTTGTTTACCAGAATCGTATCGCCGATCTTGAACGGTCGGCTGATAACCAGCGAGATCCCTGCGGCAAAATTGGCGACACTCCCCTGTAGCGCCAGACCCGCCGTTAGAAAGACGGCACCCACCGCGGCGATAAACGGGGCGATCGAAATACCGAGTTTGCCGATGGCGACGATAATCATCGCCCCGAAAAGTAATATCCGCACACCGTTGGCGACGAATTTTCCGAGGGTCGTATCAAAATCATGGGTGTTGAAAAATCGGATCAAGACATTGAAGACGTATTTGGAGAGAAACCACCCGATAACGACGATGATCAAAGCCCCTATGATCTGAAAACTGTAATTGGCCAAAAAGGCAATGGCGAGCTCATAAAAATCCTGAACGTATCCCAATTGCTGCTTCATCGTACTACCTCCGCGTGCAACCGTTAGCGTATATTATGCCCTATTTTAAATATCACACTTCAATTCGCATAATGGTAGTGAAAAGAATTTTCGCTACAATAAGACTAACAGAGGAAATCATGGTTAACTTTCATATAAAATTCATACTGTCCCTTTTTACTGTTTCCCTGATGGCCGTCTCATTGGAAGCTGAAGTCAAAACCGTTGCGTTCGCCCAAGACACCCTCGGAAACGATTTTCGCAAAGCACAGGTATACGAAGTGCGCGATGCGGCTGCCAAATACCCTGATATAAAATTCGTCTATTCCGATGCCAAAGGGCAAACTTCGCTGCTGATCCGCCAAATCAAAGGATTTATGCAATCAAAAGCCGATCTGATCGTCGTAGGGACCAATGACGAAAAGGCGGTCGTTCCGATCATATCCCAAGCCTATAAAAGCGGTATCCCGGTCATTATTCTCGACCGCGGGATTCAAGGGAGCGATTACACGACGTTCATCAACTCCGACAATATCAAAATCGGAACGATCGGAGCGCAATACATCGCGAAACGTCTGAACGGAAACGGGAAAGTCCTTCTGTTCGAGGGGATACAGACAGCGGATGTAACGAAACTGCGGTCAAAAGGTTTTCTCGATGAGATCGGAAAGCACAAAGGGATCAGCGTCATCAAACGGACCGGGAACTATCTCCGAAAAGATGCCATCATCGAAATGGAGAAACTGATCGCGTCGGGAGAAAAAGTCGATGCCATCTTTGCCGAAAGCGACAGTATGATCAGCGGTGCCCGCTCCGCAATGGAGCACCACGGTATCGACCCGTCCAAAACCATCACGGTAGGATGCGATTACACCGCTGAAGCACGCGAAGCAATCCGCAAAGGGACCCAAAGCGGTTCAGTCCTTTTCCCTCTGGGAGGGAAGAAGAGTATAGAGACAGCCGTGAAAATTTTTAAAGGCGAACCCGTTCCCAAGCACATCGTCATTCCGGTCAAATTGATCACAAAAACGAATGTCGAGCGGGAAGAACCGATTTTCTGATGATAAGAGCACTCTACCGTTCATTAAAGCTGAGGGAAAAGCTTGCGTTCATCCTGGTCGCATTGACAATCATTGTATCGGTGATTACCGGACTCTATTTTGACTATTTTCTCCGGGACAGCTTTGCCAAAACGACACAAGAACGGATCAGCTACGTCTTTCAACGTTTTAACCTCCATCTGCGCGAAACCGAAAATGAGCTGAAAGAAGGGATCAGCTTTATCAAAGTCGACGAAGCGCTCCTCGCCTCCATCGAGTTGATCAATGCCTATCAGGACAAAACCGATTACAATGCGGTTTTGCTCGATGAAGAAAAAAAACATCTGGCGGAAGAACTTCTAAACCGTGTCAAACTTTCCCTCAACAACGATATCGCTCTGTACGATTCGCACGAAGAGCTGGTTTCTTTTGTCACCAAAACAGACAAAGGGTATTATCTTACCTATGTCTCGTTTGAAGAGGGAAAACCGATCTTTTACAGTCGGTACGAGAACGAATCCGAGTATCTCCGTCGCCCGTTTAAACCCTATTGGCTTCTCCCCTATACCCTCACGGGATGCTATGCAAAAAAAACCGTCTCACGTCACAACAATGTCATTTCCTACCATCGCTTCGGAAACACTTTAGTCATCAAATCACACCAAAGCCTTTTTAATCTGAACCATACGGGAATTATTGCCCATATCGAAATGACCAACTATATCTCAAAGCCCTATTTTCGTTCCCTCTCGAAAGATTTGGGAATCGAGGTATCATCTCAAGCAGCCATACCCGATGGTATCTCCGCCTCCTCAATAGGACAAAAGGCTATCGTCTTCGAAAAAGAGAACCGTTTCATAGGGGTTTCTTCGATCAAAACACAAAACGGCATAATCTATATTACCGCCGCTCTTGATAAATCACTCCTCCAAAAAATGCTCAATAAAAACCGAACCACTTTTGCTATTTTGATCCTCCTTATTACCCTTTTCGCCCTTTGGATTTTAAAGATCCTGTTCAATCAAGGTGTCGCCCGGCCGCTTCAATCTCTTATGAATCAAATCGAGAAAATCGAACATCAAGATTACTCCGATTCGAATATTGTCCGTACAGGAGACGAACTCGAAGCGATATCGCAAAACGTTCAGCGCCTCGCATCGACCGTTCACGAACGGGAAAGTGCTCTCCTCGCCTCTCAAAAACAGCTCAAATATCTCTCCGATACCGATCCGCTGACCGACCTGCCCAACCGAAGACTTTTCCATATTCTTCTCGAAAACGGTATCGACCTTGCGCAACGGACAAACCATTCTTTGGGTGTTGTTTTTCTTGATTTGGATCAATTCAAACAGGTAAACGACACGTTGGGACACGAAATAGGCGACATTCTTCTTCAAAAGGTCGCCCTGCGACTTAAACAAACCCTTCGCGATACGGACACGCTCGCACGGATCGGCGGAGACGAATTTAATATTTTAATCGAAGACTTTAACGAACCGAGTGAACTCAAACCGATTGTCAACCATATTCTTTCGAGTTTCAATTTACCCTTCCTATGCAAGGAGCATGAAATCCACATTACGGCGAGTATCGGTATTGCACTCTTTCCTCAAGACGGACAAAGCATTCAGACACTGATTAAAAATGCGGATATGGCCATGTACCTCTCTAAAGACAGAGGTAGAAACCGTTACAGTTTTTTTACCCAAAACCTTGCGGATCTCGTTGAAGAAAAAAGTCTGCTGATCCATGCACTGAAGACGGCAATGGATAAAAACGATGAATTTTTTCTCGTCTATCAGCCAAAAATTTCAACGTCCACCGGGAAGATTACGGCTGTCGAAGCATTGATTCGATGGAACAGCAGCGAACTTGGCGGCTGGATCAGCCCCGTTAAATTTATTCCGGTTGCCGAAGAGAGCGGTATCATCATCTCTCTCGGTGCTTGGGTCCTCCATCAGGCGTGCAGTGATTTTATGCGCCTGCGTGATGAAGGATACCACTTGAAACATATAGCGGTCAATGTCTCTTCTTTGCAGTTGCAGCATGATGATTTTATTAAAACCCTCAACGATGTCCTCCGTACAACCAATATCGATCCCAAATCGCTTGAAATTGAGCTGACGGAGAGCTATCTTGCCACAAATGCCGAGCATGCGATGTCCATATTGCATAGTCTTCGCGATCTTAACATCAACATTGCCATCGATGACTTCGGCACGGGCTATTCCTCAATGTCGTATCTGCAAAAACTCTCTATCACCCGGCTAAAAATCGATAAATCATTTATCGATGATCTCCCCGTTTCCGTCGAAAGCATCGCCATCACCCGCGCAATCATCGCGCTGGCGAATACTTTTGGCCTCTCAATCACCGCAGAAGGGGTTGAAAACCACGATCAGCTCTCTTTCTTGCAAGAAGAGGGGTGCCATGAAATTCAAGGGTATTACTATTCCAAGCCGCTTCCCTTCAATGAATTAAAAGAGTTTATTACAAAAACCCTCTAAACCTCTTTTTCCCACGGCGCCGGTTTGCCGACATTGGCGAATACGGGATTTCGAAACGCGTATTTGAGATCTTCCGCGAGGTTAAGGAGGCCGTTGTAGCCGCCGTAGCTCGTTTTCTTCTCCTGATTGACGTCGATAAAGGAGATCTTTTTCTTGATCGCCGTGTAAAGGCTCCTCCCACCGGCGAGGAGGATGTGCGCCCCTGTCGAATCGATGATTTTTCCCTGTTCGGCAGCGGGCTTCGTCATCAAAACGCCGTTATCCCCCAGATACTCGCGCGCCTTGTCGATATCGTCCTGCGTCGATTTGGCGATGCTCGTCGCGACCACCTCGATCCCCAGATCCTGCAATCCCGATGCGATCGACCACGCTTTGTTCCCCCCCGTATTGAGGACCGCTTTTTTCCCTTCGAAAAGGGCTTTGTACGGAGCGATCTTTGCTTCCAGCGCCGCCTCTTCCTCCGCGATCACCGCTCTAGCGCGCGCCAGGAGTTCAGGACATCCCAAAGCCGTGACGATCTCGCGGATCGCAAAGCTGGTATCCCGTTTGCCGTAAAACGAGACCGAGATCCAGGGGATGCCGTACTGTTCTTGCATCTTGCGCGTCAGGGTGATGAGCGATTTGGCACAGACGATAACGTTGAGCTTCGCTTTGTGTGCGGTTCGGATATCGCCGACCCGGCCGTCTCCGCTCATCGAGCTGAGCACGCGGATCCCGATCTTCTCAAACAGCGGCATATACTGCCACATATCGCCGGTAACGTTGTAATCGCCGATCAGATTGATGTCGTAGGGGGTCGTAAACTCCGGCTCTTTGGTCCCGATCAGATGCTCCAGCACCGCTTCTCCCGCCAGACGCGATCCGAGATTCTTGCTCCCGACAAATCCGGGGGCGTGCACGGGGACGATGGGAACTCCGTGTTTATCGGCTGCAAGCTTGCATGTCATATCGATATCGTCCCCCACCAGTGCCGTGACGCAGGTCGAATAGACGAAGATCGCTTCGGGCCGGTAGTGTTCCATCACATAATCGATCGATGCGTCCAGCCGTTTGTCCCCGCCGAAAATGACGTCGTTGGTCGTGATCCCCGTCGTAAAACCCATCTGGGTATGGTCCGTCCCGGTATACGACGTTTTTGTCTCACGCGTCTCCCAAGAGGCACCCAGACAGGTCTGAGGACCGTGGACCAGATGGACGGCATCGGCATAGGGAAAGAGCGATATCTGCGCCCCGTCGAATGCGCATCCCCCCGCCGCAAGGCCGGGTTTTGGCTTGTCGCACCCTTCTCCTGGTTTTTTGTCTTTGCTGTGAGAGCAGGCGCTCTCGTTCATGAGTTCTTTGATTTTTGCGCGGCTGACCATCGGATACTCCTGAGAGTTAAGTATCTTTTCCTATGCAAGTTTTGTGCGAGAAGGGTATCCGGAAGAAAACAGTGTGTCGCGAGATCGGAGCAAATCATCTGATACCGTTTAGTAATTATTTATTGTTATAGTTGATGGAACAATGTCTATATAAGAGAGATTGGTACCAAGGAGTCACTATGTCAGCGATCGCATGGCTTTCAAAAAAACTCGATGACGGCAGAATAATATGTGAAGCGTGCAAACACGAATGTACGCTTAAAGAGGGTGAATACGGCATTTGTGCCATCCGAAAAGTCGAAAACGGGGTATTAAATCTGCTCACATACGGCCTTGCGGCGGCAGTCCATATCAATAGGATCGAAAAACAGCCGGTATTTCATTTGATGCCGGGCTCGCGCGTATTATCGATCGGGACGATCGGATGCAATTTCTCTTGCAAGTTTTGCGAGAACTACGATTTTTCCCAATACCCGAAAGAGAACGACTATAAGATCGACGGACGCAAACTTTCGCCGCAAGAGGCGGTCGATCTGGCCCTCGCCTATGAATGCGAAAGCATCGCCTACACCTATAACGAACCGGCAACCTATTTTGAATATTGCTATGACACCGCCAAACTGGCGCATGAAGCGGGTCTCAAAAACATCTATGCGACCAGCGGTTACGAAACCGCCGTAGCGATCGATCTAATCGCCCCGTTTGTCGACATAATGGTCATCGATATCAAAAGCTCAAACGACACTTTTTACAACGATCTGTGCGGCGCCTCGCTTCAGCCGGTACTCGATACGATCCGCTATGCCCACAGCAAAGGGATAAGGATCGAGGCGACCACCCCGCTGATCCCCGAACATAATGATTCGGACGAAGCCATCCGCGCAATCGGTACGTTTATCGCCGATCTCGACCCGTCGATACCGTGGCATCTCATGCCGTTTAAACCGATGTACAAGATGCTCAATATCGGACAAACTCCTGCCGAAACACTCCGGCGTGCCTATGATATCGGCAAAAAAACGGGATTACACTATGTCTATATCAAAAACCCGGAGGCTGAAGGGTGTGACACCGCCTCATGCCACGGGTGTGCCTAATCTCATCTTTTAACGGCCGTCACGACAAAGATGGGGTAATCTTGCATCTCTTTTTTAACGGTATAGGCCTGATGGAACCGGACGCTCGTAAAACCGCACCCCTCTATGATCGCGCGCAATGCACCCCGCTCAAATCCGAAATGGTGCACCCCTTCGTTTCCGTGAGAATGGAATGTCCCGTCTTCGGCTTCCAGATCGGCGATCGCGATAAAACCGTCCCGCCGCAGATGGGCGTAAAATGTCCTAAAAAGCTTTACCGTATCCTCAACGTGATGGATCGCCATCGAACTGACGATCCCGTGAAAACGCTCCTCCAGCGGCTGGGCGATGATATCGCGGCAAAGGGGGCGGACATGAAGCGAGGGGCTATTTTTGGCCTCGATCTGCTCCAGCATCTTCTCGGAGAGATCGACGCCCGATACCGAACGCACCATCGGAGCGATCTTAAAACTGAGCAGCCCCGTCCCCGCACCGAAATCGAGGATATTCATATCCGATTTCAGCGCGATACGGCTGGCAATCGTATCAAATACCCCTTGTGCGATATTTTGGCGGATATCCCCTTTATCCCATTCGGCGGCGGCTTGGTTAAAACGTTCGGTCACGATGCCCCCTTTTTTATCCGCATTATGAATGAAATAAGCAAAAAAATCAACCATAGGAAACTAACTTGTTTTGTTAAACAAAAAATATTTTTTTATAATATATCATATTAGACCGATAGGCAGGAGCATATGAAATCGATTAAAAGAGCATTTTTATCCAGTTCAATGTCCATCGCACTTTCCTATGCCGCATTTGCAGTGCTATGGATATTCTTCTCCGACACTGTTTTTTTGCTCTTTTATCCCAATATCACCTATCTTACCCATTATCAGATAATCAACGGGATGGTCTATGTCACGGTTACCGCAGGGATACTCTTTTGGCTCATTGACCGCAAAAACAACCAGATCATGCGTAAACACGCCCAAAAAACGGAACTGATTTCCGCACAAAAATCAAACTATCTCAACACCATCGACTCCCTGGTAGATCTGATCGAAAGCAGGGATGCCTATACGGCGGGACATAGCCGGAGAGTCGCTTATTACTGCGGACTGATTGCGGCTGAAATGCAAATTCCCTCGCATGAACAGACCCGGCTGGAACGTGCGGCGTTCGTTCACGACATCGGTAAAATCGCCATCCCCGATTCGATACTTCTCAAACCCCACAAATTGACCCCTTCAGAACACGAGTTGATACAAATGCATGTCAAAGAGGGGTACCGGGTACTGCAGCATATCCCCCTCTATGCCGATTTGGCGGAAATCGTCCGCCATCACCATGAACGCTATGACGGAAGCGGCTATCCCGAAGGGATCAGGGGAGACGCCATCCCCCTCCCCTCTCATATCATGGCCGTAGCCGACTCGTTTGACGCAATGACGACATCACGGATCTACAAACTCTCGATGGAAGTGCCCGCCGCACTTGAAGAGCTGAAGCGGCTGCGCGGAAGCTCCTATCATCCCGATGTTATCGATGCCGCACTTATTGCATTTTCCGGCGAGACGATCGATCCGAATATTACCCAATCACCCGTTTCCCCGCTCGAAGAGGAGCGAATGTCTTATTATTTCAAAGATTCCCTGACCGGATTTTATACCGCCTCGTATCTGCAATATTTGCTCAATCAACACCGCTTCAACATCAAGTGTTCGATGAGTTACGCAGTCGACATGCACCGGTTTTCCGATTACAACAACCGATTCGGATGGTCGATGGGAGATCAGTTTATCCAGAAAATCGCGGCAGACATCAATGCTTCATACCCTCATGCCACCGTTATCCGGTTCCACGGCGACTCTTTTTTGATCCTGTGCGCCAAAGAACACGACATGACCGGACTTATCGATACTATCAACCAAAAGATAGCCGATACCGGTGTTTGGATGAGTATCCACCCTGTAGATATCAGCGATACGTTCACCTCCGGCGAAGAGATTCACCGTTGGCTCAGCGAGACGATTCATGCCAATGTATGAGAAAACTTTATCTGAAGCGGGGGGGAAAGTAGGGTATTATAACGGGATATTTTTCCGACTTTCTCTGCAAAAGAACGGTTAAAGATTTTCAAGAGGATATCCCATGGCCTACCGTTTGAATCTGCGCGAAGTGACCTATGCTTTGTCCGAGGCGCTTGATTTTGTAGGGATCGATGATACCCTGCACGGAAAACGGGTCGCTTTTATCTCCGCCGAGATCGGGAAAAGGTTGGGATGGGGACAATCCCGGATCGATGACATCATCATGATGGGGATGCTTCACAACTGCGGTGTCTCCTCAACCGATGTGCACAATCACCTTGTCAATACGTTTGATTGGGAGGATTCTCAAATCCACTGTGAACGGGGAGGCTCCCTTTTGCAGAAAGTGACGATCTATCATCAGTATGCACCGGCGATCTTATACCATCATACCCACTGGAAGAATTTCCCCGATTCTGTCGATTCACAGACCAAAGAAAATGCCAATCTGATCTTTATCGCAGACCGCATCGACGCCCTGCGGGTAGAAGTGGGTTTTACCACCCTGCATGAAAAAAATGAAATCCGAAGCACCATTCAACAATTCGCCGATACGATGTTCTCCCCCCTCTTTATCGATGCATTTTTGGAGGTATCCAACTCCGATTCTTTTTGGTTGTATTTGGAACCCGAACCCCTAAACGGCTATTTGAACGAGTGGATCGAAATCGGAAATAACGAACCGGTCGAATTCGATCTGCTCAAAAATATCGCTATGATGTTTGCCAAAGTAGTCGATGCCAAAAGTACGTTTACCGCCGAACACACCTATGGAGTTGCGGCACTGGCCCGCTATCTCAGCCAACTCTACAATCTCTCGCAAGAGGAGCAGGAGAGGATCGAACTCGCCGCATTTTTTCACGATCTGGGAAAACTCCGGGTCGCCGATGCTATTTTAAATAAACCGGGTCCTTTAAACGAAGAGGAACGCGCCCACATGAACCGTCACGGTTTTGATTCCCATATCATCTTGCAAAAAATCAAAGGGTTTCACGAGATTGCCAAAATAGCCTCACTGCATCACGAGACGCTGGATGCGCAAGGGTATCCCTATCATCTCAGTGCCGATCAGATCCCGGTAGAAGCCCGCATCCTTACCGTCGCCGATATATTTCAGGCATTGGTGCAAAACCGCCCGTACCGTTCGGGATTAAACCCCCATGAGGCGTACCGCATCCTCGATCAGATGACGGATGAGCACAAGCTCGACCCCTCCGTAACCGCACTCCTGTATGGTCATCTTGAAAAGTGCTACACGTATGCCATGGCTCTGGACCCGTTTCATCAAGAAAGTCTCGGATGAGACATACGTTTTTAAGGAGTTAGAAGTTGGCCGGAATCACGACCAAAGGGGCATACGGCCTCGCTGCGATGTATGAATTGGCATTGCATTACAAACAAGGGCATCTCAAAATTCAGGAGATCGCCGAAAAAGCCAACATCCCCTCGAACTATCTCGAACAGATCCTCTCACCCTTACGCAAAGAGGGGCTGATCCAGAGCATCAGAGGTGCCGGAGGCGGATACCGGCTGATGAAGCCCCCCGGTGAAATCTCCGTTTATACGGTCCTTTTGACGCTGGAGGGGGATCTGTGTCTCATCCAGGAAGGGTCCAACCAGGTTTTAAACAACATGTGGGAACGGACCCGTGATGAACTCAAAGAGCTTTTCAAAGAGACGCTGCAAGATCTCGTCGACGAAGGGGCCAGACTCGATGAACAATCGATGTTTTTTATCTGATCATCCCGGCGGCAACCGTATGGTTTGTCATGGTGTCGATCAGGATGAATCCCCCCATCTGGCGGTTCTCTTCAAAACACTCATAGGCAATCGGTTCGTCTAAAATCAAACGGACGAAACCGATATCGTTGAGTTCCAGATTATCCGTTTCGTGCCGTAGCATCGTATTGACATTGAGACGGTATTCGATTGTATCGACCGATGCGGTAAGAACGGTGGATCCTCTTTTGAAACCATACCTTTTTCCCGGCACACATCTCTCTTTCTCCATCCAGATCAGATGGGCGGTTATCGTACCGTTTTGCGGCAGTGTATCCCCTGTTTTGACCAACACGCTGCCGCGGCTGATGTCGAATTCCTCTTCCAGAGTCACCATCACCGCTTCACCGGCAGATGCCGATCCCAAATCACCCTCATAGGTGACAATGGATTTAAGAGTCGCCTGTTTCCCCTCGGGCAATACCGTAATCTGCTCTCCCGGATGCAACGTTCCGGAGAGGATCGTTCCGGTGTACCCTTTGAATTGTAAATTCGGCCGATTGATCGTCTGAACGATCATCCGAAACGGTGCTTTTGCCATGGAATCAGAAAGCGGGACCTCTTCTAAAATATCCAGTAACGGCTTGCCCTCATACCATGGGGTACGGTCACTTCTATTGACGACGTTATCGCCGTCGAGAGCACATAACGGCACGCTAAAAACAATCTCGATCCCCAACTCTCTGGCAAATGCACGATACGCCGAATTGATCTTTTCAAAGACCTTTCGGTCAAAGTGCAGAAGGTCCATTTTGTTGACCGCAACGACTGCCTTAGTAAGCCCAAGAAGACGAAGGATGTGCGAATGGCGGCGCGTCTGTGTATCAATACCGTAGCGCGCATCGATCACGACAACCGCCAGATCCGCAGTCGACGCCCCCGTAGCCATGTTACGGGTGTACTGTTCATGCCCGGGGGCATCGGCGGCAATAAATTTTCGCTTCTCCGTCGAAAAATAGCGGTAGCCAACGTCGATCGTGCTCTCCTCTTCCCGTTCACTTTGGAGCCCGTCGAGGAGAAGTGCGAAATCGGTTTTCTCCCCTGCGGCTCCATAGCGGAGACTCTCTTTTTGCAAGGCTTCCCATTCATCTGTGGGGATCATATCCGCATCATAGAGCAGCCGCCCCAGAAGCGTACTTTTCCCTTCATCCGCGCTGCCGCAAATGACAAACCGCACGATTTCTTTATGTTCATGTGCATGCAGATAACCCTCTATATCGGTCGATATCTGTTCAGATCGGTACACCATCAAAAATATCCTTCTGTTTTTTTCTTTTCCATATATCCCGTCTGATAGTGATCGTTCATGCATCCCTGACGTTCGCTGGTGCGGCTTAAAAGCATCTCCTGTATGATCTGCGGCACGTTCAGGGCATGACTCTCTACCGCCCCCGTCAGCGGATAACACCCCAAGGTCCGGAAACGGACATTTTCCATGACCGGCACTTCTCCCGCATGAAGGGGAAAGCGCTCGTCATCCACCATGATCTTCAAACCGCCCCGTTTGACGATAGGGCGGAGTGCCGAAAAATAGAGGGGGACGACCGGGATGTTCTCCAGATAGATGTAGTGCCAGATATCGAGTTCCGACCAGTTGGAGAGGGGAAATACCCGCATATTTTCCCCGGTGTGAATCCGTCCGTTGTAGATGTTCCACATCTCCGGGCGCTGGTTTGTAGGATCCCAGCGTTGATCTTTATCCCGAAATGAGAAAATCCGCTCTTTGGAGCGGCTCTTCTCTTCATCCCGCCGCGCCCCTCCGAATGCCATGTCAAACTCATAATAGTCCATCGCCTGCTTTAGCGCCTCGGTTTTCATTACGTCGGAGTAGATGGTGCTGCCGTGGCTAAAAGGGGTAATCCCTCTGGCAAGTCCTTCCGGATTGGTATGGGTCAGCAACGTCAGACCGAGCTCTTTTACACGGCGGTCCCTAAATTCTATCATCTCCCTGAACTTCCATGTCGTATCCACATGCAGCAGAGGAAACGGCAATTTCGACGGATGGAATGCCTTGAGTGCAATATGGAGCATTACCGATGAATTTTTGCCGATCGAATAAAACATTGCCGGATTTTTAAATTCCTCAACGGCTTCACGCATAATATGTATCGATTCTGCTTCCAGAATTTTTAGATGGGGCAGTCGTTCTGCTGTTATCATGATCTATTATCCGATCAGCGTCATGCTGTTAGCCGCTATTTTCATCATTCACTCCTAAATCTAAATCAACACATCCCTCTGAGCGGGATACATATTTATCACAATGTGATAATAATTTGATATAAATACTATTAGATTTGTTTATATTTTAAAAGAATAGTATCTTAATTCTTTTTTATACATCAAGTATTCATAGTAAATTAATAAGGAATAGACCGTAAGCCCTAAAACAAGGAGTTTCAAGCGATGTTAAACAAAGAAAATAGAGAGGGATGAAAATGGAATATTGAAGAAAGTCTAAAAAGTAGCTTTGATATTAAGATAATAGGTCTGCCCGAAGTCGCCAAATTCGCTACCCTTTTTCCCGCCGTAAAACATCGCACCAATACCCAATGAGGCATCGTCGCTAAACGAATAGCGAAACGAGGGGCCCGTATAAAAACTTCCGTCATCCGCACTGAGAATAGTGGTCAGCGCAGCGTAGAGGAGCGGGTCAAACTGATACCCGAGACTCACCGCGCCGTAATCGCGTGCACGGACCAGATTGTTCGGGGCACCGGAGAGGCTTCTCAGTGCGATCTCCCGGTCAAACGTCCGGGAAGTGTGGAGCCATTCGCCGATGATCATCAGGGAGTTTTCAAAGGCATAATCCGCCCCGAGCACCCACTGAAAAAACTGCTGGTGCAGCAGCCTGTCGTCAAACCACCCCCCCTCCGAGCGCAGTTCGATGCCGGTGTCCGACAGCTCCCCCTCCAGTTCATAGCCGATCATCCGTACATCGTCCGCACTCACGATATCCACTGCCGCATCGGCAAAGCCGAGATACCCTTTGACCCGTCCGGCGTATTTCATACTCTTGTCGGCACGCTCGGCGGCGACGGCGGTGATCTGGCTGAGGCTGCTGGGGGAATAGGCATAGGAGAGGGCATAAACCCCGAATACTTCGTCCGGCTCCAGCGCCAGAGGGTTTTTCGGATTGAACAAATCCGTCGGATTCCAGATCCGCCCTACCCCCATGCTCACTTTTTGCAGACCGACGGTCAAACGGTGTTTCTCATCGCCGTATCCGCCGTAAAGGCGGTAAAGCTGCGCATACGCTTCCCCCTCGGTATAGTTGGACGTTCCGGTTTGGGTCGAGAAAGGGGTATCGGATCGGACACTGCTCGACATCGTATAAGAGGCACGGTTGATCGTATCGCGCCCCAGGATGTTTTTGACGTCGCCGATCGCACTCGCAAACCAGTTTCCCTCCCGCAGATGTCCGCTCAGACGGAGCCGGTTCGTGTTGTAGAGTTTGGACACTCCGGTGCCGTCCAGCGGCGCGTAGAGGGTAAAGTTGCTGTTCTCGACCGTACTCTCGAAATCCGCCGCCAGCGCGCTCACGCTCAACACTACCCCGATCACCGCCGTCTTGATCATGGGCGTACGGTATCCTCGATAATCACGCCGTCGCGCAGGACGATGGAACGGCGCGCTTTTTCGATCACCATCGGGTCGTGCGAGGAGAAGATGATCGTCACTTTCTCTTCCCGGTTCAGACGGCGCATCAGCTCCATCAGTTTGTCGGCGTTAGCCGTATCCAGATTGGCGGTCGGCTCATCGGCGAGGATCAGCTTCGGTTTGCTCGCCACCGCACGCGCCACCGCGACACGCTGCTGCTGCCCGCCGCTGAGATGGTCGGGAAGTTTGCTCAGATAGGCGTCGATATCGAGTTCGTGCGCCACCTCCAGCACCCTCGCATCGCATTCGCTTTGCGCTCGTCCCAGCAGCCGCATCACATACTCGATGTTCTCTTTCACATTCAGCACCGGGATCAGATTGTACGCCTGAAACACGAATCCGATATTCTCCCGGCGAAACAGCGCCAGCTCGTTTTCCTCCAGCGCCGTGATCTTCGTCCCCTCCAGTTCCACGCTCCCGTCGCTGGGGGCATCAAGTCCGCCGATGATGTTCAGAAGCGTACTCTTGCCGCTGCCGCTGGGGCCGGAGATGACGATGAATTCCTCTTTGCCGATGGAAAGATCGATCCCCCTCAAGGCATTGGATTCGCTTTCGCTCCCTTCATGGAATACTTTTTTAATGTTGTGTAGTGTTAAAAAATTCATTGTGCCTGCTCACTGATGGATTGGATGGGATTGCGTTTTTTAAGAGTACGGATCGGGATGACCGTCGCCGACAGAGTCGCGAATAAAACGCTGAAAAAGGACCCGGTGAAATATTCGAGCCGCACGATCGCGTGGATACTCGAATCAAGCCCGAATATGGAAAACGCATCGCTGAAACCGGAGAGATCGAGCCCGTAGAGCTTAAAATACCACAGCAGCAGCCCCCCGATCAGCGAGCCGACGATGTAGCCGCTCATCGTGATGAGGAACGACTCGTAGACGATGAGGCGGGCGATATCGCGAAACTGCGTCCCGATCGCCATCATGATCCCAAACTCCCGCACCCGCTCCAGCACCGATACGAGGACGACGCCGAAGATCCCCAATGTCGCGACGATGAAGATAAAGGCGGAACTGATACGGTTGTAGGTCTTCATCATCGCTTCCCCCTCATAGAGCGAGGGGTAGAGTTCCCGATAGGTGTAAAGGGAGATATTCGCATCCGAGATCTTCGATATGAGAGCTTGTTTTACCGCCGTGTCGTCCTCCTGATCCACAAGCAGCACGGCGATCTCGGTAGAGCCTTCGATCCCCGTGAGCAAACGGAGCCGACCCAGGTCCATCAGCAGCCCGTTGCTGTCGATCGCCATGTTATTCGTCTTGAGAATCCCCTCGACCTTGAGGGCGACGGAGACCACCTCGTTATCGGCATCCTGTATCGTCACGATCACTTTTTTGCCGATGTCGACTTTGAGTTTGCGTGCCAGACGGTAGCCGATGAGGGCACCGCGGCTGCGTTTGTCAAACGTGTACTCCCCTTTGATGATGAAGTTTTGCAGCCCCGAATGGGTCTCTTCACGTTGCAGATCCACCCCCGTCACATTGACTCCCTGCGAGTAGCCTGCCGTGGCGATCAGGCCGCGCTGGCTCAGGCGGGTCACGTAGCTGCGGATCCCCGGCTCTTTGTCGAGAATTTCGGTGACCTTCTGCGGGTCATCGATGTGGTACTTGATGTTGTTGTCGGAGCGGAACCCTTTGTGCTGGATCGAAATGGTCCCGCTTCCGGTCTTGATCGAGTTTTGGGTGATCTGCACCATCATCCCCTCATACATCCCCTCCATCAGCAACAATCCGATCATCGATACGGCGATCATCAGCGAGATGAGTACCGCGCGCCCTTTTCGGCGGAAGATATGGAGCAGCGCCATTTTGAAATAGAGCGGTTCGGTCGGGCTAAACATAGCGGATCGCCTCGGTCGGGGTAAAGCGGTTGATCATCACGATGGGATAAACGACGCTCAGGAGGTTCAGCAGCAGCATGATGAGCATCTCTGCCATGATCTTGGGGGGATTGAACTCGGCCGGGAGATTGACGTCGGCGACCATGTTGTACTGTTTGTAATACTCTTCGGGATCCATATCGATCAACGAACCGAACTCGATCGGATGTTTCTCATAATGATTGCTTGCATACGCTCCGGCCGCTCCTCCGGCTCCTACACTCAATATCCCGAGTATCAGCGCCTCGATCAGCAGCATCCCGACCACCTGTCTGGGCGTTGTCCCGATCGCGCGCAATACCCCGATCTGGCGGATGCGGGCATAGACGGAGAGAAAAGCGAATATCCCGATGACGAAAAAGATGACGATAAAAAAGATCCCCAGCGTGATGTAGCCGAAGATCGTATCGATCTCCATCGCCAGAATCAGATCCTCAAGCGTCGTCTTGTAGTTTTTGACCTCGAACTCTTTTCCCACGACCTGTTGGGCGGTGCGGGTCAGCGCGTCGATCTGCTGCACGTCGAGGGGGTTGATGATGATGTGGGTGGCGATGTTGCCGCTGCGCATCACCTCATCGAAATAGCGCTTGTTGACGAATCCCGAACCGTTGTCGAACTCATAGAGCTTTGTCTTGAACAGCCCCTTCACGACCAGATTGTCTGCCGCAAACGAATAATCGGCCCCCGTCGAGATGAAGGAGAGCTTGTCCCCGACCCCGACCCCCAGCCGTTTGGCCAGTTCTACCCCCAGATACAGGGCATTCGTATCGTCGCTGCTGAGATACTCCCCCTCCACCAAAGAGCGTCTGAGGCGCGAAACGTTTGCCTCGTTCTCAGGCTCGATTGCGGTAAACATCCCCCCGATCGACTGCTCATCGGTCGAATACAGAGCATATGACTCAAACCGCTCCGCGACGGTCCCGATCCCTTTGATCCCGGCAAGCTCTTGTTTGACTTTTTCCGCATCGAAGATCAGGTTGTCGAAACCGGGATTGTCTTCGAATGCGCGGTTGGTCACCTGCATGTATCCCGGATAGACTTCGACGCTGGAGCGGATCAACTGATTGTGGCTGCCGTCGCTGATAGCGTTGGCAAAGATGAAAAGTCCCGTCGAAAATGCGCTCAGCAGCAGGGTGACGAATGACCGTTTTTTGTGCGTCATCAGCTCCCGCAGCGCCATCTTCAACAAGATCATTGGCTGTACCGCACGAGGGCGTTTTTCGTAAAACGCGCATCGTCGATCACGGCATTAAAGTCGACCTCATCCATCGTCACGACCGTCTTGTTGCTCTTTTTATCCTGCGGGACCAGCGTCATCACGGTGGGAAGATAGCGGTCTGCGTACACCTTCACCCCGCTGTAGGTGAGAATCCGCTGCTGCACTCCGTCCTCATCATAGTAGATCGCCCGCAGCGGTATGTAATGCTCTTTTTCCACCTCCATGACGATCTTCCCCCATACCACGGCGGCATCCTCTTTAGGGAGCAGCGTCACGGTGTATTTTTTCGCATCTTCGGCAGTGAGCTGCGGATTGTAGTCGTCGACGATCGAACTCTCTTTGGCCATATCGTCGTTCGTGAAATCACTTCCCATCCAGCTTTGCATCATCATCGAGCTGGGGATTTTGATCGTCTTCTCGATCTTGGGGACATACTGCCACATCGTCGACTCAACTTTCAAAAAGGTGATCCCGCGGTCTTGTTTGGGATAGAGAACTTTGATAAAACTCTTCTCATGCCCGCGGTTCCAGCTCTCCATCTTCATCGTCCTCTCCCCCCGCGCCGTCGTGACCGACATCGTGATCTTGGAATAGCCGCTGTCGCTTTGGATGTTATGCTCGACTTTTTTAATGATCGCATCGGGGGTGACCGCCCACACGGAGGCGGAGAAAAGGAGGAGTAAAAACAGTGTACGCATGCCACCCCTTTGTTTTTGTTTGTATGGGGTTATTTTAACCGAATTTCAAAACGATAAATCCTAAATCGGTTTATGGATTAAAATCCTAATCTAAATCACAAAGAAAAGTTTTAATGCAACGGGGATAAAATTGATAACTTAAATCAATTTAACATAAGAGAGTGCAAATGGCCTTTAAAAACATTGTCCACCATTTCGGCGATATAGAGGAGGTAAAACCTCAGTTGCTGAGACGTTGGATGAGTTCCAAAGAGGTCCAAAAAACACTCAGGAATCACCATATCACTTCGGATTTTTTTTCCCGCTATTTCGGTTCGAAAGTGATCGATTACGCCGCCGGAGTCATCGAAGGGAAAAACAGTGTGGGGAACTGCCCCGTAATCGGTGTCATGCTCGTCTTTTTTGAGAAAAAAGAGATCCCGCTGGGGGATGTATTCACGATCTGCGTCAATTTAAAAAATGCGATGATCGATTATGCACTCGAAGCGAAGATACTGGACCATGCCCTCTTAAATGAGATATGTTCCCTCATCGACAAAAACTTTTTAGGGGTGATCGAAGAGTATCTGGATATGCACTACAATCCGGTATCGGCGAATCCTACCTGCATCATTGCACCGAAACCGGCGCAATCCGGCAACACGTTTTGCAGTGTAATGAATCCCTCTTTACCATTTTCCAAAGCGACGACGGCGCTCGAATATGCCCGGGAGGACGAGATCGATCCGGAAATTCTTGATGAGCTTGCCGAACTCGAAGAAGAGACTCTCTCTTCCCTCCATTTGAGCGCCGGAGTCTCCGAGGAGTTACGATTTAAGATGATCCATCTGTTTACCCGATACTCGAAGATGGTCGAACGGATGATGGAGTTTCAGGAACTCACCTACGCCTTATCGGTTCTGATAGATCTGCTCAAAACGGTCGAGTTTAGGACTCTAAAAGAAGAATCGACCTATATCATCATCTATGCCAAAGCGATCATCAGTGATTTATCCATTTGGCGTGTCAGTGTTTTTGTCAATAAAAGTGCCGAAGATATCCATTATTTGGACAAAACGCTCCTCAGCAGCATCGCCCAACTGCAGATCATGCTCTCTCCTCAACATAGCGGTGACCTTGAAGAGATCGAGTTCTTCTAAAGGGTAATCAAACTCAATTTCTGATAGTAATTTATCCGTTACAGCATATTTTCTCAATCGACACGGTATAATTTCGATTTTAAAATATTATAATACGATGTTTGAACACAACATCTTTAAAAGGAAAATTATGAACGTTAATGCAATCCGAAAAGTATGCCGCCCTTTCCGTATCGTCTTGGGACTATCTCTTATCAGCTACGGTGTCTACAGCGGCAATATGTGGTTCTTTTTGGGGGCGGTACCGTTGATCGCCGGAATTTTAAACTTTTGCCCGCTTTGTAAAATTACCGGTCAATGCGAGATCATCTAACCTTCTGAAGAGATAGGAAGGAAGATAACGAGCAGAACGAGGGGGTGCGTGATGCCCTTTGTATCACGACGGCATCCGGACCGCCGCGATGGTATTATTTTACTTTGATCTGTTTGACCGATTTGTTTTTTTGCTCTTTTTTCGGCAAAGTGATCTCTAAGACACCGTCTTTATTCTCCGCATGGATATTTTCGGCATCAATATTATCCGGGAGGGTGAAGCTGCGGACAAAGCATCCGAAGCTGCTCTCCATCTTGTAATAATCGTCTTTTTTGGTCTCTTCTTTCGTCTTTCTCTCCCCTTTGAGCGTCAGGACGTTGTTTTCAACCTTGACGCTGATATCCTCTTTTTTAACCCCCGGCAGATCGACATCGATATGATAGGCATATTCCCCTTCACGGGTGTTGACGGATGGGGTAAAATCGGAAAGGACATCTTTGCTAACGCCGGAGTTAAAAGCTTCATTGATTCGGCTTTCGAGTGTTCGTAACTCCTTGAACGGATCAAAACGGGTCAATAGCATGGCAGATCCTTGATTCTTCAAAATTCGCAGAAACTTGCGGCTAGAATTAATAAAACAGGGCCAGCTTAAAAGCTTCTGCTTACAAATATTGTAGCACTTGAATATAAATATAAAATAATTATTTTAAATTTATTGCGGTAGAACTCTACTCCGATACAACAGCTCAATGTTTCAGGGTTGTACACAGCTCCAGAAACGCTTTTCCGTACCGCTCAAACTTGACCTCCCCTATTCCGCCGACCTGGAGCATCTGTGATTTGTTTTGCGGGAGCTTTGCCGCCATCTCCTGAAGGGTCTTATCGCTGAATACGACGTACGGAGGGACGCCGTTTTGTTTCGCTATCTCGGTTCTCAGCCCTCGCAATTGCTCGAAAATCCCATGATGTTCTCCGGATCCATACGGTGTTTTTGAACTACCGGATTCTCTTTTTTTATCTTCCAGCCTCTCTTTTCGGATCGATACGGTGTGTCCGTTTTTGATGATCTCCATCCCGTATTCCCCCAGTGACAATGTGCGGTATTCCCCCTGTCTCAGCGCTTTGAGTTCGAGGAGACGATCCCCGATCGAGAGCCATTGGCGGCGGCTTTTCTCTTTCCCGATGCCGTATACCGAGAGGCTCTCATGTCCGTTTTGAACGATCTTTTCATTGACGGAACCGAGGAGAATATCAACGACATAGTGAAGCCCGAACCGCTGACCGCTGCGATAGATGCACGAGAGGAGCTTGAGTGACTCTTGGGTAATATCGATACTCTCCCGCTCCGGTTCGAGGCAGTTGTCGCACCGCGTTTGACACGCGACGGCGGTGTCGTCGAAATATTCGGCGATCAGCTGATGGCGGCATACCTCCGATGAGGCATATTTCCCCGCCGCCTCCAATTTGTCAAACGCAAGCTGTTTGTACGCTGACTCGGGCTGTGACTCGATGAGCCGTTTGCGGTCGACGATATCCGAGGCCGAAAACAAAAGCAGCGTGGAGGCTGCCAACCCGTCACGTCCGGCACGTCCGATCTCCTGATAGTAGTTTTCGATCGTCTTTGGAAGCGACGTGTGGACGACGAAACGGATGTTGCTTTTATCGATCCCCATTCCGAAAGCGACGGTGGCGACGACGACTTGGATCTCGTCGTTGAGAAACGCCCGGTAAGTCTCATTTTTTTGATCCGTCGGTAATCCGGCGTGATAGGCTTGCGCCGGTATCTTTTTGGAGGAGAGAAACTCGGCGATGCTCTCCGCCTCTTTGCGGGTGAAGGTGTAGACGATGCCGCTTTCCCCCTCAAATTTATCGAGAAAATTAAGGAGCTGTTCTCGCCCGTTTCCGTTTCGGTGGAGGGCACTGACCGTCAGGTTTTCCCGGCACACTTTTGCCCGGATCAAGACGGGATCCCTCAGCCGCAGCTGTGAGAGGATATCGTGTTCTACCGTGTGGGTCGCCGTCGCCGTAAACGCCGCTATGGGGACCGAGGGAAAGAGCTCGCGCAACCGGTAGAGCTGGCGGTAGTCTTCGCGAAATTCATGCCCCCATTCGCTCACACAGTGGGCTTCGTCGATCACAAAAAAATCGATCCTCAGATCGTGCAAAAATCGTATAAACTCACCGTTTTTCAGCCGCTCCGGGGCGACATACAAAAATTTCAGTTTTCCGCTTGCCGCAAGACGCATGGCGGCACTGATCTCATCATGCGACTGCATCGAGGATATCATTGCCGCTTCGATCCCGAAAGCTCCCAGCGCCGTAATCTGATCGTGCATCAATGCCAAAAGCGGCGATACGACGACGCTCACCCCCTCCATTAACAAGGCAGGAAGCTGATAACAGAGCGATTTTCCCGCACCGGTAGGGAGGATCATCATCACGTCTTGCCCCCCTACGATGGCATCGACCGCTTCTTCCTGAAACGGTCTGAACGCAGAATGTCCGAATACATTTTTGAGTACTTTGTACTTATTATCCACAAAAATCGCTTTTACTCTATAAATTTTAGGAATTATAGTCTAACTTCGCAGAGGGGTCGTTTTTTAATCTCTGATCGATTATACTAAGACAACGCAATGCAAGCATAATTCATGTAATATGCTAGCAAACAATACCTCCGGAGCACTATGAATCTTTCACAAACGCAGCAAGCCGCTTTTGACGAAATGGGGATGGCCGAAAAAGTCTCTATCCTTCTGATGCAGCTGGGTGAAGATACGACTGCGGCGATTTTTTCGCGGATGAACGTCGATTCGATCACGCAGGTCTCCAAATACATTGCCAACAACCGTTCGGTCGAGAAAAACATCGGTGCGGCGGTCCTTGAAGAGTTTTACGCCATCATCCAG
>Ga0265297_10001486_pt1 | contig 54609 bp, 69 predicted proteins | sample Munlanlwell13791_FD_192502 | JGI IMG/M metagenome (GOLD analysis project Ga0265297, IMG submission 192502) | Leachate microbial communities from a municipal landfill in Southern Ontario, Canada - Leachate well 137-91 | ecosystem: Engineered > Solid waste > Landfill > Unclassified | place...
GAACTACAGATTAAACGAAATCTTTATCGTAAAATTTATATATTTGAGGGATTATACGAAGTAATGAATGGTCTCTTGATTAAGTTAAAAAATGAATTAGAATTAAGAAATTACTCAAAACAATCTATCAAATCTTATCTTTATTATGTGAAAAAATATTTGGAATTTTCTAAAAATTGTGGGATAAATGAAGATTCTGCAAAAGAATATTTAAGAAAACAACTATTGACGAAAAATCCTTCTACGGTTTCTTTGATTTCATCAGCGATTCAATTTTTCTTTAAGGAAATACTAAAACAAGATGTTTATTTTGTAAAACCAAAGAAAAATAAAACTCTCCCAAACATTTTAACAATTGGAGAATTAAAAAAATTAATTGAAATTACACCAAACCACAAACATAAATTAATAATAAAATTGCTTTATGGGACAGGATTAAGAGTTTCAGAAATAATAAATTTAAAAAAAGAAGATATAAATTTTGAAGAAAATTTGATAAAAATAAATTTAGCTAAAGGTAAAAAAGATAGATTTGTTAAATTGCCCTCCTCAATTTTAAAAGAATTAGAAAACTTTTATAAAATTGGGGATTCTAAATATTTATTTGAGTCTCAAAGAGGGGGCAAACTTTCTCCGAAAACTATTGAATTAATTCTTTCTAATTCAGCTAAAAAAGCAGGTATCAAAAAGAGAGTTTATCCTCATTTGCTTCGGCACTCTTTTGCGACGCACCTTTTGGAGCAAGGAACTGATTTAAGAATAATTCAAAAACTTCTTGGACATTCGTCGATTAAAACAACTCAAATTTATACTCAAATTTCTCAAGCATCAATTAAAAATATAAAAAGTCCCTTAGATAACCTATGAACTCTGCTCTCGCAATTTCCCAACTTAAAAAATTAAAAAAGCTCGTCGACAAAAATGATTTAAGATTAGCTGCCGAGGGCTGGAAAAATGATTATGAGATTTTGATTTCAACAATTCTTTCTGCACAAACCAAAGACGAGACGACAATTGATGTTTGTGAAAATTATCTTTTTAAAAAATATAAAAACTTTCAAGAATTATCAAAAGCGAAAATAAAAGATGTTGAAAAAATTATTAGAAGAATAAATTATCATAAAACAAAGGCGAGAAATATTATTGAAACTTCAAAAATAATTATCTCAGAATTTAATGCAAAAGTTCCTGAAAAATTAGACGACTTGTTAAGATTAAAAGGTGTTGGAAGAAAAGTTGCAAATGTTTATTTAGTCGAGGCAAGAAAAGCAGATGCAATTGGCGTCGACACTCATGTCGCAAGAATTTCTCAAAAATTAAATTGGACGAAAAATAAAAATCCTCATAAAATCGAAAAAGACTTGGAAAAATTGTTTCCGAAAAAATATTGGAATTCAATAAATTATATTTTAGTTAAGTTTGGGCGGACAATTGGGAAGAATAGAAAATTTGAAGACGAGGTTTTAGAAAAGATTATAAAGTAAAATTATCTTGTTAAATTATGGCAGAAATTTCAATGCCCGGAATGGGTGGCGGGCTTATGCGTTACAAAGAAGAATATAATTCTAAATTCAAGTTTAGTCCCGCAGCCGTCGTCGGGATGATAATCGCAGTAATTGTTTTCGTTGCTGGTTTGTGGATTTTTGGGTGAATATTAATTCTGCGTGTAAAGGGCGAGTTATTGCAATAACATTTGACGACGACGAACCAAACGACGACGCGCGCTTTTTTTGTGTTTTTTTTAAAATCAAAAAACATAAATAACAAAATTTAAATAAGATAAATATTTTTTACAAACATGTTCAGCAACATAAATGCAAGACAAATTGAGAAAGTTATGAAACAGATGGGAATGTCGCAGACGAAATTAGATGTTAAAAGGGTTATTTTTGAAATGGGCGACGGGAATTTGGTTATTGACGAGCCGTCAGTTACAAAGATTTCAATGCAAGGAAATGAAACTTACCAAGTTCAGGGCGAGGCAAGAGAAGAAGAAAATTCTGCTTTTTCAGATGAAGATGTTGCGATTGTTATTGAAAAAACTGGGAAGACAGAAGAAGAAGTGCGAAAAATTTTGGAAGAAAAAAACGGCGACATTGCTGAAGCGATTTTAGAGTTGGGAAATTAATTGTTGTTTTTGAGTATAATAATAGATAAATAGGGGGAATTTGTTTTTAATTTATGAGTCTTGAAAGGGCGTCGTATCATTTAAATTTGGCACAGCATCATTTGAATCTGGCAGGGCATATGTTGAATGTGCTTTTTCCGATGTTGCAAGAGAATAGAATGCTTATAAAAATAGTGAAAGAACTTGCGAAGAGCGTGGATAATTTAATAAAATGTTCTCTTTATTATGATGCATATTTTCGGAAAATCAAGATTTCAAGAAATCCGCGGGAAAATTACGGGCTTTTTGTGGAATGGGTTGCGCCGAGACATTTTTTGAAAAATGATATAAAAAATCTTGTTAGTATTTTGAAAATTGAACAAAAACATGTTGAAGCAGAAGTTGATTTTGTTAGAAAGAACAAGTTTGTAATAATGATTGGGGACAAATATGAGGTTTTGGATGAAGTTTTGGTGCGGAATTTTTTTCATTCTGTTGTTTCTTGTGTTGATAATTTAATTGGAAAATTAAGAAAAGTATAAAAAGGGGTTTATCTTTGAATATTTTGCGCCTAAATTTTCTTTAAAGGAAAATGATTAGTGAAATTATCAAGGAAAAAATCAGTGCTGACCATCTTTTGTATGTTAGTCTCAAGTATACTAAAACTTGCGACGTTATTTTGAATTTGGTTGCGCGGTGGAAAAGTATGATTGAACTGAGTTTCGACGCAATTCTTGCGAAGAGTTTTGAAAATAAAAAAATTCCGAATGTTCCTGGCAGCCCAAAACAACGGGTGGAGTTTATGAGGAAATATTTTAAGAAAAACGAAGGGATTCAAGAAGTTATTCCGTTGTATATTTTTTTCAAGAGAATTCCTGACTTGGAAAAAAAGCGGGAAGGGGAATTTAGGAAAAATGTTAATTTGAAGATTATAGAAGAAAATAAAATCACGGAAATAAATCTGGAAAAGTTGAAAGAATATTCTGAGATTGTGGAAAGATTTATAAGTGAAGTTAAGCAATTTCTTTCTAAGTGAAAATCGAAAAATTTTCCAAATTAATGAAAAATGGCGAGGATAATAGTTATAAACTCTGGAAAGGGTGGTGTTGGAAAAACAACAACTGCAATTAATTTAGGTGCTTGTCTAAATTTAATGGGCAAAGAAGTCGTGGTTGTCGACGCTAATCTTAATACACCGAATATTGGTTTGCATTTGGGAGCCCCAATTGTTCCTGTTACTTTAAATCATGTTTTGAAAGGAAAAGCAGAAATCTGGGATGCAATTTATGAACATTCTTCTGGAACTAAAATTGTTCCGTCGTCTCTTTCTGTAAAAGAACTTACAAAATTTAATACTAAAAAAATTCCGCAAATTATTAAAGAATTAGGAAAACAGTCTGACTATGTTGTTGTGGATTCTGCTGCGGGTTTTGGTGAAGAAGTTATGGCTTGTTTGCAATCAGCTGATGAAATTATTATGGTTACAAATCCTGAGATGCCGTCTGTTACAGATGCTTTGAAAGCTGTGAAAGTTGCGAGGGAAATGAAAAAAGAAGTTCGGGGCGTTATTGTTACTCGGCACGTTGGGGCAAAATATGAAATGCCTTTGTCGTCGATAAAATCAATGCTTGAAACATCTATAATCGGGGTTATTCCTGAAGACAAGGCAGTTAAAGAAGCTTTGACAAAACGGGACGCTGTTGTTCATACACATCCGCGAAGTAAAGTTGCGAAAAAATACAAAGAAATTGCAGCGAAAATTGCTGGTGAAAAATATGTTGAAAAAAGTTTTCTTGGAAAAATATTCGGGGGGTTTGGGGTTGTTTAGGGATTTTTGAGATTTGAGATGAGGATTTTTTGGTGGGGAAAATTAATGTTTTTAATTCGTCGCAAAAAACACCGCGGGCGGGCAAAATAACAAAACTTAAAATCTTACATTCTATTTATTTTTATGAATAATCAAAGAGTTGCTATTTTTATCGACGGAAGTAATCTTTATCACAATCTAAAAAAATTTAACATAAAAACAAAATTTGAAGAAATCATAAAAAGGGTTGAAACAAAAAGAGAAGTTGTAGATATTTTTTATTATACTGCTCTGTTGGACAAATCAATAAACGAAGAAAAATATAATGAGCATAAAAGATTTTTAGATAAAATAAAGAAAATTTCAAATTTCCATATTGTTCTTTGTAATTTAAGAAGAATTGTTTTGTCTGATGGTTCTGTGGAATTTGCAATAAAAGGAGATGATGTTTATTTAGCAACAGATTTAATCAAAGGGGCTTATGAAGATTTATATGATATTGCTATAATCCTTTCTGGAGATGCTGATTTTATTCCTGCAATAAACCTTGTTAGAAAAAATGGTAAAAAAGTAATCAATGCTTTCTTTCCAAAAAGTTCTTCATATCTTTTAAGAAATTGTTGTGATGGTTCAATAAACCTCAAAAAAGCATTAAATAAAAAGTAGTCCCAATGTGGCGAACCACACGGGACATTTATTAATAATATCAAAGTTTTAACCTTTAAATATTCTTCTGTTGCCTAAATTTTCTTTTAAAAAATTATCACAAAACTTGTTCGAGCCATTCTGTGATTTTTGATTCTGGTTGCGCGCCGATGAATTCGTCGACGATTTTGCCTTCTTTGAAAAGTTTAACAGCAGGAATTGACATTATTCCATATTCAGAAGAAATATTTTGATTTTCTTCTACATTACATTTTGCAAGAATAAATTTATTTTTGAATTTTTCTGAATTTGAGATTTTTTCGAGAATTGGTTTTAACATCATACAAGGGCCACACCACGACGCCCAAAAATCAACTAAGACAGGGATTTGTTTTGATTTTTCAATTACTTTATCTTCAAAATTTTCATCTGTTGTTTCGATTTCCATAATTTGTTAAAAATAAAAGATTTTATAAATGTTGGGGAGCAGTGTTAACAATGAAAATTCGTGAAATTGATGAAAACCTTGGACTTGCTTACCTTAATAGTGGGGATAATGCTATGAAGGATTTAGCTGAATATTTTAGTAATACTTTTAGATACAGTGATGGAAAACTTGATTTTAGAAGAGATTTAATTGGGATGTTTGCAAGAGCAATTTATGCTCAGGGGAAGTTTGTGGGGCTTTCGTCTGGGGTAAAATATCAAATAAGAGGTAATGAGGTTCCTGATGTTACTGAAGAAAGAGAGTATGTTGTTGGAGAAAATAGTGTTGTTGCTGTTTCACCAAGGTTTAGACAAAGGGGGATTGGAAGATTTTTATTTGTAGACTGTTTTAGACAACTTCTTTATTTTGATCCAGAATTTCTTTTAGTAAAAACAACAAATCAAATTATGTTTAGAACGGTCGGAGATACTCTTTATTCAAATAATGTTGATTTTATTCCAGATGGAACTAAAAACAGATGTAATTTCTGGGTTGATGTAAGGCAATTAAGAAATGCAGAAAAAATAATGGAAATGGCTGAAAGGGTTAAACTATAAAAAGTATTTTTTCTTTTGTTATTTATGGAATATGAAGAACTGTGTGAGGTTTATTCTGCGTTGGAAAATACGACGAAAGGACTTGAGAAAACGAAAATCTTATCTGAATTTTTGGGAAGATTAAAAAAAGAAAAAAGTTTTGAATATGTTTATTTATTGCAAGGAAAAGTTTATGCTGATTATGATTCGCGGGAACTTGGTTTGTCGACGCAGTTAGTTATCCGTTGCATTTCGCGGGCGTCTGGTTTGAGTGATAAAGAAATTGTGAAAAAATTTAAGGAGGTTGGAGATCTCGGAAAAGTTGCAGAAGTTTTTATTACTGAAAATAAAAAGCAAACCTCACTTTTTTCGCAGAAACTTGATGTTGGAAAAGTTCTTTCTAATTTGAGAAAACTTCCTGAACTTGAAGGAAAAGGAACAGTTGACAAAAAAATTGGATTTGTTATTGAGTTATTGAATTCGGCGTCGGCGATTGAAGCAAAATATATTATTCGAACTGTTTTGGGTGATTTGAAAGTCGGTGTTGGAAATGGAATTTTGAGAGATGCGATTGTTGAATTTTGTTTTTCACCGAAAGATATTGAAGAGAAAAAAAAGTATGGGGAAATTGTCCAAGATGCTTATGACAAAGCGACTGATTTTGGGGAGATTTTTGAGAAGGCGTGTGAAGGAATTTCTGAATTGAAAAAAATAAAATTAACTGCAGGAAAACCGGTGAAGGTAATGTTGTATCCGAAGGCAAAAAATATTAATGATGCTTTTAGAATTGTTGGAAAACCTGCTGCGTTTGAATTTAAGTATGATGGATTTAGAGTTATGATTAATAAAAACAAGGATGGGAAAATTAGCATTTTTACTCGGCGACTTGATAATGTTACAAAACAATTTCCAGATATTGTGGAATATGTTTCAAAATTTGTCGACGGAGAAAGTTTTATTTTAGATGCAGAAGCAGTGGGTTATGATTCTTCGACGGGGAATTACAAAGAATTTCAGGCGATTTCGCAGAGAATAAAAAGAAAATATGATATTGAAAAACTTGTGAAAAACCTGCCGATTGAATTAAATGTTTTTGATGTAATTTATTATAATGGGAAAAATTTGATTGATGAAAGTTTTGAGAATCGCCGGAAAATTTTGGAAAAAATTGTTAGGGAAAATTCTTACAAAATAAAATTAGCTGAGCAAATTGTTACTGGCGACGAGAAAGTTGCAGAAGAATTTTATGGGAAAGCACTTGCTGAAAAACAAGAGGGCTTGATGGTTAAGGGCTTGGATAAAAAATACAAACCAGGTGCAAGAATCGGGTATGCTGTTAAACTAAAACCAGAAGATAATGATTTTGATTTGGTGATTACTGGGGCAGAATGGGGAACTGGAAAAAGGGCGGGGTGGTTAACTTCTTTTGATGTTTCTTGTAAAGATGAAGATGGGAACTTGCTTGAAATTGGAAAAGTTTCGACTGGTTTAAAAGAAAAAAAAGAAGAGGGTTTATCTTTTGAAGAATTAACTGAAATGTTGGAAAAAATTGTTGTTGAAGAACATGGGAGAAAAATTGTTGTTCGCCCAGAAATCGTCGTCGCGGTTCAATATCAAAATATACAAAAATCTCCAACATATTCTTCTGGTTTTGCTTTGAGGTTTCCGCGAATTTTAAGATTTCGTCCAGACCGAAGTGTTGACGACATTGCAACATTAGAAGAAATTAAAAAAGAATCAGAGAATTAAAAGGTTTTATATAATTTGATTTATTAATTTATTTATGGAAAAGAAGGTTTTTTTCTTGACTGTTTTAGTTTTGATAATCTTGGTTTTTGCTTTATTTCTTTTTAACCTAACTGGAAAAATAATTTCGTCTGAAGAATGTTTATCTAAATATGATTTTAATAGCGACGGAAAAGTTGATTTTGGAGATGAAAATTTTATTAAACAAAGAATTGGAAATTTGAAAGTTTGTTCTGCGGAAAATAATTTTTGCGGGGGAGATATAGACAAAAATGGTTTTGTTGAGCCGGCGGATTTATCATTATTAACTTCCTGTTTAAATGGTTTAAAAAAATTAACAGAGTGTGATGTTAACGGCGACGGCGGAGTTGAACCTTCTGACATGTCAGTCTTAATAAATTTATTAAATGGTATGGGAGCTTCTTATGGGGTTTGTTCTTCTAAAAATAATTTTTGCGACGGTGCCGACACAAATTTTGATGGAAAAGTTAATGAAACAGATATTAATTTCTTTGGTAATTTTGTTGGTTGTGAATCTTGGACAGAAAATAAAGATGACAAAGCTGAAAACGACGAACAAATCAAAACAGAAGAATGTTCTTTAAATAATGAATATTCTCTGCCTTGCCCTGAATATGAAAAAGTTTGTGAGGCTCCTGAAAATTCTGAACTTACCTACGGAAGAATTAACGCCGAAGAATTAGACAGTTCTCTTTATCCTGAAAAAACTTCTGATTCAGGTTTTTATAAAGATATTTTTGTTTATTGTGATTTTTATTGTGATTTTGAAAATACTGAATTATGTAGAAATGAACAAATTTTTACATTATATGACGGAACAAAATACTGGGAAAGTATGTGGTCTGTTTCTGACGAAGAAGGGAGGGATTGGATGAGTGAAAATGGCGACGACCACGCATTTTTTGATTCTTATATTGTAGAAGAAAATGAAATTTGCAACTGGGATGAAGTTTGCGAGAAAAATTCTGCACCAAAAATTGAATCTGAAGATCTTCAAAGAATTTTTGTGAAAGAAAATAGTAATTCTGCGGTGATAAGTGAAAATAATTCTTTTGGAAATTTAAATTTAAACTCTATTATTTATTCGGGGATTAAATTTTCCGACGAAGAAACTCCGCTAAATATACTAAAAATAAAAATGGGGAGTTCAAAAAATATTGAAGATAAAAAAGTTTTGGATTTTAGTTGTGAAGATATTGGGATAAATTTTAGTAAATTGCCTTTTGAAAGTAAATTTAGTTTTGAGATTAAAGATGATGGAAGAAGATTTGCCGACGGAGAAAAACAAAAAGAAAATGAAAAATCAGACTCTTTTGAAAAAGAAAATATTTTGTGGTGTCCGATGAATGCAAGCAGGTATTCTGCTTATGATGTTCAAGCGGTTGCTAAAGAAGATATAAAAAAAGGATGGTTTACAATTTATTCAAAAGATGAAGAGATTTTTCCAAAGATGTATAAAAATTTAAGTTACGATATTTATTTTGATGAAAATTCTGAAATAAGGGGAAATTTTAATTTTTATACTTCAACCAAAAGAAGAAGTGATATTGGAGTTTCGCGGGAAAATATTGAAAGAGCGATGTCTTACGCTATTACGAAAATGCAACAGAATATGAAGGAGATTGGAATTAACTTTCCAGAAGGAATTGAAATTGCAAATTGGGGTTGTAAAAAGGGGGAATGGAAATATGATGATGTAAAAAATGGGAGTGAGATAATAAAAGGATGGGCTTGTTCTGCTTATGAAGATGTTGAAATAAAATATTTTGGTGAATATGACTTTGAAAAAAAGGAGTTCATAATGTATTGGGGGAGTGGAATTTCTCTTAATAATTCTATAAAATTAAGAATATCTCATAATTCTTTTATAAAATTATTAAATATTATCGGTTCAGACAGGCCTTCCTCATTTTTAGAAAATGACGCAGTAATAAAAGAAGGAAATGTTTTGATTTTAGATTGGACATTAAATAATTATGAAAGTCCTTCAAATTTAACGTCTCATTTAAAGGAGATTATTGATTTATGCTCTGAAAAAACTGATACAACAAAAACAGACATTTTCAAAATAAAAGGAGTTAGTGTTAACTCAAAATTTTTAAGAAATTTTTACGAATCTGTTAAAAGTTTTTTTGGAAGATTAGTTTAAAACTTTTTCAACAGCATTATAAATTTTTCCGGGCAAGGGTGGTTCTTTTTTAGATTCAATTATAGAAAATTTTATTGAGTCTATATGGGGGTTACTATTTATTAAACATTCTACAAACTTAGATGCAGAATTATAATCTTTGCTGGAGATTTCATAAATAATGTTTCTTTGTAAAATATAAAATGTTGGTTCTTTAAGAGGTGAATGTCTTAAATCCATTTCAGTATTTTGGGGATATTTTTTCGCAGTAAGATGTACTTGATTTCCTTCACTGTCTTCATAAGTCCCTAAGAAGGATTGTAAAGACAAGTCTTTAATTCCTTGGGCAGGAGCATATTTTTCTAATGGGCAGTTTTCTACATGAACTTCCCACATTCTAGTTAAAAGGGGACGTTTGTCATAAACTTCAGATCTAATTCCAAAACTATCAGAATTAAATTCCCTACTATCTTTAATTTGTTTGTAGCCGTCGGGGATAATCAATCCAAACTCATCAAGATTTCTAACGATTTCAGAATTTTTCTTCGGAGAATTACAAGTCTCAGTAGTTCCTAAAACTGCTGCAATTCCTAATGCAACTCCACAAATAATTTTTGTTAATGTTTTTGCCATTTTATTTTTCTGAATTTTTTATTGTGTCTGAAATTGTTTCTAGCAAACTTTGTGTTTGACTTTTTTCTTGGGGATCATAAGTAGAACATTTTTTTGCAACCCAACAAATATAACCTACTGCTAATGTCCCGGTTAATATAATCCCTGCTAATTTTAATTTATAATTACGTCGGTCTTTCTTTTCTTGTTGTGTTAGTTCACTTAATGTGTAACTCATAATTTATTTAGGTTCTTTTAATATTTAAACCTTTTCTTTGTTACTATTAATAAGTAACTATGATATAAAAAATCTAATAAATTCTGTCCGAAGCCTTTAAAAAGCATTTGCCTTTATAAATGATATAAAATGGCAGAAGATTCTAATTTAAAAGTTCAAAATATTGTTGCGACTGCGTCGCTGGGGAAAGATGTTTCTTTGACAAAATTGGCGAGAACAAATCCTAATACGGAATATAATCCGGATACTTTTCCAGGTTTAGTTTTGAGAATTAAAAAACCTAAATCAGCTGTTTTGGTTTTCTCGTCTGGGAATTTGGTTTGCACTGGGACAAAATCAATTGCTCAAGTTAAGGAAGTTATTCAACAGGTTATAAAACAACTTGCAAAAATTGGTGTCAAGGTTACTGACAAACCAAAAATAACTGTTCAAAATATTGTTGCGTCGGGTGCTATTAATTTAGATTTAAACTTGAACACCTTAGCTCTTGAATTAGAAAATACAGAATATGAACCAGAACAATTTCCTGGTTTGGTTTACAAATTAGACGAGCCGACTGCGACTTTTTTACTTTTTTCAAATGGAAAATTGGTTTGCACTGGGACAAAAAACAAAAAGCAATTGGATGATTCTATGATTCAGTTGAACAAAAATGTTCGAGCTGCTTTGAAAAGAATAAAAGAACTTGGTGAATAATGAAATTTAAAAAAGAACTAATTAAAACAATTATTTTTTCTGTTGTTGCGTCGGCGTTAATTATTGTTCACGGAATTTTTCTTGACTTGGATTTTTCACAAATTAAGAGATTAACTATTTCAGGATTTTTAGTAACTTTTATTTTGGTTTTTGTGGGGTTAGTTATTCTTGAAAAGATTTTTACTTATGAAGAAAATGAGGAAATTTCTAAGATAAAAAAACGTTTGGGAAAAATTGAAAAACATCATTAAACATATAAACCTTGTTGTGCTTTTTTTGTTATGAAATTTCGGGAATTTGTTTTGTCGTCTGGGAGAAAGATTTTTTTGGGAAGAAATTCTGAAAATAATGATGATTTGGTTTCTAATTCTAAAAGAACAGAAATTTTATTGCACACTTCTACTCCTGGTTCGCCATTTTGTAATGTTGGGGAAAATCCGACGAAAGATGAAATTAAAGAAGCTGGAATTATTTGTGCTAAATTTTCTCAAAATTGGCGGGACAATAAAAATGATGTTGTTGTTGATATTTTTTTAAGAGCAGATACTTACAAGGATTTGAAAATGAAATCTGGAACGTGGGGTGTGCGAAAAAAAGAAAGTGTCAAGGTTAAAAAGGAAGATATTTTAAAAGTTGAGAGGGAAATGAAAAAAATTTAACATGAAGGAAGAAATAATTGCAATATTTGGAGCAAGTTCTACATGGGGGGCATGGGATTTTGAAAAAGGTGGCTGGGCAAATAGATTAAGATTATTTTTTGATAAAAATGATTCTAATATCTTTGCATATAATTTAGGAATATCCGGAAATAATTCAAAAGGAATATTAAATAGAATAAAAATTGAATGCGAGGCCAGATGTCCTACAATAATTATTATTTCTATTGGAGATAATGATTCTGTTGAAAATTCTTATGTTTATAATTCCCCCGAACAATTTGAAGAAAATTTAATTAAATCAATAAAAATAGCAAAGAAGTTTACAAATAAAATTGTTCTTTTGGGAACAAAAAAAGTTGATGAATCAAAAACAAATCCTGTTTCTTGGGATAAGAATATTAATTATTTAAATAAAAATATTAATAAATATGATTTAATAATTGAAGATGTAGCAAACAAGGAAAAAGTAAAATACCTCAAAATGTCGGATTTAATTAATAAAGAAGACTTAGAAGATGGGCTTCATCCAAACTCAGAGGGACATAAAAAAATATTTGAAAAAGTAAAAGAATTTTTATTAAATGAGTTTATTGAAGTGAAATGAAAAAATGAAACGAATTCAAAAATTGCAAATGGGAAAAAATGGATTTACTGAAAGTTTTTTTGAGCAACTTAAAAGAATTTTTGACGACGCTGAAATTGTGAAAATTAATATTTTGAAATCGGCGTGTCGTGATAAAAAACAAGCAACTGAAATCGCAGAAAAAATCGTCGACAGGTTGGGAAAAAATTTCACTTATAGATTAGTCGGATATGTTTTAACAATTAATAAGTTTCGAAGGGCGGTTCGGTAAGTTTATAAATCAACATTTTGATTAGATAATAGGTTAATTTGCTTGAGCAAATCTACTTCCGCAAGGGAGGCCTAATTAACATGAGTAAAAAAATATTTAGTAAAGAACCTCAGAAATTTAATGAAAACTTAGCTGAAGCTTTGAAAAAAATTCCGGAATTTGTTGTTCCAGAGTGGATGGGTTTTGTGAAAACTGGTGTTTCAAAAGAACGTCCGCCTGCTGATGAAGGTTTTTGGTATAAAAGAACTGCTTCGATTTTAAGGCAACTTTATATTGAAGGCGTCGTCGGCGTAAATAGATTAAAAACAAGATATGGTTCACGAAAAAATCGGGGCGGAAGAAGAGCAAAATTCTTTAAAGCAAGTGGAAAAATAATTCGAGTAATTTTACAGCAAGCTGAAAAAGCAGGATTTGTTGAAAAAGTTGACAAAACACAACACGGGCGAAGATTGACTTTGAAGGGAAGAAACTTTTTAGATTCAATTGAAGTTGAAGAAGTTAAAGGAATTGATTTTGAAAATGTTTTTGTCGAGGAAAAAGAAATTGAGCAAGAAAATTTTGAAGAAATAAACGACGGAGACGACGATGAGTAGTAAAAAACTTGATAATCGAAGTTCGAAGAAAAGGCATTTGGCGAAGGCGGGAAAGCAAACTAAGTGGGCACCTTTTTGGGCGGTTTTGAAAAAGTACGGAAAAGGAAAAAAAGTTCATCCGTCTGCTATGACTCATGTTAAGAGAAATTGGAGAATTAGAAAACTTAAAATTAAACCAAGGAGAATGAGAAAAGATTTCTTAGGATAAAATGGTTGACGACGATAAAAAACAAATTGAAACAGAAAATGCTGACAGCAAAGTTAGTAAAAAAGAAACAAAATCTGCGATTGAAAAAGCGAAGGAAAAACTTGAAGAAGTTAAAAGTTCGAAGAAAGATTCTAAGAAAGAATTGAAAGTTGTGCTTGAACGAGAATATATTATTCCGTTAAGACGAAAAGTTTTGAAAGCGCAAAGATATCGTCGGGCGAAAAAGGCGATTGTTGTTATTAGAGAATTTTTAGTTCGACATATGAAAGTTGAAGATAGGGATATTAAAAAAATTAAAATTGACAAATACTTAAATCAAGAAATTTGGTTCCGTGGAATTAAAAAACCAATGAGTAAAATAAAAGTTAAGGCAACTAAAATGTCGGACGGAATTGTAAAAGTTGAACTTGCTGATGTTCCTGATTTTGTGAAATTTGCAATGGCGAGGGATGAGAAACAAAAGTCGAAAGTTGATGAAAAAAAGTTGAAGAAAGTTGTGAAACAAGAAGAATCTGAAAAAGAAATAAAAGAAGGACGAAGCACGAAAGTTGACACAGCAGACGAGAAAAAAGATGAATCTGAAAAGGAAAGAGCGGTTGTCGACGCTGGTTTGAAAATTCAAAAAGCAGAGGCGAAAGAAATAAAACATACTACCTCTGAGACGCACAAAAAAGCAAGTGCACCTATTAGAAAAAGTTTAAAGAAATAATTTTATGGCAGGATATTTATCTTTGAGTGTTAGACCTTGTTGTTATTTATTTGCTTACAAACCAGCAGATGTTAATTTGGATGGAAGCATTGATCCAAAAAATCTTTTAGTTATTGACTTAAGAAACTGTGGTGATGAACGCTCAAGAATTGGACTTTTAGGTGATAATTTTCAAATTTATAGTTACATTAGGTTACCTCCTAAAATGAAGAGACTTGCTGATGAAAGAATTAGAGAACTTGAAAAAATTGTTAAAAGGAAATAATTTTAATGGGTGTTTCTTTATAATTTTATGAAAAGAATTTGTGATGATTTGAAAAATCTTTCAAACAAAGAAAAAGCAAAAGTTCTTCAGAGATTTTTTAAAACTGGGAAGGGAGAATATGGCGACGGAGATATTTTTTTAGGGGTTGTTGTTCCTGAACAAAGAAAAGTTGCTAAAAAATATTATAATGAAATTGATTTTGATATTTTAGACAAACTTTTGTCGTCGAAAATTCACGAAGAGAGATTGGTTGCTGTTTTGATTTTGGTTGAGAAATTTGAAAAAAGTAATAAAGAAAGAAAAAAGATTTTTGATTTTTATTTGAAGCACGCTGAACTTGGAAATATTAATAATTGGGATTTGGTTGATTTGTCTGCTCCAAAAATCGTTGGAGATTTTTTGTTAGATAAAAAAGATAAGAAGGTTTTGTATGATTTAGCGAGAAGTGAAAATTTGTGGGAAAAAAGAATTTCAATAGTTTCTTGTTTTGCTTTTATTAAAGAAAATGATTTTTCTGATACTCTAAAAATTTCCAAAATTCTTCTAAAAGATAAACACGATTTAATTAATAAGGCAGTTGGGTGGATGTTGCGAGAAGTTGGAAAAATAAATGAAAAAGTGTTAAAATATTTTTTAAAAGAAAATTATGATGATTTGTCGAGGACGACGTTGAGATATGCTATTGAGAGATTTCCAGAAGATTTAAGAAAGAAATTTCTTAAAGGAGAGATATGAAATCACTAAAAGAACTATTAAACTTTGGAATTGTTTTAATTGACAAACCGAGCGGGCCGACGTCGTTTTCTGTTTCTGATTTTATTAGAAACAAATTATCAAAATATGGAATTAAAAAGACGTCGCATTTTGGAACATTAGACCCCCAAGTCACCGGAATGTTGCCGATTGCTTTGGGAAGAGCTTGCAAATTAACAGGATTTTTTTTAGGCGAAGATAAAGAATACGTCGGAATTTTGCACACACACAAAGAACAAGAAATAAAAAAATTGCAAGAATTAATTAATAAAAATTTTGTTGGAAAAATAAAACAAATGCCCCCACACAAGTCAGCTGTTAAAAGAGCTGAGAGAATTCGGGAAGTTAAAAAATGGGAAATTTTAGAAAGTTCAGAAGATAAAAAATATTTTCTTTTTATTGCAGAAGTTGAAGGTGGAACTTATATTAGAAAACTTTGTTCTGATTTAGGTGATTTAATTGGCGGGGCAAATATGCTGGAATTAAGAAGAACGCGGGCGGGTATTTTTTCAGAAAAAGATAAGGAATTTATTAATTTATATGATTTTGAAAATTTTTTGGAAGATGAAAAAGATTTAGAGAAAATTATTATTCCTGCTGAAAAAGCTATAAAGAAAATTATGCCTTTTGTGGAAGTTGCTGATAAAAATTTGTTGAAAAGTTTGTTGAATGGAAAGCCCTTGTTTCGACAAGATTTAAAGAGTTTGCCGACGGCAAATGAAAAAGGAAATTTTGCTGTTTTTTGTGGTGAAACTTTTGTTGGAATTTATAAAAAAACTGATGAAAATAATATTGTCGGGCGGGCGGAATTTATTTTTAGTTGATTATTTTTTAAAATTTTTTAATTATATAGATTTCAAAAGAACAAAAGATTTAAATACTATAACTTCCTGTAACTCATTATAAGGAGATACAATGCCTACAACAATACAAGTTTCAGATAGTGTAAAATCTGTTTTAGATAGAATGAAAATGATGGAAAGAGAAAGTTATAATGAAATAATTGAAAGAATGATAGAAGATGATTTAGAATTAAATGAAAAAACAAAAAGAGAAATAGAAGAAGCAAGAAAAGGAAAAAGTATTTCTCACGTTGAAGTTAAAAAGAGATTTGGATTATAATGTATGATATAGAATGGAAAGAAAATGCATTAAAAAATCTTGAAAAAATTGAAAGTTCTATATCAAGGAGAATTATAAAAAAAGTTGAGGAATTATCAGAAAATCCTTTTTCTAAAGATATAAAGAGATTAAAAGGAAGTAATTATTTTAGGTTAAGAGTTGGAGATTACAGAATCATTTTTTCGCTTGAAATTAATTTAATCCAAATTCTAAAAGTGGGACATAGAAAAAATATTTACGCGGGATAGTTCAAAATATACTTCTTATCCCAATAATACTTAAATAAGGGTTGTTTTTGGTTATTGTATGGCTAAAGAGTTTGATGAATTAGGAGATGAATTTTATGAAGAAGATGAGAATTCTGAAGGTTTTAATGATAACTCTGAACGAATAAAAAAGTCGGGGGCTGATGTTTTGCCAGACCGGAGTAAGCAAGATGAATTGTTGGAAGATGCGAAGGAGTTTTTTGAGACAAGAAAAAAAGAAGTCGGGGTTGTAACTAAGGAAGGGAATAAAGTTGTTAAAATTGATTTTAATTCTCTTTCTGAATTTTCTCCTGAAATTTCTGAGAAACTGATTGAGAAACCTGAAGAATATTTTCAGATGCTGGAACTTGCTTTGGAAGAACTTGAGTGGACTCCGAAAAACGCGCGTGTTCGACTTATGACAATTTCAAAATCACAAGAACTTAAAATTAGAAATATTCGTTCGAAACATTTAGGAAATTTGATTGCGATTGAGGGAATTGTCCGGCAGGCGTCTGAAGTTCGTCCGCAAGTTGTAAATGCAAAGTTCGAATGTCCGTCGTGCGGAACAATTATTTCTGTTTTGCAAATTGACAAAAAATTCAAAGAACCTTCGCGTTGTTCTTGTGGACGAAGGGGGGGATTTAAAGAACTTTCAAAAGAAATGGTTGATGCACAAGGTTTGACTATTGAAGAGTCGCCTGATTCTTTGACTGGCGGGGAGCAACCGAAAAGAATGAAAGTTTTTTTGAAAGAGGATTTAGTTGACCCAAAAATGGAAGAAAGGACTACGCCGGGAAGTAGAATAAAAATTATTGGTGTTTTGAAAGAAGTTGCACAGCCGACGACGACGGGCGGGATTATGACTCGGTTTGATTTGGCTGTTGAAGCAAATAATATTATTCCGCTGGAAGAAACTTTTGAAGATGTTACAATTGAAGAAGAAGATGAACGGGAAATTAAAGAACTTGCGAAGGACCCTGAAGTTTTGAATAAAATCGTTGGGAGTATTGCACCTTCGATTTGGGGACATTCTGAGGTTAAAAAAGCACTTGCGTTTCAGTTATTTAGTGGTGTAAAAAAAGTAAGAAGTGATGGGACAGACACGCGAGGGGATATTCATATTTTATTAGTTGGGGATCCTGGTGTTGCAAAATCTGTTATGTTAAAATTTGTTTCTAATATTGCTCCAAAAGGAAGATATGTTTCTGGAAAGTCGGCGACTGGTGCGGGTTTAACTGCTGCTGTTGTTAAAGATGAATTTCTTAAGGGTTGGAGTTTAGAAGCAGGTGCAATGGTTTTGTCAAATAAGGGTTTGGTTTGTATTGATGAATTTGAAAAAATGGATGAAAATGACAGGAGTACGATGCACGAAGCAATGGAACAACAAACGGTTACAATTTCTAAGGCAACTGTTCAGGCAACTTTGCGGGCACAAACTTCTGTTCTTGCTGCTGCGAACCCTAAGTTTGGGAGATTTGACACTTCTCAAATGATTGCGAAACAAGTTAATTTACCGCCGTCCTTATTGAACAGGTTTGATGCTATTTTTATTTTGAAAGATGTTCCTGACAAGACGCGGGACGAAAATATTGCGATGCATGTTTTGCACGAACACAAACAAGATGTTAAACATAATATTATTGAAAAGGATTTGTTGAGAAAATATATTTCTTATGCGAGGCAGAATATTCACCCTGTTTTAACTGACGAGGCAATTGAGGAAATGAAAAATTTTTATGTTTCTTTGAGGAACCAGTCGACTTTTTCTGATTCTGGTGTAAAGCCAATTCCAATTTCTGCGAGGCAGTTAGAAGGAATGGTTCGTTTTGCAGAGTCGCACGCGAAAATTAAATTGAGGAAAAAAGTTTTAAAAGAAGATGCGCAGATTGCGATTGAACTTGTGAGATATTATTTGATGCAAGTTGGTTATGATGAAGAAACAAAGACAATTGATATTGATAGAATTGGTGGGAACCCTGCTTCGCAAAGAGGAAAAATTAATATTGTGCGGGAGACAATTGAAACATTGGAAAATCGGCTTGGGAAATTAATTCCCTTGGAAGAAGTTGAAAATGCTTTGCGTGGAAAAATGTCGCAAACAGAATTTGAAGAAGCTGTTGATAAATTGGTTCGGGCTGGTGATTTGTTTAGGCCGAAGAAGGGTTACATACAACGTATGTAACCTGCGAAGTTTACTAGTTTGGGGCGAGCCTTCGGAAGAGTTACATACAGAGGATGTGAAACTCCACCCCAATAATATTTATAAAAGCAAACCTTTTTCTTAAAACATGGTGGCAGATGTTGTGACGACGGGGAATGAGCAGAGAAAAAGAAATGTTGCTTATAAGTTGAGAATTGGGGATGTTTTGAAAGCGAAGCCGATTATGGGCGACGGGAGATTTTTGTTTTTAGAACTTGGAGATAAAAAAATTGTTAGAATAAATATTCTGGCTAATTGTGTTGACAAATATGTTCAAGAAGGCGAGAGAAAATATGCTTCGCTGACTGTCGACGATGCTTCGGGACAAATTCGGTTAAAGGCGTTTGGAGATGATATTGAATTTTTGAAAACAATTACTCAAGGAGATACTTTGCAAATAATTGGAAATATTCGTGAATATAATTCTGAACTTTATATTCTTCCAGAAGTTGTGAAAAAAGTTGATCCGCGGTGGTTGTTAGTTAGAAAATTAGAAATACAAAATTCTCGAAAAGATGTTCCGCTTTCTGACAATGCTCCGATAAGAGAAGTTATTTTAGAAAAAATAAAAAATTCTGAAGCAAATGGTGGAATTGATATTGACACAATAATTATGGATACTGAAGCGTCGCCTGACTTGATTAATCAGGAAATAAAAAAACTTCTTGAAGAAGGTTTGATTTACGAACCACGTCCGGGCAGATTAAGATATTTAGGTTGATTTTACGACGACGCCCACAAAGTCGCCTTCTGCGGTTTTGAAGTGTGATTTTATTGTCTGCGAAATTATAATTTTATAGAATTATTTTGAGTTAATCTTCTAAGTCAAGTTCTAAATCGTCTTCGCCGAACATATCTTGTTCTTGCTGTTTTTTTGCTTTTTCTTGTTCTCGCTTTTCCCTTTGGCGTTTAATTTCAATTAAATCTTTTAATGTTACGTTTTCAAAGTTTTGTCTTTTAGAAAAATCAACTTCTCCTTTTGGAATTTTACTTAGTTTATCTTTTTTGTTATCTGTTTCTTCTGGAGAATTCATTTTTTCCCTTACCTGTTCAATAATTTCTTTTTCTTCGTCGACACTTCGGGTGTAGTTTAATTTTATGGGATGAATTTTCAAAAGTTGAATATCTAAAACTGGTTCGAGTTTTCTTACTTCTTCTTCAAAGTTCGCAGGCAAAATTCCTCTTTCTAAACTGTTGATTACTTCTAAAAAAACTCCAGAGGATTCTGACAATTGCGAGGGAGTCATTTTTTTTCTTCTCCGAGCCATTTTAATTTTCCAATCATAATTCTCGACGAGATTTTCGTTTTTTTGTTTTACTGGTAATGTTCTTAATCTTCCTAAATTCCTATGAACAATTTCTTGTTCGGGGCTAAGTTGAGTTACGCTTCGTCTGTTGTAACCTGAAATATTTTCCATTCTTTCCCTTACTGAATAATGTCTGTCTGCTTGTTTTAGTTGTTCGACAGAAGGTTTTTTTAGAATTGGAATTTGGAGTTCTTCTGCACAATTTGCACAAATTTTTATAATCCCTTCAGGTGAAATTCCCTCGAGGATTTCATATTCTTCAAAATTTTTTTCGCAGATTTCACAGATTTTCATTATTTTCAATAGAAATAAGTTTTTTTAAGGATTATTGTTGTTGGATGTATATTTCAGTTTAGGTAGGATTGAATTTTTTCTAAGTCATCGATACTATCAATGACAATTTCTTCGTTTATTATAACTGCTGTCTTTGTTATGTTGTATTTTTCAAGAATAGAATTTACTGAGTTTAACCCAAGGTTTTTTGCAATGGGAATTAGAATTATTGTATTTCCTTTTTCTGATTTTAATTCGCCTAAAAATCTTGAGAAAATTTCTTGTTCACTTATTTCATTTACATTCGACGGATTATAATTGTAAATATATACAATTGTACTAAAACTTTTGTCACAATTTTGTTTTATTTTTATGCTGTTAATCCACAAAAGAGTTCTTAATAAATCATATTTTTTGTGCTGGGCAATAATTGAATCTGAAATTCTCGACGCTTCTCCATAATTTTCGAGAATTTTTGCGTCTTCGTAGATTTGATTTGCATAATCAATATTTTGCTTAACTGCTGTTTCGCAATTTGTCCATTCTAAATCGAGAAGTTGTGATTGAATATCTACGTCAAGAAGATTAATTTCTGATTGAGTGTAAATATCTGATATTACTCCGGCACGGCTGTTTTCAATGAATATTCCAATTAGAACTCCAAATCCAAAGACAAACAAAGTTATTATTAGTGCTTGCCAGAAACTATGTTTTTGATTTTCCCACATTTTATTTATCTCCACTTTGCTTTTTTCCTGACTAAATCAGAAATTGAGTTTATCATAATAAAAGGATAAACTGCTACATATATTATCATATAAAAAAGGATATTAAAAAAGCTTTGTTTTTTTAGTTCAATGTCCTTTAAAGCATATAAAATCAATAGAGTGAATATTGTTCCGAAAATAAATAAAACAATCCCCAAATAATTTAATACGCTCGGGGTAAAATAAAATTGTTCTAAAGTTACCGAAGCTGTGTTTGCTAAAAATGCAAATCTTAACATCAAATATTGTTTTGTAAATCTGACAATCACTAAGTAAGTGAAAATCGAAAGTCCGAGAAGTCCGAGAAAAGTTGATAATATAAAAAACGGGATTATAAAAAGTCCGAGCATTCCTTTTTGGAATAGATAATTTTTGTATTTTTTTATGCATTGCAAACCGCCGATGTTCCACCGTTTTCTCTGAACAAACCACGCCTTGAATTTCGTCGGAACAGTTGTACTTACATAAGTATCTAAACACATTCTTCTTTTCCAATTATGAAAAGTTAAATTCCAAGTTGCTTCAATGTCTTGTGTTAAATTATTCTCATCAAAACCGCCGATGTCATCTAATGCTTTTTTTCTATATAATGCTAATGTTCCGGGGGTTACATAAATTGCGTCGACATAATCTAATAATTTTCTTGTGAATGCAATGATATTATATTCTATTGCTTGTAATTTTTCGATAAATTTAGAACGATTTTTTGCCCGCGATGGACAAGTAACTGCACCCACTTCTTCGTCGTTGAAAAATCCTATCATTTTACTTACAGAATTTATTGAAGGATAGGAATCAGCGTCGACAACTGCGATAATTTCTCCTTTTGCATATTTTAACCCAACGTTTTGGGATTTTGCTGCGTTTCCTAAATTTATTTTATTATTTATGAGTTTTAATTTAGGATATTTTTTCATTAAACTTTCAACGATACTTTTTGTGTTGTCTGTTGAGCCGTCGTTTACAACAATCACTTCTATTATCCCTTTGTAATCAGAATCAAAAATTGATTTTATTGTTTCTGCTATTGTTCTTTCTTCGTTATATGCAGGTATGACAAACGAAACAGTGTATTGTTTTTTTGGTTGTGGATAATTAAATAATGTTTTTCTGTTCTTGAAAAAAAGAATTAAAAAAAGAGATAAAAAATATGTTGAAATAAACATATACATTAGATAAATTATTGGGAGAAATTTCATTATTCTTTTGATGAATTATTTAATTCTGGTTCTGTCTTTTCTGTTTCGTCTGAATTTTCTGGTTCGTCGTCGGTGTTTTCAAAGTTTTTTTCTTTTTTGTGGACATTAAAATAATCATAAAAATCTTCGCTTAATTCTAGTTCTAATGTGTGAGAAACTCTTTTTGTTGTTACTAAACCGACTTCTCTGAATTTTTTTATGTGGTCGTAAGCTTTGTTTCCTCTGATTTTTATTACGACTGATTGTTTTATTGGTTGTTTGTATGCAATGACTGCGAGAGTTTCTTGTTCTGCTTTTGTAAATTCTGTGCTTCCTGTTGCGAGTTTATTTACCATAAAATGATATTTTTCTGCGACGTCCATTTTCCAAGAATTATTTCTATTAATCACCCTTATGGCTCCATAAGAATATTTTTTTTCTAAGTGATTTAGGATTTCTCTTAACATTATAGGGTTCACGTCGGTTAACATAATTAGGTCTTGCAAATTAAGAAATTTTCCTGAAATAAATAAAGCTGCTTCAACTTTTTCTTCTGATTCTTTTTCTTTGTCTTCAAATTCTGTTTCTATTTCTGAAGCTGTTGATGTTGTGATTACTTTTTCTTTTTCCATTTTAGTTTATTAGTCCGCCACAGCAAATCTTAAAATTCCTTCTCGCAATTTGCATTTTACATTTATTTTGTTTTTCATTTTGTTGTTCAAAGCGAATTGCTCGCCTACACCTTGGCTTCGGAGGAATTAATCTGCAACTGCGAATCTTAAAATTCCTCCTACGCCTCCGAGGTTGTCGAACTGGACACCTTCTGGTGTTTCCTTTGTTACTATGTGGACTTCTGCACCTGTTGATTCTGCAAGTTTTTCAAAGAATTTTATTTTTTCTCTTTCAAATGATTTTGAAATAATTAGTTTTCCGACGGAACCTTGATTTAATCTGATTTCTGTTTCTGCTTCTCCGTAAGAAACCTTGTTGGGTTCTTTTGCTAATGTTGTGAAAAATTCGTCTAAGATTTTCTTTTGTTTTGTGATTTCTTGTTCTGCTAAAACATCTTGACAAGAGTCGACTAAATCTTTTAGGCCGGGCATCCCTGTGTCGCCGATGTCTCTTACTGCAATTATTTTATCTTTTAATTTTGTAACTAATTGCCCTTGTTCAATAAATTCTTCTTTTGTTGGGATTGGACCGCCAATTAAAATTCCTTTTAATTTTTTGTTTTCAAAAAAATGATTTTTCATTGCTTCTGCAACTCGTCTAAAAAATTCTTTTGCTAAACCTTCTGTAATCCTGTGAAATCTTTGAGAGGATTGTCCGCCTGCCCGAACTTTTCCGGGGATTCCTGATGTAAAATGCTGGACGATTTTTATTGATTTTCCTTCGAGAATTCCGATTGTTGCTTCGTTTCTTTCAATTAATAATAGTGCGTAAACTTCATCTGTTTCTAACATTTCTTTTAATGGTTCTAAAACAAAAGTTTGGTCGCAACGATACATTCGAATTTTTAGTGGTTTTGGTGGTTCTATTGTCCAGATTTGAAAATCGTCTTTTCCTTCGACAGGAGAAATATTTCCTGAAAAAACTGCTAAACCATTTTCTGGTGTTTTTCCAATTAATTTTAATTGTCGCACAACTCTTTCCAAAGAAGTTATAACATTTTTCCTTGTTGTGTTTGACTTGATATTCGTCGCTGTTCCTTTTTCATTTTCAATTTGTGTTGTAACATTATTTATATTAAATCCGGCGGGAATATAGACGGTTATAAATTCTGTGTGGCGTCCTCTATAATTTTCAAGTTCTTCTAAAGTCATTTCAAGTTCGTATTTTTGTTTTTCGTCCATGTTATATAAGTTATACAATTAAATGTAAAGATGTTTATAAATTTAGATGTCAGATTTTATGACAGGATTTTAAATCTTTTTCAAAAGATTTCAGTTCTTGAGGAATTTTTATATTTTCTAAATGTTCTCGCAATGAAATTCCTTTTTCTTTTTTAATTTTCCATACTTCAGAATTAAAATTAATTATTTTATCGACTGAGTTTTTTGTAATTTCAGATGTGTCTTTTTCTGTTTTTGTTTTTGGCCATTCTGAATTTAGTAAATCTATATTTTTTTCGTTTGCGATTGTTGTTGCAATTTGAGGAATTATCGGATAAATTAAAAAAAGAAATCTTTCGAGAAGATAATGAAGGGTGTATTTTGCAGAATTACTTTCTTGTTCAGAAAAATTTTTGTCTTCGTTGTATGCTCTGCTTTTTACTAATTCAATGTAATTTGATGCAAAAACATCCCACAAAAATCTTCTAAGTTCTTGTGCCGGATGATTGAAATCATAATTTTCGTAAAATTCTTCTGTTCTTTTTGTAATTCCGTCGATAAATTTTATAAACAAACTATCTGTTGTTGTTAAATCTTTTTGTTTTAATTCTGGTTTTTCAAAGAGCATTACAAATTTTGAAACATTAAGAATTTTGTTTATTGTTTTTTTCTCTGCTCGTATTTTTTCTCTGGAACATACAAAATCTCCTTTTGACAAATCGCCTTCGATTGCACTCCAAAATCTTAGTGCTTCTGCTCCGTCTTCGTTTAGAATGTCTTGCGGATTTATAATATTTCCTTCGGACTTTGACATTTTTCTTCCTTTTTCGTCGAGAATATGTTGGTGAATCCAAACGTCTTTGAAACAAGGATTTTTTGTTTCTAAATATCCTCTTAAAATTGTGTAGTATAACCACGTTCTAACAATTTCTTTTCCTTGCGGACGCAGAGAAACTGGATATGCTTTTTTGAAAAATTCTGGATTTGTTTTATATTTAATTAAATTTAATTCTGAAATAGAAGAATCCATCCACGTGTCGAAAACTCTTGTTTCTCCAACCCATTTTGTTTTTGGAAAATCTTTTACATATCCAATTTTTTTATTATTTTGAAAAACTTCAGAATCTTTTTGGGGTTGCTGTTTCCACGGACGAACATAATTTCCTTGTTTAGGAATTACAATTAATTTTTTGTCTTCAGAATACCATAATGGAACTTCTGTTGCATAATATCGTCGTCGGGAAATTGGCCAATCAATTGAAACGGCATCTATCCAACTATCTAAAATTTTTTTTGATTCTTGGGGGTAGAAATTTATTTTTTTAGAGATTTTTTTTATGTCTTCTTTGAATTCTAATTGTTTTAAATAAAATTCTGGCATTTCAATAAACTCTATTTCTGCTTTGCTTCTTTCAGAAATTGGAGTTCTGTGGGAAATTTGTTCTTGTTTTACTAAAAGATTTTTTGATTTTAATTCTTCTATTATTTTTTGTCTTGCTTCTTTTACTTTTAGTCCGTCGAGAAAACCTGCATTTTTGTTCATTGTTCCGTCTTTATTTATTGCGATTATAGGAATTAAATTTTGTTCTCGGAAAAATTGAATGTCTGACAAGTCGCCTGCGGAACACATCATTGCAATTCCGGTTCCTTTTTCTATTTGTGCTAAAGGATGAGATTTTATTTTAATTTCTTTTTTAAAAATTGGGGAAATTGCTGTTTTTCCGTCGAGGTGTTTGAATCTCTTGTCGTCTGGATTAAATATTATCATTCCGCAAGTGCAAATTAATTCTGGACGAGTTGTTCCAATTATGATTTCCTCATTTGTTTCTTTTACTTTCCATTTTATGTAATTAAATGTCGACGGGATTTCTTTGTAATCAATTTCAGAGTCAGAAATTGTTGTTTGGAGTTTTGGGTCCCAATTATTTATTCGCGTGTCTTCGTAAATTAAACCTTTTTTATATAAGTCAATAAATGTTGCTTGAGTTAATGCACGGTACTCTGGGGAGTCTGTGTTGTATACTTCTCCGACGCTGTTTCCTTCTTTGTAAGATGAAAAAGAAATTCCTAATTTTGCGAAGGAGTCAACTGATTCTGCAGATGTTTCGTTTAAGAGTTTTTCGCAATATTCAATAAATTTTTCTCGTCCTACTTTGAATGGAGAAATATTGAATTTTTTTTCAGCAGCCATTTCAATTGGTAGTCCGTTTCTGTCCATTCCGAGGGGAAATAAAACTTCAAAGCCCTTCATTCTTTTGAATCTTGCAATCATATCCATGAAACAATAAGTTACTGCGTGTCCCATGTGGATTGGAGAGTTGATGTATGGTGGTGGTGTGTCTATTGAATAAATTTTCTTTTTTGTTTTTGGATTGAAATTAAATAATTCTGATTTTTTCCATTTGTTAGTTATTTGTTTTTCTATTTCTATGTTCCAATTTTTAATTTCTTTTAACGATGTTTCTGCCATGACTTAATGATGAGGAAGATATTTAAAAAAGTGTTGATTGTGGTTTGGGGGAGTTTTAAGAGTTTTATTTTGTTGTAAGTTGGTGGTGGTCGGGGGAAACAAATTGGGTTTTAATTGAAACTAATCGCTGTTAAACTCCCCGAACGGAACGAAGTGGAGTGAGAGTGCAACGTGGTCGACCGAAGGGAGAAGTTCGGGGCTCGCCGAAAATTCGTTGTTATCGTAGTTATTGAAAAAATTATTAAAACAATCAAAAATCCAAAACATAAAATTATGTTTGCTTTAATGTACTCTGCGGGGTTAAGAGTTTCAGAAGTTGTTAATTTAAAAATTAAGGATTTGGTTTTAGATAAAAATTATGGTTTTGTAAGAAATGGAAAGGGTGGAAAAGATAGGATTTTTGTTATTTCTGAAAGATTAGAAATTCCGTTGGAATTTGCTTGTTTAAATCGAAACAGCGACGACTATTTATTTTTAACAAGTAGGAATAAAAAATATTCTATTAGGAGTTTGCAACAGATTGTTAAGAAATCTGCAAAGAAAAGTGGAATTGAAAGTTGGGAAGAAGTTCATTGTCATACTTTACGACATAGTTTTGCAACTCATTTAATTGAACAAGGAGATTGTGTTGGAGATGTTCAAGCAATGTTGGGACATAAGTCTCCTGAAACTTCATTAGGATATATTCATCAATCAGGGCAAATGATAAAAATAAAAAGTCCGTTGGATAATATAATATTATGAAAAGGCACGATAAGGGGGGCAAACTTCGAATTTTGGCTGCTGGAGATATTCATGGAGATAAAGATATTGCTGAGAATTTATCTAGAAAAGCTGAAAAAGAAAAAGTTGACTTGGTTGTTTTGGCTGGAGACTTGCACGGAGCTTTTGAAAACGGCGACGACGTTATTGAACCATTTAAGAAAAAAAATCAAAAAGTGGTTTTTGTTCCTGGAAATTGGGATAGTTCAGAAGAAGTTGAATTAATTAAAATGAAACACAAAATAAAAAATCTCGACGGATATTATGTAAATTACAAAGGTGTTGACATTGTTGGTTTTGGAAATCCTGATTTTAAATTATCCCCTAATGAAAAAAAGACAATTGAAAAAATTGGAAAAAATTTTGATAGGATTAAATTAAAAAAAGGAAAAAAAATTTTGGTTTCGCACTTGCACGCAGAAGGAAGTAAGGCAGAATTTTCGGGAATTAGAGGGGATAGGGGAATTAGAAAAGCAATTGAATATTTTCATCCTGATTTGTTTATTTCTGCACATATTCACGAGGCAGAAGGAATTGAGGAAAAAATTGGAAAGACAAAGGTTGTTCAGGTCGGCAGAAGAGGAAAAATTTTAGAGATTTAGTTAGATTATCTGTGAGAAGTATTTAGTCCACTTTGAGATTTTCCTTTATATTGAGATTTTAAAATTTCTTGTGCAATTTCATTTAATCTTGAGAAATCCCGAATGTCTCTTTCACTCCAATAATTTCTTACTGATTCTTCTGCATCTTGTCTTTTTCCTGGCCTAAATCTAAACATATCTCCAAATCCAAAAAACCACTGCCAATTAATTTTTTCAGAATTATGCATGAGATACTCGTCCATTGAATTTGAAAGATACCACCCTGTTTGGTCTTTAGAACTTAAAAATATATTATAGATTCCTTTTCTTACGAGACTACTAATTTTAGTAGAATCTAGAAGTGGTTTGGTGATTGGTCTTCCTTGCACTGCAGTTCCTTCTCCTTTTCCACATATCTGACACATTGCAATGACAATTGCTTCTTCAATTTCAGAAGCACGGGGAAATGTATAACCTGCATGCAAATTTTCTTGTAACCCTAATAAAATTGCTTCGCAAGTTCTATCTTGAAAGTCAAGATATTCTCTGAATGAACTACTTAAACTCATAAAAATGTTTGATTTTTTTAATTTTTAAAGATTATTGTGCTAATATATTGTTAAGTTAATTGGTCTTATCTAAAGAAAAAAATTAATTGTTTAGTGTCTTTAGCATATTCTTAGCCAATTCCTCTATAACAGGAACAGCAACAGAGTTTCCAAATTGTCTATACATTTGAGTTCTTGAAACGGGAACTTTAAAACTTTTATCAAATCCCATTATTGCCTTACATTCATTTTGAGTAAGTAATCTTAAACCAGTTTTTCCATCCTTTACGAATGTTCCAGTTAATCGCTGTATTTTATGATAAGTAGAAACAAGGGTTTTAATTTGTTCTTTACTATTTTTATCTATTATCTTTGGTCTGCCGTCATCTTTCTTAAATAAATAACTCTTTTGTAAGTGTTCAGATATAGAATAGCCATCCATATTCTCCTCTAAAAACTCATTAATATAAGATACTTTTCCATTAGTTTCTGGTATTTCAAAATTAGGTTTTTCCTTAAACTTGTCTTTTCTAAAACCAATCATATAAATTCTCTGCCTATGTTGTGGAACTCCGAAGTTTGCCGAGTCTAAAATCTTATGAAATACCCAATAATCTTTTTCTAATGTTTCAATAATTATCTTAAAGGTATTACCTTTATCGTGTGTTGTTAATCCTTTAACATTTTCTAATAAAAATGAAACTGGCTTCTTTTGTTCCATTATTTTTACTATTTCGTGAAATAATGTTCCCTGTGTAGGGTGCTTAAATCCCTCTCTCTTTCCAATACTGCTAAACGGCTGACAAGGAAAACCACCAACCAAAATATGAAAGTCGGGGATATCTTTTGCTTCTATTTTTGTTATATCTCCGTGTGGTTTATCTCCGAAGTTTGCTTCATAAGTTTTCTGACAATCTTTATCCCATTCAGAGGTAAAAACACATTTAGCTCCTGCTCTTTCAAAACCGAGTCTTGTTCCGCCTATTCCTGCAAACAAGTCAATAAATCGTATTTCCCCCATTTTTCTGTTATTTATACTAATTGTCTTCATTTTTAATATCTTGTGTAGCCAAATTAATTAGAGCTAACCACTTATTGGATACATTTAGTTTATCTTTTAAATTAGGAATAGCTAATTCATAAGGACAGCATTTTATAGTTTGGTGTTTTGTAATGAAATTGTAGTATATTTCAAATCCTTTCATAATTGCGTTAGCTGAACTTATAGAGCCGTGAAAACCACGCATTACTTTTGTTCTTGCTCTTACAGAATTATGAAACCTCTCAATAGGATAATTAAAACCTTCATCTTTAATCGCAACATTTCTATGATGGATTACATTAAACTTTTTATCTTTTAAGTTATATCCAAATACTTTTTTAATTGTATTTTTATATGCGTTCCACCCGTCGGTAGTCATAACTTTAATTTGAGTATCTGTTCTGTCTTTTACTCTGCTTATAACTGCTTTGACATCTCTACAGCTTCTTGTTTTCATATATTCAGAAGAAAGCAAAAACTTTGTTTCTGGGCAAATACTATCTATAAAAAAATTCTTTTCTGTGCCTGATTTTGATTTATGACTCTTTCTTCTATGAAATTCTATCTCGTCTGTTTGTGCTTCTTCGCCAACTTGAAGTTTAAATCTATTAGTCATTTTGCTAATAATTTTTGCATACTTTATAATCCAGTTATAAATAGAAACATTTGACGCATTATGCGGATAAAAAACACCTAAATGCTCTTGCACTTTTCTTGTGCTTACTCCTCGGTAAAATAGGTCAATAGCACAAGTTATTTTATTTGGAGTGTTTCTCATTCGGTAAAAAGCAGTTTGTTTTATAAATTTTTTAGAACAAGATTTACAGAAATATCTTTGTTGTTTTCCGTGTGCTTTTGTTTCAAAAGTTCCTCGTCTAACTACTTCCTCGCTATTGCAGTGAGGACACGAAAGTTTTTTATAGTTCTCTTGCTTATTGTTTTTGTTATTCATCTTAGTCGGTGGGTAACCTGCCCTTCGGGGCAGACTTTATTTTCAGAGGAAAAAAACAAAGTGTCCGAACCCATAATTCGGACATCTTGTTCTCCTTCACGCCCCATAAATGTGAAGTCATTGAACATTAATGCTTATTTTCTATCTCTAATGAAATATTATAGTATTTAGGGTTTAAATATCTTTCTGTTCTCATCGGCTTGTCTGCGTTAGTAAGAACCGATGAAAGAACGCAGAGAAAGGTTTATAAAGGGGTTATCCCTATATTCTGTATGGGAAAAATAGCAACATATGATTATCCGGAAGTAAGTGTAGATGAAACAATTAAGATAGCAGAGATTCTTGTAAATGACTTTCACAAAAAAGTAACAGACCAAAATAATTTTGCTAATAAATTGGGGCATAAGAGTTCCAGTTCAGGAACTTTCCTCGTCAAGATGGCTGATATTAGAAAATTTGGTATTATGGATAAAAGAGATTATCAAGCAACAAAAAGAGCAGAAATATTAGCAAATCCTACAACTCAACAGGAAAAAAATCAAGAAGTTAAGGAAATGGTATTGGGCGTTCCCTTATTTGAAAAACTTAATGCAAGATTAAAAACTAAATCTCCTACTATTGAGCAGTTTAGAACTCAACTAATTGAGGTTACAGGAGACAGAGAAAAAGGCAATAAAGAAGCAGAAAGAATCAGAAAGATTTATATAGACGCAATAACTCATATTAGAGAAGAACAACTAAAAGAACAATCCACAGACCCATTTAACAATATGACTCAAGATTCAACAACCCCTCAACAATGTAATTCAGACTTAATTTTATTTAGAGCAGGATGTTATAATTTATCTTTGCCTAAAGATGATGCAAACATACAAGTTCTTATAACTCTTTTAGAGAATATGAAAACAAAAAAATAATTAATTTATTTTTCCCATTTAATTTGGTCGTCTATTCCATACTTCTCAAATGCCTTTAATACTTCTGCGGAAAATTCAGCCATTTCTTGGTTATTACAGGATTTAGAAGCATTATATAATTTTATAAAAATTCTTTTAGCAAATTCAGTTTGATTAAAATTCTTCTTCAAGAAATTATGCTTACTGCATAAAGTTTGTCCGTTTTCTAATGTAGCCCTACCACCCTTATCCTTTGGTAAAATGTGGTCTGCTTGTATTTCCATTCCCTCGGCTCTGCCCTTTCCACATACAACACATCTAAAATTATCTCTTTCAAATATCTGTTTTTTAATCTCGGGCTTAAAATCTTCTAAATCTCTTTGTCTAACAAAATCAGGGTCATAACGATAAACTCCTTTACTTTCCTTAATTAAAAAGCCGTTTTGATGTAGTTTTCTTATTCCTCTGTCAGGGTCAGCAAAGACCTTCCCAGTTCTTTTTTTATACTCGTTCATACACCAACCAACAGAGTCATAATGAGCAATAGATTTTTTAGGATTTTTTAGAAAATATTCCTTTAATATTTGTTCTTGACTTATTTCCTCTTTAGCCATAATTTAGTGAGAAAAAGGAACTTTTTAATCCTTACTAAAAAGACCAATTAACTTAACAATTTATTGTGCTAAAAACATTTATATAATAAATTAGAAATAGAATTAAATGGTTGTTAAGAAGAAAAAAGAAAGTCAAAATGCTGTTTTGATTATTACTGAAAAACCTGCTGCTGCTGAAAAAATAGCGTCGGCACTTTCAAATGGAACTGATGAAAAAATTGTTAACAAAGACAAAGTTTCTTATTATGAATTTTTCAGGGACGGAAAAAAATATTTAGTTGGTTGTGCTGTTGGACATTTATTTGGAATCCAGCAAGTTTCTGCTCGGGGGCCTTTTCCTAATTTTGATGTTGAATGGAAACCAAATTTTGAAGGAAAAAATAAATCAAGTTATTTTACTAAAAAATATTATGATAATTTGAAAAAACTTTGTAATGGGGCAGAGGAAATTATTGTTGCGACGGACTATGATGTGGAAGGAGAAGTTATTGGTTGGAATATTGTGAGATTTATTTGCAAAAAAAAAGATGCGAAAAGGGCGAAATTCTCGTCGCTGACAAAGGATTCTTTGGAAAGGGCATTTGAAAATTTGCAAGAACATTTGAATTGGAGTTCTGCTTTTGCAGGAGAAACTCGGCATTATCTTGATTGGTTTTATGGAATTAATCTTTCCAGAGGTTTGATGAAAGCGCTTACTACGACAGGAAAATTTAGAATTTTGTCAATCGGGAGAGTTCAAGGGCCTGCATTAAAAATTGTTTTTGACAAGGAAAAAGAAATTTCTAATTTTAAAGCAGAAACTTTTTGGCAAGTTTTCTTAAATGTTGTCGACGACAAAAAGCAAAATGTTGAAGTTAAATATCCTAAAGATATTTTTAATAAAAAAGAACTTTTGAAGTTTGAACATCTTAAAGGGAAAAAGGGTGTTGCGAAAACTGAAATAAAAGAAGAAAAAATTTCTCCGCCAGTTCCTTTTGATTTGACAACTTTGCAAACAGAATCTTATAGGTTTTTTGGTTTTACTCCGTCGCAAACATTGAAAATTGCACAGAGTTTGTATTTGGCGGGGGTAATTTCTTATCCGCGAACTTCTTCGCAAAAGATTCCTGAAGAAATTGGTAGTGAAAAAATTTTGAAGCAACTTAAAAAATATACAACCCTTACAAAATATGCTGTTAATAAAAAACCGATTGAAGGTAGTAAGTCAGATCCTGCTCATCCTTCTATTTTTCCGACGGGAGAACAGAAAAAATTAAGCCCACAAGAAAAGAAAGTTTATGATTTAATTGTGAAAAGATTTATTTCTTGTTTTTGCGAGCCGGCGGTGGTGGATGTAAAAAGAATGGTAGTTGAAGTAAATGAAATTAAATTTTATGCTTCTGGTAAAAAAATTAAAGAGAAAAATTGGATGGCGGTTTATCCAAATAAAAATGAGGACAGGGAAATTCCGACGATAAATGGGGAAGTTGATGTTAGAGAAATTCGGATTGAAGAAAAACAAACTAAACCGCCTGCAAGATATTCTGCTGCTTCGCTTGTTAAAGAACTTGAAAAAAGAGGGCTGGGAACTAAGGCGACGCGGGCGGCGATTATTGAAACACTTTATTCGCGAGGATATATTTCTGAAAAGTCAATTAAAGTTACGCCACTTGGGATGAAAATGGTTGAAACTCTTGATAAATTTTCTCCAGTAATTTTAGATGAAAAACTTACTAGGGAAATTGAAAAAGAAATGGAAAGTATTGAGAATGAAACTAATTTTGAGAAATTGAAAAATGAAGAAGAAATTATTTTAGAGAAAGCGAAAAAAACAATTGTTGGAATTGCTGGTGAGATGGTGAAAAATTTCGGGGCAATTGGGAAGTCTTTGGAAGATGCAAATGAAAAAGTTTGGGAGCAAGAAAAGGAAGCAAACACAATGACTAAATGTCCTGTTTGTAAAAAAGGAAAATTGAGAATTATGTATGGAAGAAAATTCAAGAGATATTTTGTTTCGTGCGATGCTTATCCAAAATGTAAAACAATTTATTCTTTACCGCCGAAAGGAATGATGAAGCCGGCGAGGGACAAAGAAGGAAATATTGAAATGTGTAAAGAATGTGGTTTTCCTCTTGTTATTTCAATGAAAAGGGGTTCGCGTCCGTGGAAGTTTTGTTTTAATCCTGCTTGTGTTTCAAACAAAGATTGGGTGAAGAAGAAAGAAGAGTATAAGAAGAAAATGGAGAATATTGGTGGGGAGAAGTAACTAAAACAACCCTTTCTTTTTAATACCTGTATTGATAATATCAAATTCAAGTTCTTTTTCAGGTAAACTTCTATGTTTTCTTAAAATAAGTTTTCTGCGTCCTCGATAATTTTGAATTTCAATTAAACATTTGCTCCAATATTTTAGTAAGTCGCCTCCAACCATTGAAATTAGTTTTTCTTGTTTTAATTTATTTTCCGATTCTTCGTCGGTGTCCTTGACAAATTGCGAGTAAACTTGGTTTGTTACAATTATTGGGATGTTTTGTTTTCGGGCGATTTCATTTAAAATTCTTAATTGTCTTGCGAGTTTTCGATTTACTTCTCTTATTTTTTCGTCTTCTCTTGTTTTGATTGCGTCGCCTAATTCTAAACGATAAAGCATCGCGATGCTGTCAATTACTATTAAAGAAATGTTTTCGTTTTTTACATATTTTAAAAGTTGTTCAAAAGATTTTTCTTGTTCATCAAAAGAAGTTGGTTTTAGTAAGAAAATATTTTTTAAATATTCTTCTATTTTTTCATTATCTTCGGGTATTAATTGTTTAAATCTGTCGACGGAAAAGCCGCCTTCAGTATCAATGTAAATTATTTTATTTTGTTTTTTTGCTTGGCTCGCAGTTACAATCATACAAAGATTTGTTTTTCCTGAACCGCCTGGGCCGTAAAAAGTTGTGATTATATCTGTTTCGTATCCGCCAAATAAAAATTTATTTAGTTCATAAGAGCCTGCTGAGATTTTTTGTTCTTTTGGTTTTTCCATAAATGTGAGATGTTTGTGATTATTTTAAGTACTTGTATTCTCGAGAATATACTAATTATTTTAATGTAAATTTTTTATTTTTCCGCCTTTTATTTTTCCCCAGTTTTCTGGTAGAAATTTTATTTTGAATTCTACTGGGTTAAATTTTGATAAAGTGCATAAATCATTAAATAAATTTTCTGGAAGAAGACGATGTTCTTGGTAATAACTTTTCAGCGTCGGATAAGGAATTTCAATTCCTCTTTGGTTCAAACTTCTTAGAGAGGGAGAATTAGTTTTATTAATAATTTTTTTAAAAAATTCTTTTTGTTTTCCTTTTTCAAATTTGATTCTCATTTTATGCTACGCATCCATATGCACAAAACTTTATAAAGTTACTTTTTTGAATAATTTTATGAAAATTCCAAAGAAGATGAGAAGGTATTGCCCTTACTGTAAGAAAATTACTGAACAGAAAGTTAAAGAAGCGAAGACGAGTAACAAGGGTGGAACTCTTAAACGTGGTTCTTTGCAAAGAGCAAAATTGCGAGGATTAAATCGGGGGATTGGTAACAAAGGAAGACGTTCTCGTCGGGCAGTTTCAAAATTTAAAAGAAAAACTAAAACAACTAAAAAAGCAGGTTTACTTTATACTTGTTCTGAATGTGGAAAATCGAAGAATTCTAAAAAAGGACGGAGGACATCTAAACTTTTAATTGAATAATGGCACTAAAAAGAAAATTTAATGAAGTGAAAATTCCGTGTTTGAATGATGCGATGTCTGTTTTGGGAGAATCAGATGAACTTGTTAAGAAAACAATAAAGTTGGATTTGGCGAGAAAGTTGCGTGGGCGGGGTGTTGAAGTTGTTCTACAAATTTTTGACAGGGATGGACTTTTAGCTGTTCCAAAAAGAATTTCTCTTACAAAATCTTATATAAGAAGAATGATGAGAAAAAGAGTTGATTATGTCGAGGATTCTTTTCAAGCAAAATGTGAAGATGTCAAAGTAACTATCAAACCATTTTTAATAACTCGAAAAAGAGTTTCGCGGGCAGTTAGGAAGAATTTACGAAATACTGCGAGAGATTTTTTAACTGAATATGTTAAGGGAAAAAGTTATTTAGAAGTTTGCAATGAAATTCTTTCTGGACTTATTCAAAGAGAAATGTTGCCGAAACTAAAAAAAGTTTATCCACTTTCTTTTAATGATATTAGAGTTTTTGAAACTAAAGAAATTGTAAAAGCAGATTTAAGTAAGTCAATTGAAAATGAAAAAATTGTAGATGAAATTGAAGAATCTCAAGAAGAAGAATCAGTAGAAGCAGATGTTGAACAAGAAACTGAAGAGATTGTCGACGAGAAATCAGAAGTTGAAAAAAAGGTGAGAAAAAAATCTAAGAAATCTGCGGAGGAATAATGAATTCTGCTTGTCTTGTAATTATAAAACCGGACGGGCTTTTAAAAAGTTTGACCGGAAGTGTAATAACTTCCCTTTCGCAAACGCGATTGAAAATTGTTGGTGCGAAAATTGTTTCTGTAAAAAGAGAACTTGCTGAAAAACATTATGCTGAATTAAAAACAAAGAAGCCGAAAATCTTTGAAGAAGTTTTGAAATATATTATGGGAGAATTTCATACAAATCGTGTTTTGGCTTTAGTTTATTTTGGCGATGACGCAATTAAAAAAATACGAGAAGTTGTGGGAGTTACAAATCCTGAAGAAGCAGACCCGGTTTCTATTCGTGGAAGATACGGACGGATAAATTCCAAGACAGGAGTTTTGGAAAATTGTATTCATGCTTCTGATTCTGAAGAAAATGCTGAAAAAGAAATTAAACTTTGGTTTTCTCCTGAAGAGATTGTCGAAGAAATTTATCCGTCAGAAACTGTTAAACAAGAATTTGAAAAGAAGGTTTGGAAATGAGAAGTGCTTTATTTGATATGTTTAGGGCAAGGGTCAATGAATTTTTTGCAGAATATTATTTTGGAAAATTAATTACTGAATTGCCTCGGGAGGATTTAAGAAATTCAGAATTAGTTGCACTTTATGCAGAAAGAGCGTTAAATATTTTAGAACAAAGAAAAATTCATAATTCTGGCGGGGTTTTTAATAGGGTTAATCGATTGTATGACCTCTTAGATGCCAGCAATACTTTTTTAAATACTTGTGAAATTGAATAACTATGCCTGCATAGCTCAGTGATAGAGCATCTGCCTTGTAAATGTTAAATTTAAGAAAGCAGAGGGTCGGGGGTTTGAATCCCTCTGCAGGCTTTTGGTTAATTATTTTGCGACGAAGGATTTTTAATAAGAATTATTCTGCGTTTTTTTAATATAATTTTATTGTTAGATAAAATAGAATCATTTTAATTTTTTAAAATCTTCAACTACTTTGTCAATGTCTTTTTCAGCTTTTGCTATTGCTTTTTTTAAAACAGATTTTGCATTGTCTGCTTCAATATGAAGAACGGGATTTTTTGTGGGGTGTTCTCTTTTCCACGCGGAGATTTTAGCTCCTTCGTTATTTGCATAAACCCTTAAAAGTTCTGCAATTGTCAAATTGTCTATTTCTACATCAAGTTCTTCTTTCTCGTCTTTTAAAATTTTGATTTCCATATTTATATGTCTTGAAAATGGTTTTTAAAGTTATTGCTTAACGCTCTCAAATATAGAATCTTTGTCTTTTTTGATTTTTATAATGTGGTCGACGAAACCTTCGATTTTCTGTTCGTGGCTAACTAAAATTATTTGTTCTGCTTCGAGTTGCTCAAAAATTTCTCTCATTTTCTCAAGTTGTTCTTCTGAAAATCCGTCGGTGGGTTCATCTAAAATTACAAGTCCTTTTGTTTTTATTCTTGAAAGAAGAGAATTTAACACTTGATTTAGTGCAAGACGATATGCTAATGCTACCGCAGTTCTTTCTCCGCCAGATAGAAAATCATAATCAATTTCATAATCTTGGTTTGTAATTATGGGGGTAAAGTTCTCGTCTAGACGAACGGAAATAGATTCTGGAACAAGAAGAGAAAACCAATCTGAAAAGATTTTTGAGAATTCTTGTCTTAATTTTGCGAGCACGTTTTTTTCAGCAACAGAAATCATCAAGAGAAATTTTTCTTGAAACCAATCTTGTAATTGGCGAAGGTAGTGAATTTGTAACAGAATTTTTTCTTTGAATGAAATTTCGCTTTCTCTTTTTTCTAATTGTTGTTGGAGAATTTCAATTTCCTTGTTTTTAGTTGCAATAAGAATTTCTTCCCGACGGAGTTTTTGACTTATTTTTTCGAACTGCTCTTTGTAAGTTTCAAAAATCTTAGAAGATTCTAAATAATTTTTTAAATTATCTTCTTGTTCTAAAATATTTTTTTCAAGGGTTAATATCTCATTTAAAGTTCTATCGAGAATAAAAACCTCACTTTTTATTTTTGTCTCAATATTTTTTTGGTGTTCAAATTTTATTTTGTCTTGTTGAACTTTTAACAAATCTGATTCGTATTCTTTTATCAAGTCTTTTTCTTTTTCAATCTCTTTAACTAATTTGTTTTTTTCAAAAAGTTTTTGTTCGAGTTCAAGATTTATTTCATTAATATCATATTGGGATTTTTTTGATATTCTTTCTTTATGTTCTAAGGAAACTATCTGGTGACAGGTTGGACAATTTTCTATAGAAGAAATGTCTTCTTTTATTTTTATTGAATCTTCTTTTTTAGAATTTAAAACAGAAATTCTTGAATTTAGTGCGACGAATTTTGAATTCATATCTTCTAAATTTCTCTTATGCTGTTCTATTATTTTTGAAACTTCATTTAAGTTATCCTCGGAGAATTCAATTTTTTGTTGAGTTTGTTTTTGAAGAGTAAATATCTCTTTTTCTGTTCTTTGCCTAATATCTTTTTTTGCTTGAAGAATTATTTTATTTTTTGAGATTTCAGATTCTATAATTCTTTTCTCTTCTATTATTTTTTCAATAGATTCTATATTTTTTTGAGCGTTAGTTTTTTCTTCTATGGTTTTATTATGTTCTAAGATAAGATTATTTGTTTCTCTTGAAATTTTTATTTTTTCTTCTTTTTCTAAAGACATTTTTTCTTTTAATGAATTTAATTCAAAAACTTGTCCTTCTTTTAGTTTAACAGACTCTTTTATTTTCTGAAGAAAAATTTGAGAGTTCTCTTTTATTCGTTTGTATCTATCTATTCCAAAAACATGACGCAATGTGTCTAACCTTATTTCGGGGCGTTCGTTGATTATTTCTTTCATTTCCTCTTGGGGCGTATAAACCGTAAATGTGTAAAGTAAGTTTGATTTCTTGACAAATTCTTTTGGATAATCTAAAAGATTAATTATCTTCGTTTTCATTTCCGAAGTGGACAATTCTTCTCTTTTTCCGTCGATAATTATAGAATTTGCCTCTTGAGTAATACTTCCATTTTTGCTTTTTTTTATAGTTCTTTCTATTTCAATTATTTTATTTTCGATTTCGAATTCTAAATAAACTTCTGCGTTTTCTTCGCCGTGCCGTAATATTGAATTTCCTTTTTGTCCGGGTTGTAAACCAAACAACGCAAATTGTAATGCGAGTAAAATTGATGTTTTTCCTGAACCAATATTCCCCGAGAAAAGAATTGAACCTTTAGGGAATTCTATTTCTAATTCTTTGTAACTTCTAATGTTTTTTAATTTTAATTTTTTGAATCTCAACTTAGTTCCTCAGGTATTTCTAAAATTTTATTTAAGTCATCTATTAATCGCGACTCAAAAATTGAAGATTTTTCATCTTCGTTTTTTTCAATTGATAAAGAATTCATTAAGGGGTGTATAAACTTGTTAAAGTCGGCGGGATTTTTCTTTGAGTATTCTTCAATTATTTTTTCTTCAATATTTTCCATATTTTCTAATCCTTCCTGCTCTAATTCAATTTCTGTTTCAATTGTTTTCAAAGAAGAAATATTTCTTAAAAATATTAGAGGGTTTTTCTTTTTAACAAATTCTTCTATTTCATTAAATCGGATATCTCCTGATTTTCCCTGAGTTAAAGTTCCTTTTAATTTTAGCAAAAATATTTTTTCATTCAAATTTATTTTATCTATTTCTAAAATTATTTTTTCTGTCGCTGTAAGGCCATTATTTATTTCCATTTCTTTATAGACAACATCTTTTATAGGAAATTTGATATTTTTTATTTTTGTTTTTCCGTTAACAACTTCTACTAAATTTATGCTTCCTGATTTTAAGTCCGCAAGTTCTTGAAAATTATTTGGAAATGTTGGGCCGGGGTATGAAAAAATAGAGTTTGATTCTTGTTTCTCAAAAACTTGATGAATGTGCCCGAGGGCATAATAATTTGCAAGGGGGAGGGACATTTTGTCTATAGAATCCATAGGAATACTGCCGACGACGTCGGAGATTGTTGTGTGAATCATAAGAATTGTGAATTGATTTATTTCGTTGATTTTTACCTTTTTTAGGTCGTCGATTTCCATTCCTGATTTTTTTCCAGAGTAACCATAAATTGAAATTCCGGTTTTATTGTCAATACAAGGTTTTAGAATTATTGATTGATTTTCAAGGACTTCATATTTTTCTACATTTTTTACGAATCCTGCTTTTTCCAAAACATCTAGAAATGTTTTTCCCGACGCGGAAAAATCGTGCGAACCTGCGATAATATAGACAGGGATATTTGAATTTTTTATTTTTCTAAATTCTGCAAAAGTTTCTTTTAAGATTTCTATTGGCGGATAAGCAGAGTCAAATAAATCTCCTGCAATTAAAATAAAATCAACTTTTTCAGAGATTGAAAAATCAACTGCTTTTTGGAATGATTCAAAATTTAATTTTTGAAGTTCTTCCTGGCGCCACCCTCCGAGGTGACAATCTGCAAAATGTGAAAACCTTACCATATAATTTTTGGAAGTATATTCTATATAAAGATTATTGAGATGGAGTTTAGAAAGAAAATTCTAAAATAAGAAGTTTCTCAAAAAAAATTGATTTTTCTGCGACAAATTTTGGATTAAATTTTTTTATCTTGTTTAAAGGAGTTAGAGATGAAACTAATAAGAATATTTTTCCATTTTTATTTAAATATTTTTTTGCTTGTTTTAAAAATTTTAATGAAATCTCGTCGCCGTTTTTACCGCCGGTTGTTGCTAATTTTGATTTTTCTTCTTCGTATTTTTTTGAAAAGATGTCGTCGGGGAGATATGGTGCGTTGAATGTAATCAAGTCAAATCTTTTGTTTATTTTTTCAAAAAGATTAGAACAAATTGTGTTTATTTTTAATTTTGATCTTACATATTTTACTGCTTGTTGATTTATATCTGATGCTAAAATATTTTGTTTTGGAATATTAGATTTTATTGCTGTTTTTGACAAAATTCCTGAACCAGTTCCTAAATCTAAATAAGATATATTTTTATTTTTTAAATTCGAAAAATATTTTTCTAAAAAATCTGCAAGGAAAAAAGAGTCGTCGGAAGGGGTGTAGATTGTGGGGTGCATTTTAAAACAACTTGTTCCAGTATAAACCAATAATTGCGGCACCTAAAATTATTACTGCTGAAAAAATGATCAATAAAATTATAAGCCATCTAGGAAACTGTTTTTTTATTTGTGTGTTTTGAATATTTGATGAAGGGAGTGGTTGTGTTTTTTTTATTGATGTTTTTATTTCTTGATTTTGAATTTTTTCTGGTTTTTCTTCTTGGATATTTCTTTCTGGGGGAATTTTTTTCCCGTCAGGAGAATCTTGATTAATATTCAAAAATTTTTCTGCCTGTTCAACTTCTTCTTTTGTGTAGCCTGCGTTAATAAAAGATTGTTTTGCTTTTTGCAAATTTTCTCCTCGAGAAACTGCATTTTTTAGTCCGCCCTTTATTTCTTCTGCCCGATTCATATTTTCAAAACGCCACCGTCACTCATTAAATGAGATTGGTTATTTTTATATCCTAATTCTTTTAGTAATTCTATCATTGGTTTTGTTTTTTCGTGTTCGCCGTGTGAAGGAATCACGTGTTGGGGGGAAAGTAAATTTACAATATCCCTTAAATCTTCTCTACCTGCGTGTCCAGATACATGTGCGTCTCTGAAAATTCTTGGCTTATGTTTTCTTAACCTTGATTCCATTTTTGAAAATTGTTCTACATTTATTGGTGTTGGAATAACACTAGAAGAAAAAACAATATTATCATCTTTGTTTATCTTATAAGGGAGTTGATTTCTTGATAATCTTTCTAAAATTGAACCTGGCTCGCCCTGATGTCCTGTGCAAACCACGAGATAATCTTTTCTTTTTCTTTCAATATCTTTTAATGTTCTTTCAACTTGTCGTCTGTATTTTGAGATTCTTACTTGATTTAAGAAAGGTGCAATTTTTGCGTCTTTTGCTGCTGTGGAATATTTATGTAAACTTCTTCCTAAAAAAACAACTTCTCTGTTTAATTTTTTTCCGAATTCTAAAATCGATTTTAGTCGTGCGATGTGAGAAGAAAAAGTTGTTACAATAATTCCTGCGTTCCTATTTTGAATTGTTAGAAGAACTTCTTCTAATAATGCTCTTGCGATTTTTTCCGAGGGAGTTTTTCTTTCTGAACTTGAATAAAGAGAATCTACTACAAATGCGTAAACACCTTCTTTTGCGAGTTCTCTTAATTTTTTGTAATTTGGGGGAGGGCCTAAAACAGGAGTATCGTCTAATTTGAAATCGTTTGCGTAAACAAAAACTCCTTGCGGAGTGTGGATTGCAATCATTAAAGATTGTGGTGTTGAATGTGTGATATTAATAAATTCAATTTTATATTCTCTGTTCTTTCCCTTAACAAAAAAAGTTGTGTTTGGTTGGATTACTTTTATTTTATTTCTTATAAATAGTTCGTTGTCGTCTAGAAGAGATTGTAAAACTTGTGCTGTGAATGGTGTTGTGTAAATTGGTGCGTTGTATTTATCGGAAACAAATGGAACTCCGCCGACGTGGTCGAGGTGGGCGTGTCCAATGAATTGTGCACAAACCTTGTGACGAATATTATTTATTACAGAGTCGTCGGGTATTGCTTTTATGCTTCTTAATTTTTTTTCAGTTATTACTTTATCTCGTTCTTCCATTGCTACAATTGCAGGAAGAAAAAATCCTTGGTCAAATATGAACGCGTCTTCATCTAATTCTAAAACAGTCATATTTTTTCCAACTTCAGAATATCCGCCGATCGTGTGTATTTTCATCATCTCTTTAATTTTTTTTTATTTTTATATGTTTAGTATTAAGTATATAACAATTGTGTGTAATATAAAACTTGTTATTGCCAAAACATAGGATTTTATTTTTGTAAGTCCTGCTAATAAGGTAACTCCTGCTTCGTCGGGAAGTGGTGATGCAATTAAAAATCCTGCAAATAAAAATAATAAGTAAAATTTTATTTTCTTATTCAAATTTCTATCGATAACATTTGAGAATAATTTTAGAGTTTTAGTATTTTTTAGTCTGTTAAATTCATCTTGAAAAGAAATTTTGACGAACTTAAAAATAAATAAGTCACCGGTTAGTGCACCGAGTCCACCGATTAATGCTGCGATGAAAATATTTTGTGGCTGGAAAACTAAAAACAATGCAATGGCGATTGGTGCTGTGAAGCCAAATGCTATTAAAATTCCGTTGATAAAAATACCAAGATAACTTAAATTTTCAAGTCCTGAAATAAAATTAAAAATTAAATTATTCTTAAAAATAAAGTAAGCTATTAAAATCGCGATAACAAAAAGTAATAATTTTGGGTAGTGAAATTTCAGCCACTTTTTCATTTTTTATATAGGATAAAAGGGTTTTTATATTCTGCTTTGTTTGTTTTTTTATGGTGGGAAATTTATCTAAGTTGAAATTAAAACCTTCTGCTCGGGACAATCGAAGATATTTTGTTGTTTCTTGCAAAGATGAAAAAGTCATTGAAAAAGTTTTGTTAGAATATTTAGGTGTTTTGGGTTTTGCAAAATCAAATTATTTTTTTGTTAAAAAAGATAAAAATGGATTTGTTGTTGGGAGTTGTGTTAGAGAAGAATTAGATGATGTTCGGGCTGGTTTTGGTTTGGCGGGATTTAGAATTACAAAAGTTTCTGGGACAATTAAAGGATTGAAATTGTAGAACAACAAAATTTATAAATTAATAAAACACAAGATTATTATAAGATAAATTCTTATTTATTAAAATGGAAGATATTCAGCATCAACAAATGGGGTATGACAGAGCAGCAACAATGTTTGCACCTGATGGACATATTTTGCAAGTTGAGTATGCTGAGAAGACAATTAGGTTGGGAAGTGCTTCTATTGGAATTGTTTGTAAAGATGGTGTTGTGATTGTTTCTGACAGACGGCAAAAAGACAAATTAGTTGTTGAAGAATCTGCGAATAAGATTAATGAAATTGATGAGCACATGATGGTTGTGTCTGCTGGAATTTCTTCTGATGCACGAGTTTTAGTTGACAAGGCGCGAGTTTTGGCTCAACAGCATCGAGTTACTTATGATTCTGAATCTTCAACAGAAAGTATTGTAAAAGAAATTGCCGACGTGAAACAGCAGTTTACTCAATATGGTGGTGCTCGTCCGTTCGGCGTTGCATTAATGTTCGGGGGATTTAATGGAAAACCTGTTTTGTATGTTACAGATGTTACTGGAAATTATTTGCAATTCAAGGCAAATGCAATTGGGGAAAACGACGACAAAATCAAAGCAAAATTAAGAGAAAAATATCGGCAAGATATTTCTGTAAAAGAAGGAATAAAATTAGCTTTGGAAGTTTTCAAAGAAGTTTTGCAAGAAGATTTTTCTGTTGAAAGATTTGACGCAGGTGTAATTCAAGAAGATAAAAAAATAAAAAAGTTGAGTGGAAAAGAATTGGAGGGGATGAATTAGGATGAGGGACATAGGAAAATTAACAAAAGAAGAAACTCTTAGGATATTAGATAACTTGGAAGAAGGTTCTATGATTTTAGTGCAACCTCCAAGAATTGTTGATGAAGAAGTTTGTGAAGCAAATAGTTTTGGGGGAGGATTAGTATACGCTGGAAAACAGAATGGAATGGCGGGGATGGAGGAACATTATGAGTTTGTTATTGCCCAGTTAAGATTTGGGGCAGGTTCTAAAATTGTATACAGAACAATGGATATTAGTGATGTTTTGAGAAGTTCTAAATATCTTGGAAATGTTTGTATTGAAGGAACTTTAAGGAGTTGGAGTTGTGATGAAGGAACAGAACATTATAAAAGATTAGAACAAATTTTAGAAAAAGCAAGAACAAATGCACAATCAGTAAGAGAAGTTGCACAAATAAAATAAAATAAAATAAAATAAAATGGTAAACACAACAGCGAGAGTTACACGAGGTGGAAAGCATTTTGAGGTTTTGGTTGATTTAGATGAAGCACTGAAATTGAAAAGAGGGCAAGGATTTATTGGGAGTGCTTTGTTGACAGAAGCTGTTTTTCATAATTTGAAAGCTGGAACAAGAGCAAGTGAAGAGGACTTGATGAAATTTTTTGAGACAACAGATGTTAATGTGATTGCTGAGAAAATTATTAAGGCAGGTGAAATTGTTTTGCCGACTGATTATAAGAACGAGGAGTTAGATAAAAAGTATAAACAGGTTGTTGATTTTTTGGTTAAGAATGCTGTTTCTGGTGACGGGCGTCCGTATACTCCTGATAGAATTATGAAAGCTTTGCACGAAGCACATGTTGTTGTTAAGAACAAACCAATTGAAGAACAAATTCCGCGGATTATCGACGATGTTTCGAAAATTCTTCCTATAAAAGTTGAAATTAAAAAAGTGAAATTATTAATTCCTGCACAGCACACTGCGCGGGCGTATGGAATTTTAAATGAATATAAAGAATCTGAAAATTGGAAATCAAATGGTGACTTGGAAATTATTGTTGCTGTGCCTGCTGGTTTGTTAATGGATTTTTATGATAAAATTAATTCTTCGACTCACGGGAGTGTGTTAAGTGAGGAGATGAAATGAGTTTAAGAGATATATCCGTAATCCGTAATCAACCAAAAAGCTTTTAAACCCTCCTAACGTGTATCTTTTATGGAAATTTGTAATCTTTCAGAAAAAGTAAGGCAAGCAAAGGATGCAGTTGAAACCTTAGAAGAACCTCTTAAAACAGAAGCTTTCAAAAAAATATTAGATAAGCTTCTTGAAGTTCCTACACAAATTGTTCAACCAGTAGAAACACAAAATAATCTAAATCAAAAAGTAATACCAACGAGGAAAAAAAGTAAACTTAAAAGTACTAATAGGGGAACTGCCGGAATAAAACTTAAAAAAGAATCTGAAGATAAAAAAAGACAATTAGCTGAAAAATTAAATAGAAGCGAATACCAAGAGGTTCATAAATTAAAGAGTATTCTTCTTAAAGCGTTATTTATCTTAAAAATAATGCGAGAGAAAGGCGTTAAATGCTTAACTCCTCCTGAAATTCAATTCATTTTAAGAGAAGTTTTTCAAATAAAACAAGAAGCTACTGCGATTAGTGTTTCCTTGAACAGAAAAAAAGCTATTGCATATACCCATCGTACAAGAAGAGTCATTGGAAGAACCTTAGCTTATGAATATGAAATTATGAAAGATGGAGAAGATTGTTTGAAAAAATACTTAGGAAAAAATAATAATCACGTCAATGAAATAGATGAAGATGGAGAACCAGACTCTATTTGATATTTTAAACGTTGATCGTGAGGTGGTCGCCGTGGTAGGTAGATTTACAGGCTCCTAACCTGAAATTTCCACCTCACGTTAAAACTATTATATTCTAATCAAGACAAAGGTGTTTATAAAATTAACTGACACATAAAGTTTAAAAACCCTAAATTTCTAAATTAGATGTACGAGAAAAAATTTGGGTGTCGCTTGGACATCATTTGATTATAGATATTCTCGATAGAAAAAATGGTTAAAGACGAAGAAAAAAACGAAACAAGTTTTAGTAGAACTCAAAGACAATTAGTTGTGCCTGGAGAAACAATAATTTCTGGTGAAGATTATTTGCCTGGTGACGGAGCTTACAGAGACGGCGACGAAATTGTTGCTGGAAGATTTGGGCTTTCAGAAGTTTCTGACAAGTTTGTAAAAGTTATTGCAATTTCAGGAACATATCAAGCTCGTCGGGGAAATTCAATTATTGGAACAATTGTGGGCGTAACATTCAACGGATGGTTAATTGATTTTGGTGGTAGTGAAAATGCTTTCTTATCTGTAAATGAAGTTCCGCGATATATTAACAAAGGTGAATTAAGAGAACATTTTGATTTTGGAGATGTTGTTGTTTGCAAGGTTTGGGATGTAAAAGGACGAGGAATTGATGTTTCTGTAAAAATGCGGGGGTTTGGAAAAGTTGAAGGTGGAATGATTGTAAAAATAAATCCTAACAAAGTTCCGCGGGTAATTGGAAAAGAAGGAAGTATGGTAAATTTAATAAAAGATGCAACAAATTGTGAAATCAATGTTGGGCAAAACGGATGGATTTGGGTGAGTGGTGGAGAAATTGATAATGAAATTAAAACAAAAAAAATAATTGAATTTATTGCTGAAAATGCGACGACAAATGGGTTGACTGAAAAAGTTGAAGATTTTATAAATAATTTGGAGAAGAAAAAATGACTGCGAAAAAATCTGAAAAAAGTTTGTATGAAAAGCGGGCGAGTGGGCGAAAGGTTGATGAAATTAGAAAGATGAATGCGAAGGTTGGAATTGTTCCATCTGCTGACGGAAGTGCGATGTTTGAAACTGGAAATACTCGGGCGATTGCAGTTGTTAGAGGACCAAGAGAATTACATCCGCAACATATGAGAAATTCTGAAACTGGAATTTTGCGAGTAAATTATGGAATGATGCCGTTTTCAGTTTGGGACAGAATTCGTCCTGGGCCGTCGAGAAGAAGTCAGGAAATTTCAAAAGTTGCTGAGTGGGCGTTGGCTTCTTGTATTGACTTAAAACAATTTCCAAATGCTGTTGTTGATGTTTTTATACAAATTCCGCAGGCTGATGCTGGAACAAGAGTTGCTGGAATAAATGCTGCTGCAATGGCTTTGGCTGACGCTGGAATTCCTATGAAAGAAATGGTTTCTGCAATTGCGTGTGGTAAAATTGACAAGACACTAGTTGTTGATGTTGACAAAGATGAAGAAGATTTTAAAGACGGCGAAGGTTCTACTGACATACCAATGGTTTGGACTTCACGAACAAAGAAAATTGCATTGTTACAATTAGATGGAAAAATTTCACCAGATGAATTAAAAAGTGTTTTGGAAATTGGAAAAAACGCTTGTGAAAAAATTTATGCTGTTCAAGTTGAATCTTTAAAAAAATCTTTGGAGGAAAAAAATGAGTGAAAGTAGAGTTCCGAATTTGCAAAGAGAAAGAATAATTGAATATTTGAAAAGTCAGAAAAGGTTCGACGGGCGGGGGTTGAAAGATTACAGAGATTTAAAAGTTGAAATGGGAATTTCAAAAAATGCTGAGTCGTCTTGTTCTGTTAAGTTGGGAAAAACAGAAGTTTATGCTGGTGTTAAATTAGGTTTTGCAGAGCCGTATCCTGATTCGCAAGATGAAGGAACTTTTATGGTTTCTGCGGAATTAAGTCCGATGGCGTCGGAAGGTTTTGATATGGGGCCACCAAAAATTGATGCAATTGAATTAGGTAGAGTTATTGATAGAGGAATTAGAGAAAGTGGTTTAGTTGATATGAAAAAACTTTGTATTAAAGAAGGTGAAAAAGTTTGGCAAGTTTTTGTTGATGTTGTTGCAATAAACGACGACGGGAATTTGTTAGATGTTGCTGCGTTGGCTTGTATAATTGCGTTGGGAAATGCAAAACTTCCTATTTATAATGAGAAGGAAAATAAAATTGAGCACGAACTTTCGAAGGATAGTTTGCCTTTGAACAAAGATGCTTTGGCGTTTAGTATGACTTTCCATAAAATTGGAAGTGAATTTGTAGTAGACCCGACAACAGAAGAAGAACTTGTTTCTGATTATAGATTAACAATTGCTATTGCTGACAACGACGGGAAACCAAGAATAACTGCAATGCAAAAAGGAAAAGAAGGTGCGATTTCGCAGGAAGATATGGAAAAGATTTTAAAGTTGGCTGAAGATAAATGGACAGAGATGTTTCCAAAAATCTCTAAATTGGTTTGGGGGAAATAATTAAAGATGAATGAAGAAGACATTGAATTTGGAAAAGCGTTAGAAGGGATTATTAGTGTTTCTCTAATTGGGGGTAGTGGGATAGATGGGTCTAATTTTGTTGTAGAAAGAAGAACTCCGAATGGAGATAGACTTTATGAAGTGTTTACTCTTAATGAGGGAGTTAAAACTTTGGATGAAAATGGAAATGAAAAAGAAAGAGGGATTACGAGTTATTCGCATGAGGTTGTTGATGCTGCTGATTATGTTGATTTTTTGAGCAGAAGAGTTGCAGATGATAAGGCAGAGATGGATCATTTAAGGGAGCAAAAATAAAATGACGAAAGAAGATTTTTCAAAATATGAAAGGGCGAGAATAATTGGTGCAAGGGGTTTGCAAATTTCTATGGATGCTCCTTTGTTATTGAAAATGTCTGAAGAAGATTTGAATGGTGTAAATTATGATCCTTTGAGAATTGCTGAAAAAGAACTTGATTCTGGTGTGTTGCCGATTTCTGTTAATCGTCCTATGCCTGAAAGAAAAGAAGAAGCACTTGAAAAAATTAAGATTGACGAAACTCATTTGTCGGACGAAGAAAAAATTAAGACAGAAGAAGAAACAACAAAAGATATTGCACGAGAAGGTGAAATAATGGAACTTGCAAATCCTGAAGATGAAATGGATGAAGATATTTCTGAAGCTGGTTCTGATGAAGGCGGAGAAATTGAGTAAGGAATTATTAATTAAAAATATTTAAGAACAGATAATTGTTTGGGATGCGACTTCGTCGCAATAAATTCTATTTTGTGCTGGAGAAATATCTCCTAAAAATGGCTGGACTTCGATGAGAGTTAGTTCTCCGAATGAAATTCCTGAAATGTCTTTTTCAATTTGTTCAAATGTAAAAGATTCGCCTGGTGCGAGGGGCACGCCAGTATCATTTAAAATTATTGTTGCGATTTCTGCACTTTCACGAGTAGAACCTTTTAATGAAAAACCAGATACATTAAAATTTCCTTTATTTTGTATTGAAATATCTAATACACTTTTCCCATTTCTTAAAAAACATTCATAATTTTTTATTATTAATTTCACGTCGGCGGGACATTCTTCTTTGAACCCCGGATCAGTAAATCCCTCTAACCAATTGAAAACAAGAACTGAAAGTGCAACACCAATAGTGATTAGTAAAACATAAGAAATTATTTCGCTGATTGCTTTTTTTGAGGAGATTATTTTTCTCATGTTGAAACATAAACCTCGTCGCCGACGTCTTTTTGAATTATAAATAATATTTTTCTGTTTTCGGAAATTGGGAATGTATAATTTTGTCCTTTTATCTCAACTTCAAAAATTTCTCCTTGATTTAAATCTGGATATGAATTAATATATGCGTCTGAGAAATCAGATAAATATTTTTTTTGATTAAGTGTAATTGGTGTTCCGCTTATACTTAGTCTTATATTGTTTTCTAATTTTGTGGTGGCTCCTGGAATTTCGTTTACAGAAGTACTTGCATAATTTTCAACAATCAAATTTTCTGCGTCGCCGTAAACAAAAATAAATTCTGCTGACGGGTCTTTGTCTCGGATATCTTTTGCAACTGCTCTGACAAATTCAGTTAAATTTTCATTTCCTTGAATATCATTATAAATTTGGTAGTCGAGAATTGCTCCGCCTTCTTTATTTACTTCTTCTGAAATTTCGTAAATGTCGACGGGTTTTTGATTTATATCTACATAATTTACGACGGCGACCATCCCAATTATTACTGCAGAAATTATAACTGCTGACAGAATGAAAAATTGTCCTCTTTTGTTCATTATTTTTTAAGGATTGGTTTATATTTAAAGTTTGTTGATATTAAAAAGATTTATTAAGAAGATTTTGTTTTTTGTTGTATGTTCATAAAAGAGATTTTTGCGAAGAAAATAAAAGATTCACGAGGCGAAAAAACAATTGAGATTTTTTTGAAAACTTATGAAGGAAAATTTTCTGCGTCGGCGCCGTCGGGAAAATCGGTCGGGAAACACGAAGTTCCTGCTTATCATGAAAAAGGAATTGAGTATTCTGTGAAATTATTGAATGCAATTGGGAAAAAAATGAAGCACAAGAATTTTATTTTAAAAAATATTGAGGATTTGAAATTGTTGAAAAATTTTGTTGGTAGATTTGAAGGAAAATACGGGCGGCTCGGCGGGAATGTTCATTATGCTTTGCAGACGGTTTTCTTGAAAGCAAGTGCAAAAAAACAAAATAAAGAACTATGGAAGTTTGTTCACGATGATTTCGGCGACGGGAAAAAAGTAAAAATTCCTATGCCTGTTGGAAATTGTATTGGGGGCGGTTTGCATTCGGCTAGAAAAGGAAAAGACAAGTATGAACTAAAACCAGATTTTCAAGAATTTTTGTTGATACCAAATGAAAAAACTTTTTCGCGGGCAGTTACAAAACTTGTTCATGCTTATAATTATTCTCATGCTTTGTTGAAAAAAGAACATGGACTTTTATTTAAAAGTTTGAGTAGAAATGACGAGGGTGCGTGGCAAACAAATTTATCAAATACAAATGTTTTGAAGATTTTAGAAGATGTTGGGAAAAAGTTTGGTGTTAGAATTGGGCTTGATGTTGCTGCGTCGACATTTTATGAAAGTGGTTATTATGATTATAAAAATAAAAATTTGGTTCGGGACAAAACAGAACAAGCAGAATATATTGAGAGATTAATTTCTGATTATGGTTTATTTTATGTTGAAGACCCAATGCAAGAAGAAGATTTTTCTGGGTTTGTTGAAGTTTTGAATGCTGTTAAGAAAATGAAAAGGCGGAGCGAGCCGTTGATTGTTGGAGATGATTTGACGACGACGAATTTGGCGAGGGTTCGGCGGGCTTTTGATGCTGGTGCGATAAATGCTGTGATTGTAAAACCAAATCAGATTGGTGATTTAATTGAAGTCAAAAGAGTTTGCACTTTTTGCAAAGAAAAAAATATTAAAATTATTTTCTCGCATCGTTCTGGCGAAACTATGGACACTGCGTTAAGTGATTTTGCTGTCGGGTTTGGTGCGGATTTTATTAAGTGTGGAATTCACGGGCGGGAAAGATTAATTAAGTTGAAGAGGATTATGGATATTGAAAAGATGGGGGGATAAATAACTTTAAAAACCCGCAATTCTCAATTAAAATATAATCAGGTGCAAGGCATCTTAGGATGTAGTAGCATTAACTCCTGAAACTAATTATAAAATGGTTGGAAGAAAAAAAACTTTGGATGAGAATGAAAATGTAGAGAAAACTATTGCTGAAAAAGTTCGGGCTGAAAAAGAGCCGAAAAAAGTTGACGAGAGTAAAAATGATGAAACGATTTTAACACATTTAGAAGATTATATTAAAACAGCTTCGTATCTTGGGACAAAAGTTATTACGCCGACGATGCGAAAATATGTTTACAGACGACGATTGGACGGACTTGCGATTTTGAATACTTTGCTTGTTGACAAAAAGTTGAAAGAAGGAATTGATTTTGTGAAACAATTTAAACCAGAAGATTGGACTTTGGTTTGCAAGAGAGAAGCTGGGTGGCGAGCTGCGAAAATGTTTTCTGAATTAACAGGTGTTAGATTATTTACTAAAAAATATCCTGCTGGTGTTTTGACAAATACAAAACTTCCGAATTTTTTTGAGACTAAAATGGTAATGATTTGTGATCCGTGGATTGACAAAAATGCGTTGGCTGATGCAAAACGAGTTCATGTTCCTGTCGTCGGAATTTGCGACACAAATAATCACACTGCAGATATTGACGTCGTGATAATTGGAAATAATAAATCAAACAAGTCGTTGGGATTATTTTTCTGGTTGATGGCGAGAGAATATTTGAAAATTTATTTTCCTGAAAAATTAGAAAAACTTCCTAATTTAGAAGATTTCGTCGGCGAACAATTAATTTTAGAAGAACCTAAAAAGAAAAAGAAACTTGAAGAAAAGAAAGAAAAAGAAATAAAATCAGAAGAAGAAAAAATTGAAGAAAGAATGAAACGGATTGCAGAAGAAGCTGATGAAGAAGTTAAGTCAGAAATGAAAAAGTCCGACGCTGGCGACGAGAGTGTGCAGGTTGGCGAAGAAGTTCAAGAAGGTGTTTAGGAATTTTTCTGGTTCAAATAGGTAGTGGGAGTTCTCGAAATATTTTTGATGCAAATCATCCTTTTGTTTCTTTAATACAAGAAAAGAAAACTGGAAATATTTTATTTTTAGGAAAAGTTATTGACCCGCGAGAGAACAAAAATTAATTTTTTAAAATCTATTCTGTTGTTCTACAATTTTTTATTTTAATTCGTCGTCGGAGATTTTGAAAAAATTATTTTAATGACTTTATTTTAGTAAAATTATTTTTTAAAAAATTATTTTGTGTTTTTATAATTTTAATTTTTAAAATATTAAAAAATTTTTGTAGTGTAATTTCTTGTTTTGTCGTCGGGCGGAAAATTATTTTTTAGCGATAAGTTTATAAAGCATTTTTTGTGAGTAATAAAGTAAAATGATAGCTTGGAAATTTTTATCCAAGGCTTCAATTCATATTTTTGAAGCTAGAATGAGTGCCGGAATAATATCTGGTATGATGTAGGCCAGTTCTAGCAATTTTTTTAAGTAATATTTTCGAAAGAAAATGGATAGACCTTGTATTATAGAATTTAACCTTTCATTCTATAAACTAATCAGCTAACAGCAGATTGGATTAATTCCAGTTGATCCTGCTGGAGGCTGCAGCTATTTGGTTTGGGCTTAGACATGCAAGTCGCTTCCTCGATTTTCGTGGGAGGGCGAACTGCTCAGTAACACGTAGCTAACCTACCCTTAGCTCAAGGATAACCTCGGGAAACTGAGGCTAATACTTGATAGAGGTTGAGCACTGGAAGGTGCTAACCTTGAAACTCGAGGCTAAGGATGGGGCTGCGGTTGATTAGCTTGTTGGTGGGGTAACTGCCTACCAAGGCGATGATCAATAGGGGCTCTTAGCGGAGTCGCCCCGAGAAGGAATCTGAGACACTATTCCTAGCTCTACGGAGTGCAGCAGTCGCGAATCTTTTGCAATGCACGAAAGTGTGACAAAGCGAGCCAAAGTGCTTTCCGCACAGGAAAGCTTTTGCTAAGTGTAAAAAGCTTGGCGAATAAGGACCGGGTAAGACTGGTGCCAGCCGCCGCGGTAATCCCAGCGGTCCAAGTTGCAGCCAACATTATTGGGTCTAAAACATCCGTAGCTTGTTTGCTAAGTTTCTTGTGAAATCTTATTTCTCAAGGATAAGGCGCGCAGGAAATACTGACAAACTAGAGACCGGTAGATGTAAAGAGTATGTTTGAGGTAGTGGTTAAATACGTTAATCTTAGACAGACTAACAATCAGCGAAGGCACTTTACAAGGACGGATCTGACAGTGAGGGATGAAGGCCAGGGGCGCAAAACGGATTAGATACCCGTGTAGTCCTGGCAGTAAACACTGCTCACTAAACATCGGGCCCTCTTCGGGAGGATTCGGTGCTGAAGCGAAGGCGAAGAGTGAGCTACCTGGGAAGTATAGTCGCAAG
>Ga0265297_10001487_pt1 | contig 54600 bp, 48 predicted proteins | sample Munlanlwell13791_FD_192502 | JGI IMG/M metagenome (GOLD analysis project Ga0265297, IMG submission 192502) | Leachate microbial communities from a municipal landfill in Southern Ontario, Canada - Leachate well 137-91 | ecosystem: Engineered > Solid waste > Landfill > Unclassified | place...
CTTCTCCTGACAATTCCGAGTTTGGCGAAGCGCCGGCTTCGTTGCTCAAAGCCAAGGTTTTGTCTTTAACGCCAAAAACATTTTTCGCCAGGTCGTAAACTTTCTCCGCTCCGCTTACCAAAGAACCGGCCGCTCTGTTGAAAAATCCCGTCCAGCTCTCCCTTGAAGACGGCAGAGCTATTTTGTCCGTTTCAATTTTATTCGTTTCGTCAATGAATAATTTTATAACGCCGGAACTGTATGCGACGGCTTTGGGGAGTAAGATGGAGGAATAGTCGGAGAGGATAACACCGTTACCGAATGGCTCGAGAAAATTATCTTTTTGATTGTCTAGACCTGTTTTCCAATTTATTTTTTTTCTTGAAATAAAAATTTTATATTCCTTATTATTATAATTACTATAGTTATAATAATAAAAATTATTATTATAGCTAAACTCTATTTTATTTGTAATTTCTATCTTATTATATTTCCCACTTTCAATCGTATCATCGCTATAAAAATTATTATTTGAGTAATTTGCCAAATCATTAAACGCGGTTTGTAAATTATCAACGGTTAAATAATTCGCTTTTAAATTTTTCGCTATACTATTCCAATTATTTTTTACAAATTCCTCAAATGAATCTTTCGGGACCGCGTGCACATCGTTTCTCGTGTGCGCCGGCACGGACATATCCGCTATTAGATGCAAGGTATGCCCTAATTCTTTAAAAGCGTTTTTCCTGTCGCCTTTCTTTATGTCGTCTAACGCTCTTTGCCACGACTTATCGCCTAAAGCGTAGTTTGTTTGCGTAAAAGGACTGTTTGCCCAGTTTTTAGCCGATGTATAGGTTACACCGCTAAAAACAAGACCTTTTTCATGCACAGGGTCGTAAAAATGGTTCATCCAACGGAAAGGCGTGTCTTCTTGTCTTGCCCCTTCTTCTATCCATGATACTTCTTCGTTTGTAAGGTCTGTGTCAAAAGTTTGATTATATAATTCCGAAGCCATTTTAGCGATGTTCGGATGAGCAATGTCCGTGTCATAACAAAAAGCTCTGCTTGGAAAAAAGAAAGCAGAGCAAAAAAGAATAACGAAACAAAAAACCAACCCCTTAATAATATCCTTGAAAAACAATTTCTGAAATAATTTTTGTTCCATAATTCTATAACGATTCTATTAACCAGATACCTTGGGAGGTTTTGATAAAAGAAACTATTTGTCCGTAATTTTTACCATCTTCAAATATTGAATACGTATAATTAGCTTCCCAATCATTCATCGTCTCCTTTTCAATCTCTCCCAAATCTTTAATCATATCATCCAACAAACCTTCGTTTTTAATTTCTTCCAAACCTTCTCTCCACTTCATTTGTTCTCCTTCCCTGAAACAACATTTAACCGCTTCGTCCAAATCGCCTTTGCGAAGAGCCGCGCGGAATTTGTCATATGTCTGTTCCGGAGTTTGTATTGTCGGCGCGTTATTTTCCACGTATTGCGGATTTATCTTATTCATCTCATCAATAGTGTAATCATTATACGGAAATTCCGGTCTGGCAGTGCCGGTCAAAACTCTTTCTTGTTTTCCTAAAAACCAATCGTATGAATAAAAAATAAAGGCCACGCCCAAGATTAAAATTCCAATAGCTCCAAATATCACTTTCTTTCTCATAAAATATATTGGTTAGATAAACAAATGAAATTTATTATGCGATTGTCATTCCGACCTGTCTATATCCGTTGTCTGTTGATTGACAACCGGACAGAGATCCCTCTCTCGCTCGCCTTGGCGAGCGGATCGGGATGACAGTTTATAAAATCAACAAATTTAAAACATTATACCATATAGTTTTGATTTTAACTCAAAAAACTTATCCACAGGGGGTGGGGAGACAAAACAAAAAACGCTTTTTTATAAGCGTTTTTTAAAAAAATTTATTGAACTTTTCTCGCGGCGCGGACTCTGTCCGTTTCGGTTAAAAGCTGCTTTCGCAAACGAATGCTTTTCGGGGTTATTTCCAGATATTCGTCCTCGGCGGTTATTTCCAAACCGCGTTCCAAAGTCAATTCTGTCGGCGGAGTAAGCTGAATGGAAATATCGGAATTTGAAGACCGCATATTGGTCAAATGTTTTCCTCTTATTGGGTTCACGGTCATATCTTGCCCTTTGGAAGTATTGCCGATAACTTGACCTTCATAAACCTCAATGTTCTGTCCGACAAACAACGAACCGCGCTCCTGTAAATTTGCCAAGGAATAAGACAGTGTCTTTCCCGTCTCTCCCGAGATCATTGAACCGACGGCGCGTTTTTCAATTTCACCGACATGCGGTTTAAAGCCGATAACTTCGCTGCATAAAATTCCTTCACCGCGTGTATCAACGATAAATTCTCCGCGATATCCCAAAAATCCGCGCGTTGGTATTTCAAAAACCAAACGGGTATGATTTTGTTCAGGCCGCATTTCAGTCATTTTGCCTTTTCTTCCCGCCATTTTTTCAATAATAACGCTTACGAATTCCTGCGGGGTGTCAATCGTTAATTCTTCAAACGGTTCATGTTTCACGCCATCAACATCTTTAATAATCACTCTCGGCTGAGATACTTGCAATTCAAAACCCTCACGGCGCATATTTTCCAATAAAATCGCGATATGCAATTCTCCGCGTCCGCGCACTTCATAATGGTCAACCGGAGAAAAATCTATTTTCAATCCGACATTGACTTCCAGCTCTTTTTCCAACCGCTCTTTAATTTGCCGGCTGGTTACAAATTTGCCTTCTCGTCCGGCGTAAGGAGAATTGTTAACTAAAAAATTCAATGTGATTGTCGGCTCATCAATTTTAATCGCCGGTAAAAGTTCGCGCGTTTCTTCGGCGCAAACCGTGTCGCCGATATAAATATCAGGCAAACCGGCAATCATTACAATATCGCCGGCTTCGGCAATTGTCGCTTCTTTTTTGCTCACGCCTTCAAAAGTATAAATTTTTGTTATGCGTCCGGAAATGATTTCACCGGTGTGTTTTTTAATAAAAACCTTGTCGCTATTTTTTAAAGTTCCTTCGTAAACCCTGCCTATTCCCAAACGTCCCAAATAATTGTCATACGCCAAATTAAACGGCTGGAACACGAACGGCAAATTAACATCAGCTTCGGCCGGTTTTACTTTTTCCAAAATCATTTCCAAAAGCGGAGTTAAATCTTTTGAATCATCGGCCAAATTTTTTTTGGCGATGCCGTCTTTGGCAATAGCGTAAACAACCGGAAAATTAAATTGGTTTTCATCCGCGCCCAAATCTATAAATAATTCCTGCACTTTTTCCAAAGTCCATTCGGGCCGAGCGGCCATTTTGTCTATTTTATTGATTACGACAATAGGTCTCAACCCGAGTTCCAAAGATTTTTTCAGCACGAATTTTGTTTGCGGCATCGGTCCTTCTTGCGCGTCAACCACCAAAAGAACTGAATCAATGGAACGTAAAATACGCTCAACCTCTGAACCGAAATCGGCGTGGCCGGGAGTGTCCACGATGTTTATTTTCGTGCCTTTATAAAATACAGATGTATTTTTGGAATAAATTGTAATTCCACGTTCCATTTCAAGCGCGTTTGAATCCATACTTATACTGTCGTCTTTGGTCATTCCGGTTTGACGCATTAAAGCATCGGTAAGCTTGGTCTTCCCGTGGTCAACGTGGGCGATAATGGCAATATTTCTTATTTCCATAATTCATTAAAATTCCGATAAAACAATATAAAATCATACACCAAAAAATAGTTTTTGTCAAACTTTTGAGGGTAAAACTTTGCGAGTAAAAATATATTTATCAAAATTTATAAATTCCGATAAATGTCATGTTTTCCGACGGAGATAAATAAAATATCGCCGTTTGGCTGACGTTCAAAAATTATTCTACAACTACTCGTGATAGATATTGACCACAATCCTTTAAGTTTGCCTTGCAGCGCGTGCAATCGCAATGAGGGGTGTAACGGATTTTCTTTAAAAATTCTTTCTTTTTTAATGACTAACGCGATTAATTCTTCAGGTAATTTTTTAAACTCAATCACGAACTTGGAGGAATACAAAATTTCAATTATAATCATACCAAATCCGCAAGTGATTTAGCCCTGATTGATTTGCCGACTCTATATTCGGCGCGACTCGCGCGAGCTGTTTTTAACAATTCAGTTTCAGAAATTAAATTCTCATCGGCTTTTAAAAGATAACTCACATAGGAACTCACGGAACCGAAACCCCGTTTTTGGGCTATTTTTTTTATTTGCCACGCTTCAGCCGACTGAAGCGATAAACTAACAACTTGACGCATAAAATTATATTTAAAAATATCACCGTAATTGTAATACAGCCGCAATACAATGTCAAGTAAAACCTGTGGATAAAAAAAATCGCTTTTTTCGCGGCGATTTTTAATTATTGTCTTGTGGGCGTTTAGGGATTCGAACCCAAGACCTTCTCGGTGTAAACGAGACGCTCTAACCAACTGAGCTAAACGCCCCCTTCTCTTTGTTTAAGCCATTTTTGGCTGTGGATATTCAAAGTATACACCCCCTTGACAAATTTTTCAAGATGTGCTAAGATTCACGCATTAAAATAATTTTTATTTTTTCAATTCAAACCCCTTCGCGAGTGTTTGGTACTAGGCAGGCGAGTTCCTCCTTCTTACCTGATCCTATCTGCCGAACACTCCAGGAGGGGTTTATATTTTTGGGAAGATTGACTTTTTTTTTCGTCCGAGATATAATTATTTTTGAAAATTGAAACAATAAAATAGAACAAATCAATTTATTGGGTCGGTAGTTCAACTGGTTAGAGCACCTCCCTGTCACGGAGGAAGTTGCGGGTTCGAGTCCCGTCCGACCCGCCACTAAGATTAAGTATCGAATGACCCGAAAGCCCAGCAAAAGCTGGGTTTTCGGTTTTTTAAAAATAGGCCACCTACATGGGACTCGAACTGAGAGGATAATATTAGTATCGAATGACCCGAAAACTCAGGTGATTAGATTTTGTTGTTGTATATTTTTAAAAGAGGTAATATAAAGTATATGAAAAAAATCACTAAATTAAAGAAAGCCGCTCGAGAAGTAAAATATGAAATTGACATGTTTAATAAATTGTCAACTTCTTTTAATCCAAATTTGAACATTTTTTCTAAAAACGTGTTAACTGAGTCATTTGCCGTTCATGCGTATTGTTTATTTCGTTTTTTTTACCAAGGGGAAATAGAAGTAAAGAATAAAACTAGAAAAAGAAAAAATCCTGACGATATAATAGCCGAAGATTTTGAAATAAATAGAAGTCAATTTAGAAAAAATAGAACTCCCAAAGAATGTCTAAAAAATATTGAAAAAAAAAGAAATAAACAAATAGCACATTTAACTTATAATCGTATATACAGAAACTCAAAAACAAAAGATTGGAAAGTAGGCGTTATCATTAAGGGATTACAAAAAACAATAATTGCTTTTATTAATTCGCTTCCAGATGAATACAAATCTTTTTTTAATTAATATTTTTATCTCTCTTAATAAGAAATAGAAGAATTGGGAATAAAAATTGAAATTCTAAAACCGTCAAGGGTTTGGGGATTTGTTAAAGATGATCTACATTTAGTCGGTATAACATTTATCGCTAACTATATCAGTGGCGAAATTAAGTTGAGTGGAGAACATACCAATTTTCAATGGGTTGATAAAGAGACTATATTAGCTGGAGATTATCCTAAATGGATAAAAAAAGAATTTAGCGCAATTGTTTAATAATAATCGAAGGATAACCATAAGCACGATAAACCGCCGAAGAACTAGTTATTAATCAAACAATGCTATGTAATGGCTAATCAGTCAAGTTGAGACACGATCCACCCCCCTTTATAGTGTCTCATTTGTCTCACTTTATATTTCGATCTCTGACCCGAAGACCTCAAATAGTGATAAATATAAACACTCAAAACCCCCTGTAATTCCTCTCAAAGATGGTTCTAGACCCGACCGACCCGCCAATTGGAACGATTTATTGTATGAAAATATAAAAAATCTTTATGCAATTTTAAAAGAAATAAATAAAAATAAATCGTCTTAAATTAGTGATAAAATTAAAACAAAAAACCGCCATACGAGGCGGTTTTTATAATTGTTTTTTTATCACTTCTTCACTTCAAAATTCCCGATATTGCCGAGCATTTTTTCAAAATTATTTTTGTCTCCTGAAATTTCAATCACTCCTTGTTTTTTATATCCTTTCGGATAAATTTCCAGCACTTCATACGACGTTCCGTCTTTCAAACTCGCTTCTGGAAATCTTTTTGCCGGATAACCAAAAAATGTCGTGGTTGTTATTAAATCCTCCGACACGGGATGCCCCAAAACTTGCGTAAAAATCTTAAACCATTCTTTTCCGTCCAACGAAGAAAAACCGACACCATCTTCCCAATGACCGATTGTCCAAGCAGACGGATAAGACACTGAAAATTTTGCGAAGCCGTCTTCTTGAAAACTGCTCGTTTGTTTTTCGCTCAATTCCTCGGCTATTTCTTGTCTCAATTGCGATTTTAATCCTGAAATTTCTTCAGTTAATGTTTGTTTTAAACCGTCAACAACCGCCTGATTATTAACCGTCTGGCAAGTGTATCCGCTCAAAGCCGTCACCAAACCGACAACTCCGAAAATCATCAATAATTTTGATGCCATAGCCATTTTAAAATTATTATTTTTAACTTTGCCTATTTTTTTCTCCATCGCGACTATCCGTTCGCGTGTTTTTAGCACTGTGTCAGGATTCAAAGAAATACTGTCTATCCCCTCCTGCACCAAAAATTCCGCGAATTCAGGATAATCGCTCGGCGCCTGTCCGCAGATACCGACTTTCTTTCCGTTTTTGCGCGCGATTTGAATTATTTCCCGTATCAATCTTTTTACCGCTGTGTTATTTTCATCATAAATATGGCTCACAAGCGACGAGTCCCTGTCAACGCCAAGCGTCATCTGCGTCAAATCGTTTGAACCGATGCTGAACCCGTCAAAAATTTCGCAAAATTCCTTCGCTAAAATAACATTTGAAGGAATCTCGCACATCATATAAACCTGCAGTCCGTTTTTTCCTTTTTCCAAACCGAATTCTTTCATCACAGCCAAAACTTTTTTTCCTTCCTCAACCGTGCGGCAAAATGGCACCATAACGATTATATTTTTCAATCCCCATTCCTCGCGCGCTTTTTTCAAAGCCAAACATTCCAATTTAAAGCCGGGTTTATATTTAGGGTCGTAATAACGGGAAGCCCCTCGCCAACCGAGCATTGGATTTTCTTCTTTCGGTTCATATTTCGCGCCTCCGATAAGCGACGCGTATTCGTTCGTTTTAAAATCCGACAATCGCACTACCACATCATTGGGATAAAACGCCGATGATATGAATCCGATGCCTTCCGCCAACTTGTCAACGCAATATTGAGTTTTGTCGCGGTAGCCGATGGTAAGTTCATCAATTTGCGATTTGATTTTTTTATTCGTGATTTCTTTGTAATGAACCAACGCCAATGGATGAATTTTAATAAAATTGGTAAAAATAAATTCCTCGCGCGCGAGACCGACTCCGTCGCACGGCAATGACGCTAAATTGAACGCGCTCGTCGGGTCGCCCACATTCATCAAAATTTTCGTTCGGCTCGGTTGAACTTTTTTTAATTCCGTCCTTTTCACTTCAAAAGGCAAAAGCCCCTCATAAATAATTCCCACATCGCCTTCGGCGCAAGAAACCGTGATCGCCTGTTTATTTTTTATGACTTGACGCGCTTTCTCGGCTCCGACAACACAAGGTATGCCAAGTTCGCGGCTCACAATCGCGGCATGGGAAGTTTTTCCGCCTTGTTCCGTGATAATCGCTCCGGCAATTCTCATTATCGGCTCCCAATCAGGGTCGGTAATACGAGTCACGAGCACATCTCCGGGTTTGAATTTATCCATCTGTTTCGGCGAATTGATAACTTTCGCCTTGCCCTGTCCGATTTTTTGCCCAATGCTAATCCCCTGCAATAAAATTTTTCCTTTCTTTTTTAAATTATATGTTTCCATCACATTCTTTTTCTCCCGCGATTTTACCGTCTCGGAACGCGCTTGGACTATAAAAAGCTCGCCCGTGATTCCGTCTTTCGCCCATTCAATGTCCATCGGATGTCCGTAATGTTCTTCAATTTTTACTCCCCATTTCGCCAATTTTAAAATTTCTTCATCCGTAAGACAATATTTATTTCTATCTTTAAAATTAACTTTTTGTTGAATCGTTCCGCCTTTGTCTGAATAAACCAATTTCATTTCTTTGCTTCCAAGCCTCCGGCTGATTATTGATTTATGCCCGTTTTTCAGTCCTTCTTTAAAAACAAAAAATTGATCCGGCACCACTCGTCCCTTAACAACATTTTCACCCAATCCATACGCGGCATTGATTAAAACAACGCCTTTAAAACCTGATTCCGTATCTAACGTGAACATTACACCGCTCGCGGCCAAATCAGAACGAATCATTTCCTGCACGCCGACAGACAAAGCAACATACATATGGTCAAAACCCTTGTCTTCGCGGTAAGAAATAGCCCTGTCTGTAAAAAGCGAAGCCACGCATTTTTTACACGCCAAAAGCAAATCTTTTTCTCCTTTGACATTCAAATATGTTTCCTGCTGACCGGCGAAGCTCGCGTCCGGCAAGTCCTCGGCTGTGGCGCTTGAACGAACCGCAACCTCAATTTCTCCGCCTCGCGCTGATGATTTCTTGCCCAATTCTTTGTAAGCGGTTTTTATTTCTTTTTCAATTTCTTTCGGAAATTCGGCGGACAAAATCATTCCTCTTATTTTCGCTCCGGTTTTCGCCAAACTTGAAATATTTTTTTTATTCAAATTTTTTAATAAATTTTTTATTTTTTTATCAAGCCCGTTTTTGCGCAAAAAATTCCAATACGCTTCCGCGGTCAACGCAAAACCATCCGGCAGTTTAATCCCGTTTTTGGAAAGTTTTGAACACATTTCGCCGAGAGAAGCGTTTTTGCCTCCGACAAGCGGAATGTCTTTGATTGTGAGGTCTTTAAACCAACGAATGAACAACATAACGATAAATGGATTATGAATCTTTCTCCGACTTTCTTAATTTATAATTCTAACTTCATAATTCAACTAATTATATCACACCTTCAACATTTTTAAAAATCCTTCCTCATTTATGATTTTTACTCCCAATTCACGGGCTTTGTCAAACTTGCTTCCTGGGTTTTCGCCCGCGATTACGAAATCGGTTTTTTTGCTTACCGATTCCGACACACGCCCGCCGAACGAACGAATTCTTTCCTTCGCTTTATCGCGCGGCATTTTGGAAAGTTCTCCAGTTAAAACGAATGTTTTACCTGATAATTCATCACTCTTAATTCTTAATTCATTATTCTTAATTCTAACTCCGTTCTTCAATAATTCCCCGACAAGCTCTCTGCTACTTTTATCTTGAAAAAAATTAATGATGGAATTCGCCACTTGCGGACCAATGTCTTCAACTTTTTTTAATTCTTCATCTCCGGCTTCCATCACTTTTTGGATTGAACCGAAATGTTCGGCTAAACTGATGGCCGTTTCCTCGCCGACATGACGAATACCCAAGCTCGCAATAAATTTATGAAGCGCGATTGTTTTTGCTTTTTCAATCGCCAAAATCAAATTTTCCGCGGATTTTTCCGCGAATCGCTCCAACGGTTCCAAATCTTCTTTTTTCAAAGCGAAAATATCGGCCGCGTTTTTTATAAGTCCTTCCTGCACTAATTTTTCCATTATTTTTTCTCCAAAGCCATTGATGTCAAAAGCGTTTTTGGAAACGAAATGAATCAGTTTTTCCAATTCCTGCGCGTAGCATTTTTTATTGACGCAAAAAAGCGCGGCTGAATCTTCTTGTTTTTTATCAAAAATTTTTATCCGTTTAACCGCAGAACCGCAAATCGGACATTTTTCAGGCTCATGAACTGTTTTTTCTCTGCCTGTCCGCATTTTTTCCAATACTCTTATTACTTTCGGAATAATCTCACCGGCTTTTTCCACCACAACCATATCGCCTATTTTCACTCCCAAACGTTTAATTTCGTCAAAATTATGAAGCGTGGCGTGCGTTACGGTCGTTCCGGCCAAATGCGCCGGTTCCATCAAAGCCACGGGCGTAAGGGCTCCTGTGCGACCGACTTGCACATAAATGTCTTTTATTTTTGTCGTAGCTTGCTCGGCTGGAAATTTGTAAGCAATTGCCCAACGGGGAGCTTTACCCGTGAACCCGAGCGCGTTTTGATATTTTTTTTGATTGACTTTTATCACAACGCCGTCAATCCAAAAATCCTGACTATCTTTTTTCTTCCGCCACTCGTCATGAAATTTAAAAATCTCGCCCAAATTTTTACAAACTTTCCAATGATTGTCGGTTTTAAATCCCAATTTTTTCAATTCTTCCAATTCCTCCGCCTGCGTCAAAGGCGCGTTGTCGCTTGAAATGTCGTAAGCCGTCAAAAGAAGTTTACGCGCGGAGACGATTTTGGAATCAAGCTGGCGAATCGTGCCTGCCGCCGCGTTTCTAGGATTTGCGAAAAGCAGTTCGTTTCTTTTTTTTCTTTCAACATTGAGTTTTTGAAGCATATTTCTATCCATCCAAACCTCTCCTTCGGTAATAATGTTAATTTCTTTTTTTAATTTCAACGGCACAGACATAATGGTTCGGATATTTTGCGTCACATCCTCGCCAACTTTTCCGTCTCCACGAGTGGCGGCGACTTTAAGCGCGCCTTTTTCGTATGTCAAAACCATATGCAAACCGTCCAATTTCAATTCGCAGACATAATCCAAATCAGCCGGCCTGCGGCCTGTTTCTTTTTCCAAAAAATTCATTATTCTTTTTTCCCAATCTATCATGTCTTCTTCGGAAAAAGCGTCATTAAAAGACCACTGCGGCACCTTATGCTCGATTTTTACGAATTTATCTGCCGGTTTTCCGGCTACTCTTTGCGTCGGCGAATCCGGCGTAATCAATTCCGGATATTTTTCTTCAATTTTATGCAGTTCATCCATCAGACCCTCATACATCGCGTCAGTCACTTCCGGGTCGTTCAAAACATGATAACGGTAGCGCAAATCGTCCACTTGCGCGCGCAATTTTTCAACTCGTTCCGATATTTTTTTATCAACAGACATAAAAGACAATTAAACTTCCAAATTCCAAATCTCAAATCACAAAAACCGTTGTAGCGGGACAATTTCCAATAAAATCCAAGCATCAAACGCCAATCCAATTTATAATTTTATAATTTTTAAAATAAATCTTAACACTTAAATTTTTAAACATTAAAAATTAAAAAATTAACAACATTTAAAATCCTATCAAACCGCGATACCAATTTATCAAATCGTTTCCAAAAAATACCGCAAATAATGTTCCTGCCGCCAAAAAAGTTCCAAATGGAATTTCCGTCCGCAAATTTTTCTTTTTAAACGCTAATAGAAACAAACCGGCGACCGCGCCTGACAAATACGCGAAAAATAAAGCCGCTAAGATATTTGGCCAACCGAGCCACGCTCCCATCATCGCGCCAAGTCGCACATCGCCTCCGCCTATCCATTTTCCCCGCGAAACAAGATATTGCGCGAGGAAAAAACCTCCGCCGGTCAAAATTCCAAAACCCAAACTTAAAAAAGAAAAATCAAAAATAAAATAATTAAATAAAAGCCCCACAAGCAAAGCCGGCCAAACGACTTCCGGTAAAATTACGCCGTAAAGATAATCGCATAAAAAAACCGATGCTAAAACGACTATAAAAAATATGTCGCGCGCGGCTCCGAAATAATTTTCCGTTTCCGTTCCCAAATTACGCCAAGCCGCGAAGACAAAAAGCGCGCCCATCACGATTTCAGCAAAAAGATACCTCCAAGGAATTTTTTGTTCGCAAGAACCGCATCTGCCGCGCAAAAACAAAAAACTGAAAACAGGAATATTTTCAAACCAACGCAATCGGCGTCCGCAATTAAAGCAAACGCTGCGTTCCAACACGAATAGCATCCCTTTCCCAAGCCGCCAAGATACGGCGTGGATAAAACTGCCAATCGCCAAACCGAACGCGAAAGCGAAAAGATAAAAAATTATTGATGGCATAGCCAATGAATTATATCATAAAAAAAACCAAAAACAAAAACCCTCTCTACCTCCTAAATCGCAGAGAGGGTTTATGTTTTTTTCTATCCTATAATTATGACGAAACATCAGCTATTCCAGCCGGAGTAAGTTGAATGGCGCCTGACAAATCTCCCACCGTTCCCTCCAATGTGGCGGATATGGTGTAAGTTGTTCCTGCCGCGCTTGTATAAGAATAGGTATTGCTACCCGGGTCCTTTGGTACTTGACCCATATAAGGACTGACACAAAGCGCTGTGGTTGTAAATCCGCTAGCTCCGTCCAAGCAAGCTTCCGTAGAGCTGCCCAATGTCACGGCTGTTGTCTCTGTCGGGTACGCGCCTTTATCGGTGTAATACAATTCCAACGCGGTTTGAACCTGTTTCAGGTCTGATAAACGTTTGGAATCTCGCGCTTTTTCTCTCGCCGAACCCAAAGCCACTACGGCCAAGGTTGACAATAAACCCAAAATCGCGATGACCACCAATAATTCTATCAATGTAAAGCCTTTTTTATTCATATTGTCACCCCCTCTCTACTTTTTAGTTTATTCATAATTGAAAATTTATTGTAAATTGATAATTAACAATCGGTATTATACATCATTTATTATAACTTCAAAACCTTTTTTATTTTGTCAACTATCTCAGACGGCTTAAAGTGTGTCTTTATCAAATATTCTACCGCGCCAGCCTTCATGCCTTTTTCAACATCTTCTTTTTGCCCGAAATTGGTTAGCAAGACAACGGGTATATTTTTTGTTTTTTTGTCGCTTTTTAATTTTTCCAAAACCGCGAACCCGTCCAGCTTCGGCAAAAGCACATCCAATAAAATCAAATCCGGACTTTTTTTATTCGCGTCGTTTACGGCTTTTTCTCCGTCTCTAGCCAAACTTACTTTAAAACCCTCCATCTCAAATTTTTTTTTGTAAATATCGCTTAAAAACGGATCGTCTTCCACCAAAAGTATATGCGGCTGTTTTTGCGTCTTTTCCATAATTTATAAATCAGAATTTTTCCATTATACCATATTCCTTAAAGCCAAGCCAATCGCCACTGACATACGCGGTCCGATTTTTCGCAAAACAGGCCTCAAACCTTCTTGATATACCACTCTTCCCCATGGGTCTCCGACATAGCATTTAATTTTAAACCTTTCGGAAATATATTGCGGCAAAAACGGCATAATCGCCGCGCCTCCGGTCAAAATTATTTTTTCAGGACGCTTACCTTCATTTCCGGTCTGTTTTAAATATATGTCAAAACTGTATTCAATTTCTTTAATTATCGGATCAATGACCGGCATAAAAATATCCAAAAATTTATTCGGGTCGGCGGCAGAACCGAACGAAGAATAATATTCCATCAAATCATATTTTACTTGCTCTCCCCATTTCCAATCTATATCAAGGATATTTTGTATGATTGAATTTATTTTATTACCTCCTGATTCTATGCTTCTATGAGTAATCGGCACTGATTGGTCAATAATAAAAAAGCTGGTGCGTTCCGCGCCCATATCTATAAGCATGGATAACGATGTGTCGCGTCCGATAAGCGCGCGCGCCAAGGCCGCAGACTCCGGCTCTAAAGCGTCCAGCGACAAACCGGCAAGCTGAAAAACACGAGAATAAAAAGATACGAGTTCGCGCGGAACGGCGTTGATAATAACTTTTTGCGTTTTGGATTCAAGCGAAGAAGGAAGAATATGATAATCCAAAGCCATTTCCTCAATCGGTCGAGGAAGAAGTTTTTTCGCTTCGGCTTTTAAAATCGTGTCAAGCTCATTTTTATTCACGATTGGCAAAACCACAACAGCGTGAAAAACCGAAGAAACAGGCAAGCTCACCGTTGCTATGGTGGAAACCGTTTTCGCGTTTTTGCGCACGGCGCGTATTGTATCGGCGTATTTTTGCGCTTTCGCCTCATCAACCACGGCAACAAAACCCGCGCCGGATGTTTTTTTCTCCATCGCTTCTCCGCCTTCCTGTTTCCGCAATAAATCATCAACTGTTTTTTCTGAAGCGACTGACGCGATTTTATGAATATCCTGCAAATCAGCCGTGAGGCCGTATGTCCAAAGCACGGGGCGTTTCTTTTCTTCCCGCAGTTCCACCATCTTTACGCCTCCCGCGCCCACATCAATGCCAAGATATGATTTTGGTTTAGAAAACAACATATGTTAATATTATAGCATAAAAAATAAAAACAAAGAAAACTCATTGTTGATAAGTGAAAAAAAATAAGGTAAAATGGATTGTGAACGGTGAATGATGAATTAAGAATTATGAATTATGAATGAACGGTGATTTGTAATTTTTATTATTCATAATTCATAATTCATAATTCTTGGTTATATGTCTCTTCTATTATATAACACTCTCTCGCGAAAAATTGAGGAATTCAAACCGATTAAAAAAAATAAAGTCGGGATGTATTGTTGCGGACCGACTGTTTATAATTACGCGCACATCGGAAATTTGCGAACTTATATTTTTGAGGATATTCTCAAACGAATTTTGAAATACGATAATTTCAAAATTAAGCACGTAATGAACATTACAGATGTCGGACATTTGACAAGCGACGCGGACGAAGGCGAAGACAAAATGGAAAAAGGCGCGCGCAGAGAAGGAAAAAGCGCGTGGGAAATCGCTGATTTTTTTATCAAAGCTTTCAGGCGAGACATCTCCGATTTAAACATTGAAGAGCCCGATATTTGGTGCCGAGCAACGGACCACATTAAAGAACAAATAAAACTCGTAAAAAAATTAGAAAAAAAAGGATTCGTTTATAAAACCGCGGACGGAATTTATTTTGACACTTCCAAACTTTCAGATTATGGAAAACTTGCCCGTCTAAATAAAGACGAGTTGATGGCCGGCGCGCGCGTGGAAATCGGAGGCAAAAAAAATCCGACTGATTTTGCGCTGTGGAAATTCTCGCCTGTTTTGCAAAAAAGACAAATGGAATGGAAAAGTCCTTGGGGTATCGGCTTCCCGGGCTGGCATATAGAATGTTCCGCTATGTCCGTAAAATACTTGGGACAGCCGTTTGATATTCATTGCGGAGGCATAGACCATATTCCGGTGCATCACACGAATGAAATCGCGCAAAGCGAAGCGGCGGAAGGAAAACAACTCGCGAATTACTGGCTCCACGGAGAATTTTTACTGACTGACAAAGAAAAAATGGCAAAATCAGGAGAAAATTTTTTAACTTTGCAAACTTTAAAACAAAAAAATATAGACCCTATCGCCTATCGTTATTTTGTCTTGCAAACTCATTATGGCAAACAACTGAATTTTTCTTGGGAAGCGCTGGAAGCCGCGCAAAACGGACTCAAACATCTTTACCACCTTTCGTCCGAAATAATGAACGAACCGGAATTATTAGATTCCATTGAAAAGAATTTTTACGACGCAATCAATAATGATTTGGACACTCCTGCCGCGCTCGCTTTGGTTTGGACCGCTTTGAAAGACAAAACAATTTCCTTGCCTACGCTTTTAAAATTTGACAATGTTCTCGGTTTGAAAATCAAAGAAAACATCTCTGAGAAAAAAGGAGAAACGATTCCTCCTGAAATTCAAAAGCTCGCGGATGGAAGAAACTCCGCGCGCGCCGCGAAGGATTGGACAAAAAGCGACGAGTATAGAAAAAAATTGGAAGATGCCGGATACAAAATTGAAGACGACCCGCAAAGTTCAAGGGTGATAAAAATATAAATTAAAATAGGGGATGTCTGAATAAGACATCCCCTATACTTATTTTTAAGTATTATCCGATTTTTTTTAATATCTCATCAACCGCTTCCAGCATCGGTTGACAAGAAATTTTTTCCCCCACCGCGTTTTTCATCCAGAATTGCGGGGATATGTTACCTGCCCCGCACATTCTTTCCATCTCAACCCCTATTTTTTTATCCTTTATATGTTCCTCTATTTGAAACTCAATTATTTTCCCCAACGGATAATTGGGTAGATAGAGGGGACAAGAGATTGCGTGGGAATAAATTCCCAGCACCACCTCGTCCTCAACCTCAAAAACTTTCGCAAAATATGTGTTCCACACATCTTTTGCGATTTTTAAAACCGCTCCTTTAAGATCCTTCGGCGTGGCCTTATCGTTCAAATACAACCAATGCCACACACCTATGTCTACCAACGCCACGCCCGCGATCTCGCAAGCTGACCAGAAATTATTAAGAGTTTTTATATTACGTTCCAACCCAAGGATTTCTTTATCCCTGTCTTGGAACATAAACGCGAATGCTTCTGTGAATGCTGTGTTGGGTACTCCACGGAGAAAATAAAAATCAATATTTTGAAGAGTTAAGTTTTGTTCAACGTTGTGCCCTAACTCATGCATAAACACGTTGAACCCATTGGAAGTTATTTTATTACCCGTCACGCGAAACCTTAACCGTGACTTTTCAGATTTCATTTCGGCCCCTATCGCGTGGCCGCAACCTCGCGCGGGCTCTATTTCAATTCTATCAGCTAAATAATCGGCCACTTTTTTTGTAAATCCGAGTTTCACTAAAATTTCAGGAACTGCTTTTTTAAGAGTATCCAAATTGGGATATTTTTCAGCCACTACCCCATCCAATATTTCAGAACTTTCAGCGACTTTACCGAACCCATCATACCATATATCCCACGGTTCCAACGGTCTTTTTAACCGTTTAGAGATAAGCTTTCCGACACCCTCAAACTGAGCGGAGGAAAGCAGTTTCACAAATAAATTTTCTACCTCTTTTTCTTCTATTCCTACTCTTTCAAAATTTACATCTATATAATTGCCAAAGGCATATCTATCGGCTTTTAGTATGCTTTTAAACACACTGAGCCATTTAGAATATCTCTCGTCCGGCTCTGGCGTTGACGAAACTCCTTTTATCACATTTGTAAACGGATTCCAGGAAAAATCTTTGGAAGAATTATTTATTACTTCCTGCGGAATTTCCTGTTTAACTATTCTTTCCATTACCTTAAAAAGGACTCTCTGTTTTTTATCACCACCCATTTCACCATATAATGCTTTAATTTCATCTCTTAGGCCCCAGTGCGACTGAAGCATTTTTTCAGATTTAGGGAAACAAGGTTCGTCTTTGACAAGATTCGCTAATGAAATATTATATTTGGAAATATACTCTTCCGCTTCAATTATCGCCTTGTTAATTTGCTGGCAAAGCTCCGCCGGAACGCGTGAAGAGAACATATCGCCAATGCGGGCGAGCGCCCACTCTTGACGGCTCCAGCTTTTTCCAAATTTTTCTTTTTCTTTCAGAGAAAAACTTGGAAAATTTAAAAGAAAAAAGAAGGCGATTTTGTTTCTAAACAAATCTTCCTCCAAGTGCGCCATTGGACTAAACTGAGAAAATAATTTGTCCAATTGCGTTATTTCGCCAGTTTCCAAATGGATATTTTTCAACAACCCCAACATCATTTTTGTAAAACACCCATTTACAGCCTCCCAATATTCCTCTGCTTTTTGCAAAGTTTTTTGTAAAACTTCCTTGTCTGAAAAATCTAAAAAATTTTCTTCACAAAACTTTTTAAATTCCTTGTCAGTTCCGTCTTTTTTTTTCCAAAAGCAAGCTGCTTGTTCCACCCCTCTTGCAATTCTTTCCTTGCAGCTCTCTCCGTAAATTTCCAGCAATGACTTCATTGTTTCTGCTTTTACTTTTTTGACCATGTTTTTTACCTCCATTGTCAAAGTACCTCTGAACATTCTAACAAAAAAAAGGTATTTGTCAAGAGGTTATAACTAAAATTTTAATTAAAATAGGGGATGTCTGAAAAAGACATCCCCTGCGAATGGGTGTTAGAAAAGTACAATATTAATGTAGGGTAATACGACCCACCCAAGGTCGTAATCCCCTTTATTGGCATCAACGGCTTCGCCGTTAATGCCAATTAAACCAATGACCCCAAGGTCAACTCGGTTTTTAATTAAAAAATTGATTTCAATACCTCCTCCCGCGTTCCACACGCGGGTTCCAGCAAGAGTGCCAGAATCTATTAGCCCGCCAATTGCGGGACCAACCCGGAAAGAATTTCCGAATTGTCTCAGGGTGGAGAAAAAACCACCCCACCCCAACCCAACGGTTGGGGATAATCCGATATACCCAGTGGCCTTTCCGACCCACTTGGAATTCCCAAGTGGGAAAGTCAGGGATAAGTTTATCCCGACTTCTTCAAAAATAGAAACTTTATCCTCATGGCATCCAACCGACGGCGTAAGTCCGCCGGCGACACCGATCTCTAAATTAAATCCTCGGTGGTGGTGGTGTTGGTATATTTTATTATATACCACATTCACATTTACATTTCTTTTTTCAAATCCTTTTATTCTTTTTATTCTTTCTGCAAGATTCTCGTCACTTATTTGACGAGATTCTTGCTCAGAAATAAGAAACTGCTCAATTCCTTCCAATCTTTTATTTAGTTCTGAATTTTTTAGTAGGGCATCATCTTCGCCCAACTTTAAGATCTCAACCCCCTTTTCTAATTTGTCCAGCCGTGGTGTGGCTCTCTTTGCCACTTTTACTTTTACGACTGGCGGGGTACATCTTGCGTACCCCTGTTCGTCGCAACCCTCAAAAATAATGGGTTGCGAAAACGCTTTGTTTTCGTCACAACCCTCAAACAGCACGGGTTGCGCGAACACAGTAAAAGAAAAAGAAAAAAATAATATACCTAAAAAAATAAAATTTTTCATTTTTTTCTCCTCTATGTTTATCCGCCTTGGGCGGATGATGTTAATGGCCAAACGAAAAAAATTTTTCATTTGGCGCGTTGTGTTAACGATGGATTCCCGTTTTCACGGGAATGACACTTCCATGCTAATAAACGTACAATCCAGCTTTGCAGCAGCCATATATTATTGGGCCACTGTAATTATCAGAGATGAAGGGGAACATACAAATACTGTCCCCTTCCCCGCAACCGTCTGCGGGATAAATATTTGTTCCGTCTTCATCATAACAGAAGATAGAACAAATATTATCTGATGTCTCGGACACTTGTCCGACATCCTCCACGGAAGGGAAGATGGTTACGAGAAGGAGGTTGATATCATACTTGTCGCATTTATATACCCCCTCCTGGTATATAATCTCCGCATAACAATCAAGGTTTCCGTCTCCGTCTCCATCTGAATCTGAATCGGTGTCGGCATCTGAATCGGCATCTCCGTCTCCGCCACAGTCCTCATCAATCTCACCATCACAATCATTGTCAATTCCATCACAAATTTCTTCTTCCGGTTCACCGGAAACGGCGTCACAATATATTCCGTCTACTCCGCATTTTAAAGTTCCATGGGCAATGCAGTTGCCTTGCCCTATAAAACAAACATTCCCCTCGCCTTCGCATCCTGCGTCGGCATCGGTGTCAGAATCTGTATCAGCATCGCCATCAGAATCTGTGTCTGTGTCTGTGTCTGCGTCTGAATCTGCGTCACAATCGCCATCTGCATCAGCGTCGGTGTGGCAATCGCAATCGGAATCGGAATCGGAATCGCCGTCTGAATCAGAATCTGTGTCAGCATCTGTATCTGTGTCACTGTCTGAATCGGTGTCTGAATCTGTATCGCTGTCAGAGTCAGCATCTCCGTCTCCGCCACAATCACCGTTTTCAAGACACTCCGGTCTTTCATAACAACCGGAAATTAAAGCAACCAAAAAAATTACTAATAATTTTTTCATTTTTCTTCTCCTCTAATTTATCCGCCTCTGGCGGATGTTAAGGGCCAAACGAAAAAAAATTTTCATTTGGCGCGTTTATTTAATTGTCAAAGAATAGTAAAGTATAGCACATTTTGACGAGTTTGTCAATGGTCGTTTTTCATTTTTTGGCTTTTTAAAGCCAAAAACGGGCTTTTTTGCCCGTTTTAAAAGTATTAAAACTAAATTTTTCGCCTTGTATACACACTATATCCATCTTTTCTTCTTAAACACATAAGCCATTCCGCCAACGCAAGCGGCTATCATAAGGAAAAGAATCCAAAATCCGTAAGAATTGCGGGCAAACGGATTGCTTATCATATTTGAGCCGAAAAGCGTGGCTAAAAGAGTTGGTGGAAACACAAAAACCGAAATAATGGTAAGCATTTTCATAACCTCCTTCGTGCGCAAACTCACTAATGCCTCGTTCGTTTCGTAAAGCGCGTCTATACTTTCTTTTTGACTTTCCAACATATGCCAAATCTCGCCTGTAAATTCGCGTATTATATTCACTTTTTCCATATACGAAGCGACATCCAAATCGCGACCGCTATACATTATCAGCCGTTCCAACACCGTGCGATGTCCTTGCATGCTTCGCCGAAAAGCTACTATGTTTGTTTTTAGACGCAAAATTTCTTCCACCATTTCCATACCTGTGTCGCGATTAAATAATTTTTTATCCACCAAATTTATATCCTCGTTGATATGAAGCAATATCGGAAAAATGTTTTCCAACAAACGATTCAAAAGTTCAAATAATATATTCACAGCAGTGCCATGGAAATAACCGGCGCAAACGCTACTGTCTTTCTTGCATTCTTCAAAAAATTCGGCAAGCGCCGGCAACTTATTATCGTGAATAGTAACCAAATAATTGGCGTTAAGAAAAAAATCAACCTCGGTGAATCCAAGCTTGCGCGTTTCGCGGTCAAACACCGGAAAATGTAAAACAAGAAAATAATAATCCGCCCGTTTCACGATTTTCGGGCGCTGAAACGGAGGTAAACTTTCTTTTACATCCTGCTCGTCAAATCCGAATTTTTCTTGCAGTTCTTTTAACGGCCCTTCGGATTGTTTGTTTAGATTTATCCACAAAAGACCTTTATGCTCCACTTCTTGAATTTGTTTCATAAAAAAAATTAGTAACTAACGCAAAGTATTATACCACAGCTTTCGCAATAAAAAAACTCGGCTTTCTCGCCGAGCACGCTTTTACTGTTTTCAATTAAAAATTTTTGACGCGATTTCTATCATCCCCTCTTTTTCCCACCACTCTCTCGCCGAACGCTTTAAAAATAATCCAAAGACAGCGCATGCTTTTTTTGCAACTTCTTCGTGCTCGCTCTTTATTGACAGTGATGAGATTATCAAGCTATTTTTTACGGTCTTAAAGTTTGGACTAACTACTAGAATTTTCCCTTCTGTCTTGTCAACGCAAAAAAACACATTTGGGTTTTGAAACAAGACATCGGAAAATCCAAAATTTTCATAATATTCTTTGTTCCTTAATTTTTTAAGATATCCCAAACAAATTTTATTAAAAATGCGCTCCGCTTCCTCGTATGATAAATTGTTCAGTTCCAAATCCAAAATTTTTATCAAATAATCAACGCTAACTGTAAAAGAAATAAAATTTAAATGTACGATTGAATTACCCATTTTTCCTCCTTTGCCCGCCTTTGGCGGATTTATTTTTTATTTCACGAACGAACTTTATTATAAACAAAAAATAAATTTTGTCAACCCTTTTGTTTTACCGAAAAAATATGATATAATATAAAAACTATGGTGGAAATAAAACATGAACAAAATTTAACGCCTGTTGAGGAGCCGCAAAAAGCGGAATCCTTGCCAACGACCGCGCCGGAATCGCAGGAATTGAAAGAAAAAAACAAACCTGAAACAGCGGTAGAAACCGCTCCTGCTGTTTCTGAAACGAAACAACCCTCTAAATTTCATCTGCCTCTCCTGCGAAAACACGTCAAACCTATTCCGCAAGTCCGCGATGAAATGACTTTACGAATGGAAAAAATTTTGGAAGAAGGTCTGCAAGATTCTTACGCGCGCCTGTCGCCTCTCGCCAAACAGGAATTCAAACTAAAAGGCGAGATGACAGCCGTGAAAATCCGCGAACTTTTGGATTCAACTCGCGCGCAAGCGAAAAAAATATTTCGCCTGATTTTTGAATGGCTAAAAATGCTTCCTGGAATCAACCGATTCTTTTTGGAACAGGAAGCGAAAATCAAAACCGATAAAATAATTGGATTAAAAAATCGCGGATATTGATTTATTTATGTCTTACGCGGATTACTTAAATAATTTTTTTGCTTTTCTCTCTGAAAACCAAAACGCTTTTTGGGCTGTTTTCAGTTTAATCGCTCTTGCCGGAGTTGCCGCTGTTTTATATCTTTTGCGCGCTATACTACACATGCAAAGCAAGGAAAGCAAAGCTTTTCATAAAACAATCCTTCTTATCAAAGTTCCAAAAGAAAAAAAATCCGACAAATCGGAAATGAACACTGAAGAAAATATCAATCAAATCAGGGAACAAATCGCGGCGGCGGAAACATTGTTTTCAGCCATATCTGGATTATCCAGAGAAAAAGGGCTTTTATCGTGGCTCAAAGGAAGAAACGACCATATTTCTTTTGAAATCGTGGTTACGGAAGGCAAAATTTCGTTTTTTGTCGCGGTGCCGGACAAATTAAAACATTTCGCCGAACAACAAATTCACGCTCAATATCCGAACGCGGAAATCACCGAGGAAACCGATTATAATATCTTCCGTCCGCAAAGCCACATTGTCGGGGCTTATCTTTTGCTAAAACATAATTCGGCGTTCCCTTTGAAAACATATAAAAAATTGGACAGCGATCCGTTGGCGTCGGTTTTAAATCCTTTGAGCAAACTGAATGAGGAAGAAGGCGCTTTAATACAATTTATCGTAAGGCCGGCTGACGCGAAATGGAGGCGCGACGGAGCGGAAATGATTCGCGAAATAAAAGAAGGCAAAAAATTTGAGCATGTTTCAAACCGCGGAATTTTCGCGAGATTTTTGCGAGAAATTGGAAAACTCGCCTCAACTGCAAAAGCAGAGTCATCTAGACAGGCCTCGGATTCAACTCCTTATCGCCTAACGCAAATGGAAGAAGAAATGGTAAAAAACATGGAAGAAAAAATAAGCCGAGGAGGTATGGAAATTACAATGCGCCTCATAAGTTCAGCCGACACGAAAGAAAAAGCGCGAATGAATTTAGAAAATATGGTTAACGCTTTCGGACAATACAATGTTTATCGTTATGGCAATACTTTGTCCGCGGCGATTCCAAAACACCCAAACCGCCTCATCAGCGACTCAATTTACAGAACAGCGCAGGAAAGCAAATATATGGTCGTGAACACGGAAGAAATGGCAAGCTTGTGGCATATGCCGCTTCCGTCAACCGAAACTCCTCATATCAATTGGCTCACTTCGCGCAAAGCTCCTCCGCCTCTCAATATGCCAAAAGATGGAATAATTTTGGGGCGAGCGTTTTATCGCGGGGAAGAAACGATGGTGCGTATGAACAGAGCCGACCGTCGCAGGCATCTTTATGTAATCGGAAAATCCGGCGTCGGTAAATCGGTTTTTATTCAAAATTTGGCGGTTCAAGATGTTGTGAACGGCGAAGGAGTTTGCGTTATTGACCCGCACGGAGATTTCGCGGAATATGTTCTGCAACACGTGCCGAAAGAACGCGCCGAAGATGTGATATATTTCAATCCGGCAGATGTTGAACGACCGGTAGGTTTGAATATGCTGGAAGCGAGAACTGAGGAACAAAAAGATTTCTTAACGCAAGAAATGATTTCAATTTTTTATAAACTCGTTACCGACCCGTCAATGATAGGTCCGATGTTTGAACATAATATGCGCAATGTGATGCTTACGCTTATGTCGGACAAAGAAAACCCGGGCACGATTGCAGAAATACCGCGCATGTTCACAGATGACGAATTTATGGAAGAATGGAAGAAAAAAATAACCGACCCCGTGGTTTTGTCTTTTTGGGAAAAAGAAATGGCAAAAACTTCGGACTTTCACAAATCGGAAATGCTCGGATATCTGATATCCAAAGTGGGACGATTCGTTGAAAACAGTATGATTCGCAACATCATCGGACAATCCCGTTCCGGTTTCAGTTTTCGCGAGATTATGGACAATAAAAAAATTCTTATCGTAAATTTGGCGAAGGGGCTGGTCGGCGAAATCAATTCAAATCTTTTGGGCTTGATTATAGTTTCCAAGTTACAAATGGCGGCTTTGGAACGCGCGTCTTTGCCCGAAGAACAACGGCACGATTTTTTTCTTTATGTTGATGAATTCCAAAATTTTATCACGGATTCAATCGCCACGATTCTTTCCGAAGCGCGCAAATACAGATTGGATTTGATTATGGCGCATCAATATATGAAACAGCTTGAAGACAATAAAGGCAAAACCGCAGTGCGCGACGCGGTGCTCGGCAACGCCGGCACAATCGTGAGTTTTCGCATCGGTCCGGAAGACGCGGATATTTTATCCAAAGAATTCGCGCCTATATTTTCCGCTTATGATTTGATAAATGTTGAACAATACACCGCATACATTAAACTGCTGATTGACAATACGGCTTCCAAACCGTTTAATATGATGACGCTTCCTCCGACACCCGGAAACAAAGACCTTGCCGCCGCGATTAAAGAATTGTCGCGATTAAAATACGGACGGCCTCGTGAAATCGTGGAATCTGAAATTATGGAAAGAGCGCGTTTGGGAACGGCGCTGGAAGAAACCGCCGACTTGACGGATGATTCGCCAAAAATATAATCAACTCGCGTTCGCCCGACAAACTTGATTTTTTTATAAAAATAAACTAAAATTTAGGAGGAATATCTCCTAATTTTATATTTATGCCGACTATCTACCAAACCTACCGCCCGCAAAAATTTGAAGATTTTGTCGGACAAGAACATATCGCTACAACGATTAAAAACGAAATCGCCTTAAACAAGTTGGCGCATGCTTATCTTTTTTCCGGTCCGCGAGGAGTCGGCAAAACCACGGTCGCGCGGCTTTTGACAAAAGCCGTTAATTGTCCGAACAGACGCGATGGCGACTCCGAACCCTGCAACGAATGCTCTTCTTGCTTGGAAATCAACGCCGGCCGCAATATTGACGTGATTGAAATAGACGCCGCTTCCAACACCGGCGTGGACAATGTGCGTGAAAATATTATAGACAACGCGCAATTTCAACCCACAAAATCCAAATACAAAGTTTTTATCATAGACGAAACGCATATGCTTTCAACAAGCGCGTCCAACGCGCTTTTGAAAACTCTGGAAGAACCCCCTCAATATGTGATTTTTATTTTGGCGACCACGGAACCGCATAAACTTTTGCCGACAATCATATCAAGATGCCAAAGATTCGGTTTTAAAAAAATACCATTCGCGATAATGCTCAAACGGCTGGAAGAAATTTGCGACAAAGAAGAAATCAAAATTGAAAAAAAAGTTTTGGAACGAATAATAAACAAATCTGACGGGTGCCTTCGCGACGCGGAAAGTTTGCTGGGACAAATTTTCTCATTGAATTTAAAAAAAATAAGTCAAGAAGACGCGGCTATGGTATTGCCGTCATCTGCGGCAAAAACCGCGATTGAATTTTTGGAAAATATTTTTGACAAAAACGCGAACAGCGCTTTGGATATTTTAAACCAAATGGCCGAAGAAGGCGTAAATTTGGACCAGTTCGCTCACGACCTTTTGGAAATTTTGCGTCTATTGATGATTTTGCAAACCGGACAGACAAAAAACTTGGAAATAGATTACAGCGATACCGATATTAAAAAAATAAAAAAATTAGCGGAAGAATTTGACAGAGAAACGATTCTGAAATTATTAGACGCGGCTTTGGCGCGCAAACGGGAAATAAAATCGTCTCCCCTGCCCCAACTTCCGCTGGAAATGATGGTGGTTGAATTTACAGGCGGTTCCACTATAAAACCGACGACTCCGACGGAAGAAAAAGAAGAAAAAAAAGACGCGGAAAAAAACAAAGAACCTGATGAAAAAATTGAAAAACATTCTGGCGTGGTTTCCGAGGCGATTAAAAACGCGGTTTCCGCGATTACCCGCAAAACCGAAAATAAAGCTTCTTTTGACGATGTAAAAAGCAAATGGCCTGAAATTATCAGCCGACTTTCGGAAACAAGTCATTCCCTTATTTTTATTTTAAAAATGTGCGATTTGCAAAGCGTTGAAAACGGATGTTTGCAAATTAACGTTCCGTTCGCAATTCATAAGGAAAAATTGGAAGAGAAAAAAAATAAAAAAATAATTGAAGACAAATTAGAGGAAATTTTTAATGAGAGGATTGAAATAATATGCGATGTGGCGCCAGTTGCTGAACCAGCGATTGAAAATTCAAACGAAGCAAAAGATATAAACGGCCTTGCGGCCGAATTCGGAGGAGAAGTGGTGCGCGAATAATTCATCTTATTGACTTCTTCCAAAAAACTGTTATAATTTTTATAATTTTCCAGGATCGTCTAATGGCAGGACAACGGACTCTGAATCCGTTTATCTTGGTTCGAATCCAAGTCCTGGAACAAACAAAAAAACAAAGCTTAACAACCCCTTATTTTAGCCAAATTTAATCTATTTATACTTGACAAATAGCATTGTAATATGTAAAAATTATCTGATGTCATGATATAATATGAATATAAAAAATAAACAAAATTTATGCGTCTAAATAGATACATCTACAATTTATCTAATTTGGCTAGGAAAATCGGTTATAATTTTAACGAAGCAAGAGACGAGCGTGTTGTTAAAATGAAAAAAGAGATTGATAAAATCGGTAAGGTTGAGTTTAAAATTGAACAATACCCAGACGGATCATGGTCGGCCGAATCCACAAATTTTGACGGGATTATAACCGGAGGGACAAATACTCAAAATATATCTTCATCAATAAAAGATGCTGTTTTTACTTACTTCGAAATCCCCCCCCATCTTTGTGTTGATACCTTACTTAGAGGTGATAATGAACCAGTCACAGTAAAACAAAATGTCTATGCCTAGTAGGAGTTTTACTGATATCACACAATCTCAGTGGATTAGGGCATGTATAAAATTAGGATTAGTCGTGGATACAAAACATGGCAAAGGTAGTCATGTTTTAATTAAACATCCTAAAACAGAGCATAAATATACTATTCAAAATAATCTTCATAAATTTATAAACATGAAAATATTCAAAAAGATGTTAGAATGGGGTTTTGATGAGGAAAATATCTGGGACGCATTAAAATAACTTCTGCAATCTTAGTTTTAACATCGTCTACGACTTGGAACAAACAAAAAAACAAAGCATCCGTCGCGCTTTGTTTTTTTGTTTATTGAATTTGTGTTTGCAGAATTTTCTTTAATTCTTCCAACAAATTTATTTTCATCAATTCCGCTTTTAATTTTTTGGCGTTCTTTATACCCGCGATTCTGTCGCCTTTGAAATACCAAGCCAAATGCTTGCGAAAAGTCACTATCCCCCGTTCCCCATATCGTTCAAGGTGCAATCGCGCGTGCCTCAAAACAGTATCAACCAGTTCTTTGTTCGTAATTTCACAATCTTCGTTCTTGAAAATCCACGGATTTCCCAACGCTCCCCTGCCTATCATCACGCCGTCCGCGCAGGTTGTTTCCAAACATTTTTTTATATCCTTGGCGGATTTAATATCTCCGTTGGCGATAACGGGAATGGAAATTATTTTTTTCACTTCTCCAATCATTTTCCAATTCGCTTGTCCGGCGTATCCTTGAATTTTCGTGCGTCCGTGAATGGTAATCGCGTCCGCTCCGGCCTCTTCCAATTTCGGCGCGAATGTTAAAATTTCGTCTTCCTTGCTCCAGCCGAGCCGCGTTTTTACGGATACCGGAACGTCTAAATTGATTTTTTTTAACATCCGCACAATCTCCACCGCCTTATTATGATTTTTCATTAAAGCGGCTCCTGCTAAAACCTTTCCGGATATTTTCGGCACTGGACAACCCATATTTATGTCAATTCCGTCCGGTTTGTATTTCTCGCAAATCGCGTTCGCGGCTTCGGCAATATTTTTCGGTTCGGCCCCGAATATCTGAATAACAATCGGCCTTTCAATTTCGTTAAACTCGCACATTTTAAAAGTTTTTTCATTTCCGCGTATTATCGCTTCAGAACTTATCATTTCACGAAACGCGATAAACGATTTGGATGCGACTTCTCGGCAAATACGACAAAAAGGGCTGTCAGTATAATCAGCCATGGGGGCAAGCGCGGTTAAGTTTTCTTTTCCGCGCCAAATATTATGCATATGGCAATTCTTCCGGAGGTATTTCATCTTTTTTTGTGTAACTCTCCTGTTCTTGCGTAATAGCCAATTCAGCGGCAGTGCCAATCGGCAAATCAATCGGCGGCTCAACTTGTTTAATGGCTTTTTTAAGAAGAGGCGTTTTGACCGTTGGCATCGGGAAATGCCAAATCGTAGCCAATTCTTCAATATTAAAAATGTAAGGCGGTCCGCCGGCCTTCATCCTTCTGTTTTTAAACGCGCTTACAAACATCGTTTTCATCATACCGAGACGGATACCTTTGAACGCGTAATGAGTTGATGTGGCTTTTCTTGGAATAATGGCATTATGATTCAACGCGTGAAACTGATTGATGGCTCCGACGAACCCGTCAATGCATTTACTCGGGTTATATGTTGACTTTCGGGCAGCGTACAAAACTCTCATTTTTGTTTTAAATCCGATTTTTGATATTTTTTCTTCAATCGCTTCCAGCGAACCCCTTTGACCCGGTGTAAGGCTGGCCAATACTTTCGCTTCATCTTTTTTATCCGCGTCTTCTGAAATCGGCCTGATACCTAACGCGTCAAACGACGATTCCAACATACTCAAAGGCAAATTACCGATTTTTGAAATTACAGTTGAACCTTGCGCGATTGTTTGCCCAAGCATTTTTTTCACCATCGCCAAACCCTTTTCTTTCCACTTGCTGTCAGTTGGTTCTATAATTATTTGCATCCATAAATTTTCACCTTGTCCGATTCTTGAAAAATTTTCCAAAATAGCGGCCATCGGGTCAGAAAAACCGAGCTCCAGTTCTTTGGACATAAAACCTTTGGAAATAAATTCTTCGTAAACGCGAATCGGATACGCCTCATTTTCCGCCAAACCGAATTCAACCCCGAAAACATCTTGTTCGCTGTCCGGATAAGCGTTAGGAATCGCGTTCACATAATCTTCCACCTCTGTAATTTCAGCTCCTGAATATTGCGCGTAAATCGCCGCTTCAACCAAATCGCGATATTCGGCTTCAGTGCGGATTAAAAATTGTATATAACCGCCAATACTTATAACTTCAAAACTGAACCACTTTTGTTTTTTTCCAATCCAATATTTTTGTCCTATATTTGGCGTTGTATGCGCCCCGCTTAACTGAGCGAATACTTGCTCTACCGCTTTCGGCGTTTGCACGATTGACAGCGGCACATCCACCGCAAGAACAACCCACTGCCACTTGGCGATATATTTGGCCTGCTTATACGCAACCCACAGCTCCGCCCCCATAAAAAAGAAAACGAGTCCGACAATCGCCCACCCGATTATCACAAAAATCAACCGCACTGTTTCCATCGGTGGCAATTCCAAAAACAACCACTGCCAAAAAGAGAAGTCTAGACCGATTCCGAATGGAGTATCCACCGTGAAAGGCGACATATTGCCTTTACTTATTAATCAATTTATAAACTCCGCCATAAATTATAATAACGCCGAAAGCCGTCCACCACCAACCCATTTTCCCGGAAACATATCCGCTGTAAAAAGCCAATAAACAAACAATCGTGGCGGATAGAGCCACCAAGTGACGAATAATATTATCGCCCATATATTGAAAATCAAAATTTAATCATTATTATTATATCATATTTATTTGACAACATAAAATCCCCCTTGTCGGGGGATTTTACATTTTTGTAAATAATGAAAAAATTTTTAATTTCTTTTCCATTTTTCAACCAAAACTAAAAGCGGACTGGCGATGAATACGGATGAATAAGCCCCGCTGGCGATGCCTATCAATAAAGCGAGGGTAAAATTATGTATGCTCGCGCCTCCGAAAAAATACAAAATAAATAAAGGAAATAAAGTTGTTAAGGTTGTATTTATGGAACGCATTAAAGTTTGATTCAACCCGACATTCACGGTTTCGCCAAAATCTTCTCCGCGGCGACGCAACAAATTTTCTCTGATGCGGTCATATACTATAATTGTGTCGTTGATGGAATAACCCAAAACCGTAAGTAGCGCGACAACGAACGCTATATCCACTTCTACGCCATAAAAATGACCCAAGACCGCGAAAACACCCATTACCAATAAAATATCATGTATCAAAGCGACGATGGCGAGAACGCCGTATTTCCAGCTTGCGACCGGCGCTGAAACTTTTCTAAAAGCGTATGTTACATATAATACAATGCAAAAACTTACGAGAATAATGGCCCAAAGAGCTCGCGTGCGAAGCTGTTTGCTAACAGCCGCGCCTATTGTTTCAAATCTGTCTTCGCGCAAATTATTGCTATCGGTTTGAAATTTCGCGCGCAATTCGCGCAAAACCAACTGATGCTGGTCTTCAGTCAAAAAACTTGTCCTTGCCATCACTCCGAAATCTCCGGTTTTTTGCAATGTGCTGTTGCTCAAATTCAAATCCGTGAACGCTTTTTGCACATCTTCTATCGCCGGTCTGTTTTGCGAAAAAGAAAATTCCCACAAAGTGCCGCCGGTAAAATCAATGCCGGGCTTTAAACCCCACATCAATGTTAACACGGAACACACGACAACCGTGGCTCCGCTTATAGCCACCCATAATTTAGAATATTTTGCGAATGGAATAATCATAAATATATCGTGAATTAAGAATTCAATTTTTCTTTTTTATAACCCAAAAACATCCAACTTGCTTCGCCCTTGAACAACGAAACAGCAAATCTCATTATTAAGCGGGTGAAAATAATAGCTGTAAACATACTGGTTAGAACACCTATCGCCAAAGTAACCGCGAATCCCTGCACAAATCCCATGCCGAACCAAATTAAAAACGCGCAGCTGATAAGCGTTGTTATATTTCCGTCGCGAATTGATGTCCAAGCGCGCACAAAAGATTCTTCCATTGCCGAAGATAAACTTTTTCCGGCGCGAAGTTCTTCTTTCAGACGCTCAAAAACCAAAACATTCGCGTCCACGGCCATGCCAATTGACAATATAAAACCGGCGATACCCGAAAGCGTCAAAGTAACTCCAAGTAATTTAAAAATAGCCAACGTCAATGCCGTGTAAAAAAACAAAGATAAAACCGACAAAAACCCGGGGAAACGGTAATAAACAATCATAAATAAAGCGACCAGTAATAAACCGAAAATACCGACTTTAAAACTTTTTTGCAAAGAATCAGCGCCCAAACTCGCTTCAATGGATTGCTGGCTAATAAGTTCAATCGGAACGGGCAAAGCTCCTGAATTAAGCCGTTGCGACAATAATCTCGCTTCAGCCAAAGTGAAACTTCCGGAAATCACGGCATTGCCATCAGTAATTGGCTCATTCACACGCGGTATGCTGATTGCCTCTCCGTCCAAAAATATTGCGACTGTTTTGTCCACATTGCGAGTTGTGATGTCAGAAAAAAGCTGTTTGCCTTCATCGTCAAAAGCCAAACTCACTTGCACTTGACCTGTTTGATAATCTTGCGCCACTTCGGCTCGCTTTAATTGTTTGCCGGAAAGACCGGTGGTTTTCCATTCGCTCGCCGGAGGAACAATATCGGTTTTTTCTTTTGTTTTAATAAAAATACGCGACATTGCGTATTCCTTGATGGTTTCCTCGCCTTTTTTATAAATCAAATGATAACCGAATTTTGTTTCAACAATATCTGAGACGGAACCCAATGTAATTTCAAAAGCGACATTTTCAAATTCCGACACCATCTGCCCTTTCGTAAACCATCCTAAATCGCCTCCGCGATCACCTGCGCCAGGCTCTGTGGAATATTGCTTTACCATTTCCACAAAATTTTGCGTATTTATTTGGCTCTTTATTTCTTCAATTTTCTTCTTGGCTTGTTCCTTTGTGTATTGCGCGTTATCGCAACTTTCAGCCCCCATATAGCAAATTAAAAGATGGGCCGCGGAAACCTTTTTTTCTCCGTCGCGGGTTGATGTTTTTTTCAATACATTCAACCCTCCTTGGCTTTTTATTAAATCATAACTTACATCGCCATCGCTATGATTTTGCGCCCAATCATACAATTCCGGATAATTTTGCTTGGTGATATAACCCAAATCTCCGCCGTTATTTTTGCTCGTTTCATCTTCAGAATATTTTGTCGCGGCTTCGGAAAAATTCATTCCGTTTTTTATCGCCTTAAGCGCTTCTTTGGCTTTCGCGTTCGCCGCTCCGTTATACTCGTTCAATTGGTTTAATTCTTCCTGCGTCAAATCGCGCGGCGGGTCGTTGTTTTCTTCTTTAAATTCCAAAATCGGAGTTTCGCCTATCATTTTTATCGCTTCGTTTACATTTGATACTCCGGGTAATTCAACAATGATGCGGTAATCATCCCCCACTTTCGTTGTTTGCACCAGTGGCTCGCTCACGCCCAAACCTCCGCGCACCCGTCTTTCAATAATATCACGCACACCCTCAACGGAATCGGCTCTGTCTTTGTCCAAAATATTTTCTGTTTTCGCCTGATAAATAAGATGCGCCCCGCCCTGCAAATCAAGGCCAAGGTTAAAAGTTTTTTCCGGCAACTTTGGAAAACCTAGATTCATCTTTGTATTAACCCAATCAATTCCTCTGTTCGCGTAAGCCGGCGCGACCGCCAATACGCACAAAATAAAAACAGCAAGAAATACGCACAATTTCCACCTGTTCTGCGACTTTGTTGAAGAAACGTATATTTGTTTTTTTGACATAAGCAAAAATATGATAATTGTAAACGTGAAACAATACTACCCTTTTTTTTATTTTTTGGCAAGTGGATATTTCCACAAAAAAAGGCCTCTGAAAAGGCCCTGTATTTTACTTGTTTTTACGGCATTTTTTTCCACCGAACAATGGCTACCGGATATCCAATATGAATTGGGGAATTAATGTAAAATAACAACAAGAATGCGAGATTTTGCGCCTCTTGCTCAAAATTATTAGGTAGTGTAAGTTTTTTGTAAATATTATTTTCTTTATCATTCTTATTCAACGGAATTAGCTTCATCATCAATAAATTTACGACATGACGAGCTTTTTCTAAAATCAATCCTTGCGAAATATTTACAAAACTCCCATTCAATTTATCTTCAAAAATTACACCATCAACCTTAATCGCCAGTGTTTTTATTCCTTTGCAACGAATATATGCGGCATCATCTCCTCTTATAAAACTTCTGATTGCCGCTCTGGGCTGTCCGCAAACCGGCAATGATATTATCGCCCATCCTTCTTCTCCTGTTTCAGATTCTATTATTCCTTCCGATATCTCTCCTTTTTTTGAGCATAAAGTTATTAAAGAACATCTGTCTTTTTTTTCGTCCATTTTTTGCCTCCTTCTTATCCGCCTTTGGCGGATTAAAATTTTAAAGAACATTTCTATTATCCTATAAATAATTGACAAAAGTCAAGCCGAGCGCTATAATTCGCTCAAATAAAGGTGGGTAAATGAGACAAATATTAACAAAGTTCTTTTTACTTTTTTTCGTCGCGTTTATTATTACAACTATGATACTGTTCGCGGATATTAACGCGGACCTATATTTCAATTCATGGCTTGTGGGCGCATCCGTGGAATGGCGGTGGTGGAATTACTTCACTTCTCCGGGGCATTCTCTGTCTGTGCTTTATTTGAAAGGAGACTATTTGTGGTTGATAGCGCCCGCAATATTTTCTTTTTTTGTTTCTTGCGGTGCTATTATTATAGGGAAAATAACATCTCAATAGGGGGGTCTTGACAAATTTTTCAAGATGTGCTATACTATTTTTGATGATGTTGAAATGTCTTAATCCTATTATATAAGACCTTTATAAGGTCAAAGGTAGGAGCAAAGGCCAAAAAGGGGTTTGGACTCAACAATCATCAAAAAAAAATGTTCTTTAGGGGGTATTTGACTTTTTTGAGAGATTCAATTAAAAAATCTCAATAGTCAAATACCCCCCATTTTTTTTATTTTCATCACGTAAGGGAAATTTATTCACCGACATACTCAAATCTCGGTATTTTCTTTCCATTAATTTCAATTTTTTCAATAAACATTTTCAATGGTCTCGCCCATAAATCACGATCGCCGCAAAGCGCTTTGTACACAACCAATTTTTCTAATGTCTCGCTGTGTTTGGCTATTCCAATCACTTCGTATTCCTTTCCTTTGTAATGCCTGTATTTTCCAAATTTAAGTATATTATTTTTCATAAAATTTAATCTTTCAAACAATAATAGAATCGGACTTTTTTATTATGGGACTGTCGCCGTATGACACATCACAGCGAGGACTAAATCAGATCCTCTTTTTTTAATCGCTTTTCAATTTCTTGACGTTTTGGATCGTCCGGTTCTTCAAACCCATTTGTGAACCAAATTTTCAGCCCGTCTATTTTTGAATAAGACGCGCGTATGCCGTTCGCCCCGTCTCTCACGATTGGAAAACCGATTTCCGAAGTTGGGCTATAAAGCGTGTCAATTGTAATTGGATTTTTTACTATTCGCAATCCCATCTCACGCAAAATTTTAATAATCTTTTGTAAACGATTAAAATCTTCCGAAAGTTTTTGGGTTTCCGATTCATGAGTGTTCTGAGATTTTGATTCAATATTTTTCATATTTTTTTACGCGTCATGACATTTTTTATAATTTCTAGCGAACCACAGGCAAAAGTTTACTTTCATATATGGCGAGCGACGGAATTTCAAGCGATGTCACGCGCCGTGACATCGCTTATACTTTTTCCCGCTGCCGCACGGGCACTGCTCATTGCGGCCAACTTTGTTTTTTCCGACTGTCGCGGACGAAACTGATTCTTTTTCCGCGCCGCTCAAAACCATATTCCCTTTTTGCAAAACACTCGGCGCCATTTTTATTCCGATGTTCACTTTAAAAATCAAATAAACGACTTCTTTTCTGATTAAATTCAAAAGTTCGCTGAACATTCTGAATGTTTCTTTTTTGTATTCAACCAACGGGTCGTGCTGACCGTAACCGCGCAAGCCGATGCCTCGGCGCAAATGGTCAACGGCGACCAGATGGTCAACCCACAAATTATCAATGGAACGCAACAGCACCTGTTTTTCTATTTCCAAACTTAAACCTTTTTCCGGAATCCGACCTATAAATTCGTCGTATTTTTTTTCAGCCAAAGATATAAGATATTCAATAAGTTCGGTTCGCGAAACCATGCCATCGTTTTTTTCCTTGCCTTTTTGGCTGAAACCGGATAATTTTTCTTTTTCTTCGCCATCCAAAGTAAAAATTGTCTGCGCGGTTTCAATTATTTCTTTAATGTTCCACGCGCTTTGGTCCTCGTTGTTCGCGTGAAAAGAAACGAACTCTTCAATTTCTTCCTCCACCATATTGAGAATGATTTTTCTAAGCGTCTCTTCGGACATTCCATCTTTTTCTTTATTAAAAACCTCTAAAATTTTCCGTCTTTTTCCATACACAACTTCGCGATGGCGATTCAAAACATCATCATATTCAAGCAAATGTTTGCGCGTGTCAAAATGAAATCCCTCAACTTTTTTCTGAGCGGATTCAATGATTCGGCTGATGGTTTTATTTTCAATCGGCATATCGTCCGGCACGCGCAAACTTTGCATTACTGAACGGATGCGGTCTCCGGCGAAAATTCGCATCAAATCGTCTTCGGTTGATAAATAAAATAACGATTCGCCCGGGTCTCCTTGGCGGCCGGCGCGTCCGCGCAACTGGTTGTCTATACGGCGGCTCTCGTGCCTTTCAGTTCCGATAACGCATAATCCTCCGGCAACGCGCGTTTTTTCTCCTTCCATTGAATCCGGAGGATTTCCGCCCAAAATAATATCCACGCCTCGGCCGGCCATATTCGTCGCCAAAGTCACCGAACCGGCTCGGCCTGCTTGTGCTATGATTTGACCTTCTTTTTCATGATTTTTGGCGTTTAAAATTTCATGCTTAATGCCTTCGCGTTCAAGATACAAACTCAAAGCTTCATTTTTTTCCACTGAAACCGTGCCAATAAGCACTGGCTGGCCTTTTTGATTCAGTTCTTTCACTTTTTGCGCGATGGCCTTGTGTTTTGCTTCTTCGGTTCTGTAAATTTTATCCGGCCCGTCAACTCTTTGACTCGGTTTATTTGACGGCACAACCACAACTTCCAAAGAATAAATCTTGCCGAATTCCTCCGCTTCTGTCACGGCAGTGCCGGTCATACCGGCTATTTTTTTATACATCCTAAAAAAATTTTGAAAAGTGACTGTTGCCATCGTGCGGCTTTCGTGCTGAATTTTTACCCCTTCTTTCGCTTCAATCGCCTGATGCAGCCCCTCGCTGTATCTGCGTCCGGGCAGTTTGCGTCCGGTAAATTCATCTACAATTATAACTTCGCCGTTCTCAACGACATAATCACGGTCCCGGCGAAAAAGCGCGTGCGCGTGCAGAGATTGTTCAACGTGATGAACCGTGGTAAGTCCGCCTTCAGCATAAATATTTTCAACACCGAGCAATTTTTCCATTTTTTTAATTCCGCTTTCTGTCAATGTGGCAGTGCGCATTTTTTCATCCACGTTATAATCGTCATTTTCTTTTAAATTTTTAACCAGTCCGGCAAATTTGTAATACATATCCGCCGCTTCTTCCGCCTGCGCTGAAATAATAAGCGGCGTGCGCGCTTCATCTATTAAAATTGAGTCAACCTCGTCCACAATCGCGTAATTCAAGTCTCTTTGCGACATCTCGGACAAATCCTGCACCATGTTGTCGCGCAAATAATCAAATCCGTATTCATTATTCGTGCCGTAAACAATATCGCATTTATACGCTTCTTGCCGAGAACAAGGCTCCAGATATTCCTGCTCAACTTTAAACATTCCTTTCTCGTCTCTTTCTTTGTCAATCTCGCCCCCCTCGTTTAACTCTTGATTTTTTAAAGTTGACTGCGAATTGTATCTGAAAGACACAAGCTGATTTTGAATCACGCCAATCGTAAGCCCAAGCGCGTCATAAATTTGCCCCATCCACACCGCGTCGCGTTTCGCCAAATAATCATTGACTGTGACTAAATGAACGCCTTTTCCCGAGAGAGCGTTTAAATATACAGGTAAAGTGGCGACAAGAGTTTTTCCTTCTCCTGTTTTCATTTCAGCGATTTGACCGCGATGCAAAACAACTCCTCCAATAAGCTGAACATCAAAATGACGCATGCCGGTCAAACGTTTTGAAACCTCGCGAACAGCGGCAAACGCTTCGGGTAAAATATCATCCAAACTTTCGCCTTTGGACAAACGCGCTTTGAATTCATCTGTTTTAATTTTAAAATCAGGCAAAATCAGCTTTGCCATCTCCGGTTCAAAAAAATTTATTTGCTTTACAATCGGCCAAATTCCATCAACGACTTTTTTATTCGGGTCGCCGAAAATTTTAGTTAAAAAAGACATAAAATTTTTTAAATTAAGCGAAATCGGCGTTATTTTAAAAACAAACAAGCAAGCCGGTTTAGCTTGCTTATTTTATCATCAAACATCAAAAATGACAAGACGAAATCTCTATTTCGTTTCCTTGTGAGTCGTGTGTTTTTTGCAATATTTACAGTGTTTTTTCAGCTCCAAACGATTTTTTAGGGTCTTTTTGTTTTTATTTGAAAAACAAGTAACCCTTTTGCACTCCGCGCACTCAAATTTGACTAAATTATCTTGCGACATACTAATTATTTATTGAATAAAATAATTTTTTTTGCGTCCTTTACACTTGCCATCGCCAATTTTTTTACTCCGTGGGTGGGGTAGGATTCGAACCTACGAAGGCGGAGCCAGCAGATTTACAGTCTGCCCCAGTTGGCCACTTTGGTACCCACCCTTTTAATATCACTCCTTTGAGCCGCCTCTCGGATTTGGACCGAGGACCTTCACTTTACAAAAGTGTTGCTCTACCACTGAGCTAAGGCGGCATATTATCACGAGCCGATGAGCGGATTTGCCTGCCCGCCTCTGGCGGGGACCACTGACCTTTCGCTACGCTCAACTTACCTTGATAAATTTACGCTTATCACGAGCCGATGAGCGGATTTGAACCGCTGACCTACTCCTTACCATGGAGTTGCTCTACCAACTGAGCTACATCGGCGATTTCAGATTTTATTTATCCTGTCTTTAAAACTTTCCAATTTCTGGTTTTCAGGATTAACCAAATGCAAATCTCTATATCCTTTCAACGCCAACTCCTTGTCGCGGCATATTATAGCAATTTCAATCAAAAAGTCAAGAAATTTAGGATTTTGCGGTTCCAATTCCACCGCTTGTATGATGGCTTCTTTGGCTGTTTCCTGCTGATTTATTTTTAACAAAAGTTCGGCCAAATGATAATATCGCGGAGACAAAGAATCGTTAATCATAATGGCTCTCTGATAAAATTCAATTGCTTTTTCGGTTTCTCCTTTCATTTCCGATATCTCCGCCAATTTCATAATTACAGTATCGTCATCCTGATCAAGTTTTGAAACGAAAATATATGTTTGATACGCTTCGTCCAAAGAATTTTTTCCAAAATACGAATCTCCAAGTCCCCTGTACGCGGAAACGGCTTTCGGGTCCAATTTAACGGCTGCGATAAAATTTTCTTCCGCCTTTTCAAAACTATTCGCGCTCAAGCACTTTTCGCCTTCGTTAATCAACTGTTTTAATTTTTCTTTTTTCTCGTCAACATCCATCGCGCCGCGTAATGTCTTTTCTTTAAGCGCCTCTTCATGTCTGATAAGCGCTTCCATTTTCCCGACATAAATTCTAAAACGCGTTTGCAGTTTTTCCCAAACACGCGCCAACGGACGCGCGTACTTTTTCCATTTATCTTTTACGACGCGCCCATGTTCCGCGATCCGTTTGGATATGATTTCCTTTTTCTTTCGCGAAATTTTTTCTTCCGGCATTTCATTAACATCCAAATTTGAAACTTGCGGAAACTTACGCGCAAAAATGACTGCCGTGATAACGACGCAAATGGTTATTACAATCAAAAGAATTATATTCAACATAAAATTATTTTTTAACCGATTCTTTTATAATTTCAAGCCAACTTTTCAATTTTGCGGAAGCGCCTCCGACTAAAACCCCGTCAATCGCCGACTTTGCCAAAAACGCGCCAATATTTTTTCCATCCACGCTTCCTCCATAAAGCGCGGCGACATATCCGGCTTTAGGAACTGTTTTTTTCACTGTTTCTTTTATTATTTCCTGAATTTTTTGCGCTTCTTCAGGGTCGCACGCGTCGCCGGTGCCGATAGCCCAAACAGGTTCATAAGCGATTATTATTTCTTTTCCTTTCGGCCAAGATATTTTTTTTAACGCCGATTCCAGTTGATTTTTAACGACTCTTTCCGTGATTCCGTTTTTTTTCTCCGCCGATGTTTCGCCAACGCATAACACCGGTGTCAAACCGGCAGCTAAAACCGCTTCAAATTTCTTTTCAGTCTCTTCCAAACTTTCACCGAACAAATGGCGACGTTCCGAATGTCCAACCAACGCGTATTCGCATCCGGCTTCCTTATACATATTAGCTGACACCTCTCCTGTATAACCGCCTTTGTCAACCCAATAAACATTTTGCGCGCCGATTCCGATTCCAACATCGCGAAAAACTTGAGCCACTGGATAAAAAGACAAAGCGCTCGGAAAAATCGCCATTTTTATACGCTTGTCAAAATTCTTCGCCTCGCTCGCGAGCGCGTTCGCCAAAATGTTGCTCTCGTCGTAATCAAGATACATTTTCCAATTGGCAAAGAGATAAATCGCGTTTTTTTTCATAAATAATCAATCTTTAAATATTTCCAAAATTTCTTTTTTTCCATAAGGTCCTATCACCGCCACTCGCATTTTATTCAAAACAAAAATCTGTTTTGCCAAATCGCGCGCTTCAACGGCCGTAACTTTTTCTATTTTTTTCAAAACTTCTTCATAAGTTTCCATTTTCGGAGAGAACCAAAACTGTTTCGCGAATAATTCGGCTTGCGCGCCGGAATCCTCCATTGACAAAACCGTTCTGCCCGAGATATTGCTTTTCGCCTCAGCCAATTCTTTTTTTCCAACCAATTCAGAAGAAATTTTTCTCAATTCGTCTTTTATGACCTTAACCGCCTCTTTCAATCGCTCGGGGTCCAAACCAGCTTGTATCTGCGCCGCCCCAACGTCCAAATGCCACACAGAACCTGCGCCGATTGAATACGCCAAGCCGCGTTTTTCCCGCACCTCCACAAAAAGACGCGAACTCATGCTTCCGCCCAAAATAGACAGCAGAACTGAGGCGGCGTATTTTTTTTTATCAAAATAAGACAAACCCGGAAAACCAAGAATAACCTGCGCCTGGTCAACTTTTCTTACTCCGACTTCTATTCTTTTTTCCAAAGGCAATATTTTTTCCGGCCAAAAAAATTTTAAAAATTCATTTTGCTGAAAACAATTTTTTCCAATTGACTCGCTGCGCGGCGTTTCTTTTTCAAAGTACTTTTTCAAATCTTCAATTCCTTTTTTATCAACATCGCCGGCCGCGACCAAAACCATATTATTCGGTCTGTAAGCCGACTTATAATAATCCCAAAGTTCGTCCCGAGTTATATTTTTAACAGATTTTTCAGTTCCGGCTATATCCCAACCCAATGGATGCTCGCCGAACATCGCTTTATCAAAAAGATTATCCACGGCCATTATCGGATTGTCATCATACATCCTTATTTCTTCCGTTATCACGCCTTTTTCTTTTTCAATTTCTTCTGGTTCAAATTTTGAATAAAAAAGCATATCGGAAAGAATGTCATACGCCAATTTTTGCTGTTTGCCGTCTATCTTTACGTAATAACCAGTGTAATCTTTATAAGTAAAAGCGTTAAAATGCGCGCCGGCCGCGTCCAATTCGCGTGAAATATCAAGAGATGTTGGTCGCTTTTTCGTGCCCTTAAACATCAAATGCTCAACGAAATGGGAAGCTCCTGAAATTTTTTTGTTTTCATAACGAGAACCAATTGGAAACATAGCCAAGACAGTCACCGCCTTTGTTCCCTTCACGGGAACGGTGATTAAATTGATTCCGTTTTTCAGTTTGGAAATACTATGCATAAAACCTAATCGTCAAATTTCTCATCAAAATAATTTTTCAAATTTCCAATTTCCACTCTTTCCTGCTCCATGGTGTCGCGGTCGCGAACCGTGACTTTTTTATCTTCCAGCGTATCAAAGTCAACTGTAACGCAGTATGGCGTGCCGATTTCATCTTGCCTGCGATAACGTTTTCCGATGGAACCGGATTCATCATATTGCGTCATCCGTTTTTTCCAAAGCTCGGCCTGTATTTCCAAAGCCAATTTTTGCAACGGCTCTTTTTTGGACAAAGGAAAAACGGCTATTTTAATCGGCGCCAAGTCCTTGTGCAAACGCAAAACGATTTCTTTTTCGTGTTTCGCGTCTTCTTCACCGCTGCGCGCGTCAATCTCATCAAACGCGTCAACCAAAAACATCAAAACCGCGCGGTCCGCCCCGTCGGATGTTTCCACTATCCAAGGAATAAATTTTTCGCCGGTTTCCTCATCGCGATAAGTCATATCAACTTTAGAATATTGCCCGTGGCGAGACAAATCCCAATCTCCTCTGTTATGCACGCCGGCCATTTCTTTCCAACCGCCCCACGGCGTATTGTATTCAATATCCCACGCGTCCTTTGCGTAGTGCGCGCGTTCATTATCGGCGTGCTGCCGCCAGCGCATATCTTCTTCTTTCATGCCCAAATTTTTATACCAATTCCATCTTTGCTCTTTCCAATAATTAAAATGCTTTTCAGCGTCTTTCGGGTTCACAAAATACTGCTGCTCCATTTGTTCAAACTCGCGCATGCGAAAAGTGAAATTTTTGGTGGTGATTTCATTGCGAAACGCCTTGCCGATTTGCGCGATGCCAAACGGCAATTTTTTTCTCATTGATTCTTTAACGCTCAAATAATCCAAATAAATACCTTGGCAAGTTTCGCCTCTCATATACGCTTCTTCTTTTTGCCCTTCCACAGAACCGAGCTCTGTTTTCATCAGCAAATTAAAATTTTTCGGCTCCGTAAGTTCGCCGCCGCAATCCGGACATTTCAAATCCTTCATCTCAATCGGTTTTTCTTTTATATAACCGGGCTCCGCTTGTTTAGCCTCCAAAAGATGGTCGGCGCGAAAACGATGATGGCATGATTTGCATTCAACCAATGGGTCGTGAAAGCTCTGTAAATGTCCGCTCGCTTCCCACACGATGCGCGGAGTGAGTATGGCGCTGTCCAATCCCACCACGTCGTTTCTTTTCGCAACCATTGCTTTCCACCACGCTTTTTTCAAATTATTTTTCAATTCAACTCCGAGCGGACCGTAATCGTAGCTCGCGGCCAAACCTCCATAAATTTCAGCCGTTTGATAAATAAAGCCCCTCCTTTTCGCCAAAGAAATAATTTTTTCAAAATCGTCTGTCATAAAATTTTTATACTAAATTAATTTCTTTTTCTTTCTTTTCCACGATGTCTTTGATTTTATCGCTGTTCTCTTTTGTCATTTTATCCAAATCTTCCTGTAATCTGTATCTATCGTCCTCTCCAATTTCTCCATTTTTTTCTTCCGCCAAAATCAAATTTTTTACATCGTCCCTTATTTTTCTCAAAGCGATTCTCGCTGTCTCGGCTTTCTGATTCAATAATTTTACCAAATCTTTTTTTCGTTCCACGGTCAAATCGGGCAAAACCACCCTAATTAACCTGCCATCATTCACAGGATTAAAACCGAGCTCGGAATCACGCACCGCTTTTTCTACCGCAGAAAACAAACCTTTGTCCCAAGGTTCAATATTAATTGTTTTCGGGTCCGGAATTGAAAGTGAAGCCACCGCCTTTAACGGCTGATACACTCCATACGCTTCCACTTTAATATCCTCAACCAAAATAGTAGACGCTCGTCCTGTTCTCAATTGAAGCGTGTCTCTGTTTAAAGAATCAATCACCTGATTAAAATCCGCTTTAAAATCACTTAAACTTATCATATAATTTTATTTAATTTTATTAAAACCCTGTGGCTTTGGGTTTTTCCAAAACGGTAAAACCCATTATTAAAACGTCATTTTTTTCAGGATGTATTATCATTGAAACCGGTATGGTGTTTGTCGGCAATTTTTTGGTAATCCAATTTTTTCCTCCATCAATTGATTTGTAAAAAGTTGACCTAACATGCTGGTTGTTGCTGTCCAAAAGCGTTCCGGTGTAATACAATTCTTTTTGGTTGTGCGGACTAATGGCGAAGCTGTATATATTAACACTTCCCGGCGGAGTAAGCAATGACATGTCGCTCCAACTCGCTCCTGCGTCATCAGAACGCAAAATACCATATTTGGAAATCCAAAAAATACTATCCTTTTGTCCGGGATTTAAAACAAAACGATAAAATGTCTTGCTGTCCGTAAAACTTTCAAGCCCATTATTCAAATCAATCCAATTTTCGCCTCCATCGTCTGAGCGGTAGAGTCCGTCGCGATAACCGGCCGCGTACAGACGTTTTGGAACGAATGAATCGCTGCCGAGATATTGCAAATTGAAATTAAAACGTTTAACCACGCGCCAACTCTGCCCGCCGTCAATACTCCTCAAAATATCTCCACCCAACTGCGCCGCGTAAACAATTTTTGAATCTCCAAAATCAACTGACACTGACACAAATCTTTGTTCGGTTCTTTCTTCAGTAAAAATAAGTTTCCAGCTTCGGCTGCAATCATTCGTTTTGAAAAGATGTTGTCCGTCGCTCGCGTAAATCACGCACTTGTCTTTCGGGTCAATCGCCAAACCATATATGTATTTGCTTTTCATCGCCGCGACTTCCTGCCAGCTTTCTCCGCCGTTATAAGTGTAATAAAGGCCCTGTCCTCTCGTGCAAGCGTACAAAGCGTTCGGGTCCGAAGGATCCATTACGATGTTATAGATATTCAAACTCCCCAAGCTTTTAACGCCTTGCGTTGTCGGCATTGACGCTATTGCCGCCCAATTTTCTCCTTTGTCAACCGATTTATATACTCCGACGCTTCCGACGGTTGCGCCGCCGATCGTCACACAGCTCGCGCCGGTCAAAATCAACGCTCCGGCAAAAAAAGATAAAAAAATCAGATGCCTTTTTTTCATATATCATTTAATTAGCAATATAAAAAAATTTATAATTAAAAATAATTTTTATCGTCCGTTTAAAAACCCAGCACGATTTGTTCAACCAACAATTTCGGATTTATATTTTGTTTTAAAAAAATTTTCGCGTCTTTCAATTTATCTATCATTTTCGCCGCTTGTTTTTTATTTTCTTCGTTTTTATCGCTAAGCATTTTATTTCTCCACCACATCGTCCAAACTTCAAAAATTTTTTCCAATTTTTCAGACACGGAAACCGCCTCGTCTTTTTCTTCAAAAATATATTCAATTTCTTTCATTTTGCGGTAAAACGGTTCTCCAACGATTTTTTCCAAAATTTCTCTCTGTTTTTTAAATTCAGCCAAAGCATTCGCGTCAGCCGCGAAATTTATCGCCCTGCCTGGTCTGCCCCACGCGAACGACGCGACCTCATCAGCGATTTTTCTGTCATAACCCATTTTTTCCAAACCTTCGGCTATCTTTTTTTCCGACGTAAGCGAAAAATAAAAAATTTGGCATCTTGATTTTATTGTCGGTAAAAGCGTATCGTCATTTTCAGTCAATAAAAAAATAATGTTTTTTCCCCCGGGTTCTTCCAAAGTTTTCAAAAGCGCGTTGGACGATTCTTCGTTCAAAAGCTCGGCCTCGTCAACAATCACGATTTGATGCCCTCCGGCAGACCATGATTTTTTCTGCAAACTATGTTTAATGCCGTCCGCCTGTTCTTTGGAAACTTCTTTTTTCAACTGGCCGCTTTTTTTGTCCCGCGCGCGTTCAACGCAAAAAAAATCAGGATGCGAGGATAATTTCTCCTCTTCAACGCCAAAAATTTTTGCCGCTATCGCTTTCGCGATTTTTCTTTTTCCAACGCTTCCGCAACCTGAAAAACAATACGCGTGTGACAGTTTTCCGCCTTCAATAGCCCTGTCAAAAAAAGAGATTATTTTCTCGTGTCCTATAACGGGCATAGTCTTTTAAAATTTTAACCGAAACCGAAATAATTTTGAATTTTATAATTTAAAATTTGATATTTGGATTTGATATTGCCTGCCTGCATACCTACGGTATGTAAACCGGTAGGCAGGGAAATTGGGCATTGAAAATTAGAGTTTATCTCTCTTATTATAACAAATTACAATTTTTCTGCCAACCAAGCAAAATATCGGCCACCGCGCTTCCTGATTTTTCCCAAGAAAACATTTTCACTCTCTCCAACCCAAAATTCGCGTTTTTTATTCTTAATTCTTTGTTTTTCAACAATTCCAATGTTTCTTCCGCAATTTCCTCGCTTGACTCGGAATTCGCGTACATAACCGATTCTCCGCCGACTTCAGATAACGAATTTCCGCGCGACGCGACAACAGGACAACCGCAAGCCATCGCTTCCAAGACAGGAATGCCGAATCCTTCGTAAAAAGACGGAAAAACAAAAACTTCGGCTTTATTAAAAAGACAAGGCAAATCATCCGCGTCAACCCACCCGGGAGTTAAGATATCATTTTTAAACAATGAATTATCAATTTCAGTTTTAATTTTTTCAAAACCAGCGCCGGGTTTTCCGGCTAAAAGCAACTGCATGTCCTCTCCTTTTGACCTTATTGAATTAAAAGCTTTAATGATGCCTGCTGTATTTTTTTTCTCTTCCAGCCGTCCAACTGACATTATAAACGGTTTGGCGATGCCGTATTTTTTTAAAACTTTTTCCATCGCCGCTTCATCGCATATTTTTTTATATTTATTTTTATCGTATCCTTCCAAAATCATAAAAATTCTTTTATCTTTGATACCGTAAAATTTTATCAATTCTTTTTTTCCAAATTCGGAAGGAACGATTATTAATTTTGATTTTTTAACGACCAGACGGTTCATAAATTTTAAATACATACGGCTGAAAAAACGATAAGCGCTCGGATAAACCAAAAAAGCGCTGTCGTGAACTGTAGCGATTGTGTTTTTTGGACAAAAAAACGGAACCAATTGCCCGGGAGCGAAAAACGCGTCAGGCGGATTAAATAAAAATTCAAATGATAACCTGATTTGACTCCATCCTTTCTTAAACGGCCATTTTAAAATTTTATTTTGCCAATTCGTAGGCAAAACGCCAAGTTCTCCGCGCAATGATTCGTTGGAATACAAAATTACCCTCACGGACGAGGGTATTTGTTTTTTCAAGGACTGAATAATTTGAAAACAATATTCCTCCACTCCTGTCCTTTGAATTTTATCAGCGTGCGCGGCTTCAATGCCGATCAACATATTGCTTAGCTTAATTTTATTTTGTCGCCAAAATGCTTCTTTTGTAACTGTCCAAATTTTCCAATGCTATACCAGTGCCTTTTGCCACGCATAAAAGCGGTTCTTCCGCGACATAGGTGGCGACTCCGATTGACTGCGCGATGAGTTCGTCCAAATTACGCAACAACGCGGAACCTCCGGCGAGCACTATGCCTTTTTCCATCACATCGGCCGATAACTCCGGCGGTGTGTCATATAAAACTTTTTTTATTTCTTCTATTAAATTTTCCAAATCAATTTTCAACGCTTCCGTGGTATCGTCAGAGGTAACTGTAATATTTCTCGGCAACCCGTTGACCATATCCCTGCCCTTTACTTCCATTGACAAAGGTTTTTCCATATACAAAGCCGACCCGATATTTATTTTAATATCCTCCGATGTTCTTTCTCCGACCGCTAAATTGTATTTATGCCTGATATGCTCTGCTATCGCTTTATCAAATCTGTTGCCGCCTATTCGCACCGAACCCCACGAAACTATGCCTCCCAAAGAAATAACCGCGATTTCCGCCGTTCCTCCGCCAATATCTATAATCATGTGTCCTGAAGCGGCGCCAATCGGAATATCCGCGCCAATCGCGGAAACTATCGGCTCTTTAATAATGTAAGCCGCGCGCGCGCCAGCGGCGATAGTCGCGTCAATCACCGCTCTCTTTTCCGTGGAGGTAATGCCGGCAGGAACGGCTACCATAATTTCCGGACGAAAAAGATGCACGCCTCCTAACGCTTTATTGATAAAATAACGAAGCATCGCTTCGGTTGTTTTGTAGCTGGCTATGACTCCATCTTTAAGAGGACGTTCGGCAATAATGAAATCCGGCGTGCGTCCTATCATATCCTTGGCTTCCAACCCGACGGCTAAAACTTTTCCGTCATTTTTTCCAATGGCAACCACGCTCGGTTCATTTAAAACCACGCCTTTTTTCGGAACATAAACCAAAACATTCGTTGTGCCCAAATCTATTCCTATTTTTTTTATAAACATAAGCTAAAATAATTCTCGTCAATTATTTTGTACTCTGATGACGACCTCTCTGTCAACGCTCAAATCAGACGATAATTCATAACGGCTGTCGTTTCGTTTTTCCGATGTTTTATCCGGAGAAGACAACAATATATTCTTATCAAAATTCAAGTCCAAAGTCAATTTATAATTTCCGGCGCCAATCTGCTTTTGAATAAATAATGTGTACACCCCGACTTTTATTTTATCATTGACTTCTTCCGGCAGATAATATTTCCAAATCAATTCCTTCGTATCTCCTGGTTCTATGGAGATAAAAGTTCCAAACCATTGTTTTCCTTTTTCAATGCCTGAGTCAAATAACGCGGAACCGGCGTTTCTTTTTATAGGACCTTCCACTTTCACAAATTCACTGCCGACAGGAACGAAAATTCTCGCGTAATCCAAATATCGGCTTGTTCTCCAATCAAACATTCCCTTATGCTCATACTTCATTTTGACAGTGACCAAAATTTTACCTGATTTTTCAGGGGTTAAAGTATAAGAAAGTTCGCGTTTTAAAGAAGCGTCTGTTTTCAACGCGCCCATATTGGCATCAACCCAAAGTAAATAATCTCCGCTCGTATTTTTCATTTCTCCGGCCCAGCCCTTTGTTTTTAAAATATTTTCCTTTTCACTATCAATTGAATAAAAAACAAGCTGTTTTTCCGCGAACATCCGCTCAATCAAAGAAAAATACTCGGACCAATTTTTTAAAATTTCCAACGGCATTTTTGCGACAAAAGCTCCTGTCAAATCAGACAGCGCCTTTTTTCGTTCAACAAAATCCGCGCCCTTTTTAGCATATCCGTATTCCACTTCGTATTCAAGTTTTTCCGTAAAATTTTTCGCGTCGTATTTTATGCCTCCGACAGTGATTGGACCGCTTAACGCCAATGTTTCTTCAATAAAAGTCGGGGTAATACCGATAACTGCGGTAATTTCGTCCGCCGCGACGCCATTTTCCAATTTATAAAGCTCCAATGATTTTTTTGACGATTCAATGAAATCCGGCGACCAATTACTGTCGCGGAAACCCCATTTTTTGACTCCCAAATACTTGGCTATCGGCTCGGGCGGCGTTGGCAAGATTTCTTTATTCGCTGAATTGTCCAAAATTTCCGTTCCTTCCACTTTTAAAATTTTTGGCAGTCCGTTGTTCATACTCACTACGGCGTAAGCGCCGATAAATCCACCTCCGGGCCTGATTTCTGTGTTGTTTAAAAATAAAATTAAAAATGTCTGCGGTTTTTCAAAACCCAAAAAATACGTCAAAAAATTCCCTTCTGAAAATTTGGCAGGCAATTTTTTAACAACCTCATTCGCTATTGTCTGTCTAAATTCTCCGGAAGAAAAAAATTTTTTCACTCCATAAGAACCGGCCGCAAATAAAGCGATTAAAATCAAACCGGCGACTAATAATTTTTTTAACATAAATGTCAGCTTCTTTTTTTTATGGAAACATTGAAACCCAAATATTTTCCGAACATCAAATGCGTGACCGCGTCTATACATGGAATGGAGGAAAAACACACCAGCGACACCGGCAAAAGAACCCATTGTAAAACCATAAAAAGATACTTAAAACGCGGATGAGTTTCCGGCCTGGTCGGCAAAAGCAACATACTCATCACCGCTGAAGTGAGGAGCCCGAGCATCGCCAGCATCATCAAATTCTGCAAAATATGCGGCGCGTTGAAAAACAAAGCGCTTTGCCGAACCTCGTTGCCGGCGACCCAAAGCGGGAGTTGCCCCAAAAGCGTAATCAAAATCGCAACCACTCCCCAGCTCCACTTTCCTTCCCATTCGCTAAACACCAATTTTAATTTTTTCAGACGATTTATTTCAGGATGAAACCGGAACCGCCAAAGCAGATATGGAATATGTTCCGTTCCCCAAGCCCAACGCCTTTGCTGAAAATAAAGATTTTTCAAACTTACTATCAAACTGTCATCGCGCACTGTGTCCATTGAAACAGGAACATAAAGCGGGGTTACTTCATAATCTCCCCCGTAACGCAGCCAGCATAAATAAAATATGCGCGAATCCTCGCTTACGATGTCTTTTGGATGCCCACCGCAGTCAACAATCGCTTTAAAACTCATGCTGTGGGAAGAAAACGTGACCAAATTGTCCAAACGCGCCAAACTGAAAAGCATCCAGAATGTCGTGCCGAACGCCATAATTCTCAAAACAGATGGCGACTCCCAAAGATTATTATTGTATAAAGTAATCGGCTGGAACGAACTTCTTTCCGGATGCGGATGCCGACAATACATATAATTCAAATGCGCGAAAAATTGCGGATACGCAATCGTGTCAATGTCAAACACCGAAGCGATAATATCTTCATACCTCCATCCGCGCTCATCAACGTATTTTTTAAATTCTTTTTCCGCGCTGTGGATATTGGAACCTTTTCCAGGAATTTCTCCGAGCAAATTCGCCGGATGCGTGAAACAAAGCAAGTCCGCGAAAACTCCTCCGTATTCTTTCAACGCCTGCTCTTTAATTTTTTCCCAATGTTCTTTTTTTCTTTCCTCGCCTGACAAAATAATATAAATTTTTTCAGCCGGATAAGTGGATTTTTTTATCGCTTCCAGCGTCATTTTCACCACGCCCCACTCTTCATTATACAAAGGCAAAAAAACCGCGTTTTTGATTCCTTCCCATTTTGGAAATTCTTTTCGCAAAAGCGACATCCAGTCATTTTTTGTCGCGCTTCTGAATCTGCGCCAAGACAAAACGACATAAAAAGAAAAATAAATAACACGCAAAACCCAATAAACGTCAAAAACCAAAATAAAATAAATCATCCATAATGGTCTGATGAAAGACAAAGAAATTCCCAAAATCAAAGTAAGCCAGATGGACAGTCCGGGCAAAATTTCATATAAACGATAACGATGATAATCGGATAACATAAATTAAATTTCAAAATCCGTTTAAATTTTGACTTTGCCGATATTCGCTTCTCCGCTGTATTTGGCGCTCACATACAAACCGATTGGAGCTTTTTTAATCAGCGATGCGACCTCATCCGGGTCAAAATCTTTTCCGATGCCGACAACCGGAATTTTAAAAACATACGCCAAAGTGTTGGCAATTGTGACGACCACGCGCGTGGCGGTGAACCGCCCGACTCCGACGACAACTGCCAAACCTTCCAAAACAAAAATTTTTTTACCGGCTTTCGCCAAAAATGAATTAAGAAAAAACAGGACTCCTTTGTTTTTCGGGTCCTTATGTTCTTTCTTTTTCCAAATTTTTCCGACGGAATAAACAAAAATGATTTTTCCGTCTTCCGAACCGTCTATTATTAAAAACATATTTAACTTTATAAAACGATGCTCTGGCAAAAATAGAAAATAACACAACTTTTCTAGTTCGTTACATCCTTCGTTTTCGTATTTTTACACCTTTCATAGTACGCACGTAATTTAATTCGCACTTAATTTAATATCAATTTTATCTTAATTTGCCAAAAAAATCAATACTAAGTATAAAACAAAACACCCCGACCAAGTCGGGATGTTTTGAAAATTTAATTTGTATTTTTTTAATAACCCATTCCTCCGCCCATACCACCCATTCCGCCCATTCCTTCCATACCGCCGCCGTGGCTTGAAGCGCACGAGCATTCTTTTTTCGGCAATTCTGCGACAACCGCTTCGGTTGTCAGTAACATTCCAGCTATGGAAGCGGCATTCTGCAAAGCGGAACGGGTTACCTTCGCCGGGTCAATGATTCCGGATTTAACCATATCTTCATATCTTCCATTCACCGCGTTATAACCGATATTTCCACCTTGTTTTTTTACTTCTTCAATAACTACCGCGCCATCCACTCCGGCGTTTTGCGCTATCATACGCAACGGTTCTTCCAAAGAGCGGCGTAAAATTTTTGCGGCGACTTCTTCTTCGTCATTTAATTCAATTCCGTCCAACGCTTTTATTGCTTGAATCAAAGCCACTCCGCCGCCCGGCACAACGCCTTCTTCAACAGCCGCTTTGGTGGCGCCGACCGCGTCTTCAATACGATGTTTTACTTCTTTCATTTCCGTTTCTGTGGCGGCGCCGACTTTGATAATAGCCACTCCGCCGGCAAGTTTAGCCAATCGTTCCTGTAATTTTTCTTTGTCAAAATCGCTGTCAGTTTGTTCAATCGCTTTTTTAATTTGAGCGACTCTGTCTTTAATCGCGTTTTCGTCGCCTTTTCCGCTTACGATTGTAGTGTACTCTTTCGTGGAAATAACTTTATGCGCCTGACCCAAATCTTCCAAAACAACATTTTCCAATTTCAAACCGACTTCTTCCGTGATGACTTTACCTCCTGTTAAAACAGCGATGTCCTGCAACATTTCTTTGCGTCTGTCGCCGAATCCCGGCGCTTTCACGGCCAACACATTAAATGTTCCGCGTAATTTATTCACCACAAAAGTGGCGAGCGCTTCGCCTTCCACTTCTTCCGCGATTATCACAATATCTTTTTTTCCACCCTGCGCGACTTTTTCCAAAATCGGAAGTATATCATGAATTGAAGAAACTTTTTTATCTGTTATTAAAATATACGGGTCGCTGTATTCAGCTTCCATTCTATCAGCGTTTGTCACCATATATGGGGAGACATAGCCCTTGTCAAAACGCATGCCTTGCACTGTTTCAATTTCCATTCCGAACGATTGCGATTCCTCAACCGTGATAACGCCGTCTTTTCCGACAGCTTTCATCGCGTCAGCGATTTTCTTGCCGATTTCTTTATCATTGGCGGAAATGGCGGCAACATCCGCTATTTCATTTTCATCAACCGGCTTGGCGATTTTTTCTTTGATTTCTTTTACAATCGCTTCCACGCATTTGTCTATTCCGCGTTTCAAAGCTATCGGATTCGCGCCGGCAGTAACGTTTTTTACGCCTTCGCGCGCGATTGCCTGCGCCAAAACAGTGGCAGTTGTCGTGCCGTCGCCCACATCATCATTTGTCTTGCTGGCGACCTCTTTCACCAACTCCACGCCGGAATTTTCAAATTTATCTTCGGTTTCAATTTCTTTGGCTACTGTCACTCCGTCTTTTGTGATAGTCGGGGCTCCGTATCCTTTGTCCAAAACCACATTGCGTCCTTTCGGACCCAAAGTCGTTTTCACCGCGTTAGCCAAGATATTCACTCCGCGAAGCAACGCCTGTCGCGCTTCTTCGCCGTATAAAATTTTTTTAGCCATACATTTGAATTTTAAATTTAAAAAATTATTCCATCACCGCCAAAATTTTATCATGAGGCAAAATTTTATAATCAACTTTTTCATTGCCAATGCCTGTTTTTATTTCCTCTCCTCCCCATTTTTCAAAAATAACTTTATCTCCGATTTTTAAATTCAATTTCGCGAGATTTTCTCCGTTGCCCAAAGCTACGATTTCGCCTTCGGCTTTTTTTTCTTTATCAATCGTATCCGGCAAAACAATGCCGGAAGCGGTTATTTCTTCCTCCTTGTTCGGCTTGACCAAAACGCGGTCGCCCAATGGTTTGATTCTCATAGGCGTAAAATTAAAATTAATAAATTAATTTTATCACTCGCTTTTATTGAGTGATAAATTCCGTCCGTAATTTTATATCAAACCAAAAAACTTGTCAAGGGACACCAACGACTTTCGCCTTAAAATTAAAACAAGCATGGTTGGATATGCTTGTTTTAATTAGATTATCATTATTTTATTTCAACCGCCGTGTATCTCTGTCTGTGCCCGTAAACTTTGTGAAAACGGACTTTGCGTTTGAATTTTTCAACCCTGATGGTGCGGTTCTTGCCTTGCTTGATTATCTCGGCGGAAATCTCCACGCCTTCCAAATAAGGAGCGCCAACTTTCGCGTTGCTTCCATCATCGTCGGCAGTAAGCAAAACTTTGTCAAAAACCGCTTTTTCCCCTTCTTTTTGGAGCAATTTCTCAATTTTTATTTTTTCACCGGTTTTAACCAAATATTGTTTTCCACCTGTTTCAATGACTGCTAACATAGATTTTGATTATTATTAAAAATTTACAGTGAAAATACTATATCAAATAAATAAAAAAATGTCAATGCGCGCGGACTTTTAGACGCGGACTATTGACTATTTGCTGTTTAATTAAAAAAGGAGAGATTGTCTCTCTCCGCTTTTCGCTATTTTTTTGACAACAGATAATCACTGTTGTCTTTTCGTATCTCTCCTGTTCTGGGGTCCGCATACCCCAACTTTTCTTTACAGTGGGGGCAGATTATCCACCCCAGATCTTTTACCTCCAAAATAATTTTTATTACACATTTCACACATATCACTTCTTTTCCAACCCACGGACTTCTTTCCATTTTTGTATCCTCCTTAAAAAATTTTTATTTTTTTCTTATCATTCGTAAGAAACACTTCTGCTCCACACCTCGGACAAAATATATAATATACCACGCCATTCATCCCGAGTTTGTGTTTGATTTTTTCTTTATCCTCAGGCTCAACCAGAAAAACACAGGAACAAAATGGACATTTTTTCTGTCCAAACGCTCTTGCTACTTTATTTTCTAAAATTTTCATCGCACTTCCTCCCCTTCATTCATTTTCCAAAAAACATCCGGCGGTATTAACAACGGACATTCTTCGTTACAAAAATTTTTATCTTGTTTTTTACTGTCTGTGTCTGCGTATAATATCCAAAAACTTACAAAAACCAACGCCACAAACATCAACAATATTATTAATAACGCTATTTTTTCCTTTTTTTTCATCGTCTTCTCCTTAAAATGTCAAGGTTCCAAATATAAATTTAAGAGTTAATAGAACTTTTGGTGGGGCTGAAAAGTGCGTTTTGTGGCATACTACAGCTAAAAAACTAACTAATTATTCATATGACCTGTAAAAAAGTGCCCAGAATGTTTAAAACATGCCATTAAAAA
>Ga0265297_10001488_pt1 | contig 54575 bp, 45 predicted proteins | sample Munlanlwell13791_FD_192502 | JGI IMG/M metagenome (GOLD analysis project Ga0265297, IMG submission 192502) | Leachate microbial communities from a municipal landfill in Southern Ontario, Canada - Leachate well 137-91 | ecosystem: Engineered > Solid waste > Landfill > Unclassified | place...
ACCGAACCTATCACGCGACATCCGCCCTCGGGGTCGACGTCACCTTCAACATCGTGTTCTTCGTCGGCGGATATGACGAAGCGAAGACATTCAATTATTCCTCGGAGTGGTTGGATCAGCTCGAATCGTATGCTATAATGGATTTTGTAAGCACCGTTTCACACGGATATACGGAATATGATGAACAAGGCAATCCGCTCGAACAAACGAATTTCGTTTTCCGAGGAACGACTTACGATCACGCCGAGTTCTCCTGGGACGGTCGTCAGCTGGCCGGAATCTCGGTTCGCAACGCGGACGATTCCGTCGCGGCGACCATCGCCTATCAGTACAACGACCAGGGATACCGCGTCTCGAAGGTCGTCACCGTCGGAACGACGGTCGAGACCTATACCTACGATCTGCTTGGGTCGACCGTCCATCGTGAAGTCTGTGTCAGGAAAGTGAGCGGCGTCACTCAAAACACCTACGAGATCCGCTACCTGATCGATTCCGACGGAAGCATCCTAGGCTTCGTTTATGAAGATGCTACCTATTACTACCTGAAGGATCTTCAGGGCAACGTCATCGGCGTCATCGACGAAGCCGGAAACGAACTCGTGCAATACGAATATGACGCGTATGGGAACGTCATCAACAATCCTGACGATCCTAATGGTAACATCTTCGAGATTAACCCATATACATATCGTGGATATCGATATGATTCAGAAATCGGGATGTATTATCTAAATAGCCGCTATTACTCCCCGGCCTTGTCGCGATTCCTGAACGCGGACGGCTTGCTTGGGGAACTTGGCGACATCGCCTCCGTCAACATGTACACCTACTGCGCGAACAATCCAGTAATGTATACAGACAGCGACGGAGATTTTCCAATATGGCTACTGATTTTAACCGTAGTGTATGCAACTTGGGCCACCCAAGATGTAATTGATATTGCCAACGGTGACGTATACTTTGAAGAGTCCGAGTCGGGTGACGGAGGACGAATTGTAAATTCATATAAGGTTCAAAATCCTTCGGTTGTACTTGGGTATTCTATTTACCTTCGATATTTTAGCGGTCATGGTGACTGTTTTAATGGAACCGCAACCGGAATCGCATCGGAGTGGATGGTTCATAATGCCGGATATGATATCACCTACATTCCCAGCCGATTCGGATTTTTGGAAAGCGAAAACGATCGCGCAGCGCATGCGGATATCGGCAGGACCGTCTTCAATGAAAAGGAATGGTATGTAAGTTTTCCATCGGTCATTATAGAGACTTCAATGAGCCCGGTGTTGGTTATCATCGACTATTTCCAATATATCAACCAGGACAGAGGTAACGATCATGCCTAAAAAATGGATAGTTTGTTTTACATTGATTCTCTTCGCTTTGGTGATTACGGGTTGTGGGCAAGTCTACACAAACACGGATGATTATCAAGAATACCTCGACTCAATACCCGGATCAAATGCCTTTATGCCGGTTTTAACTGATATACCGGCCTTCCAAACTTGTGAAATTTATTATTATGATCGACTAGGACAGTCAATCAACTTGGTCATAACGTATTCAGATGAAACATACGAAACCGCCAAGGAAACCGTCCTTGGATCGTACTTATTTTTGCAAACACCTTTAGTGGAAAATGATTATTACCTAATCCCTGAAACGGAATTTGAATATGAAAGTTTCACTATAAAAGTCGTGGATGATGATAATTTTGATTATCCCGAACAATTCGGTATGATCGGATATTCCGACGCTAATCACCAAATCTCATTCCTGTTCTTTTTTGATGACAGTTTAAGTCAACTTAGCGACAATTCCGGAAGAATGACCCGGTTCATCGAAAAGGAGTTTTGGTTTCCAGAGGACAATTGAAAAAAAGGCAGACAGACTCCAATAGTCTTCACGCGGCAGAAATACTGCGTTTTTCAGACATGAATACTTGAAGTCGTCCGCCTCAAAATGCGGCTTTTTCCATATGAAAACCTAATGTATAATGGACTTGTCGAGTCTGTTTGAATCAGGTGCAATCATGGAAAGGAAAAAAATAACCACGCTGTATTGCAGAATTTCTCGAGAAGATGAAATTAATTGTGTCAGCTCAAGCATCGAAACGCAAAAAACGTTCTTGAAACGATATGCGAATCAGCATCGCATGCTGAATACCAAGTTCTACATCGATGACGGATATTTCGGAACCAATTTCGATCGCCCCGGGTTCGGCGAATTACAAAACGATATCGAGAACAACAGGGTGGGAATCGTTATCACCAAGGATTTGTCCCGCCTAGGAAGAGATTATCTCTCCACGGGATATTATATCGAACAGTATTTTCCATCGAATGACGTGAGATACATCGCGATCAATGACCAAGTTGATACCCTTTTGAACGACAACGAATTCGCCCCATTCAGGAACATCATGAATGAATGGTATGCCAGAGACATCAGCAAAAAAATTCGAAGCGCATATCATACAAAAGCCCTGAATGGAGAATTCACCGGTCCCTTCCCCCCTTACGGATATGACAAAAGTCAAGATAACAAGAATCAACTCGTGATTAATCCTGCCCAAGCACGGATTGTGAGAAAGATATTCAATCTATATTTGAGTGGGGTAAGCGTCTACGGAATTTCCAAAGCCCTTAGAAATGATCGGGTAATGACCCCGAGGGCAGAACTTTACGGACGATTGGGAAAATACCCTTCGGACGCCATCGACCGATTCCCCTTTGACTGGTCGACAAAAACCTTATTGAACATCCTTGAAAACCGCGAATATACAGGCAGCATCGTCTGCAATCCACATCAGACAAGTTCATACAAAAGCAAGAAGCTGCTTCAAAACCCAGAAGAAAAATGGATCGTCACGGCGCATAGGCACGAGGCGATCATTGATGAGGAATCCCTTTATCTTGTTCGAGCAAGAATTCACTTGAGACCCCAAACACCCAAAACCTTACACGAGAACATTTTCAAAGGGGTGGTTCGCTGCGGAAACCGCGGGAAAACATTAACCCTCTCGATCCGCCCAAACAGGAGATGTTACGGCACCTTCGATTGCAGTACTTACCGCAGATATGGAACAACGAGATGCTGTAGCCATTATGTGACCTATGAGCAATTGGAGAACTTTGTTCTGCAAAGATTGAATCAGTTGATCGCCTTGTCAAAAAACGGAGTGAATGCGGTCCTGGATACCATTCATTATCAAACAAACTTTCTGAATCGGCTTGACGACATATCAGAAGGCGTGATTAATCAAGAAAAACGTATACATGAAATCGACCAAATTACCAAGGCGCTCTATGAGAGCTTCGTATTGGGGAAGATTCAAGAAGAAAAATTCTTGATTCTTGACAAATCATATGACGTAGAAAAAATGTCTCTGATTAGGAACATCAAACAATTTCGGCCGGATCTCGATGAGCTGAAAAAGAAACAAGAAAGGGTTATTTCGTTTTGTGAGAATCTATCCCGATTTGAGATCCTAACCGAATTGGATCAAGGAATTCTTCACGACTTGGTTGAATTAATTATTGTTTTCCAAGAGAAGGGACCGGACAACTCCAGAAAGATGGAGATTCATTACAAATTCTAGGAGTAGCTTTGTGGATACTCTTGTATACATTACTCCGGTGATGAATATAGACCCGAGTGGGGAACTGTGGGTTACGTTACTGGTCGTCAGCCTTCTCCTTTTCGCTATATTCGCAACATCGCCAACGATTCAAAACGCGGTTGAGGAAATTACTACCGTTACAAATATTAGCGGTTCTATCGAATCGGGTAGTTTTGCATTTGGAAAAGCCATATCAGGTAAAGCGCTATATGTTGCAATCAACCAGTCTGGAGAAGTAAACGATGTTCACGGAAATCAACTTGAACAATTACGATCAAGCATAATTGTCGACGGTGGTGCGGCGTACTATGAACGATATACAGAAATAGATGGCACAGATAATCAATTTGTTGGATTATCTTTCGGCGGACTATATGTGCGGGCCGGCTGGGGAGATGACGGATTCCGAATAGATGGCGGAGTACAGATTACCGCTCGTGTTGGCGCGGGGTTATTGGGTTATTCGAAATCCATCGAATTGAATTTCCTTGGATATTTTTGGGACTTACTGGATAAGAAAGAGTAGGGCCGATGAATGAAAGCGGAGAATAGAGACATAGCGAAGAGATACTCTATAAGCATTATTCTTGATTGGGCGGTTACATTTCTCCTAGACTTGATTCCGTTTATCATCATGGGAACAATGGGTCAGGCCGTTTTGGATTATTACCTTATTCCATTTATAACAATATCATTGTCGTATTATTTTTTGGGTGACAAGATCTTTAGAAACCAAAGTGTCGGGAAAAAGATTATGAAAATCAAAATCGCACAAAAGGGGAGCCTATCACTACCATCAACAAAGCAGATATTGCATAGAAGGTGGCTCGAGTTCTTGAATCACGAAAACAGAATGCTAACAAAACGTCGCATAGACATCGATGAAAAAACCAATACGTTAATCGTGCATCAATAAATTGATAAGTATGGATTATAATGAGTGACCAACTATCTTCTGTCAATCTATTTTTCTCTATATGCGAAGATAACGACAAAAAACCGTTGTGAAGGGCGGGTTGAAGAAATCCTATTTCTTTCGACACAACTCGATCGGATCCGATCGCGCTACACGATCAGGACGAATTCACCGAAGCAAAGCCCTGTCGAAGTCGACGTGTTTGGTTACGAGTGTGAATATTGGATTGGTATGGAAATAAAGGAGTGGTCTGCGACACCACATGTATAAGCAGGAAGCGACTCGACCACGACACGCAACAATTCGAATGACGACTCGATCCGGTCAAGAGGGGGTAGTCTTGTTCGTGTTAATGAGGGCGTGATGGAAAACAGCGAAACGCAATGTGGGTAATAGGCGTATCCATATGGATTCGCGTTCGCTCGATTCCGCTCATCCAATGATCGTATTATTCTCTAGCACAAAGTTAACGGGCTGTGATAAACAGGGATGCCTTGTATGACATGCGATTTTGACCGTACACCTCTGAGGAATCTCCCCGGAGGCGTCCTCTTATTCTAGTTTGCCTTTACAAGCGGAACGGTTGTGCTATAATATAGGCAAATCGAAGAACGGAAGAGTACGACGCTCAATGGAGTGAAGCGAACGGGGGATGGTGCGAGCCCCGCGTCCGACAGCGTCCGAAGAACACCCGGGAGAGACGGAAGAACGAAGTAGAACCGTACGCGCGTCGGCGTTATGACGTCAAGTGCCGGAGAAATCCGGAAACAAGGTGGCACCGCGGTGAAGACATCGTCCTTTTTGAGGGCGATTTTTTATTTTCCGGAAGGGGGGAGACCGTATGGATGCGTTCGAGGAACTGGAACTTCGCAAGACGAACGAGACCCCGCTTGCCTCGAATTACTACCACAAGACCGGCGAAGGGGACTACCAGCACGGCGACCTCTTCATGGGCGTCCCCGCCGCCGGAATCCACGCCGTCTCGCTCCACCACTACGAATCGATCACCGAATCCGAACTCGACCGCCTGCTCGCCTCGCCGATCCACGACCATCGCGCCGTCGCGGTCGAGATCCTCGCCCGTCTCGCCACCCGCGGACCGGGCGCCGTCCGCGAACACGTGATGGAGTGGTACCTGAAGCGCCTCGACCGCGTCAACGGCTGGGACCTCGTCGACATGTCCTGTCCGGCGGTCGTCGGCCTGCGCGTCGCCGAGACGAAGGACTTCGCGCTCCTGCACCGCCTCGTCTTAAGCGATCATCTCTGGACCAAGCGCGTCGGGATCGTCTCGACCCTGACCCTGATCCGCAAGGGCCTGCTGGACGAGACGCTCGCCGTCCTCGCCGCGGCGCTCCCCGACGACCGCGACCTGATCCACAAGGCGCTCGGCTGGATGCTCCGCGAGGTCGGGAAGCGCGACCGGGCGAAGCTCGACGCTTTTCTCAAGAAAAACTACACCGCATTGCCACGAACCACCCTTCGCTACGCGATCGAACGCCATACGGAGACGGAACGGAAGAACATTCTGAAGGGAATCTTCAAGGAGGAATAGCATGGCCACCATCGAACGGCCGTCCACGACGGTCAAGGAACTGTATCGCGCATACCAGGAATTCGGCGGGAAGACCGTCGCCCTTTCGGGCTGGATCCGGAACAACCGCGGTCAGAAGGAATTCGGCTTCCTCGACCTGAACGACGGGTCGTTCTTCGAGACGATCCAGGTCGTCTACGAGGACGGCAGGATCGAGAACTTCAAGGACGCGCAGAAATTCCGCGTCGGCGCCGCCGTCGCCGTCGAGGGCATCCTCGAACTCACCCCGGCGATGAAGCAGCCGTTCGAGATCAAGGCGCGCCGGATCGAACTGCTCGGCGATTCGCCGGAGAATTATCCGATCCAGCCGAAGCGCCACAGCCGCGAGTTCCTTCGCGAGAACGCCCATCTTCGCATGCGCACGAACCTCTTCAACGCCGTCTTCCGCGTGCGTTCCGAAGTCTCGTTCGCGATCCACAGCTTCCTGAACGGACGCGGTTTCGTCTACGTCCACACGCCGATCGTCACCGGCTCCGACGCCGAGGGCGCCGGCGAGATGTTCCGCGTCACCACCCTCGACCTCGAGGCGCTCGTGAAGAGCGGCGCGAAGGAAATCGACTTCGGGAAGGACTTCTTCGGGAAGTCGACGAACCTCACGGTCTCGGGCCAGCTTCAGGTCGAGACCTACGCGATGGCGTTCCGCAACGTCTACACCTTCGGCCCGACCTTCCGCGCCGAGAACTCCAACACCCAGCGCCACGCCTCCGAGTTCTGGATGATCGAACCGGAGATCGCCTTCGCCGACCTCAAGGACGACATGAAGCTCCAGGAAGACATGGTCAAGTACGTCATCGACCACGTCCTGACCCGCTGTCCGAAGGAGATCGAGTTCTGCGACGCATTCGTCGAGAAGGGCCTGAAGGCCAAACTCGAGCACGTGCTTTCGACGCCGTTTCGGACGGTCACGCACCACGACGCGATCGACATCCTCCAGAAATCCGGCGAGGCGTTCGAGAACGCCCCCGTCCAAGGCAAGGACCTCGCGACCGAGCATGAAAAGTATCTGACCAAGCATTTCGGCGGTCCGGTCTTCGTCACCGACTGGCCGAAGGACATCAAGGCCTTCTACATGCGTCAGAACGACGACGGGAAGACCGTCGCCGCCGTCGACCTGCTCGTCCCGGGATCCGGCGAGCTCTGCGGAGGCTCGCAGCGCGAGGAACGCCTGGACATGCTGCTCTCGCGCATGAAGGAAATGCACGTACCGGAGAAGGACCTCTGGTGGTACCTCGACCTACGTCGCTACGGCGGCTGCAAGCACGCCGGCTTCGGGATGGGCCTCGAGCGCATGATCATGTACGTGACCGGCGTCGACAACATCCGAGACGTGATCCCGTTCCCGCGCACGCCGCGAAACTGCGAATTCTGATGAAATGCGACGACAGGCGAGAACGCCTGCCGTTTTCGTCTCGCCCGGCGACCCCGGCAGGAGGATCCCGATGAAACGATGCGTAATGTTCCTGTCGATCGCGATGTTCGCGTTCGCGACGGCCGCATGCGGCGCCGCGACGTTGACGACGTCGACGACTTCCTTGCCGACGACGATTGCGGACACGACCGAGCCTACGACCGTGGCGTCCACATCGACGCTCGATCTCGTCATGGCGATCTCGAATCCATTCTACGTCGCGCTTTACATGAACGAACATCCGGACCGCTACGTCAACGTCAACTTCGTCCTCTCCGCCGACACCGGCGGCGTCGCGGAGTGGCGCGTCGCGTCCGATCCCGAAGTCGTCGAGACCGCTTCGGCGATTCTGAAGACGATGATGGTCGGGCGGCGGACAGTTCATGCATACGCTGCGACGATCGGCCCGCTCGTTCCCGGAGTGACGTACGAATACCGCGTCAAGAGCGCCGACGGCACGGAATCCGATGAATGGCGGACCTACCGGTGCCCGGCGTCGGACATCACGGAATTCGCATTCGCATTCATGGCCGATCCGCAGGAGAACGACCAGATCGGCTACATGGCTTTCGCGCATGCGTTTCTGAGCGTTCGCGCCGAAGCCGGCGTCGACGTCGATTTCGGCCTGTTCGTCGGCGACGTCGTGAACGACCACGACGATCGCACCCAGTGGCAGTCCTTCCTGCGCTACGCATCCGTCTTCGCGGTCGGGAAACCGATCGCGACGACGATCGGAAATCATGAGCATGGGGCGATTTCCGAGGATCGGATGGCATTCATGGAATATGACGGTTACACCCACCTTCCGACCAACGGACCGACCTACGGCGCGTTCGTCGAACTCGCGGACGACCGTCGCCCGGCGAACGTCGACCGCGGGAAGACGTACAGTTTCGACTACGGCGGCGTCCACTTCGTCGCCCTCGACACGGAGATCTTCTGCGACGGGACGACCGCATGCCTCGATCGCGACGAAGCCAACGTCGGGATCCTGCTCGACTGGCTCGAAACAGATCTGGCGGCGGCCGGAACCGACCGGATCATCGTCTTCATGCATCGCGGTCCCTATTCCGCCACCTACGACACGACCGCCGTCCGCGAAGCGCTCCCGGCGATCTTCGAGGAATACGGGGTCGATCTCGTCCTCTCGGGGCACGACCACCAGTATTCGCGCTCCGTCTATTCCGGCGGCGCCGCGGTCCTCTTCGGCCGCGCCGACGACTATCCGCTCGGAACCGTGTCGCTCCTCGGCCCCGGAGACGGAGCGGATTTCAACGACTATTCGTCCTCGATCGGACCGACCTACCTCGTCGGGAATACCGCCGGGACGAAATTCTACGACGCCGGCGACGCATCGGGGATCTTCCTCCAGTTCGTCTATGCCGGGAACAACCCGGTAATCCCGATCGTCACGGTGAAATCCGACTCGATCGAGGTCGTCTCCTATGTTCTGTACAAGAACAATCCGACCGACATCGTGCCCTCGGGCGTCGGAATCCTCGAACGGTTCACGATCCGCTGACGGAACGAAGAGACGAACCGGCGCGGAGCCAACGGTCTCAGCATACGAAAAAAGCGGCTTCCGCAGGGTGCGGGAGCCGCTTTCGTCGTGATGGTTACTTCTTTTCGGGTGCGGGCGGGTTCTTCAGGCTTTCGGCGACGCTGGTCGCGAGGCCGACGAGGCCCGCCATGTCGGACGGCACGATGATCTTGGTGGCCTGGCCTTCGGCGACCTTCTCCATCGCCTTGTAGGCTTCGATGGTGAGGAATTCCCTGGACGGATTGGCCTTGTTGATGAGTTCGACGCCCCGTGCGGTGGCTTCCTGGACCTTGAGGATCGCTTCGGCGCGCCCCTCCGCCTCGCGGATGGCGGCTTCCTTCTTCGCTTCGGCACGCAGGATGGCGGACAGTTTCTCGCCTTCGGCGTCGAGGATGGCGGCGGCTTTCTTGCCTTCGGCGATCAGGATCGATTCGCGGCGTTCGCGCTCGGCGCGCATCTGCTTCTCCATCGCCTCGCGGATTTCCTTCGGCGGGATGATGTTCTTGAGTTCGACGCGGTTGATCTTGATGCCCCACGGGTCGGTGGCGACGTCGAGGATGCTGCGCATCTTCTCGTTGATGACGTCGCGGCTGGTGAGCGTCTGGTCGAGTTCGAGCTCGCCGATGATGTTACGAAGGGTGGTGGCGGTGAGGTGTTCGATCAGCAGGCCGGGGTTGTCGGCGCCGTAGACGAACAGCTTGGCGTCGGTGATCTGCAGGAACACGACGGTGTCGATCTGCATCGTGACGTTGTCCTTCGTGATCACGGCCTGCGGGACGAAGTCGAGGACCTGTTCCTTGAGCGTGATGACGTCGGCCATCTGGCCGCGGCTGTTGTAGGTCCGCTTGACGCGGTCGAAGAACGGCCAGAGGATGTGGATGCCGGAGTTCCAGGTGTCGTGGTATTTGCCGAGGCGTTCGATGACGAGCTGGGTCGCCTGGGGAACGACGCGGATCCGGGTGCTGAAGTAGATGAGGCCGATGAGGACGACGACGATGAGAATCCACCAGCCTAAACCCATATCGAGAAACAACGGTTGAAACATGTCTTTTCCCTCCTAAGGAAACATTGTCTTGAATCGTTATGAGAATCAATCGCCGCCGGATTCCGGAGCGTGCGGCGCGGCGTGGGTCACTCCGGAGAATGATGGATCAGTAGCCGTATCCGGTCTTGACGACCTGCATCTTGAGCATCAGGTCGCGGAACGTCGCCCGGCGTTTGGTGAAACTCATGAGAATCACGTCGATGAGGAGCGACAGGGCGAGCAGGATGGCGCCGGCGAACGGCGAAACCGAGAAGACGATGATGGTGAAGAAATACTTCAGGATGATGTCGTGGAAGAAGATCGAGAGCGGGTTGACGGGACCGGAGAGCTGGATCTGCATCAGACGTCTGCCGAGCGTCTTCGATCCGGTGGCGAGCGTATAGATGCCCATGAGGATCAGGATGCCGATCGAGTAGAAGTAGATGATGGTCATGTAGTATCCGGTGAGGACGTCGTTGAATGGCGCAATGTCGGCCGAGAACTGGGCGTCGATGAGCGCTTGCGCGACCGCATATTCGGTCGCGGCCGCGGTCTTGGCGGTCTCGTCGTCGCCCGCGAGTTCGAGGGCGGCCTGGTAGTCCGCATAGATGACGGCGAGGTCCTCGTCGCGAGCGGTGCGGACTTCCTGGTACTCGGCGTCGATCACGTCGTAGTTTTCGATGCGGTTCTGCAGGAGCGTGCGTCCGCCGATGAAGAAGACGGCGGTGACGACCGCGAAGACGAGGGCGAGGTCGACCAGGGAAGACAACGCCCGTTTCAGGAATCCGGCACTCATTGGAACTTGCGCACCACGAGTTTCACGCCGCTGATGGCGAGAACCTCGACCTTGGCTTCCGGTTCGAGAGTCTCGTTGGCGACGGCCGACCAGATCTTGCCTTCGATCCGGACTTCGCCGCGGTCGTCGGGCGTGATGCGTTTCAGTACGATCGCGGTCTTGCCGACGAGGGAGTCCGCGTTCGTCCGGACGTCGTTCTTCTTCAGATGGCGCTGGAGAATCGGGCGCAGCACGATCAGCATCGCGCCGGAGGTGACGATGAAGACGACGATCTGCGCGACCATCGACCCCGGCCGATCGCCGAAAATGGCGGCGATGATGAGGGCAAGCAGCGCACCGCCCGAGAACCAGATGCTGGTGAGATCCATCGAGAGCGCCTCGATGGCGGCGGCGAAGATGATGATGGCGAACCAGACGATGACCATGATGTCACCCAAGGTCAACGACAACGTGTACATGGCGGATTACCCCTCTCTGTGTTTCAAATCGATGATGAGCGCATGCTCCTTGTCGTTCCAGGAAGCCTCGAACTTGAAGGCCTGCCCCGGCTCGAACTTGAGCCCCGCGAGCGCCGCGGCCTCCTGCACGAACTGCTTGTTGCAGATGCGGGAGTAGCTCGGCTTCACGGTGATGTTGTGCTGCTGCTCCTCGGGGATGTACCCGAGCGAGACTTCTTCCTTGGACACCGGCTTGACGGCGATCCGTTGCGATTCGCGATCCAAACCGAGCAGGACGACGTAGGCCGATTCGAAATACGAACTCGCCGATTTGTTCAGCGTGATGTTCGATTCGTAGATCGTCGCGATGTCGTCGAGCGGCTTTTTGGACGCCCATACGAAATTGGTCATGCTTGCAACCTCCATTATAATACGTATTCCCCACACAACGAATTATATCAGTTTACATTCGAATTATCAAGAATTATTTAAAATTATTTTCAATCACACAAGGTGGTTTGGACGATTTACAAGAAGCCTCGTTTCCTGTATAATGGATACATTCCCGGAGGTGAGACCGATGCGTGTATTCTCTTTTCGCGACGTCGTCGAGCGCAGCATCACGAAGACGTTCAAGGGTCCGCTCTATTCCAAGTTCGTCGAAGCAATATGCCTGTACCATCTCGTCGAACCGGGCGACCGGATCGCCGTCGCCCTCTCCGGCGGGAAGGACTCGCTTCTGCTCGCGAAGCTGTTTCAGGAGTACCGCCGTCACGGCAATGTCGAGTTCGAGATGGTCTTTCTGACCATGGATCCGGGCTATTCGCCGGAAAAGCTGGAAAAACACAAGGAAACCTGTGAAAGGCTCGGGATCGACGTCGCCGTCGAGCCTTCGGCGATCTTCAAGGTCACCGAGGAATACGCCAAAGAGGATCCGTGCTTCCTGTGCGCCCGGATGCGCAGGGGCGTCCTCTATAAACTCGCACGCAAGTACGGATGCAACAAGCTCGCGCTCGGGCACCACTTCGACGACGTGATCGAGACGACGCTCCTGAACATGTTCTATGCGGGAACCTTCAAGACGATGCTTCCGAAGATCCGCTCGGAAAACTATCCGGAGATCGAACTGATCCGGCCGATGTACCTGGTCAAGGAGCACGACATCGTCCGCTTCATGAACTATCACAAGCTCGAGGCGATGAACTGCGGCTGCCGCTTCATCCTCACCAAGACCGATTCGAAGCGCGGCGAGATCAAGAACCTGATCGCATCGCTCCGGAAAGTGTACATGAACATCGACATCAACATCTTCCGAAGCGCCGAGAACGTCAATCTCAACGGAGTTCTGGGGTATCGGAACGAAGACGACGAGAGGACCTTTCTCGACGACTACTGAGATGATACCGCATTTCGATGATGCGCATGTGATCGAATGAAAATCCGGACCCGCCGCTGGTCCGGATTTTCATTCGATTGCGCTTCGTAGGACTTGATGACGTTTCACGTGAAACATGTCACTTGCCGAGGCAGAACCGCGAGAAGAGCGTTTCGATCAGCAGATCGCTTCCGGATTCCCCCGTGATTTCGCCAAGGGATTCCCAGGCTCTGCGGATGTCGAGTTCGATCATGTCCACCGGTCGATGCGCGGCGCATGCGTCGAGCGCATCGCGGAGGGCGGTTGCCGCTTCCTTGAGTTTCCCGATGTGGCGGGCGTTCGCGACGATCGTCTCGCCGGATGCCACGACGGCCTCGTCGACGAACAGGCGCCGTACTTCGCGCTCCAGTTCGGCGATGCCGGTTCCGTCCTTCGCGGAAACGTCGATCATCCTGTCGACGCCCTCCGGCGTCCGTTTGCCCAGGTCGACCTTGTTCCCGACGACGATCCTGGGTTTGTTTCGCGTCACCTCGAGAAGCTGCCGGTCTGTCTCGGTGAACGATGCGCTCTGATCGAGCACCAGGATCACCAGATCCGCCTCCGCCATCGCCTTGCGGCTGCGGGCGATGCCGATGCTTTCGACGACATCCGTCGTTTCGCGGATGCCGGCGGTATCGATCAGCCTCAGGGTGATTCCCCCCAGATTCAGTTCCCCTTCGACCAGATCGCGGGTCGTTCCCGAGATCTCCGTGACGATCGCCTTCTCTTCCTTCAGGAGGATATTGAGGAGGCTCGACTTGCCGACGTTCGGCTTTCCGACGATAACCGCCCTGACCCCTTCGCGGATGACCTTCCCGGTCTCCGCCTTGGAGAGGATGTCGGCGATCCGCGCCGCCATGTCGGTCAGTCTTGGCGCCAGTACGGCGTCGGTCATCACGACGACGTCGTCATATTCGGGATAGTCGATGTTCACTTCGATGGCTGCGACAACATCGAGGATCTCCTTCTGCAGACCCGCGACAAGCACGGATACGCGACCGTCGAGGCCCTGATGGGCAAGGCGGAGCTGAGCATCGGTCCTGGCGTTGATGAGATCCATCACGCTTTCCGCCTGCGAAAGGTCGATGCGGCCGTTCAGATACGCCCTGCGGGTGAACTCGCCCGGTTCCGCCGCCCGGCAGCCCTTCGAGACGAGAAGCGAGACGATCTTTTCCGGAATGAGGAAGCCCCCGTGGGTACTGATTTCGACGACGTTCTCGGCGGTGAAGGACTTCGGTTCCCGGAACACGCTGACGAGCACCTCGTCCACGACGAAGCCGTCGTCCACGATGTGGCCGTAAGCGACGCTGTGGCTCGGTACATCGTTCAGATCGCGGCCGCGGAAAACCGAGGCGACCGCCGCGATGGCGTCGTCGCCGGATACCCGGATGACGTTGATGGCGCTGGTCCCGCGAAGCGTCGCGATCCCGACGATGGTATCGTAGAGCATGGGCATCACCGTAAATATTCTATCATAACGGGGGTGCATATTGTATAATACTTGAGGGTGATGACATCATGAATCAGAAACGTCTGAAGTCTTGGAAATTCTATCTCGCGCTTTATGCGCTCGCGCTCGCCGCGCTCGGCGGCGTGGCTCTGTATAAGCATTTCGCGGGTACGTATGAGACCGCCGACCTGTGGAACGCGATCCTGTTCCCGATCATCTTCGCCGTCTTCATGTTCCTGTCCGACTACATCATGCAGAGACTGCAGGACAAGAAGCAGAAGACGAATTATGAAGGGCTGTATCTGGACGCGATCGCGGAACGGATGCGCAACTCGGAATTGTTCCTGATCGAGGATTTCCGTCGTCTCAAGGAGAGTCCGCGCTTCCAGGAAGCGCTCAAATACGGATTCTACCTGACGCAGAACGGTGAAAGCGAGAAGTTTTCGATCGCCCGGCTTGAAAGGCGGTTCGAACCCCGCAGTCTCGAGGCGAAGGCGATGCCATTCGTGATCGCGCAAGTGCGCGAGAAACTGTCCGAGAAAAGGTGATCGCGGTACTCAAAGAGCCGCGAATCGAGTATAATATGATGTACGGGAGTGGACAGAATGCGTGTTGTGAAGGGATTGGGAATCCATCGAGGAATCGCTTCCGGCATCGTCTTCCGCTATCGACCGGCCCGTGGTTCCGAACCTCTTTTTGATTTAAATATAAATCAAAAGGAAGCCTTGGATAACGCGATTCGACGCAGTGTCGAAGAACTCGAGAAAGACGTCGAGGAAAGCGATCCGGCCCATGGCGACGCGGTCAGGATGGTCTTTGAGTCGCACAAGCTCATGGTGTGCGATCCGATCCTGCTCGACGACGTCTACGCCCGCATCGAACGCGGTGAATCGGCCTTTCGCGCCTATCGGGGAGCGGCCGAAGACATCGTCGCCAGATTCAGCGTGTTGACAAACGCATACATGCGCAATCGCGTCATCGACATCATCGACGCCACGGACCGCGTCCTGCATGCGCTCGTTGCGGCGCAGTATGAACGCGAATTCGACTTCGCCGAACCGCGCATCATCGTCATGGACCAGATGCGTCCGTCCGTGATCCGCAACTGCCACAAACCCCATGTCGTCGGCTTCGTTGCGGAAACGGGGGCGTACGACCAGCATTCCTCGATGATCGCCCGCGTCAAGGAACTGCCGGGAGTCATCGTGCCCGACGTTCTGCGAACGTTGAACGACGGCGATCGCGTCGTCGTCGACGGCGATGCAGGAACCGTCACCGTCCTCGACGACGACCGCTGAAGAAAATCCACGAAAGGAGAACGACCGATGAGTTACAAGGCGCTCTACCGAACCTACCGCCCTATCGATTTCACCGAGGTCGCCGGGCAGAACCACATCACGACGACGCTCAAGAACGCATTGACTTCGGGCAAGGTCGCTCATGCCTATCTTTTCAGCGGCCCGCGCGGAACCGGAAAGACATCGATCGCGAAGATCCTGGCGAAAGCCGTCAACTGCGAGAAGGCCCCGATCGCGAATCCGTGCAACGTCTGCCCGAACTGCCTGGGAATCCAGGACGGAACGATCAGCGACGTAATCGAGATCGACGCCGCCAGCAACAACGGCGTCGACGAGATCCGCGAGATCCGGGACAAGGTGAAATACCTGCCGGGTTATGTGAAATACAAGGTCTACATCATCGATGAAGTCCACATGCTTTCGACAGGAGCGTTCAACGCCTTGCTCAAGACGCTCGAGGAACCGCCGGCACACGTGATCTTCATCCTCTGTACGACCGAACCTCAGAAGATCCCGCTGACGATCCACTCGCGTTGCCAGCGCTTCGATTTCAAGGCGATCACTCCCGTCGAGATCGCCGGAAAGATGAAGGAAGTCATCGCGAAGGAACACATCAACATTGAGGAAGCCGCGGTGAACCAGATCGCCATTTTCGCCGACGGCGGACTTCGCGATGCGCTCAGTCTGCTCGATCAGACATATTCGTTCAGCCCCGAAATGATCACGCTGGACGACGTGAATCAGATCTGCGGTGCGGTATCGTTCTCCAAACAGATGGAAATCGTCCACGAGATCTGGCAAATGGACTCCGCGCAGGCGATCAAGGCGCTCGACGAGCTGATCGCGTCCGGAAAAGACGTCGCCAAGATCTGTCAGAACATGATCCAGTTCTATCGCGACGTGCTCGTTTACAAGAACGTCGGGTTCGCCGATTCGCTGTCTGTATTAAGCAAGAACGAGGAGTTCATATCAATTACTAAAGCCCTCAGCAACCGCAGAATCTTCTTCTATCTCGATATTTTGAACAAGGCGGCGAACGACATCCGCTGGAGCAATAACCCGCGTCTTTACCTCGAACTTGCCTTCATCAAGATGACCGACGAGGAGCCCGAAAGCGACGCCAAGGTCGCAAGGGAGATGAATGAGCTCGAAAACCGGTTGGAGAAGCTCGAAAAGGGTGCTTTAGTCGAATCCGCACCTCAAAAATCGACAAAAACTATCGATTCCACCGCTTCTTCACGGATCCATACCAAAAAACAAGAGAAAGATACCACGAGCGGAAACGCACCGATCGACCAGACCGAAAAAGAGCCAGAAACAGCGATTTCCGACACAATAAATTTCGTTCCAGAAAGTGTAGAAAAGCCCGCAAATGACACACAAACCGCACCCGAATCTGCATGTGTCGACATTTCCAAGACGTACGACATCGGCTTCATCGAAGACGTCCTGAACAACGGCAACCGGAACGACAAGGCCTTTCTCATCAACAACTGGCATCTTTTTTCAAAGAACGCGTCCGCAGCATCCGGCGCGCAGGTCGCACAGATCTTCGCCGCGGGTACGCTGATGGCGAGTTCATTCGGTCGGATCATCGTGACGTTCAAGGGCGCCGGCGCATGCAACAAGCTCATGGCGCCGAGTGCCAAGGCCGTGGTCAAGGACGTCTTGAAGCAGTCGTTTGATCGCGACATCGACTATATGGCACTGCCCGAAGAGGTCTTCAAGGCCATCTCCGAAGAGTTCGCCGTCCTCTATCGCCAGGGTCGCAGGAACATCAAGCTCTCGCCGATCGTCTGTCCCGACCTGCGGGACGTATCCGCCGACACCGATGAAAAGGCGACACCGAAAATCGAGAAAGTTGTCGCCGACGCGATCGACCTGTTCGGCGATCTCGTCAAGGTCAAACGTTGACCGGAGGTTAATCGAATGATCAATCCGCAAATGCTTAAGAAACTCCAAAAGATGCAGGAAGACCTCAAGCGGGCTCAGGACGAGATCAACAACTCGACGTTCTACGGACAGGCCGGCGGATCCGTCGTAAAGGCGGCCGTCAAGGGGACCAAGGAAATCGTCAGCATCGAGATCAAGAAGGACGAACTCGACATGAACGACGTCGAGATGCTTCAGGATCTGGTGAAGGCCGCGCTCAACGACGCCTTCGCGAAAGTCGACAGGGAAGTCGCGGAAACGATGGGCTCGCTGACCCAGGGCATCCGCTTCCCGGGGATCTGACGTGCGGTTCCCCCAGTCGCTTGAGACCCTGATCGGCGAATTCATGAAGTATCCCGGGGTCGGGCGCAAGACCGCGGAACGATTCGCCCTCCACACCATCCATCGCATGGACGGAGAAAGCGCCCAGGCGTTCGCGTCCGCGATCCAGAACGCCAAAGCGTCGATCCGTCCCTGTCCGATCTGCGGTCACCTGACCGACGGCGAACGGTGCGAGGTCTGCGCCGATCCCCTCCGCGACGGCACCCGCATTCTCGTCGTGGAAACGTCAAAAGACGTTTTCTCGATCGAAAAGGCGGGCGGTTATCGCGGACTCTATCATGTCTTAAACGGCGCGCTCTCGCCGATCAACGGCGTCGGTCCCGAAGAACTGAACCTGAAGGCCTTCTGGCCGCGCGTCCAGGACGAACGGGTCAAGGAGATCATCCTCGCAACCGGGGCGACCCAGGAGGGAGAGGCGACCGCGATGTACATCCGCCGCATCCTGAAGGACACCGACCTGCTCGTCACGCGGATCGCCTACGGCGTGCCCGTCGGCGCGAATCTCGAATTCGCCGACGACGCGACCCTTTCGCGCGCGATCCAGAACCGCCGTTCATTTTGATTCGAAAAGCCGAAAATCGCGTATTGCGCATGACGTTCTTATGATATAATAATACTACATAGGGCGGGAACAATCCCGCAACAAAATCTGGGGTGATTTGCATGTCGATTCAAGGAACCTTCGTCTTTGCCGGCATCATCGAAACCATCGAAGAATTCGTCGGACCGTACATCACACAGGGACTCGGCATTCTTACCGGACTTGCCGTCTGGATGCAGGCCGCCATCCTCGCCGGCGCCGCGATCTTCATCCTGATCGGCGTTTTCACTTTCATCAAGAAGACGTACAAGATGATTCTCGTGCTTGCGGTCATCGGCGTGGTCGGGTATTTTCTGTATACTTCGGGAGCGCTCAACGGCATCATCGGCGGACTCGTTCCGACGACCGAGGCCACGACCGCATTTTCATTGCTACATATCATAAGAGTGTTGCCTTTATAACGAAAGGCAATCCTCTTTTTTTTTCATGCCGTTTGAAAAGCGGCCGCACATTCCTTTCGAATGCCGGTACATCGGACGGAAACGAACGGATTCAAGGCACGTCGCAACGCGCTTTTTCGACATCATATGCGTAGGGAGAATACAGTATGGAAATCAAAATGGTCAACCTCACGAAAATCTTCACCAGCAAGAACCGCAAGGAGGTCCACGCCGTCGACCATGTCGACCTGACGATTCCGTCGGGCAAGCTGATCGGCCTGCTCGGACCGTCCGGCTGCGGGAAGTCGACGACCCTTTACCTGATCGCCGGATTGCTTCGCCAGAACGAAGGCAAGATCTTCTTCGGCAGCGACGAAGTGTCCGAGATGCCGCCGGAGAAGCGCGGCATCGGTCTCGTGTTCCAGAACTATGCCCTTTATCCGCATTTCACCGTCCGCGAGAACATCCTGTTCCCGCTGCAGAACCTGCGCGTTCCGGCGGAGGAAGCGAAACAGCGCACCTACGAGATGGCCAAGCTGGTCGGTCTCGAGGAGATGCTCGACCGCAAGCCGAAGGAACTGTCCGGCGGTCAGCAGCAGCGGGTCGCGATCGCCCGCGCCCTCGTCAAGAAGCCGCGCGTCCTCCTGCTCGACGAACCGCTGTCCAACCTCGACGCCCGCCTGCGCCTGCAGACCCGCGAGGAGATCAAGCGCATCCAGCGCGAGACGGGCATCACCACGGTCTTCGTCACCCACGACCAGGAAGAGGCGATGTCCATTTCCGACGAAATCGTCGTGATGAAGGACGGCGTGATCCAGCAGATGGGGCATCCGCAGGACGTTTACGACCGCCCCGTCAACCTGTTCGTGGCGAAGTTCCTCGGCAGCCCGCAGATCAACGTCTTCGACGGCGAGATCAAGGGCGGCGCCATTCTCGTCAACGGTATGGAGGTCGGCAAGACCGAACTGCCCGACCAGAAGGTCAACGTCGGCATCCGCCCCGAAGGATTCGTCATCGACAAGACCAACAAGAGCCCGTTTTTATTCGACATCGACCTCGTCGAGACGATCGGCCGCGACACGACGCTGATCTTCGACGCCGAGATGGACACCAAGACACTCCTCGACAAGAAGACCTTCAAGGCGATCGTCGACGCGGAGCACCGGATCAAGACGAAGGACGTCGTCCATTTCACCGTCAAGCCCGAGAAGATGCATCTTTTCGACCTTGACGGAAAACGCCTGTAAGCGGGGACGTCGTCATGGAAACGAAAAACAACTGGAAGGCATGGCTGTATCTGGCGCCGATGCTGATCCTGATGGCGGTGTTCACGTTCTATCCCCTCATCAACGCCTTCATCATCTCGTTCTACAAGGGGTACCGCCCGATCCAGGGGACGATCGAGGGATACACCCTCTTCGGTAACTATCTCGTCGTTCTCAACCATCCGCAGTTCTGGTCCGCGATGAAGAACACATTCGTGATCGCCTTCGTTTCCGTTCCGATCTCGATCGTCATCTCGCTTTTGATCGCCGTCGCCCTGAAGTCGATCCCGAAGCTCACGAAATTCTTCCAGACCGTCTTCTTCCTTCCGTACGTCACGAACGCGATCGCCGTCGGCATGACCTTCTCCGTCATGTTCCACAAAGACTACGGTCTCATCAACCTTGTGCTCGGCTGGTTCGGCATGTCTCCGATCGACTGGATCGGCGGACGCTCCAGCTGGTGGACCCAGATGACCGCCCTGCTCGTCTTCACGATCTGGGAGAGCCTTGCATTCAAGATCCTCGTCTTCACGAGCGGCATGCAGAACATCGACAAGCAGTATTACGACGCGGCCAAGATCGACTCGGCCTCGAAATGGACCGTGTTCCGCCGGATTACCGTCCCGCTGCTCTCGCCGATCATCCTCTACATCTCGATCACCTCGATGATCGGCGCCCTCAAGGCCTATAATTCGGTCATCGGTCTCTTCGGAACCAAACTGGGCAACCCGTCGTATTCGATGATCACGATCGTCGCCTACGTCTACAAATTCAGAGCGGAGTTGTCTTCATCGGGGTATTACAGCTATGCCGCGGCATCCGCCATCATCCTTTTCTTCATCACGGTCGTCTTCTCCCTGATCCAGGGCGTCGTGTCGAAGAAAAGGGTGCACTACTAGGAGGTGCCGACGATGTCTGATCTCTTCGTTGTCAACAAAAAGGCCTACCGCACCAAGAAGATCCTCGGGAACATCGGCTCCTATGCGTTCCTCGGGGTGGTCGCGGTCGCGATCCTGATTCCGTTCTACTGGATGATCCTGACGTCGCTAAAAAGCGAGCTCATGATGCAGGAGATTCCGCCGCTTCTCTGGCTCAAGCCGTCGCAATGGCAGCTGACGAACTACACGGCGCTGTTCGAGCTGGTCGAAAGCGGAACGCGTGCGGGAGAACCGCTCTTCCCGTTCTTCACCTACCTCAAGAACACCGTCATCGTGTCGCTCATCACGACCGCCGGCACGACGGTCACCACGATCATGGCCGCCTATGCGTTCGCGCGACTCAACTTCAAGGGCCGCGACACGCTCTTCGCGATCATGCTCGGTACGATGATGGTTCCGGGCGAGATCTTCATCCTGACCAACTTCCTGACGATCGCGAATCTCGGCCTGTACACCTTCGACCAGACCTTCGGCCAGGTCCTCATCGCCATGACCGTCCCGTTCATGACCAGCGTCTTCTACACGTTCTACCTGCGCCAGACCTTCAAGCAGATCCCGAACGAACTCTATTACGCCGCCAAGGTCGACGGTACGACCGATTTCGGCTATCTTCTCAAGGTGATGATCCCGGTCGCCTCGCCGACGATCGTGACGATCATCATCCTCAACTCCATGGGCGCATGGAGCGCGTACGTATGGCCCGCGATGGTAACGATGAAGGACGAGTTCCGACTCGTCTCGAACGGTCTGCGCGGCGCCTTCACCGACATCGGGACGGGCCGCACGGATTTCGGCCGGCAGATGGCGGCGGCCACGCTCGTCACGCTCCCGCTCCTCATCCTGTTCTTCACGTTCCGCAAGCAGATCATGCGCGGCGTGTCCCGCAGCGGCATCAAGGGCTGAACGGCCCTCTCCATAGGATCAGTACGTACAAACACCATAGGAGGATTCGAATGAAAAAAGTTCTTTTGTTGCTCGTCGCCTTTGTGACCGTCTTCAGCGTCATCGGATGCGTCGAGGTCGTCACGACGACGACCACCGCCGAAATCACGACGACGGATCTGATCACCGGAACGGAACTCACCACCACCCGTCCGCTGGTCTATCAGGATCTGCCCGACGATGAAGTGGAAATCATCTTCTGGCACATCTACGGCCAGGGCAAGACCGCGCTTCTCGACCAGATCATCGCCGAGTTCGAGGCGATGTTCCCGAACGTCACGATCACGTCGACTTCGCAGACGGACTACAACACGCTTCGCGAGAAGATCCAGATGGGCATGGGCCTGAATCCGCCGGTCGTCCCGACGATGGCGCTCGGGTACCCGGACCACTTCGCCAACTACGTGGACGGCGACGCGGCCTATTCGCTGGACAACTTCATCAACTCCAACATCGCCTATGAGATCACCGACTCGACCTCCTCGATCTTCGGCGAGACGGTTCTGGTCGGGCTGGACCTCGCCGACTTCGTCCCGTCCTACCTTGCGGAAAACAACCAGTACGTCGGCGGGCACTATTATTCCGTACCTTATTCCAAGTCGACCGAGACCATGGTCGTCAACGTCGACGTGCTGAAGTACCACATCGCCGAAATCCGCGCACTCGGCATCGAGATCTCCGACAACGGCTACCTCTCGCACACGACGCCGCTGACCCTCGAGCAGATCAACCAGCTCGCGGGCGTCCTGCAGAGCACGCTCGTCGACGCGAACGAGGATCCGGTCACCGACGTCGCGAACAAGAAGTGCGCCTATCTGATCAACTACGACTCCTCCGGCAACATGTACATCAACCTGAGCCGCCAGCTCGGCGCGCCCTACACCAATTCGCTTGGCGAGATCCTCATCGACAACGCGACGACCCGTTCGATGCTGACGTACATCAACGCCATGTTCCAGAACAACACGATGGTGCTGCCGATCGTCTTCAACGAATCCTACGGTTCCAACAACTTCATCTTCGGCGACGTCTGCATGTCGGTCGGCTCCACCGCCGGCGTGACGTACAACATCCCGGAGCTGAACCTTCCCGAGGACCTGTCCAAGCTGAAGTTCGGATCCTTCCAGCCCGACTTCGTCCAGGTGCCGCAAGCCGTGACCGCCGACGACCAGACCGTCACGATCCACGCCGGCGAGACCGCGTTCACCTTCACCGGCGACCTCTCCTCCGTGCAGCAGGGACCGAACATCGGCATCTTCAAGAACGCTTCGACGACGGAACGTCTCTATGCCTGGCTCTTCATCAAGTATCTTACCAGCACCGACAACACCGCCCGCTGGGCGATGGATACCGGCTACCTGCCCGCCCGCATTTCCGCCTATACCTCGGAAGTGCCGATCCAGATGACCGGAACGTACAGCACCACCTACGCCGACTTCCTCGAGATCGCGCAGGACTTCTGGGCGGCAGACGGCGAACCCGACTGGGATGTCGCCGATGTCCGTTGGGACTTCCTCTACAAGTCGATGGTCGCCAACATCGCCCGCAACCAGAACTCCTACTACAAGTACGACCCCGCCTTCGCCGCGAAGGGATTGCTCGCGGGTTCGGCGATCGCCAGGGTCGAGGCCGGCTATTGCCTCGAGAACATCATCACCGAAGCCTATACCCCCGAACAGGCCCTGGTGGCGATGAAGAGCCAGCTCATCCTCGGATGACCGGGTTCGAACCCATCCTCCCGCTTCGAAAGGAACGATTCCGATGATCAAACGATTCTTCACGCTCCTCGTCGCCGCATTCGCGACGGTCGTCCTTACGGGATGCACGACGACCACGACCGCGGCGACGACCGCGACGACCGTCCCGACGACCGAAACGACCACGACGACGGACGAGCTCGTCACCGTTCCCGACCTCACGGGGATGTCGCGCGCCGACATCACGTCCACCCTCACGGCGCTCGGTCTGACCGTCCGATACTACTTCGATGTCTCGGTCGTGTATGACGACGAGTCCGACTACGACAAGTTCGTCAAATTCGGTTCCGGAATCGTTACTGGTTCGCTCGTCGCTCCCGGGACGGAGATCCGCGTCTATACGACGCCGCTCCACCTCGAGGTCGAATACTACCCCAACATCTCCGAATACGTCGATGACGACGACGTTCCGCTGCAAATCACTCCCGCCGATTACGCCGACAAGGAATTCATCGCCGACGGCATCGGGGAAGTGACCGTCTTCCGTTACGTCGACGGCGACACGACCCATTTCGAAAGCAACGGGACGAGCTTCTCGGTCCGCTATCTGGGAATCGACACGCCGGAGTCGACCGCGCTCTACGAACCCTGGGGAAAGACCGCGGCCAACTACACCAAGGCCGTCCTCCAGTCGGCGGAGACGATCGTGCTCCAGGCCGAAGGCGAGCGCATGGACGGCAACGGCCGTTATCTCGCCTGGATCTGGTACCGCACGTCGGCCGAGGGGGAATTCTACCTGCTCAACCTCGAACTCGTCGAACTCGCCTATTCGAAAAGCAAGGTCTCCGTCGGCAGTCGCTTCACGCAGATCCTCACCCTCGCCGACTGGAACGCGTCGCTCACGAAGCGTCGCGTCTGGGGCGAACTCGACCCGCTCTACGATTACAGCAAGGAAGGCACGCAGATGTCGATCCGGCATCTTCTCGAAAACTTCAACGACTACGTCGGCCTCAAGGTCGTCGTGACCGGGACCGTCACCGCGCGCCTCGGCAAGAGCGTCTACATCCAGGACGACGAGGGATACGGCGTCTTCATCTATTCGATGACCGGATCGGTGGTCCTGCAGGTCGGCGCCAACGTCACGATCGGCGCGCTCACGCCGACGTATTACTCGGGCAGTCCGCAGCTCACCAACTTCAACACCATCAACATGTCTCTCAACTCGACGGGGAACATCGTCGAACCGCTTCTGATGACGTACGAGGCGTTCACCTTCACCCGCATCGGCGCCTACGTGCGGCTGTCCCAGCTGGAAATCGTCTCGATCAACGCCGCCGGTTCGAGCGTCGTCTGCGAAGACGCATCGGGACACCGCATCGTCGTCCGCATCGACAGCGATACGGGATTCACCGCCGAAGACCTCGGGCTTTCCGTCGGTCAGATCGTCAGCGTGAACGGGCCGCTGGGCTATTACGACTTCTCGTTCGAATCTCCGGACGGATACGTCTATGACAACGATCGGTTCCAACTGATGCTGACGCTCGCCGCCGACATCACGATCATAGAATAAAAAGGAATAAGGAGGGTAATATGAAGTTCAGAAAGTTCGCACTGCTAGGCATCATCATCGCCGGATTCATGGCGCTTGTCGCCTGCGATGAGATCACAACCACCGTGCCGACCACTGCGCCGACGACCGCCACGACCGTCACCACGGTCTCGACGATGTCGAACCAGGCCAAGGTACAGGAAGTCATCGACGCCCTGACGCTCGGAGACATCTCCGCCGTCAGCGCCGACATCACCCTGCCGTCGCCGACCACCTACGGCGTCATGGTCTCGTGGAGTTCCTCCGACGAAGACGTGATCAACATCTTCGGCGAAGTGACCGTCCCCGGCTATGAAGACGGGGATGCGACCGTCACCCTGACCGCAACCGTCACCCTCGGCGCCGTCACCCTGACGAAGGAATTCACCGTGACCGTCGTCGCCCAGACCGTCGAAGAGTACCTGATGGCGGCCGCCAACACGATCATCATCACCGGTTCGGATACGATCACGGCGAACTTCACGCTGCCCGGCCTGGTCCGCGGCGCGGCCGTGACCTGGTCCTCGAACAACATTGCGTCGGCCGCGATCGCGGCGACCGCGAACGAAGACGGAACCTGGAACGTCACCGTCACGCGCCAGCGTCTTGAAGACGGCGGCGTGAACGTCCCCGTGACGCTCACCGCGACGCTCACGATCGGCGAAACGTCGGTCCAGACGACCCGCACGATCTTCGTCATCGCAGAGCCTCTGGCGACGCTCTACACGTCGTTCGTGGAACTGCATGCGAATTCCTCGCTGAACGACTACATCGAAGTCACCGGCCTGGTCTACGCCACGTTCAACGGCGGATACTTCATGGTCGATGACGCCGGCGCGTTCCTCGCCGTCTACACGGCATCGTCGGCCACGGCGATCAAGAACGCCGTGATCAACGTCGGCGACGAAGTCCACATCAAGGCCTACTACGGCAAGTACAGCTCCTACACGCTGTATCAGCTCATCAACCTGAAGCTCCAGGAAGTCGTTTCGACCGGCAACGAGATCGACATCACGCCGATCGTCCTCGAGAATCCCGCCGATCTCATCGGCATGGATCCGGTCAAGACCCTGCACGGCCAGGTCTTCACGATCACCGTGACCCCGCAGCTTCGCGGAGCGTACAACAACGTCTACCTCTTCGACGGCGCCACCCGCGTCGCGACGGTCTACTACATGTCGAACGCCGATTCGATCGACGCGCTTGAAGCGGTCGTCGGCAAGGTCATCACCATCGACGTCGTCTACTACGTGTACTACACCGGATCGAGCGCTCTCGAACCCGGCGTTCCCGAGGTCTATGTGGCCTTCGACGGACTCGCCGAGGACATCGAACTCGCTCCGCTCGAAGGACAGGAAGCCCTCGACGCCGACACCACGGCCCTGAACCTTGCGACCGAGGCGCTCTCCGAAGAGCAGCTGACGCTCCCGGCGGCCGGCAACTACGGTTCCGTCATAACCTGGGAAGTCGTCTCCGGCGGCGCGACCATCGCCGACGGCAAGGCCACGATGCCCGCCGTCGACGAAATCACTTCCGTTGTGCTCCGCGCGACCCTGACGCTCGCGGGCGTCGTTACCCCGACCACGAAGGACTTCACGATCGCGGTCGCGCCGATCGTCCCGCTGTCCGTCTCGGAAGCATGGGCCCTTGCGACCGGCCTCGGATTCTCGGGTCCCATACTCACCGGCACCGTCGAGATGGTCGAAGGCACGATCGTCGCCTTCCGCTACAACAGCGGCGGCACCGCCTACGAAGGCATGTTCATCACCGACGGCGTCCATTACCTCTACGCCCATACCGGTTCGGCCGCCTTCACCTCGGTCACCTACAACGTCGGCGACGTCGTCCTGCTCAAGGGCACGATCCAGACGTACTACTACCTGCCGCAGATCGGCACGATGACCCTCGTGCAGAAGGTCGCGGACGGCACGCCCGCCGCGTTCACGCCGACGGAAGTCACGATCGCCCAGATCTACGAGACCGTCGCCTCGACGACCGTCAGCCCGTACTACAGCACCCTCGTGAGCATTCGCGGCACGCTGGTCGTCGGCACGAGCGACAACACCACCTACATCCAGAACGCCGAAGGACAGAAGCTGTACTTCTATCGTTCCGCCGCGTTCCTCGCCGGACTCGCTTCGCTGAACGGCAAGGAAGTCATCTACACCGGCATGCTGTACGACTACAACTCGTCGATCCCCGGCTGGAGAATCACCGGCACGAACTCGACGTTCGAAGAAGTTCCGCTGGAAGGCCAGGAAGCTCTTGACGCCGCCGTCGGCAGCCTCACCATCTCGCTGGAGCAGCTCGCCAACGACGTCGTCGCCCTGCCCGCCACCGGCGCGTACGACACCGCGGTCGCCTGGGAAGTCATCTCGGGCGGTGCGGTCATCGCCGCCGGATCGGTTACCTATCCCGACGTCGCCGTCGACACCGACGTGGTCCTCCGCGCGACCGTCTCGCTCGGCGCGCTGACCCCGGTCACGAAGGACTTCACCGTCGTCGTGTCCCCGATCGTCCCGCTCACCGTCACCGAGACGTTCGACAAGATCGCGGTACTCGGCGGATCTCCATCCGGCGCGGTTAACGGCACCGTCGAACTGCTTCAGGGCACGATCCTCGGCTTCAAGTGGAAGTCCGGATTCGCCGCCTACGAAGGCATCTACGTCACCGACGGCACCCATGTCGTCTACGTCTATACCGGCACGACTGCGACCGACGCGTTCGCCCTTGGCGACGTCGTCCTGATCAAGGGCCAGATCATGACATACTACTATCTGCCCGAAGTCTCCAACATCACCGTCCTGACGAAGGTCGAAGGCGCGACCCCCGCCGTATTCGACACCGTCGAGCTGACGATCGAGCAGATCTACGGCTACACGAACGTGAATACGCCCTATTATTCCAACAAGATCCAAGTGGTCGGCGTCCTCACCGTCGGAACGGGCGACTCGTCCACGTTCCTCATGGTCGGAACGCAGAAGCTCGTCTTCTCCCGCATCGTCTCCGACCTGTCGACCCTTTCCGCCCTCAACGGCAAGGAAGTCATCTTCACCGGCTTCCTGAACGACTACTATGGCAGCTACTCCGCATGGCGCATCACCGGCGCCGGTTCGACCTTTGAACTGACCGAGGCCCAGAAGGCCGCCGACGACGTCGCCGGCGCGATCGTCAAGACCTCCGTCGTCGCCGAGGAAGTCGTCAACCTTCCGACGACCGCCACGAACGGATCGACCATCGCCTGGGCGATCAAGTCGGGCGCCGAGTTCATCACCTCGCTCGTCGACAACGTCGTGACCTACGCGAACGTCGCCACGACGTCCGAAGCGGTCCTCACCGGCACCTTCACCTACACCCCGGCCGTCGGCGATCCGATCGTCACGACCAAGGACTACACGATCTCGATCTCGACGCTCGAAGTGAAGCTCGCCGCCGACAAGGAAGCCCTCACGGTCCAGGCGGCCGCGAACGAACTCGACGTGATCACCCTCCCGACCACCGGCGCCAACGGCTCCGCGATCACCTGGGCGCTCACCGAGACGACCGACGCGTCGCTCGCGACGAACGTCCTGACCCTCAACTACAAGGGCGCGGCCTACAGCGTCACCGTCACCGCGACCCTCACGCTGAGCACCTTCACGGACACGAAGGAATTCACGATCGACGTGAGCGCGCTCACCGTCCTGTCCTGCACCGAAGCGTACACCTACATCCGCACGCTCGTCGGCACGGGCAGCGTCGCAGGCGACATCGGGTACGTCATGGGCACGATCATCGAATTCAAGACGTCGAACGCGACGAATTACAGCGGCGCCTTCATCACCGACGGAACGAACGTCATTTACGTGTACTATTCCTTCCCGAAGGCGGATTATGCGATCGGCGACGTCGTCCTCATCAAAGGCACGATGAAGAGCTACTACTATCTGCCGGAAGTCGACACCACCACGATGCGCGTCATTCTCGAGAGCGCGACGCCGGCCGAGTATACCCCGATCAGCGCGACCATCGCCGAAATCGCGGCGTATGACTCGACGAACTCGAACACGTCTCCGTATCTCGCCCAGAAGGTCGTCGTGTCGGGCACCGTCGTCAAGGACGGCTCGAACTACTTCCTGTCCGACGGCACCGATCGTCTCCAGTTCTATTACGTCGAGTTCTCCGACGGCACCGTCCTGGCCGACATCGTCGGCGCCAACATCACGCTGACCGCGATCATCGGCGAATACCGCAGCGACGGCAGCATCCGCATGAACGGCGCCTTCGCCATGGTCGCCATCACCGATCAGGATGCCGTCGACTTCGATTCCGCGAAGCTTCCCGCTTCGTTGGAACTGACCGCCGACTATGTGCTCCCGACCCCCGTGTTCGCCGCCTTTGACATCACCGTCATCTCGGCCGAACTGACCTCCTATCTGACCGAAAGCGCCACCGGGCTCACCCTCGGTTCGCAGCCGGCCAGCACCGTCAGCGGCACCGTCACGGTCGTCGTGACGTACGGCACCGTCACCGAAGAGGTCGTCATCCCCGTCACGCTCGTCGCGATGACCGACGCCGACAAGCTGGCGCTCGCGCTCGCCGACCTGCCGGACGTCGTCACGGCTCTCAAGACCGGCGATTACGAGATCGGCACCGCGCTCTACGGTTCGATCACCAACGTCACGATCGGCGTCGCCCTCACCGGCATCGTCACCTGGTCGGCTCCGAACATCAACGTCGCCTCCCTGCCGGCCGGCTTCGCACCGACCGTCGAAGCGGTCGTCGTGGAGATCACCGTCGGCGCCGAAGTGGGCACCGCGAACGTCTCGGTCGTCGTCAAGGGCGCCGATGCGGCCAGCGACCTCATCTTCTCCGAATACATCGAAGGATCCTCCAACAACAAGGCCCTCGAGATCTACAACGGCACCGGCATCGCGATCGACCTCTCGACCTATGTCGTCGACCTCTATTCCACCTACGTCAGCAGCGTGATGTCCACGACGCCCTCCCAGACGCTGGCCCTGACTGGCACATTGCTACCGGGCGAAGTCATCGTCATCTACAACTCGAGCGCGACCGCCGAATTCAAACCGGCTGACGGCATCTCCAGCGCAGTCACCTTCTATAACGGCGACGATGCCCTGACGCTCAAGAACGACGGAACGATCATCGACAGCTTCGGCCAACTCGGTGGAACCGATCCGGGCACCAATTGGTCCGTCGGCGGCGTGGCTACCTCGGAATTCACACTGGTCCGCATCTCCACCGTGAAGAGCGGCCGCACCGACGCGGCTGCGGCGTTCGATCCCAGCCTCGAATGGGTCGCATATCCGCAGAATACCGCTTCCTACCTCGGTTGGCACCTCATGGACGGAACGACAATCCTCGTCGACACCTTCACCTATGCGGATGAAGCCGAATTCGAAGCCGCATGGACAGCCCGCATCAACAGCTCCAACGCCCTCGACCCGAGCGACCTCCTGCAGCTCGACGCCACCAACGACACGATGGTCATGACCCTCCCGGCCACCGCGAACGACGGCTGGTGGCTTGCACGCAAGTACTCGACGCTCGCCAGCTTCGGCGCCACCGATGCGTACAACTACCTGTGGTTCTACGTCACGAACAACACGAATACCACGACGCTCTGCAACGTGTGGCTCTATTGGGGCAGCCAGAACGCCTTCCCGATCACGCTCCCGGCGGCCGGCACCTCCGGCTGGGTCTACGTGAAGCTCTCTGATTCCGGCTATTATGCGACCGGCATCACCGATTTCGCGATCGGCTTCAACAATTTCGCGGTCAACCAGGTCACCGGCAACCTCGTCGTTCATGAGGTCCGCGTCTCCCGCTACATCCCTTCCTGAACCTTTGAAGGGAAAGTTGAGAAAGTCCCCGACGATCTCAACCGCATGACATGATCGAGCCCCGCGAACGGACGCCTTCGGGCGCCCCGTTCCGCGGGGCTTTTTCATGGCTCGGGCCGGATTATGTCCCGTTTGACGGTTTCATGTGACAAACCGGGTCGTTTTTAGTATCATAGTAAGTGCGAACACCCATGGAGGACGACATGAAGGACAGACTCGACCGGTTCCTGACCGGTCTTCCCTATCAGCTCATCATCAGTCTCGCCACCGTCGTCGTCTGGACGATGGGGTGGGCGGACTACGGGTTGCCGATCGTTCTCGGCCTCATGTTCGTCGAGTTCGTCTTTCTGAAGGATACGATCCCGACGGTGCCGCTCTTCATGAACGCTCTCTTCATGGTCTCGAAGACCGACTGGACCTTCTCCGGCGTGCCCCTCTACATCTATATGACGCCGGTGGCGATCCTCCTCGGGATGATCGTCCACGCGGTCCGGTTCCGCGTGAATCTGCTTCGGGGGGCGATGCTTCCGGGAATCCTCGTGATGCTCGCGGCGGTCGCGCTGTCGACGATCAACGCCGTCGACACGCTCTCGCCGATGTACGGATTCTATGCCCTCGTCGGCCTGCTCTACGCAGCCGTGTACCTCTTCTACGTGAACACGATCCAGGGCGACCACGTGAAGTATCTGATCCGGATGATGTTCCTGCTCGGGCTGGTCGTCTCCGCCGAGGTCCTGATCTACTACCTCCGCGTCGACGACGTCCTCTACGCGATCGAAAACAAGACGATCACGCTCGGCTGGGGCATCTCGAACTACATCGCCACCTATCTGATCCTCTTCGTACCGATGACCTACTACTACGCCAAGACGACGAAGCTCCCGCTGCTTTACATCATCGTCGGGATCTTCGAGGGGATCATGCTCCTGTTCACGGCGTCGCGGGGCGGGATCATCGCCTTCGCCGGGACCTTCGGCCTGTGCGCCCTGTACCTGATGGTGCAGAAGCGCTGGTGGCACACCGCGCTCCACTTCCTCGCCGCGTTCGGCGCCATCGCGCTCGCCGCGTGGATCGGAAAGGAATTCTTCGTCACCCTCTTCGACCGGCTGTCGACGCTCCTCCTCGACGACAGCGGGCGGATTCCGATCTGGCTCGACGCGATCGCCAAATTCAGGGAACATCCCCTCTTCGGAAACGGGCTCTTCGCCCGACTCGACGAGGCGGGCGACTTCCGGATGTTCCACAACACCGTGCTGCACACCGCCGCGACCCTCGGCCTCGTCGGCCTCGCCGGGCTGGCGATGCAGGTGTTCGTGCAGTTCAAGTGGGTCCTGCGGAGAAGGACGCCGGAGGCGATCTTCCTCGGCATCGCCCTCCTCGGCGCGCACATGCACGGCATGGTCGACAACATCTACTTCATGCCGCAGTTCATGATCGTGATCGTCATCATCGTCGCCGTCTGCGAGAACGCGTACCGGGTCCCGCAGAACGAGCTGGTGAGGGCATAGAAATAAGGAATCGGGAGAACGCCTCGGCGTCGTCTCGATTCCCTTTTGTTTTTTTTGAACCGCATTGTAAATCATATCGTTAATAGAAACGTTGACATATCGTAAACCATAATGTAAACTATATATGCGAGGTGACAGAGCGATGACATATACGGATTACAAACAACTTTGCGGTTCGCTCGAACATTACCCGGCGCGGGCGGAACTGATGTATCGATACGGCATGAAGAAGGTTGAGATCGACGATGTCAATCTGGCGAAGCAAAGCGATGAGGACTACGTCAAGCCGGGACTGCGCGGGGAACACGATGAAAGGATCGTATATTGGCTTCGCTCCGAGCCGCTCCTCAAGATCGTCGGTGCTCAGGAACTGGTCATGAACTCGGACTTGAGCGAGTATGCCGACTTCCGGGATTCGGAACCGCTCAACGGCTTCATCTATTCCGAAATCGAGTCCAGCCTCTCGATCGAAGGCGTCCGCAGCACGCGCGCCCGGATCGAAGAACTGCATCGGATCGATTACGACATCCTGACGGATCAGAACGACATCATCGTGAAGAACATGCTGCTGGGCTTCGACTTCGTACGGAAACACGACATCACCGAGCAAAACATCCATCAGTTGTATCGCATCCTGTCGAACCGCTGCCTGAACCCGGGAGACGAATTGCCAGAGGGGCTCATCTACCGGAACGACGCGGTGCAGATCGTCGACGTCGCGGGCGCCGTCGTCGACCGCGGCGTCGATCGAACCCGGATTCCCGACATGATCGGCGACCTGCTGGCGTACATCGATCGCGACAAGACCTACGAGGAGCATCTCGTCGCCTCGCACGTCATCCACTATTACTTCATCTACATCCATCCCTACTTCGACTACAACGGCCGCATGGCGCGCATGCTGTCCTTCTGGTACAACGTCAAGCACGCGCCCTCGCTGACCCTCCTGTTCGTCAGCGAGGCGATCAGAAACAAGGTCAACAAAGCCGGATATTATGCGGCGATCGCCAATTCGAGGACGATGGAAAACGACATCACGTACTTCGTCGAATATGCGGCCGACGTCATTCTCGACTACACGAAGGTCTACATCAACTACTATACCCTGCTGCGCCGGATCAAGTCCGCAGGGAAACAATTGAGACGTTCGGAAGAAATCGCCTTGAAGCACGTGCTCGCGATGCCCGGGACCGAGGGGTATTTCGACTGGAAGGATTTCCGCGATTTCGCCGGCGAATCCTATAGCAAGGTCCATTGCCTGAACCTCCTCAACGCCCTCCTCGATCTTCGCATCCTCTCCGCCGTCGACCGGAAGAAGGCGAAGCTGTTCCGACTGGAACGCGATGCCTGGTGGTTGATGTGAAACAAGCGGACAGGAGTTGTAAACGAAAACGGAACCGAGTCGGCGCAGACGCGCCCTCTCGGTTCCGTTTCATTTGAACGGTTCAGCCCCAGATCAAATCGGCCAGTTCGGGGTAATCGATGAAGGGGTTTCTGTTGTGCTGGTATGAATAGATCACTTCGTTCCGGTTCCGTTCGAAGTCGTCGACGGGGTCGGCGAGATTCCACGCAAGAAGGGTTGAGAGATCGCCCATCTGATAGATCGCGGGAGTCTGTCCGGGGTTCAACTCGACCAGGGTCATCTGATATCGGATCGCCATGTAGAACAGGATCCGGGCGATGTCGCCCTTGACTTCGTTGCGCGGCTCGAAGTAATCGTAGGTTTCGTTTTCGTAATTGAAGGTCGAACCGGATGCGTACGAATCGTCGTCCACGAGCGTACTCGAGTCATGGGGAATGACCGATGCGAACCAGTCGTTCGAACGCTGGCTGTTGATGCTGGGACTCGACGGCTTCAGGTTGTGGACGTCGGAACACGTATTGATGCCGCTTGCGGTGCAACCGAGGAGAGACTGGGGCCAGACGTGTTCCTTGTTCCATGTCGCGCCCGAGTCCCAGACGGAACTCAGGGACTTTCCGGTGTAGATGTCGATCAGGTAGTTGCCCGTCCGACCCGGATCCTTGTCGGAAACGGCGATGATGACCTGCGTCGTCGTTCCGGTCGTTCCCGAATAGTTGTATCCGACGTAACCGGTGGTGATGATGGTGCGCAGCGCGTTTGCGAGCTGCGTTCCCGTCAAACCCTCGGCGGCGTCGTAGTAGGGCATGAGGTCGAGGACCGAACTCGTCGAGTTGACGGTGATCGAGAACCAGGCGGTCAGTCCGAGCGCCGTCACCGCGACGTCGTGGGTGCCGACGACATCGGTATCGGGGGCGTCGACGGCATACTGCCCGGAGGCGAGGGTGATCGGGGTTTCGCCCGGAACGCTCAAGGTCACGACCATGCCGGCGACGGAGAACGCCTGACCTTCGTCATAGACGGTCTTGATCGGCGGGACGACGGAAAGCGAGATGCCGCCCACCGCGGTTTCGGCGACGTAGATCGGGAAGGCGGCCGTCAGGTCGCCGTAGGTCACGGTGATCGTGACGAGTCCCGGTTCCGACGAATCGAATCCGGAGAGCTCGTAGGCCGCCGGCGTCAGTTCGATGCGGTCGCCGTCGGACTGGACGACACGGACGGCGAGTCCGGTCCAGTCGGCCGTCTGTCCGGGCTGGTAGACGAGCTTGTCGGGAAGGTCGAGGACGAGGGCGACGTCTTCGAGGACCGTTGCCTCCTTCACGTACACGACAAACTCCGCCTCAAGGCCGGCGTAGCGGATCCGCACGGTCTGAAGACCGGGGGCGGAGGAGTTGTATCCGAGGACGAAATACTCGCCCACGACGGTTTCGGACGAATCCGATCTCAGAAGCGTGACGACGAGACCGGTCGGATCGAACGGAGATCCGAAATCATAGACGGTCTTCCACGTCCCCGAAAGCAGGATCGCGACGTTGTGGACCGTGGTCGTCAGCTGCGGCGCGGTTGTCGTCAGCGCCGTCGTCGGTTCGGTCGTGGAGGCGGCGGTCGAGGCCGTCGTCACCGGTTGCGTCGTCGTGACGCTGGAAAGCAGGTCGCAGCCGGCAAGTCCGCCGGCGAGCAGGAGCGCAAGGAGCGCGATGAGCAGTTTCTTGTTGAGAAAACCCATGTGGATCACACCTTTTCTGTCGATAAAAACAGTATATCACAATCAAGATGAATCGCCAACAAGCGTTTGACGCGAAAGGGGGCCGATTGCGGATGAAAACATCACGTTCGCGCGCATCGCTTGCGTAAAACGCCCGCGCATGTGTTATAATGATATACTCTTGAGACAACATCCGAGGTGCCCATGTTCGATTCCTTCATCCGTCTCGTCGATACAAACGAGAAGATCATCATCCTCCGCCACCAGAATCCCGATCTCGACGCCCTCGGCGCGCAGTTCGGTCTCTGCCACGCCCTGAGACTTCGCTATCCGACCAAGACGATCCTCGTCGCCGGCGATACGAACGCCCTGAACCAGTTCGGCCCGCTCGATCCCGTCGACGTCTCCGACTATCGCGAAGCTCTCGTCGTGATTCTCGACACCGTCTCGCGCCAGATGCTCGAGGGCGACCTCTACGAGCAGGCGAAGACGCTCGTCCTGATCGATCACCACCGGAACGATCCCGACATCCGTCACGACCTGTGGATCCAGCGTCCCGAGGCCTCGTCGACGGCCGAGATCGTCGCCCGCTTCCTGATCGACGCCGGGTGGACGATTCCGCTGCCCGCGGCCGAGGCGCTCTACATGGGGATCGTCGCCGACACCGGCAGGTTCCTGTACAAGAGCGTATCCCCCGAGACCTTCCGGATCGCCGCGTCGCTGCTCGAAGCCGGCATCGACATCCAGACCCTCTACGACCGCATGTACGCCGAGTCGCTCTCGATGAAGAAGCTCAAGTCGGCGTTCTTCAACTCGATCTCGCTCACCGCGAAGAACGTCGCCTACCGCAAGAACGACGAAGCGTTCCTGAAACGGCACGAGGTGGACACGCACACGGTCTCCCGCGGGCTCGTCAACCAGATGGCCGGCATCCGCGAGGTGCCGATCTGGGCGAACTTCACCTACGACCTCAACACCGGCAGGATTTTCTGCGAGCTCCGGAGCCGGTCGATCCCGATCCTCGACGTCGCCAAGAAGTTCGGTGGCGGCGGTCATTTGCAAGCCTGCGGCTGCGTCGTCGATTCGTGGGAAGCCACGGACGAGGTCCTCGCCGAACTCGACAAGAAAACGGAGGAAGAATGACATGGACAAGCAGTACATCTTCGACAAGATCCTGGCCTACGACACGATCATCATCCACATGCACATGCGTCCCGACGGAGACTGCTACGGCGCCGGCTTCGGCCTCAAGTACATCCTCCAGGAATCGTTCCCGCAGAAGCGGATCTACATCGTCGGCGAAACCGCCGAGTACGTGAAGTTCCTCGGCGACGTCGACGTCATTCCCGACGAGACCTACCAGGGTGCGCTCTCGATCGTCGTCGACACCGCGACGCGCGACCGCGTCGCCGACCAGCGCTTCGTCAAGGGCGCCCACGTGATCAAGATCGACCACCACCTGCCGGTCGACGCCTACGGCGACTACCAGTACGTCGACACCACCCGGCCGGCCACGTCGCAGATCATCCTCGAATTCTTCCAGGAATACTCCCATGTCCTGAAGATGAACATGGCGGCGGCGCGCGCCCTCTACACCGGCATCGTCACCGACACCGGACGCTTCAAGTACCGCTCGGTCACTTCCGACACCTTCAAGGCCGTGGCCTCGCTGCTCGACTTCGGCCTCGACTTCGCCGACATCCTGATGACGCTCGACGTCCGGACCGAAAACCAGATGAAGCTGCAGGGATACGTCCTCACCAATTTCGAGAAGACGCCGAATGGGGTCGCCTACATCCGCATGAAGCCGGACGTCATCGCCAGGTATGGCGTCTCGCTCGAAGAGGCGACCTCGCTCGTCAACGAGCTCTCCGTGCTCGCCGACTGCCCCGTCTGGATCCTGTTCGCCGAATACGAGAACGCGATCGTCCGCGCCCGCATCCGCTCCAAGGGACCGGCGATCAACGAACTCGCGGCCAAGTACCAGGGCGGCGGACACCCGATGGCATGCGGTGCCAACGTCGGGAACTGGGAGACCGTCGACGCGATGCTGAAAGACGCCGACGAACTCGTGAAAACCTATAAAGACAGGCTAAAAAAGGCTGAAATCGAGCACGAAAATATTTGATTTTTTGCACTTGTTTTTGGAAACGTTATAATATATAATAGGTTAGCGTTAAACAGGTGGACCATGGAACCAGCAAAAATCACGTTCTCGATGACCGTGGACGGCAGAATCGACACGATCTTCCGCGCCGACGCCGCGATCGACGAAGGCATCCTGTCCTTCGCCGACGGATCGGGCAACGACTATCGGATCGAGTATGACGACGACACCGTCCGCGTGCTCCGCGCCGGCACCGCCACCATGGATTTCACATTCAAGACCGGAACCGCGACGACGGGCGTCCTCAGGACCGCCGAAGCGACGATCCGGGCGTCCGCGACGACCCGCCGTCTGCGGGTGAGAAGCGACCGCATCGACCTCGAGTACGACCTCGTGGAAGACGGCCGCGTCCTCTCCCGCCATCGCATGTCGATCGAATGGAAATGAAAACGGAGGAAGACACAGAAACATGACCGATATCAGACAACTGTCGTTGATGGAAGCTGCGGAACAGATCCTGTCGCAGAACAAGAATCCGATGACGTTCCTCGAGTTGTTCCAATCCCTCAGCACCGCCAAGGAAATGACCGACGACGAGAAGGCCGCGGTCATCAGCCAGTTCTACGCCGACTTCATCGTCTCGGCCAAGTTCATCTACATGGGCGACGACCTCTGGGATCTGAAGTACCGCCAGTCGATCGACATGTGGGACAAGGACGGCGCGTACTACCAGGAGTTCCCCGAATACGAGGGCGAAGAGGAAGAGGAAGAAGAGGCCGAATTCGAATCCGAGGACGAGGAAGAAGAATCCGAGTCCGAAGACGAGAACGAGGGCTTCGATGAAGAGGAAGAGGACGAGGAAGCCGAATCCGAGGGCGAATTCGAACTCGTCGAAGAGGATGTTCCGGCCGAAGAAGAGACGTTCGACGACGACAAGTACAACGAATACATGGACGATTACGAGGACATGTACGACGAGGAATAATGCGTCGAAAGCGATTGTCTTTTCAAAACGGATTTGTTATAATTTTAAAGAGCTCGCTTGAAAACGGGGTTCTCCGCCAGGGGAACCCTTTTCTGTTTTCCAAAAGCGCCACGAGGAGTGTCATCGATGAAGCAGACCAAGTTCATTTTCGTCACCGGAGGCGTCGTCTCCAGCCTGGGCAAGGGCATCGCCGCGGCGTCGCTCGGGAGACTTCTGAAGAATCGCGGATTGAAAGTGTTCATGATGAAGTTCGACCCGTACCTCAACGTCGATCCGGGCACGATGTCGCCGCTCCAGCACGGCGAGGTCTTCGTCACCGACGACGGCGCCGAGACCGACCTCGACCTCGGCCACTACGAACGCTTCATCGACGAGAACCTGTCCGTCCTGTCGTCGATCACGACCGGTAAGATCTACTCCTCCGTCATCGAGAAGGAACGCCGCGGCGATTTCCTCGGCGGCACCGTCCAGGTCATCCCCCACATCACCAACGAGATCAAGTCGCGTCTGGAGGCGGCCGCGACCGCATCCGACGCCGACGTTATCATCGCCGAGATCGGTGGCACGGTCGGCGACATCGAATCGCTTCCGTTCCTCGAGGCGATCCGCCAGACCCGCCGCGACTACGGCTACAACAGCACCCTCTACATCCACAACACGCTCGTTCCGTATCTCGAGACGAGCGGCGAACTGAAGACGAAACCGACCCAGCACAGCGTCAAGGAACTGCGTTCGCTCGGCATCACGCCGGATGTGATCATCCTTCGCACGAGCCATGAGATCACCAATTCGATGCGTGAGAAAATCGCCCTGTTCTGCGACGTCACGAAAGAAGCGGTCATCCAGTGCATCGACGTCAAGATCCTCTACGAGGTCGCGCTCCACTTCCACGAGCAGCACCTCGACGACCTCGTCCTGAACCATTTCGGGCTGTCGGCTCCCCCCTGCGACATCTCCGATTGGACGCGTCTCGTCGAGACCATCCGCAACCTCGAGAACGAGGTCGAGATCGCCCTCGTGGGCAAGTATGTCGCGCTCCACGACGCCTACCTCTCGGTCTCCGAAGCGCTCAAGCACGCCGGGTACTTCCATAACGTCAAGGTCAAGATCCGCTGGATCAACTCCGCCGAAGTGAACGACGACAACGTCGCCGGACTGCTTTCCGGCTGCAGGGGCGTCCTCGTTCCGGGCGGGTTCGGCAACCGTGGCATCGACGGCAAGATCGCCGCGATCAAATACGCCCGCGAGCACGGCGTCCCGTTCCTCGGGCTCTGTCTGGGGATGCAGCTGTCGATCATCGAATTCGCCCGGAACGTCTGCGGCCTGCCGGAGGCGAACTCGACCGAATTCGACGAGGATACGATCTACAACGTGATCGACTACCTGCCCGAGCAGTACGTCGGCATCAATCTCGGCGGCACGATGCGCCTCGGCCTCTACAACTGCGACGTGAAGAAGAACACGCTCGCCGGGAAAGCCTACGGGACGGAACGGATCCGCGAACGCCACCGCCACCGCTACGAGTTCAACAACAAGTTCAAGAAACTCTTCGAGAAACAGGGTCTCGTCTTCTCGGGAATCAATCCGGAGACGGGCCTGTGCGAGATCATCGAGCTCAAGAACCATCCGTGGTTCGTCGCCAGTCAGTTCCATCCGGAGTTCGTCTCCCGGCCGCAGCGGCCGCAGCCGCTCTTCCGCGACTTCATCGGTGCGGCGAGTTCCCTGAAGAAATGACGCAAGGGTCGCATGGAGACGGATTCGATCGGATCCGGATCGATGCGACCCTTTTCGCATACGGAGACGAGGAGATTCATCTCCTGGTCTTTTCTTTTTCGCCGGGGTTTTCGCGATCGACGAAAAAGACGACCGCCCCGACAGGCGGTCGTCAGAACGATCATGGAGCGGACGACTCCGTATTTCAATGCGACATCGACTCGGGGGATGGATCGATGCGATCCATGAACCCCGTTTCGATTCCGCATCGCCGTTTCTTTGGCGTTGTGAGGTTCACTCGACGTTCGGTGCGAAACCGACGACGAACAGGTACGTGCCGTTGATCTCCTCGTCGTAACCCGCGACGACGAAGGTATAGGTTCCCGCCTCGACATAGGCGCCGAAGATGAAATTGGATTCGCTGTAGGAATCGTCGTCCGTGTCTAGAAGCGTCATCTCGCCGTCGTACATCGAACCGAACGTGTCGATCGAACTGATCGCGAACACTGTCAGATACCCGGGTTCGGTAAGGACGACCGTATGCGTCTCGCCGATTCCCGCGACCACCGTCGCGAAGGTGCTCTGGACATATCCCGGGATCGTCCCGCTGATCGGGACGAGGTCGACCACGAGATGGTAGTCGCCTTCGTCGGTGGCGTCGTAGCCGCAGACTTTCAGATGATACGTTCCCGCCTGCGCGCGATACAGGATGAGAAAATCGCTGTTGCCGTTGGCATCGTCGTCGTACAGTCGCATGACCATGTCCGAATCGTAGAGTTCGGCGTAGGAGTCCATGTCGCTTTCGGCGTAGGCCATGATGTAGCTTTCTTCGGGAACGACGATGTCGTACCAGACGAAGCCGTCCGAATCGATGTGCCCGTCCGCCGTGAATCGATGGTCCGGCGAGCGTGCGGGAACGAAATCGGCATTGATCCGGTAATCCCCGGCGATCTCATCGTCGATGCCTTCGACGCTGACGTAATATGTTCCCGGTTCGACATAGCATTCGATCATGAAGTTGTATTCGTAACCGTCGTCATCGTCGTGCTCGAGGACCGCATGGGATTCGTCGAAGAGGTATCCGTAGGTGTCGAGGAGTCCGAGCGTCGCGATCGTGAGATAGCCGGCCTCGTCGACGACGATCTGGTATTCGTGCTCTCCTCCCGCCAGAAGCGTGGCGTCGTGGCTGTAGAAATGGTCGCCGGCGACTTCGGGAACGATGTAGGCGACCATGCGGTAGGACCCCGTCCCCGTCGATTCGTACCCCTCGACGGTGATGGAATAGTCGCCCGGCATGAGATACGCGTCGAAGCGGATGTTGTAGTTCGTTCCGTCGTCGTCGCTTTCGAGGAGCTGATTTCCTTCCGCATCGTAGAGATAGCCGAACGTATCGAAGAAGCCTTGCGTATAAGCGGTGAAGTATCCTTCCTCGGTGATCGTGAAGTCGAAGAGATCGACAGCCCCGGCGACATGTTCGACCGGGGAGTTCACGACGAAGGCCGCATCCGTGTCAGTGAGGAGTTCCGCAACGATGCGGTAGTCGCCGGACACCGTCTCGTCATAACCGAACACGGAAAGATGGTATGTTCCCGCGGTCAGGTAGCTCTCCGCCATGAAATTGCCGATGAAGCCGGAGTCGTCGTCGGAGAACAGGGGCATCATGTCGGAATCGAAGAGCAGGCACTGCAGGTCGAGATCGCCGAGCGAATAGACCTTCACGAGCCCGTCTTCCTCGAGAACGATGTCGAACCATTGCATCCCCGAGACGAAGAGGTGGGCGACTTCATCGATCAGCGCGCCAGCGATCGGCCCGGGATCGGCGGTCGTCGCGTTCGTCAGACCGGTGACGATCGGGACGGTCTCGATCGTCGTCGTTTCTCCGGTCGTCGTCGTGATCACGGCCGTGGTCGTCGAAACGGTCGTTGTGGTCGCGGCCGTCGTTGTCGAAACGGTCGTCGTAATCGCGGCCGTGGTCGTTCCGACGGTGGTGATTGCCGGGACGGTCGATGCCGAGACGGTCGATGCCGAGACGGTCGTCGTCACGTTCACTTCACCGGTCGTTGATGCGGCCGTGGTCGCCGATGTCGTCGCAGCGGTTGGGGCGGTGGTCACCGTCGATGTCGGGATTCCGAACAAACCGCACCCGAAGAGCGTTGAAAAACCCGCCACAAGCAAAAACAGGATTCCGAATCTTCTCATGGTACTCCCCCTTTTCGAATCGTCGTGAATCATCCATTCAGATCGGTTCGCGATCGATGCCGGGTCGAACCGGACGATCGTCCGTCGACGCATTCGCAGTTGTTTCCGTCATCGGGTGTTCCAGCCCATGTTCATGTCGGATCGTGTTGTCGTTTTTATTATATCACGCTTGCGGAAGCAACCATATGCGATCCAAAAACATCGGTCCGGATTCAACGAACTTTCGATTCGTGACCATGGACGATCCCGAATCTTGTTTTCGTCGACATTTTCGTCAAATAACTATTGTGTGGTACACAGTAGTGTGTTATAATGACTACCGAAGGAGGGGATTGCATGAATGCACAATTCAAACGCGGCATCGTCGAGCTGTGCGTGATGTCGCAGCTGGTACGCGAGGACATGTACGGCTACCTCGTCATCAGCAACGTCTCGAAGCACCTCGACGTGAACGACAACACGATCTACCCGATCCTGCGCCGGATGACCGAAGACGGCCACTGCGAAACCTATCTGCGCGAATCCGACCTCGGTGCGCCGAGGAAGTACTACCGGATGACGAAGAGCGGTTTCGAACACTATCTCAATCTGCGCGACGAATGGGATCATTTCATCACCGGGGTCTACGAGATCCTGAACGAAGGAGGAAAAAACAGTGAAGAAGTATTTAGACGCTTTAAAGACCGCATTGAGTGAGACCAAGCGCTTCTCGGAAACGGAGATCAACGACATCCTCGCCGACCATGAGGAAATGATCGGCGAAGCCCTTCGCAGCGGTCTCTCCGAAGCCGACATCGAAACCAAGTTCGGCAGCCCCCGCAAGGTGGCGGCCGACCTGGTCGAATCCTGCGGCGCGAAACGCGACCGCGATGAACCGAAGGATGCGTCCGGCGCCGTCTTCGCCGCCGTCCCGCCCGAAAAGAAGATCGACATCGCGATCCGGCTCGCCTCCGACGACATCGATCTCGTCGCCGAATCCCGCGCCGACATCGCCGTCTTCGTCGACGGCCGAATCTCGATGGACCGTTACGAGATCGGCTTCTCGGGTCACGAGTTCTACGTCCGGATGAAGAAGGGCGAGAAGGGCGGATGGTTCGACCGCGGCGCGCGTCGCTTCGACATCCGCATCCCTTCCGACCTCGAAGTCGGCGACATCGTCATCCAGCAGGCGAGCGGCGACTACAAGGTCGCTGGAATCAAGGCCGCGACCTTCAAGATCAACATCGCCTCCGGCGACGGCACGATCGCCGACGGCGCGTTCGAACGGGTCGACATCGCCTCGGTGAACGGCGACATCCGGATCGCCCACCTCATCGTCGGGACGCTTTTCGTCACCCAGGTGTCCGGCGACCTCGACGTCGAGCATCTCGTCTGCGAGGGCGACATGACGTTCGCGAGCACCTCGGGAGACATCGCCATCGTCGACTCGACCTGCCGTCACGCGGTCTTCCATACCGTGTCAGGCGATCTCGAAGGCACCGAGTTCTATCCCGAGTCGATCGAACTCCACAGCGTCTCCGGCGACGTCGAGATCAACAACGCCGACCGGTCCCGGCCGATCGCGGTCAAATCCACCAAATCCCTTTCGGGGACGATCCGCATCCGCGAAAAATGATATAATGGATTCGGAAACGAAATCCATCTCACGAAAGGACCCCTTCATGAACCACATCGAACGCTTCAGAACCCTCGTCAAGGAGATCAAGATCTACCAGTACGTCATGAACGTCATCGGCTGGGACTCGGAGACCGAAGCCCCGCGCGGCGCCTTCGCGGCGCGCGCCGACGTCATGGGCGCGATCGGCGGGGAGATCTTCCGTCGCTCCACCAGCCCCGAGTACCGCGAGATCGTCGACGCCCTTTACCATGACATCGACAAGCTCGATCCCGCGACCGCCAAGGAGATCCGCCGCGCCAAGAAGGCGCTCGACAAGATCGTCCGTGTCCCCGAGGATGAATTCGTCGCCTACCAGCGGCTCCTCACCCTCGCCCAGCCCGCGTGGGAGGACGCGAAGGCGAAGAACGACTGGAACGCCTTCAAGCCCTTCCTGGCCGACATCGTCGCGGCCAACCGCCGCTTCGTCGGCTATTACGGGATTCCCGGCGAACCGTACGACGTCCTCCTCGACGAATTCGAGGAAGGCATGTCGATGGCGGCGTACGACCGTTTCTTCGCCGTCCTCAAGCGCGACCTCGTGCCGTTCGTGAAGCAGGTCCTCGCGGCCGCGAAGGGACGCGTCGATCCGATCGCCGGCAGGAAATTCCCGGTCGAGGGACAACAGAAGTTCAGTCGGCATCTGCTCGACGTCATGAAGTTCGACACGAACCGCGGTCTCCTCAAGAAGAGCGTGCACCCGTTCACGTGGAACACCTCCCCGGCCGACGTCCGGCTCACGACCCGCTACGACGAGAACGACGTCTTCGGGTCGATCTTCTCGACGATCCACGAACTCGGGCACGCCACCTACGAGCAGCAGATCGACCCCGTCTGGGATCCGACGCTTCTCGCGAGCGGAACCACGATGGGAATCCACGAGTCGCAGTCCCGCATGTACGAAAACGTCTTCGGACGGAGCGAGCCGTTCTGGGAGAAGCATCTTCCGGCTCTTCGCCGCCGCTTCCCGACGCAGCTTGGGGACGTGGGCGTCGCCGACTTCGTCCGCGCCGCCAACAAGGTCGAGGCTTCGTTCATCCGGACCGAAGCCGACGAACTCACGTATCCGCTCCACATCATGGTCCGCTACGACATCGAGCGCATGCTCTTCTCGGGCAAACTCGGCGTCGACGAACTGCCGGCGAAATGGAACGAGCTGATGAAGAGCTATCTCGGCATCGTCCCGCCGACGGACACCCTCGGCGTGCTGCAGGACGTCCACTGGTCGAGCGGCCTCTTCGGCTACTTCCCGACCTACGCGCTCGGAACCGCCTACGCGGCGCAGATCTACGACGCGATGAGGAAGGAACTCGACGTCGACGCGATCCTGCGCTCCGGCGACATGGGACCGATCAACGCCTGGCTGAAGGAGAAGATCCACCGGTTCGGCGGCAGCAAGTCTCCGGAAGAGATCATGCTCGACGTCACGGGCGCGCCGTTCGACCCGTCCCACTACGTCGATTATCTCAAACGCAAATATACCCTTCTGTACCTTTCTTGACGAAATCGCGGGCGACGCCGCCAAGGCGCCGCCCCTTTTCATGAACCCAATATGGGAAAAAGCCTTGTCCTCATCCGCGCCCGCGTGTTATAATTCTTTCAACATCCATGGAGGTGGCAGCATGCTTTTAGAAAAGTCTCTGATCGAGAAAACGATCGCGACCGGACTCGCGACCGGCGCCGATTTCGCGGAGGTCTTCGTCGAGGATACGTCCTCCGAGACCATCCAGCTGGTCGGCGGCCGGATTGAGAAGGCCAACGGAGCGAAGATCTTCGGCGTCGGCATCCGTCTCGCCCTCGGATTTCGGAGCGTCTACGGCTATACCAACAGCAAGAATCCGGACGACGTCGTGAAACTGGCGTCCGACCTGTCGAAATCCTTCGAGAACGCCGCGAAGATCGCGCCGGTCTCGCTTGGAGAACCGGAGATCGGCACGCGCCATCGCGCGAAGGTCGATCCGCGTTCGGTCGCCCGGGCGACGAAGGTGGAACTCATGCGCAAGGCGTACGACGCCGCGAAGCAGGTCGACCCGGTAATCACGCAGGTCGTCGTCAACCTGCTCGACTCGGTGCAGAACGTCCAGATCGCCAACAGCGAAGGCCGTTTCGTCGAGGATTGCCGGACCCATGTCCGCGCCTACATCCAGGCAATCGCTTCCAAGGACGGCGTCATGCAGACGGGCGGCGAAGGACCCGGCGCCGCCAAGGGCTACGAGTACTTCTTCGAGGAGTTCGATGTCGCCGAGGCGGCCCGCGACGCGGCCCGCACGGCGAAGACGATGCTCTTCGCCGACGATTGCCCGTCCGGCATCATGCCCGTCATCATCAACAACAAGTTCGGCGGCGTCATCTTCCACGAGGCCTGCGGGCATTCGCTCGAAGCGACGTCCGTCGCCCGCAATGCCTCCGTCTTCTGCGGCAAGCTCGGCACCCAGATCGCCTCGCCGATCGTCACCGCGATCGACGACGGCACGATCGAACACGGCTGGGGCTCCGCCAACTTCGACGACGAGGGCTACCCGCAGCAGCGTCGCGTCCTGATCGAGAACGGCATCCTCAAGAGCTACATGGTCGACAAGCTGAACAGCCGCCGCATGAACCATGCGCCGACCGGTTCGTCGCGTCGCGAGTCCTACCGCTACTCGCCGACGTCGCGCATGTCGAACACCTACATCGACAACGGCACCTCGACCTTCGAGGAAATCATCGCCGCCACCGAATACGGACTCTACGCGGCGAAGATGGGCGGCGGCTCCGTCAATCCGGGCAACGGCGACTTCAACTTCGCCGTGTCCGAAGGCTACATGGTCCGGAACGGCAAGATCGCCGAACCGGTCCGCGGCGCCTCGCTCGTCGGCAACGGTGCGAAGATCCTCTGGAACATCGACATGATCGCCGGCAACCTCGACCGCGCGCGCGGCATGTGCGGTTCGTCCTCGGGTTCGATCCCGGCCGACGTCGGGCAGCCGACCATCCGCGTCTCGTCGATCACGGTCGGCGGCCGCAAGGGAGGGAAATGACGATGATGAACATCGAACTGCTTTTCAAATCAGCCAAGGCGAAAGGCGTAAGCGACGTCTCCGTCTTCCTCTCCAACAGAAGCGAACTCTCGCTGGAGGTCTTCGACGGCGAACTCGACAAGTACGAGATCGCCGACACGTCGAGCATGACCGTCCGCGGCGTCTACAACGGCAAGATGGGAAGCTACGTCACCGAGGTCCTCGACGATTCGCTGATTCCGACGATCGTCGACGCCGTCATCGAATCGGCGAAGATCATCGATTCGCTCGACGACGCGATCATCTACGCCGGCGACAAGGAATACGCCAAGCTCGACGGCCTGCTGAACGAGAATCTCACGAATGAGGACGTCGCCCTCAAGATCGCCAAGGTCAAGGCGCTCGACAAGGCGATGCACGCCGCCGATCCGCTGGTCACGATCGTCGAGTCGATGTATACCGAGACAACCCGCAAGGTCCTCCTTCAGAACACGAAGGGCCTCAAGCTCGAGAACGTCGTCAATTCGGCGATGTTCGGCGGTTCCGCGATCGTCAAGAACGAAGCCGACCAGCGTACCTCCTTCGACCTCGTGGTCTCCAACGACCCGGCCGACTTCGTCCCCGAGAAGCTCGCAGGCGCGATCGTGAGCGACGCCGTCAAGGCGCTCGGCGCGAAACCGGTCCCGACCGGCGCGTACGAGATCGTCTTCCACGCCGACGCGCTCGCGACCCTGCTTTCGGCCTTCCAGGGCATCTTCTCCGCCGAAGCCGTGCAGAAGAACATGTCGCTGCTCAAGGGCAAGCTCAACACCGTCGTCGGCTCGCCGCTGGTCTCGATCGTCGACGATCCGTTCCAGGCGAAATCGAGCCGCTCCCGCTCGTTCGACGACGAAGGCGTCGCGACCCGCTACAAGGCGATGATCGACAAGGGCGAACTGAAGACCTTCCTCTACAACCTCGTGACCGCGAAGAAGGACGGCGTCGCCTCGACCGGCAACGGCTTCGGATCCGCCGTCGCCGCCGTCAACCTCAAGTTCCTGCCGGGAACGTCGAAACCGGAAGAACTCCTGAAATCCTGCAAGAAGGGCCTCTGGATCAAGGACGTCCAGGGCGCCCACGCCGGCGCCAACCCGATCTCCGGCGACTTCTCACTCCAGGCCTCGGGCTTCGTCATCGAGGATGGCATCATCGGCGCGCCGGTCGCGCTCGTGACCGTCGCCGGGAACTTCGTCCAGATGATGAAGGACGTCGTCGGCGTGGCCGACGACTCGAAGACCGGCTACTACGGCATCACCACGCCGTCGGTCAAGATCGCCTCGATGGCGGTCGCCGGCATCTGACGTTTCCCCTCCGGGACCGGCTTAGGCCGGTCCCTTTTCATCTCCCGCCGCGTTGGGGGAATTGCCTTTACTTTCAACCTCCCATTCTGTATAATGGAGGTTGGAAAAAGACACGAATCAACACCCATGGAGGCATCATATGGCACTTGTTTCCGTCAAGGAAATGCTCACCAAAGCGTTCAAGGAAGGCTATGCCGTCGGCCAGTTCAACATCAACAACCTCGAATGGACCAAGGCGATCCTCACGACCGCGCAGGAACTGAACTCTCCGGTCATCCTCGGCGTCTCCGAAGGCGCCGCGAAGTACATGACCGGCTACAAGACCGTCGTCGCGATGTGCGCCGCGATGGTCGATTCGCTCAAGATCACCGTTCCCGTCGCCGTCCACCTCGACCACGGCACCTACGAAGGCGCCCTCAAGGCGATCGATGCGGGCTTCCCCTCGATCATGTTCGACGGGTCGGAGTTCGCGATCGACGAGAACGTCAGGAAGACCACCGAACTCGTCGCCCTGTGCAACGCCAAAGGCTTGTCGATCGAAGCCGAAGTCGGCGCCATCGGCGGCGAAGAGGATGGCGTCCACGGCCGCGGCGAACATGCCGATCCGGACGAATGTGCCCGCATCGCCGCGCTCGGCGTGACGATCCTCGCCGCCGGCATCGGCAACATCCACGGCATCTATCCGCCGAACTGGAAGGGTCTCGACTTCGATACCCTCGCCGCGATCAAGAAGAAAGTCCCCGCCACGCCGCTCGTGCTCCATGGCGGTACCGGCATCCCGAACGAGATGATCCGGAAGGCGATCTCCCTGGGTGTCGCCAAGATCAACGTCAACACCGAATGCCAGCTCGTCTTCGCCGCCGCGACCCGCAAGTACGTCGAAGAGGGCAAGGATCTCGACACGAAGGCGAAGGGATTCGATCCGCGCAAGCTGCTCGCCCCCGGCTACGAGGCGATCAAGGCCGCCGTCAGGGAGAAGATCAACCTGTTCGGTTCCGCCAACAAAGCCTGATTTGCGAAAAACCACTACGCGCTAGTGGTTTTTCCTTCTCTTACGACCCGCCACGGAGGAAACGCATGGATTACCTGTTCCGCGAATATCTCGCCTGGATCGCCGAAAACCACGAATTCTACATGGAGCTGAAGGAGCATGATTCGCCGCTCTACGATCGGTTCCTGCCGGTGTATGCCGTGCTCGACCACGTGTATCAGGAGGTCAAGGGCGACCGCATGCAGTTCGACTCCGACCTCGAGCGCATCTTCCACGTCGGTCTCGAATTCCTCCACGACCAGTTCGAATCGTGCAAGCTCTACCTCGAGACGAAGTTCAAGGGCGACCTGCACGTCTTCATGGAGTACGCCCCGGCGGTGAACCACATCCTGTTCGTCGAGGACGTCCGCTACGAGCTCGAGGAGAAGGAAGCCGACTACGACCCCAAGAAGCTCGAAGACCTGCTCGATTTCCTCGAGGACATCCTCGACGCGAAGACCGGGATCGACGAGAACCTCGGCGTCTACGTCGACAGCGTCGTGAAGGACGTCGTCGGCGACGTCGACTTCGAACTTTACGGCATCATCGACATCTTCATGGACGTCGCCGAGACGTTCGGACTGTACCTTTTCGAGGACGAGGACATCGTCCTGGGAAACGATATCTGAGAAAGGAAGGATCCCCCATGTTCAACCGCAAGAAATACATCATCGTCATCGTCCTGATCGGCGTCGCGAGCGTCGCCGCGATCGTCCTGAACGCGCTCTTCGGAAAGTCCGAATACTGGCTCTGGATCGCGCTCGTCGCGATGACCGCCTTCACCGTCCTGCGCACCCGCATGTTCGCACCGCTCCAGGTCTTCGGCACCAAGTTCACGATGCTGGTCGACTACGACCTCGACGTCGAGGAGGCCGTCCGACTCGCCCGCGAGGGCGTCGAGAACGCCCCCACCGACAAGATCGCCGCGATCTATGCGATGTACCTCGGCATGGGTCTCTACTACAAGGGCGATTACGAAGCCGCGGTCCGCACGTTCAACGGCATCCGCCTCGACCGGCTCGACGGCGTCTACCACGTCCTGATCGTCTCCTTCGTCTGCTATGCCGAGTTCGAGCTCGGCGACGAGGCCGCCTTCAAGGAGGGGCTTGAGCGCCTGCGCGGGATCCAGTCGCGGATCGCGCCGAAATATCAAGGCTATGCGGCCAACTACCTCGAGATCCTCGAAGCCCTCGACAAGCTCTCGCTTGATCCGGAGCACTACCGCGAAGTGATGGAGAAGCACTTCAACCGCGACGACGGCTACATCTCCACCAAACTCATCCACCAGTACCGCCTCGCCCTCTACGACCGTCAGGTCGGCGACGTCGAAGCGATGGACAAGAAGCTCGCCTTCGTCATCGCCAACGGCAAGAACCACCACACCGCCCTGCGCGCCCGCGCCCTCTTCCAGAACACCGTGAACCCCGACGACTACGTGATCCGGCCGGCGGAAGAGGAACCGGCCCCCGCCGATCCTTCCCTGATCGAGACGCAGACGCCGGAAACGGACGAAGACAAGCCGGAAGGCGAATGACGGGAAAGGCTTCGAGGCCGTGAAGACGATCGACCCGAACACCTGGAACCGCCGCGCCCATTACGAGCTTTTCAAGAATTACCGCGATCCTTTCTTCAACGTCTGCTTCGACCTCGACCTGACGGCGTTCCTCGCGCGGATCAAGGCCGAAGGGAAGCCGTTCTTCCTGTCGTTCACGCGCGTGGCGACGGCCGCGGCGAACGCCGTCGAGGCGTTCCGTCTCCGTCTCCGCGGCGACGCCGTCGTCCTGCACGAGACCTGCCGCCCGTCGTTCACGATGATGACCGACAAAGGCGTCTTCCGGTTCCTCACGGTCCCGTACCACGAGGACGAGGCGACCTTCATCGCCACGGCGGAGCGCCTGTCGGAGATCGCCCGCAAGTCGGTCTCGGTGGCCGACGAGCCGGGCGTCGACGACCTCTACTTCATCACCAGCATGCCCTGGGTTTCGTTCACCGCGGTGGAACACGCGATGCCCGGGAACCCCGACGATTCCTTCCCGCGCCTGACGTGGGGAAAGTACCGCGACGTCCTCGGCCGGACGCTGATCCCGTTTTCGGTCGCGGCGCACCACGCGCTCGTCGACGGCCAGGACGTCGGTGCCTTCGCGGAAACCATGCAGCGTCTGCTCGACAGGGTCTGACATCCCTGCTGGATCGATCCGACCGTCCGTTCTCCGGACGGTCTTTCTTTCGCTTTTTTTACCGAATCCATTTGACTTTCGGCGAAACCGTAGTAAACTGAATCTGTTGCGTGCGCAACGATAAGACACGACGGAGGACCCGTATGACCGGATGCATGAAGTACATCAGCGTCACCGCGCGATGCGCGATCCAATTCCACGGCGATCGACTCGCCGACCTCGGACTGAACGGTTACCAGAGCAGCTACATCCTGCATCTCTGCCGCCAGCCCGGGATCTCGCAGGAGCGGCTCGCGCAGCGTCTCCACGTGAATCGCAGCAATGTCACGCGGCAACTCGTCCTGCTCGAACGGCTTGGTTACGTCGAGCGACGGAAAAGCGCCGACGACCGGCGCGTGATCGAGGTGCATCCGACCGCGAAGGCGATCGAGGCGCTGCCGCGCGTGCGGGCCGTCCTTCGGGAATACAGCGACTATCTCTGCGCGGAGTTCACCCCCGCGGAGACGGAAACCCTGAACGCCCTCCTCGAACGCGTCGCGGCGAGGGCCGAGGCCCGCGACGCGAAACGGAAGGAAGACGCCCGATGAAGCGCGTCTGGGGGTTCGTCCGGCCGCATCTGCCGGTGATGAGCCTGCAGATCTTCATCAAGTTCGCCGCCACGGTCATCGAACTGTTTTTGCCGTGGATGCTTTCGACTATCCTCGACGACGCGGTGCCTTCGGGGGACATGAACGCCGTCTTCCTCTGGGGCGCCCTCATGGTCCTCTGTTCCGCGCTCGCGCTCGTCGGGAACATCGTCGCCAACCGGATGTCGACGAAGATCTCGCGGGACATCACCGAACGTCTCCGTCACGATCTCTTCGAACGCGTCTCGGCCCTCTCGTGCGCGCAGACCGACCGCTTTACGATCCCGTCGCTCATCTCCCGGCTCACCTCCGACACCTACAACGTCCATACGATGATCGACCGGATGCAGCGTCTCGGCATCCGCGCGCCGATCATCCTGCTCGGCGGGATCTTCGTCTCGCTCACGCTCGAGCCGATGCTCACGCTCGTCCTCGTCGGCACCCTGCCGCTGCTTTCGCTCGTCGTCTGGTACGTCTCCAAGCGGGGCATCCCGCGCTACACCGAGACGCAGGTCGCCTTCGACCAGCTCGTCCGCAAGGTCCAGGAGAACATGACCGGCGTCCGCGTCATCAAGGCGCTCTCCAAGACCGAATACGAGAAGGAGCGCTTCGACGAGGCGAACCGCCGTCTGATCCGCAAGGACCAGCGCGCCGGCAACCTGATGGCGATCACCAATCCGGCGATGAACGTGCTCCTGAACGTCGGACTGTCGCTCGTGATCGTCGTCGGCGCCTTCCGCGTCGACGCCGGCGTCTCGCAACCGGGGACGATCATCGCCTTCCTGAGCTACTTCGCCCTCATCCTGAACGCCCTGATGATGGTGTCGCGCCTCTTCATGATGTATTCCAAGGGCGCCGCCAGCGCCCGGCGCATCGCCGAGGTCCTGGATGCGCCGGACACGATGGCGACCGCGGAACGTGACCACGAGGACGGTGAAGACCACATCGTCTTCCGTCACGTCGACTTTTCCTACAACAAGATCCAGAACAACCTGTCCGACGTCAGCTTCGCCCTGAAGCGCGGCCAGACGCTCGGCGTGATCGGTCCCACCGGCAGCGGCAAGACCACGCTTCTGCAACTGCTCCTAAGGTTCTACGACCCCGACCGGGGCGAGATCCGGATCGACGGCGACCGCCTCGACGGCATGCCTACGGAGGTCCTTCACACGAAGTTCGGCGTCGTCTTCCAGAACGACTTCCTGTTCGCGGACACGATCCGCGAGAACATCGACTTCGGCCGGGCGCTCGGTGACGAGCAAATCGTCGCCGCGGCGAAGACCGCCCAGGCCGATTTCATCGCCGAACGGCCGGAAGGACTGGATCACGTCCTGACGGTGAAGGGCGCGAATCTGAGCGGCGGCCAGAAGCAGCGTCTTCTGATCGCCCGCGCGCTCGCCGCCCACCCCGAGATCCTGCTGCTCGACGACTGCTCGAGCGCGCTCGACTACAAGACCGACGCGGCCCTCCGCCGCGCGCTGTCGAAGGAGTACGGCGACACGACCTCGATCATCGTCACCCAGCGCGTGAGCACGATCAAGAACGCCGACGCGATCCTCGTCCTCGACGAGGGAAAGGCCATCGGCTACGGCACGCACCGCGAACTGCTCTCGTCCTGCGCGAGCTATCGCGAGATCTACGAAGTGCAGATGGGAGGGACGGCGCGATGAGTCCGAAGACCGGTCCCGATTTCGGCAAGGGCATCGCCGGAAGCGGCAAGTTCGAACGTCCCACCGTCAAGACGACGCTTATCCTCCGCCGCCTCGGAAAATACTTCTATGCGTACAAATGGCTGTTGCTTCTGGCCTTCGTCCTGAGCGTCGCGAGCAACCTTCTTTCGCTTGTCGGTCCGAAACTGTCCGGCTACGCGATCGACGCGATCGAACCCGGGGCCGGAAGCGTCGACTTCGCGGTCGTCTTCCGCTACGTCGGGATGATGGTCGGCTTCTACGTGATGTCGTCGGCGCTGGGATACCTGCTCGCGCTCCTGATGATCCGGCTGAGCCGGAACATCGTCTACCGGATGCGCAAGGACGCCTTCGACAAGCTCGCCTCGCTGCCGGTCGGGTTCTTCGACCGGCATCAGACGGGCGACATCATCAGCGTCATCTCCTACGACATCGACACGATCAACGCCTCGCTGTCCAA
>Ga0265297_10001489_pt1 | contig 54522 bp, 51 predicted proteins | sample Munlanlwell13791_FD_192502 | JGI IMG/M metagenome (GOLD analysis project Ga0265297, IMG submission 192502) | Leachate microbial communities from a municipal landfill in Southern Ontario, Canada - Leachate well 137-91 | ecosystem: Engineered > Solid waste > Landfill > Unclassified | place...
ACCAGTTAAAACTATATGAACCGTTTCCTCCTGAAGGATAAACATTCCAAATTACCTGATCACCAACTTTTCCATTTGAAGGAACTCCTTCGCAATATCCAGACAAAGAATTACTAGAGTAAATGACCGGACCTCCTCCACCACCACAATTTGCGGTACAAACAACTGGACCTCCGCCTCCGCCTGAAGTTACAGTGGCACTACAATTTGCAACTGCGGTGCTTGTTCCAGATGTTACTGTCACAGAAGCATTCTTTGTACCAACTGAAGAATATGCCAAAGATACGGAACTAGAGGTTCCAGAAAGAGAGTCTGTTCCTGACCAAGAATATGAATAGCTCCCAGTTCCTCCACTTACAACTGAACTCCAATTTATAACGTTACCTATAGTCGTACTTCCTGGATTTGCTGAGCAGGAAGCGGTGAGATCTGACGATGAGTCAACAACTGTTGCACTACAGTTTGCGGTTGCAGTTTCTGTTCCAGAAACTACTGTGATGGTTGCTATTTTTGAACCGACTGTTGTATATGTTTTAGAAATGGAAGAATTTGAACCGGATAAGCTGTCTGTTCCTGTCCAAGAATATGTATATGAACCACTGCCACCTGAAGCTACAGCATTCCAAGCGATTGAGTCGCCAACAGATACTGAAGACGGGGTTGCGGAACAAGAAGCAGAGAGAGTTATTGGCGAAATAGTGATTGTTGCACTGCAATTTGCAGTTGCGGTTTGTGTTCCAGAGATCACTGTAATTGTTGCAATTTTTTCGCCAGATGTTGTGTAGGTTTTTGAAACAGAAGAATTGGAACCAGATAAACTATCCGTTCCAGTCCAAGAATATGTGTAAGAGCCACTACCACCAGAAGCGGTTGCGTTCCAGGCAACTGAACCGCCGATAACTGCAGATTGTGGAGTTGCAGAACAAGAAACAGAGAGATTTACTGGGGAGTCAACAACTGTTGCACTACAGTTTGCAGTTGCAGTTTCTGTTCCAGAAACTACTGTGATGGTTGCTATTTTTGAACCGACTGTTGTATATGTTTTAGAAATGGAAGAATTTGAACCGGATAAGCTGTCTGTTCCTGTCCAAGAATATGTATATGAACCACTGCCACCTGAAGCTACAGCATTCCAAGCGATTGAGTCGCCAACAGATACTGAAGACGGGGTTGCGGAACAAGAAGCAGAGAGATTTGAAACAGGTGGAACATTCACAGTTACACTAGCTGAACAAGATGTACCATCTATTCCATTTTTGGATGGTACAAATGTGCAGGTCTCTGTGCCAGTTTGAGAGGCAGTAAAAGAAACTGGAAAATTACTATAGTTCAAAGCCTGGTCACCTGATGTAACTGGAACAGGTCCAGTACAAGAGCCAACCATTCTATCGGCATTTGAAGAGCTCCAAGAAATGTTGGAAGTTCCGGGAGCAGTTAAACTTGTCGGAGAAAATGAGGCTGAACATGAGGGAGTTGGTATTACATCTATTGCCGCACATACAGGGTGAATACTGTTTGGACTTCCCGTATCTGGATAAACACCGTGAAGGGCAACTACGTTATCTACACCAGATGGCACAGAAAGACTATAATTTACTACTTGATTTACTTCTGCGAAGGCAACATTATCAGCTAGATCGTTGGTTGAATTTGAAGTAGCAAGAATAGTATCCCCGTTCCTAAATACAATGACATATCTTTCATTTGGTTGACTGACATTAACTCTATCTGGATATGTATCATATCCGTAAAGACTTATGTCTGCTCTAAATGAATCGGTTGTTGAAAAACCCAGTGGAACGATTCTTATTGCATGAGCTAAATCTTCATTAGAAACAATGGGTCCATTGTCTGGAAAATTAATAATGGTTCTGTCCGCTTGTTGATTAAAAGGACAGGATTGAGCATGAACTTCTCCAATTATCAAAGCAAAAAGCAATGCCGTCAAAATGACCGACATTATTATTCTAAATATACTAATATTTTTTAAACTGGTGTTTTTTTCCATAATTTTATAAAATTAAAAAGGAGATCATCACTTCTAAACTATTTAGAACTTTCTTACCATACTATACACGATATACAAAAAAAGTCAATATAATTTAAAAGATACATTAAATATGTTTAATCCTTAGCTACAAAAACAGCTTCTACTATGTATCTGTCTTCTTCTTCTCCAAAAACATTGCAAGTCGAAAGAGTCAATATATTTTTTATATTTGAAAAATCTACTTCTATCTTACTAGCCGTTTTCATCTCCACGTTGATTACAGAATAGATATATTTTGCATGAGAAGAATATACGGTAATCTCGTCTCCTACTTTTAATTTTCCTAAACCATTAAAGGTCTTATATGCTTGATTGTTTACAACTTTATAACCAGTACTATGTCCAAAAAGGAATATGTTGCCCACACCAAGTAATCCTGACCCGGGATATCTTACTGCGCCGCGAAGTAAATACTCATCCATAATTTTTATATCAGTTGTTTCTGGATTATAGATACTTGTATCAACTCCAATCGCGTCTATTTTTATTCTCACCGGTAATTCTCCTGTAATTTTTACTTCCGTCAGATTTTCTTTTTCTTTTATAGAAGCTGTTCCTTCTATTATAGAATTATTTTCTAAAATAGGACCTTTATTTAAATGTCTGATATCGTTTATTTTTAATTCATTTGGCACAAAACCAAAGAGATATAAGATTCCGAATGTGACAAAACAAATAATTATAAAATCTTTTAAAAAACTCAATTTTAAAAAAAAATTTTTGATTTCAGTCGTTTTTTCTTGATTTTTCATCGGCTCATAATATCAGCTTGACAATTAAAGTCAAGTATAGTATACTCCTCGCAGACAGTAAAAATTAATAATCTCCTTCTGTAATCTCAAAAGACGTTGGAACGTCTCTAGATTTTAGTAGGAATAATAAAAAATATTATGTTAAAAAAAATTTGGTTAAAAACAAAAGAATCATTTGATACAGCTGGCACAACCGCCATAGTGGTTGTTGTCATTGTTCTCGTGGTCTGGGGAGCTGTTACGATTGTACCCAAAGCCATTTCCGGACTTTATGATTTTCTTACAGCGTCTCTTTCATCCACATTTATTCCTTCAAAGGAAATAACAATTTCCTCAGACAGTAAAAATGTTGAAAGTGGAAGTATTGTGAATATTTTAATAAATGATGAAAATGCTTCATCAGGTACTCTTTATACTCTTTACTACCCTTGTGCAAATAATGTTTCCGTTTTATTAAACGGAGCAAATGGAACATCTAGTGCTATGATAAATTGCGGTGAAGATTTTTATCTGTTAAATAAAAACGGTTCGTTTTCTTTAACCATGAACTCGGATAAGTTAAGATATGTAAGCGTTCCTTTGACTGTAAAATCTCAGAATGATAAAGGAGAACTTGAAAAGATCGGGTCTGTAAGTATTGGAGTAACAAATCAAAAAATAGGACAGATTTCAGATATTTCACCTGTAAAAGTTGCCACTACAACAGTTGTTACCCCCTCTACCGTAAATACACCTGTATATTATTACGGTAATCCAGACCTGTCTATAAATATTTCCAGTGTTGATACAACAAACATGTATAACACAAGCGCACAAAATCAAGTCCTGGTTAAATTTGAAGTAAAAAATATCGGAACAAATCAAACTGGATTGTGGAGGTTCAGTGCAACTCTGCCAAGCTCCTCTATGCCAAATTATGTTTCCGAATTGCAAAGAAACTTAAACCCCGGTGATAAAATGCAATTCACTTTAGGTTTTAACAATATAGATACGACAAATTCTTCTTTGATAAAAATAATAGCTGATTCATCAAATGAAGTTATAGAATCGAACGAACTGAATAATTCTGCAAGTTATAACTTGATTTATAATAATCAAACAATAACTACAAATACTGGGAATAATAACTATTACTACAGCAACAATAACTATAACGGCACAGGAAATTACTTAAATCTTTCTGGGTCATGTTATGGAAATTCTGCTGCAGGTCCTTATGGAAATAGTATCAGTTGGACAGCAAGTGCAAGTGGAGGAAATGGTAGTTATACATATTTATGGTCTAGTAATGATGGTCTTTACGGTTACTCCCAAAATATAACTCAAACTTATTCTTCAGTAGGACTCAAATATGCAAACGTAAAAATCACTTCCGGTGGACAGACTATAACAGCAGCATGTACCGCAAGTACTTATTCAAACAATGGAACATACTATAATACTCAATCTGATTTAGGAGTAATCCTTGAAACCGTCGGTACGGTAGACAGTTATGGACGATTTGTCCAAACTGGACAGATATTAAAAGGTTCAACAGCTGCGGCAAAAATATTAGTAGTAAATAACGGTGCATTTGCAAGCGGTCCTTGGAGTTTAGTCTCAAGCTTTGCACCTTCTTATCCAACAAATTCATTCCAAATAGTCAATCAGGCTTCGCTAGCACCAGGAGAAAGAAGAGAAGTAATAATTACGTTCTTGAATGTTCAACAGATTGGAGACAATAATTTCGGTGTCGTAGTAGACCCAAATAACCAAAATAACGATTCAAACAGAGGTAATAATTCTCTGACAGCATTACTAAGAGTTTATTAAAACAATAAAAAAACCGTCCGTTTAAAAACGGACGGTTTTTTTATTATATATCCAAATTCGCCAACTTTGCGTTAGATTGTATAAACGCTTTTCTTGCAGGAACATCAGTACCCATGAGCATATCAAAAATCTGATCGGCTTTTTCTGCATCTTCTATTCTAACTTTTCTCATGAGTCGTTTCTCGGGATCCATAGTTGTTTCCCATAGTTCTTCAGCATTCATTTCTCCAAGACCTTTATACCTTTGTACAGAATATTTTTCGGTTTTTTTAACTTCTGTTTTTCCCTTTGTTTTTTCTGGAGTTTCTGCCGTAACAACTTCTTCCTCTCCTATATCACTTTCGCCAACTTTCATCTTGGCAAAATATTTTGTCTTTTCTTCTTCGGAATAAAAATAATTTACTTCTTTACCTTTTTTAATTTTATAAAGAGGAGGTTGTGCAATATATATATAACCACCTTCTATGAGTTCTTTAAAATATCTGTAAAACAAAGTCAGAAGAAGAGTTCTGATGTGAGCGCCGTCCACGTCGGCATCGGTAGCTATAATAACTTTATGATATCTTAATTTGGAAATATCAAACGTATCACCAATAGCAGTTCCAAGAGCCACTACAAGATTTTTAATCTGTTCCGAGCCAAGCATTTTATCAAGACGAGCTCTTTCAATGTTCAAGATTTTTCCTCTGAGTGGCAATATTGCTTGAGTTCTCCTATCTCTTCCTGTCTTAGCTGTACCGCCTGCAGAATCTCCCTCCACTATGAATACTTCTGATTCTGATGCATCTTTTGACTGACAATCAGCTAGTTTACCCGGTAAGGTCATACCTTCCAATGCTCCTTTTCTTAAGATAGAATCCTTTGCCGCTTTTGCCGCTTTTCGAGCCCTTAGAGCCAAAATAACCTTCATTATAATAGATCTTGCATCATCCGGATTTTCCTCTAGAAATGCACCAAATGCCGTGCCAAAGATGTCTTCTACAGCTCCCCTTGCCTCCACACTGCCCAATTTGGCCTTCGTCTGACCCTCAAACTGTATTTCACGAAGCTTTACAGAAACTACAGCGGTAAGACCTTCTAGAACATCATCTCCAGTAAAACTGTCTTCACTTTCTTTGGCTAGATTATTATTTTTTGCATAAGTATTAAGAGTTCTCGTAAGCGCCGACTTAAATCCGGTAAGATGAGTGCCTCCTTCTGGCGTGTAAATATTGTTTGCAAAAGCTACAACTCTTGCAGAAATATCATCAACATATTGTAAGGCAACTTCTACAGATTCCACCCCGTCAGTTTTCTTTTCTATATAAAAAATGTTTTTGTGTATTGGTTTTTGAAATTGATTGTAAAAACGAACCAGAGAATAAAGTCCTCCTTCAAAATAAAACGTCTGTGATGGCGCTTCAAACCCAAGCTCTCTAAAATAAAATGGTTCACTTTCATCAAACTTTTCAGTGATACCTCTTGCATCTATCATAGAAATTCTCAAACCTTTTACAAGATACGCTTGTTGTCGCATATGAGAAATAACTTTTTCAAAATCAAAAATGATTCCTTCTTTAAAAATTTCTGCGTCAGGTTCAAAAGTTACAATAGTTCCATGCTGTTTAGTATTACCTATTTTTTTTACAGATGCTTTTCTTTTTCCTTTTGAATATTCTTGAAAATAAATTCCACCATCTTTATGAACTGTGACTTTTAAATAAACAGAAAGAGCATTTACTACGGAAGCTCCTACACCGTGTAAACCTCCGGAAACTTTGTAGCCACCTTCTCCACCAAATTTTCCTCCAGCATGCAGAACAGTCATAATTGTTTCAAGAGCGGAAACTTTTGTTTGTTTGTGAATATCTACCGGAACTCCTCGGCCGTTGTCAGAAATTCTTACTCTATTTCCTGGCAAAAGAACAACCTCAATATCGTTGGCAAAACCACCCATTGCTTCATCGCGGGAGTTATCAAAGATTTCAGTAATAAGATGATGCAAACCATCTGGACCAGTTGTTCCAATATACATTCCAGGTCTTCTTCTAACGGGTTCCAAGCCCTCAAGAACCTGTATTTGATCGGCACCATAATGGCCCTCATTTCCCTTCTTTTTGGTGTCTTTTTCCTCTTCTTTTTTGGTCATAATGAATACATTTTTTCGTCTTCGCTCGGACGTTGTGAAAGTGATTACATTTTCACACGCTCCTCACTTGCCGAAATAAAAAAACAGCTTTATAGCTTTTTATGCTGTAATTATAGCATATTGTGAAGAAAAAACAAAAGAAAAAAGAGAATGTTTTTGCCAAAAATCCATTGACATTTCAATAAATCGTATTAGTATTAAAAACGGACAAAAATAGTCCAGAAAGGTTAGGTAAATATGGATGGAAACAGTGTCGGTGGAGAGGTTGTAGAGATTGACCATGTGACAGTCGCTACACAAGAAGTCAGATTACTTGTGAATGCGGCTAAAAAAAGCGGAAAGAAAGACAGTGGAGCTATATCCACGTTGGCTCTGCTCAGGATCGCAGAAAAACATCTCCTGAGGGGAGAAGAAGTTATCAATATTCTCTCCGGAATATGGAGGGGTATTCTCTAAGACAGTCCCTACCAAACATTCAAGTTCTTTGCAAAAAAAAGAGTTAGAGACAAAAAAACAGAAAAATATTACCGGGGCTCTCCTTAGAGCTTCGGTAATTTTTATATTATTCCGTAAAAATTGCCAATTTTTTCCAATTTTTTATAAAATCTACTTTCTTTACAAAAATGCTTTTTCCTTTCAACTCAGTTTTCTGCTCAGGATCATTTATATAAAAACCGGACAAAATTCCTTTTTTTTCTTCATATCCGTAAACTATTACCATATGCCCTGACAATCTTCTATTATTTACATTTTTAGCTATGGAAATAATTACAGGAAATTCTTTTTTAATACTGTCTACAATTTTATTTACTCCAAACTCCACTAGAAAATCGTTCTCCAAACGACCATCTGTAAAGCTTTTAAATTCCTGTTCATAGGCAACTACTCCCCTATTACGCAAAAGCATGAGAAGCGAATCGTGTCCCCAACCAAATTCTTCTGTGTATCCATTTTGCGGTTTTCCTTTTTTTGATAAGTTATTAGAAATAACCAGACCTTCTTTTATTAAATTCTCTACATTTACTTTCTTACCAAAAAAATCCAACATCATTTTTACACATACAATAGCGCAAGATTTAGATTGCCATTCCTTTGTAATATCTTGAGAGTATTGGGAAAAGAAATTTATTTTTAATTTCATATTATCTCACTTGCCAACCAACCTTAGTATTTAATTTCTTAGTAATATTATCCATAATTACATTAACTTCAACGTCGGTAAGAGTTCTATCGTATGACTGAAAAATTAAACGATATGCGTAGGAAATTTTTTGCGAACCATCTTCAAATCTTTTCGTAAAAACATCAAAAAGACGATTTTTGACAGCCAATTTCCCCGCTTCTTTTTTAATTATTTCAAGAACTTCCTCCGCTTTTGTTCCCTCTGGAGTAAACACCGCCACATCGCGAATCATAAACGGATATTGAGATATTTTTTTGAAATATTTTGTTTCTCTGGTTAGTTCAGAAAAAACATGTTTTTCCGGCTCAGATAATTCAGTAATAATTCCGTTAAAATCAAACTCTGCAATATTATTTTCAGAATTTAGTCTATTTAGCTTTACTCCCAATTCTTTTTCAAGAACTAAAATTGTCTCACTTAATATGTCTTGTTCTTTTGGCTTTTTTAAACCAATCGGATTTTTGACTCCAATAACAAACCTTCTATATTCGCCTTTATTCGTAAAAATATGTCCAAATTCAAAAACTTTTATTTGTGGCATTTCCACAAGTTCTGAATATCTCGCATTAAACTCCAAGGAATTAGTAAATCCATCGGTAAGATTCGTCCTTAAAAATCTTTTTTCCGGAGATATTGAGTTTTCAAGCTCTATTTCTCCTTTGTCCGTAAATGTATAATTTATGATTTCAGAAAAACCTTGTGCATTGAGAATTCTTCTGATTTTTTCTTTATAATAAAAATCTTTATTAATTTTCGCTTTTCCTTCAAATTTAGTGGAAACTTCGCCAATTTTTTCATACCCATAAATTCTGCCTATTTCTTCGGCTAAATCTTCTTTTATTCTCAAATCTAGACGTTCATCAGGCACTGTAATTACAAATCTTTCTTCGTTATCTGACATTCTCCTATATCCAACAATATTTTTAAATCTTTCGGATTTGTCTAAGTCTTCTATTACAACCTTGTCAAAAAGATGGGTAGCATGAATTACCTCTCCATCACCTAGATATAACCCGCAATGGTCAACGCCTTCCGGAACTTCGGTGTTTGGTAAAAATTCAGAGGTCTTATAATGAATCTGTCCTTCTCCTGTATTGGAGAATATTATATCGCCCGGTAAAATTTCCTTCTTACTGATTAATTTTCCAAAAACATATTGATCTACAGAAATTCTGGGAATCTGAATCCCAGCTTCTGAAAAACAATAAGAAGTAAAACCTGAGCAATCAAAAACTTTTGGTGCATCATAAGAAATACTAGCCCCGAGTCTATAAGGGACTCCCACTAAAGATTTTGCCGTTTCTAGAACTTTCTCTATTGGTTTTACAATTTCAAATTCAAAATTAAATCTGTTAAAAATATTTTCAATGTCTTTATCTGTAATTTTTACACCAATAATATCACTTGCTTCTTTATTAGAAATACCGAGTTTATATTTCTTTGCTCTTCTTGGATAAATATCAATTACTTTTCCAATTTTTATATCTTTTGTCCCAGCTATTTCCACGATTATCTTTGTTAAAATATCCATAGCTTCATCTGCCATTTCTGGAGAGTAATCATTCTCATATCTTTTGGAAGCATCTGTCTGAATTTTTAATTTTTGAGCAGTCTTTCTGATAAGTACTGGGTTAAAATTGGCTGATTCAAGCACAATATTTTTTGTATTTTCTTCAAGCTCTGCATAAATTCCACCTTTTATTCCGGCTATAGCAAGAGGAATATCACTGCTTGTAATAGCTAACACACTTTCATCCAAATCCACTTCTTTTTTATCAAGTGTAGTTATATGATCATTACTTTTACAATTTTTCACTTCAATCAGTATTTGTCCGTCTTTAGCTAATTTATCTGCATCAAAAGCGTGCATCGGCTGGCCGATTTCATTCATCACAAAGTTTGTTGCATCAACAATATTATTTATTGACCTCTGTCCTATTACTTCCAATTTTTCTTTAAGCCATTTTGGCGATTCACCTGCTTTTATATTTTCAATTATTCGTCCGATATATCTTCTGCATTTTTTTTCATCTGCAATTTTTATTTCCAGCTTTTTCTCTGTATCCGCAATATTAAAATCCTTAAAATTCCTAGAATATCGATTAACTTTAATATCAGAAATGACTCCAATTTCTCTAGCCACACCTCTATGACAAAGGCAGCTATGATTCAAATTTGGGGTAGTTTTTGCGTCCATTACAATATCATCTCCAATTTTTTCCATACTTTCTATTTCCATAGAATGCATAGTCAAAAGTTCTCCCACTTTTTCCGGAGTCGGTGCCTTACCACTCAAATATTCATTTAGCCAGTTATATGATATTTTCATTTACTTAAAATTGATTTACCAATCTCAAATCTCCGGAATAAAATAATCTAATATCGTCTATACCGTATTTCAACATAACCAGCCTTTCTATCCCTCCGCCAAAAGCAAAACCTTTCCATTCATTTGGATTTATCCCAACATTGTTTAACACCTTTGGATGGACTACGCCAGCCCCCATTACCTCTATCCAGCCAGTGCCTTTGCATACTGAGCATTTATTGTCTTTGCCCGCACATTTAAAACAAGAAATATCTATTTCTGCTCCTGGTTCAACAAAAGGAAAATATCCTGGTCTGAATCTTATATCAATATTCTTTTGAAAAAATTTATCAAAAAATTCATTTAAAACTGACTTCAAAGTTGCAAGAGAAACATTTTTGTCTACATAGAGTCCTTCAATCTGTTGAAATTGCATTTCATGAGTAGCATCTGTAGCTTCATTTCTATATGTTTTTCCTGGGCAAATTATCCTTATAGGAGGGTTTTTATTTTCTTCCATATAGTGAATCTGCATTGCACTCGTTTGTGTGCGCAAAAGTTTCCTTTCCACTCCAGGAAAATCCTTATCTGGTTTAATCCAAAAAGTGTCCTGCATATCACGAGCAGGATGATCCTTAGGTACATTTAAGGCGTCAAAATTGTAGTATTCTGTCTCTAATTCTGGGCCATCAACAAGGGAAAAACCCATTTCAGAAAATATCCTTACAATATCGTTTATTACAAGCGTAATCGGATGTACATGAATATTCGGTTTATTGTCCATATTTACCCTAAAAAATTTTTACTAATGAAAAGTTGGACCAAACTTTTACGTTGCAATAATAGCACAAATATTTGTACTTGATAATTGACCCAACTTTTCTCGCATTTTGCAATCTGGTTGCAAAATGCGTTAGTAAAAACTTTAAAGGGTGAAGATTATAGCGAAAAAATAGGTTTTAACAATACAAAATATTTTTTGGAGCCACCTCCCAGGCTTGAACTGGGGACCTATTGTTTACAAAACAATTGCTCTACCAACTGAGCTAAGGTGGCAAATCTACTTAAATTATTATTTCTTTCTAATTGAATCTTTATAATCTGAAACGTTTTTTAAGAAAAAAGATACTGAACCGTTTTTGGTTATATCATTTTTTGTTTGTTTTATAAAGAACTTTGGTTGTCTGCTGTCATATCCTCTTTTTAAATCTATCACTTCTTTTTTTATTTTTATGCAGATGTGACAGACAAATTTATAGGTACCCCCAATACTTATACGCGAAACTTGCTTTTTTAGCAAGTGAAAAAAATTATGCACTATTATATCGGTTTTTCTGACAAAATTTGCCTCGAGAATTCTGTGACCATTTGACAACTCAAAAGCGCGTAAACTAACCATTACCGCTAGGCAGATAAAAGAAGATATAAAAAACCAAAATGCTATAGGCATATTATTTTTCCATTACTCCAAACCTAGAAAACCTTGCGATTTCCATTTTTTCACCAAACTTTTGTATAGCGTTCTGTATAAGAACCGCAACTGTAATGCTTGGGTCTTTTATGAAATCCTGTTCAAGTAAAATCTTGTCTTTAAAATATGAATCCATTTTTCCGGAAAGAATTTTCTCTTTTATCGTTTCCGGTTTTCCTTTGACTTCGGCAGAAAAAACTTCTTTAGCTTTCTCCATTTCTTCTGCAGGAACATCTGCTCTTTTTATATAGCTTGGTTTCGTAGCGACTATTTGCATAGCAATATCATAAGCCATTTTTGCAAATTCTTCATTCTTGGCGACAAAATCCGTCTCGCAAGAAACTTCCACCATGGCACCAGTTGCCCCCGTACCATGAACGTAAGTAGCTACTCTACCAGAATGAAATTCTCTGTCAGCCTTTTTGGAAGCAATATCTGCTCCCTTTTTTCTAAGTAAAATAATTGCCTTCTCCATATCCCCTCCTGCGTCTTCAAGAGCTTTCTTGCACTGCATGATAGAAATACCGGTTTTATCTCTAAGTTCCTTAGTTTGTTCAATTGTAATGACCATCCCGTTAGAGATCAAAGTGTTATGAATTGGCACTTTAATCTAATTATTAAATAATTGTTGTTAAAATATTAAATGTTATCTATTCTACGGAAACAATCTGATTGTTTCCTATCTCTAACGGGATTACTTAACCGACTTCCCAGCTTTGTAAGCTTTTACGATTTCTCCGACAAAATACGAAATACTGGAAACTGCAGAATCGTTTGCAACTATCGGATAATCAATCATACTAATATCACAATCGGTATTTGAAAGAGCGATTACGGGAATACCCATTTTCTGTGCTTCAAGAACAACAATAATTTCTTTTTTAGGATCTATTACAAAGACAGCTTTTGGCATTTCTTTCATGCTTGTTATTCCGGAAAACATCTTTTCAAGTTTATCTATTTGTCTGTCTATCATCAATCTTTCTTTTTTGGTATATTTTGAAAGCTCACCTTTTTCTTTCTGACTCAATAAATCTTCGTATTTTGCAATTCTTTTTTTGATTTCTGAAAAATTTGTAAGGGCTCCGCCAATCCATCTACCGGCTACGTTTGGCATATTTATGGATAAAGCGTTTATATTGATGATGTTTTTCGCTTCATTTTTACCTGAAACAAAAAGTATCTGCTTGCCTTCTTTTGCAATAGAGGTAACAAATTCACATGCTTTTTCCAAAAGTTCGACTGTTTTTTCAAGATTAATAATTTCTACTTTATTTTTAATACCAAAAATGTATGGCAACGTAGATACGTGCCTTCTGGTTTTAGGATAGCCAAAATGCGCCCCTGCCTTGAACATTTCCTCAACTTTCACATTATTTTTTAAATTCTTTTCGTCTGACATATAGGTGCCACTCTATCAGAAAATAGAGTTTATTGCAACATAAAAATACTTAATCTTCATCTTCCTCTCCTTTATCTAACTCTCCTACTTTACCAATGTTTTCTGCTACAAAAGAAATAATTTCACCAAAACCGTCACCAGTAAAAATATTTTCAATATTAAACCAAGAGTGTCTAACTCGATGATCAGTAACTCTGTCTTGTAAAATATTGTAAGTTCTTATTTTCTCCGATCTGTCTGCCGTACCAATCTGTTCTTTTCTCTCTCCTGCAAATTTTTTGGCTTCTTCTTCCTCTTTTAGAATTTCAAGTTTGGCTACCAATATAGACATTGCTTTCTCTTTATTTTTCGGTTGACTTCTCTCTGAAGTAGATCGTGCGTCTATTCCTGTCGGTTTGTGGATAATTTTAACTGCTGTTTCTCTTTTATTTACATTTTGTCCTCCAGGACCTCCAGCTTTTGAAATCTCTATTTCAAGATCTGCTGGATTTATTTCTATTTTTGATTTCTTTCTGATTGGTAAAATTGCGACAGAAGCCGTACTTGTATGCACCCTGCCAGATTTTTCTGTTGCTGGAACTCTCTGCACTCTATGAACACCTGTTTCAAATCTTAAGGTTTTATAAGCATCTTTACCCCGCAATTCAAAAACTACTTCTTTGTATCCCCCAAGAGGACTTTTAGATTCATCAACGATAGAAAAGGCCCACGCTTTTGATTCTACATATTTTTTGTACATCTTAAAAAGATCTTCGGCGAAAAGAGCGGCTTCTTCACCACCTACTCCAGCACGAATTTCCATGATCGCTTCATTGGGAAATTTGTCTTCCTCTTCCTCTACAGCAGTAATTTCCTCCATTTGTTTCAATAGATCTTCTTTTTGTTTAGATAAACTCACCAAATCTTCTTCGGCAAGATCTTTCATTGACGGATCTTTTAGCACCATTTCTTTGGTGATATTTTCCTCTTTTTCAAGGCGTTCGTATTCACCGGCAAGGTAGGATGTTTTTTTATTTTTTTTGAAATCTTCAATAGTCATGTTGGTTAATAATAACACAAAATAAAAACCAAGGAGGGAGAAAATGTTTTGAATGAGCTTTGTCCTTTACTCTCGCGAAATTCAGGAATATTTTCTCTCTCCTTGGTTTTTCTTTGTTATTTAGATGTTTTTTTCTTTGATTCTTTTTTAACAGCCTTAGTAGCACCAAGAGCTTTTCTTGCTTTGAATTTTTCTACTCTTCCAGCAGTATCAAGAGTCTTTTCATTACCAGTATAAAATGGATGGCAATTGCCACAAATTTCAATGTGAATTTCTTCTTTTGTTGAGCCAAAATTATAAGTAGCACCACAAGCACAGACAGTCTTTGAATGCTCAAAATATTTTGGGTGTATATCTTTTTTCATAGACTGAGATAATAACAGAATTAGACTAAAAAAGCAACATCGCTAGATTATAGGTTTAATGTATCTATGTCTTTTTCAAATTGCAAAGCTCTTTTTAAAACCGATGATCCATAACCATGATACATAAAATTTGTAAGTTTGCTCCCTTTTAGATTTAAACCTCCATAATATTTTGAGGCAGCGCAAGCCCAGATATCGTTTCTTTTGGTAAATGCCGACTTACATCTGTCTTGATTATCCTTGAGTAATACAGCAGAAGCAGTAAAAGCAGCAGAATTTTCAAAAGGAGAAGGGTACGACACACCAATAATATTTGAAACTCTTTTTGTAATACTCGCCCATGTCTCCGGCATAAATTGCGCCGGGCCCATAGCTCCTCCATAATTTCCATCTCTACAAATTGCACAAGATACTGGAGATGTATCAGTATTTAAACCTATATTATTCATAATTTCTAAATAGTAAGGTTTTTGTGTATCAGACATAACAGTTTTACCAGCGACACAAGATGAAGGTTGGTTATAAGTACATTTCCCAATATTTTTTCCAATAGTATTGTCCAGTGCTGATTCTTGAAATAATACGGCTAAAACTAAAGCGGAATTTACTCCGATAGTACTTTCATAAGGTTGAATAATTTTTAACGCATCTCCAAAAGATATTTCCTCGCCACCGGCAGTTTTGTAAAGTTTATTCCTGATTTGATTTTTTAATTTTTCTTTTTCTGCTATAAGCCTTTTATATTCAGCTTCTTTATTTTTAGTTAGAGAAAGTAATGTCTGTTGTTCTTTTTTGTAACCCTCAGTTGTTTTTTTGGCTTGTTCTTGTTCATATTTCAATTTTGCTTCCTGAGCTTGTTTTGTTTCCAAAGCCTTTTTTTCACTTTCTGAAGTCTTCTTTATACCCAAAAGCTCTTGTGTAAGCTCTTGAAGCTTTTCGTTTATGGTAGCGTAATTGTCAGTATCTATAAAAAAAGCAGATAAATTTTCACTGGATAAAAATACATCGATAAACGATTCCCCGTCTGTTGCATAATTGTCTCTCAACATATTACCTATAGATTTCTTTATCTCAACCATTTTTTCTGAAAGCTGACCTATATACTGAGTTTTGACTACGATATTTTCACCCAATTGTTTTATCTTTGCATTTTTCGCTTTAATTTCCAATTGTATTTTGGCTATATTATAGTTTAATTCAGCTATTCCTTTTTCCAATGCTGAAGAAGATATTTTAGTATTTTCAAATTGCTTATTTAATTCAATAAGATCAGCGTCACATTGAGTCGATATAGCCTGTAATTCTTGATCACTTTTTCCATCTAAATTAGAATCGCAAGTTATTGCCCCTGCTAATACAGGAGATAAAAATAAAATCGTATAAAAAAATAACTGAAGTATCTTTTTTTGATAGTCCACTGACGTATTTTATCATAAAATGGAACAAAAAAGCCAAAGGACAGAAGAATGTTTCTGAATGAGCTAAGTCCCTGACTTAAGCGAAATTCGGGAATATTCTTCTACCCTTTGGTTTTTAAAACTTATTTTTTGTCTTTCTTTTCTTCTTTTTTTCCTGCTTCAGGTTTCTTTCCTGCATCTGCTTTTTCTGCAACTTTTGCGCCTTCGGCTCCTTCTTCACCTTCTACAGCTTCCTTGCCTTTCTTCTCCACTTCTATAGCCGAGAGATCTACAGGTACTTCTTCTACAACCTCTTCTTTTGGTTCATACACAGAAGCAACTACGTCTTCCGGTTTGATTTTCAAAGTTACTCCTTCGGGAAGTTTAATATCTTTTGCAAGAACCACACTTTCAAAATTAAGCAGACCGGAGATATTTACTTCCAAGTGACGAGGTAGGTCTTTAGGAAGAGCTTCAATTTCAATTTCGTGCATAACTTTTACAAGCACTCCACCAAGATCCTTGACTGCAGGTGCTATTCCGATAAATTCAAGAGGAACTGAGATTTCAAGTTTCTTTCCCTTTTCTATAGCATAAAAATCAACATGTCTCACTTTGTCAGTAACAGGATCAGAGTCAATGTCGTGAATAAGCACATCTACATCTATTCCTACTCCGTCTAAATGTACTACTGTAGACTCTCCGGCTTCTTCAAATATTTTTTCAAAATCCAAAAATTTTAGAAATATTGGCGTTGACTTCTCTTTCTTTCCATAAAAAATTGCAGGCAAATTACCCTCTTTTCTGATTTTTTCCGAACTTATCTTTAAATCTCTTTTCTCTACTTTTAATGTAAGCATAATCATCGTATATTAGACGAAAAAGATAATATAGTCAAGCTGGATTAGATTATTTATTAAAAAGTTTGAGTTTTTTATCTATAACTTCTTCAACCGCAATTATTGCTTTATCCATATATTTATATGGCGCAACTTCATCTTTCTTTTCTATAAGTTCTGCTTCAAGTGCTTTTCTAAAAGCCACGCGGATTTCTGTGTTTATATGAATCAAAGAAATACCTGCCTTAATTGCATTTTTTATATCCTCCTCAGAATTTCCCGATGCACCATGTAGAACTATCGGGATGTTTATCACTGACTTTATCTCAGCGATTCTTTTTATATTAAGTGCCGGATCTACTCCTCCCTTAAGCATTCCGTGGATATTTCCCACTGCTGGGGCAAGCATATCTACACCAGTCTCTTCCACAAACCTTTTTGCTTCTTCGGGCTTTGTCAAAAATTCTTCCGATATTTTTACCCCTTCAGGAATTTTATCTAAGACTTTTGATGAACTCCCGATAAATCCAAGTTCTGCTTCAACAATAATATCCGGATTTACACTTCTTGCATATTCCACACATTTTTTTGTGATTTTTACATTATCTTCATAGGACATTCCGGTTGCGTCAAAAATCACGGAGTCATACCCGGCATCAATGCATTCTTTTACTCCTTCAAAACTGTAAGTATGATCGGCATTTAGAAAAATTGGGTAATCATACTCTTCACGTAAGCTTTTAACTAAAGCCACAGCTTGTTTTGTACCAATGAATTTCCTTTCCCCCTCCGCTGTCCCAATAATCACTGGTAAATTAAGTTTTCTGGCAGAATTAAAAATTCCTCGTAATGTTTCAAGATTTGAAATATTGAAGTGACCGATAGCTCTCCCTTCTTTTTCCGCTTCCAAAATATATTCTTTAAGTTTTTTCATATTATGATTCTAACACAAAAATTTCTGATTTTATGCTTGTCCTAGTTCTTCTAATGCTTTTCCAACATCTCCTGATTCAAAAATAGCAGAACCAGAAATAAGACGATTTGCTCCGGCTTCAACTATTTCATAAGCATTATTTAGATTTACTCCACCATCCACGCTGATTGTTATACTTGGAAAATTATTTCTCATTTCCTTGATTTTATTAAGTACTGTTTCATCAAAAGATTCTCCTTGAAAACCTACACGATCAATTCCCATAAATTGGACAAAATTAATAAGGGACTTTCCGTCCGCTTGTGGATTTAAAAACTCATAAATTGCCTCGTTCGAAGTCTTTACATCAAGCGAAAGTCCTATATCAATATCAAAAGGATTATCTCCTGAATAGCCATATTCGTCTCGTAGTTTCTTTATAAGCCCATAGATATTGTCTGACGATTCAACATGTAAAACCAATCTTTTTGCCCCGGCGTTTATCCATTCTTCCACAACCTCCTCGGGATTTTTTACCATCAAGTCCACTTCAAAATCAAGAGAATCCCAGAAAGGAAACCCTTCCTCTTCTCCTATTATTTTTTCAAAACTTCCCTCGTTGTCATTTTTGTATGGCCAAGTAGTATTTGACACAAATTTTCCGTCGCAAACGTCCACTTGCACAATATTTACAAGACCGTTCACAAGAGACATTTTTTCTCTGATTTCTTCAATATTTTCTGGCAATATTGCGGGAATTACTTCTACCATATATTTTTGACTTCTTTTGAAACTTTTTCTATTTTTTTAATTCTTCTCATATGTCTATCGGACCAAGAAAATGCCACTGTAAGCCATTTTTCAATCGCAGTCTTTGTGGCAGATAAGCTTATAAACCTTGCACCAATAGAAATTATATTTGAATTATTATGTTCTCGCCCAAGCTTTATAATATCTTTGAAAGAAGACCTGGAATTTCCGTAATAAACAATTGCTCGAACATTTGGAAATCTGTTCGCAACCATGGCTTCTCCTTGTCCAGAACCGCCAAAAATTATACCTCTTACATGCTCTGGATTTAAAGACACGGCTTTCGCTACAGGAGCAATAAAATCGGGATAGTCATCATACTCATCATATTGAAAAGCCCCACAATCAAAAACTTCGTAGCCCATCCTCTTAAGCCACGGGGTTATTTTTTCTTTGATTTTAAAACCGGCATGATCCGAACCGATGTATATTTTAAAATGTGGAGTTTTTTTATTCATACTTATTTCAATGACAATAATAACAAATTTTTAATAACTTGTGGATTAGCAGAACCTTTAGTTGCTTTCATCGCCTGCCCGACAAGAGACATTATGGCGTTTTCCTTACCAGCTCTGTAATCAGCCACAATCTTAGGATTATCAATAATAAGTTTTTCAACAATTTTCTTTAATTCTTCCTCATTTCTTCGTTGTTGAAGCCCATTAGTAAGCATTATTGTAGTTGGATTTTCATCTTTAGCAACCATAAAAGCAAGGATGTCTTTTGCTACTCGACTAGTAACTTCTTCTCTGCTATACAACCCCATTAAATCTCGAAAATTTAGAACGGATGGTAGAGAATATTTTTCTGATTTTCTCAAAAGACCAACCAGGTCATTTGTAATAAAATTAACGTAAGATTTTTTCAATTTATCACTTAGATTCTCTGGAGGTGGAACAACTTTATCAAAAAAATCTCCGAGTTTTGTGTCCAAAACAAACATATTTGCATCTTCTGTCTTCATCAGGTAATCATCTGTGTATTTTTTTCTTCTCTGTTGTGGTAACTCCGGCAAATTCTTTTCCAATTCCTCAACATCAAAAAGTTCAGAAATCATAACTTTTGGTAAATCTGGATCAGGAAAATATCTATAATCATGCGAATCTTCTTTTACTCTCTGAGAAAAAGTAATTTGTTTTCCCTCATCCCAACCGCGAGTTTCCTGAATTATTTCTTTTCCTTCTTCCAACACTGAAATTTGTCTTTCAATTTCATATTCTATTGCTCTATCCACAGCTCTAAAAGAATTTAAGTTTTTAACTTCTACTTTTTTACCAAGCTTGTCACTATCGCTTACGGAGATATTTGCTTCCACTCTCATCTCACCCTTTTCCATATTTGCATCGCCTGCACTGAGATATTGTAAAATAAGTTGAAGTTCTTTTGCAAAATTTGAAGCAGATTTTGCATCATGAATTACTGGTTCTGTAACAAGTTCCATAAGTGGAACACCAGAACGATTGAAATCTACCAAACTAAAACCTTCATCTTCATGCGATGATTTTGCAGTGTCTTCTTCTAAATGAATTCTCGTGAGTTCAATACCATTTATTTCTCCACCCGTAACTATCGGAAATTTATACTGAGTTATTTGATAACCCTTGGGAATATCCGGATAAAAATAATTTTTCCTGTCCCACTCCGTAAAATCAGCAACTTTTCCACCCACTGCAAGCCCTACTCTTATTACTTGCCTTATTGCCTCATTATTCAACACGGGCAAAGTTCCGGGATGTCCCATACATATTGGACAGATATTTACATTTGGTCTTTTTTCCTCAGTATCGTTCTTACAAGAACAAAACATTTTTGTCTTTGTTTTAAGTTCGGCATGTATTTCAAGACCTATTGTCGCTGTATATTTTTTCTCTGGCATATAATTAAATATATAAAATATTATTTACTTTCTTCTCTTAATTTTTTAATTAACGTGTCTTTTAACTTTTTTACCGAATCGTCATCCAAAATACTAACTTCTAGAATATCTTTATTTTTCTTTGCAATTATCTTTTTGACTTCCTTAACTCTTTTTTCATCCACTTCATCAGTTTTCGTCAAAATTATAATTTCTTTTTTTTCTGCAAGTTCTTCACTATAATTTTTAAGTTCTTTTCTTATTATATTATAGTCTGTAAGAGGTTTGGTGCTTTCTAGAGAAACACAATGCAAAATTATTTTTGTTCTTTTTATATGCCTCAGAAATTTATCACCCAAACCTTTACCTTCCGAAGCACCCTCTATAAGTCCCGGAATATCGGCAAGAATAAAACCATACATATCACCAAGATGTGGTTCTAATGTAGTAAACTGATAACTCGCAACCTTTGATTTACTATTTGTAAGAGCATTCAATAAACTCGATTTTCCTGCGTTTGGCAAGCCTACAAAACCGGCGTCCGCCATAAGTTGAAGTTCAATAAAAAAATCCGCTTCTTCTCCCCTTTTTCCTTCACTAAACTGTTCTGGGGCAATATTTATAGATGACTTAAAATATTCATTTCCCAAGCCTCCTCTTCCACCGTTCAAAACTTTAATTTCCTCTCCTTCCTTGAAGAGTTCAAATTTTTCTCTCGTAACAAGGTTTGTGACAATAGAACCGATAGGAAGTTCAAAATAAAAATCTTCTCCATCTTTACCATGCATGCTTTTTTTCATCCCATCATTACCTCTTTTGGCAGAAAATTCTTTTATATTTTTGTATTTGGAAAGAACACTAACATCCCGTAATGTCTTCAAATAAACATCTCCGCCTTTTCCGCCATTTCCTCCGGCAGGACCTGCGTGATCAATTCCCTTTTCGTGTAGCCAACGAACCACGCCATTTCCCCCACTTCCCGCCTTCAAATGTACTTTTAATTCATCTATAAATGCCATTATTAATAAATTTTAATTATTACTACTCTATCATAAAAAACTAATTAGAGCATTATTTAAAAAAAATTAAATAAAAAAAATCGCTCGGACTCCTTGAGTATATCAAAGTGTCTAAGCGATTTGGGTTGAGTATCATTGGCTCAATGATGGAGAAAATTTACAAAGAGAGCCATGGCTTTTTCGTTGGGAATTGACGTCAGTAAATCTGCCGACATCCTGAGATAATTTTTACACATAATTTTTTCGTACTCGGACAGGGATTTTATCCTTATGATGGGAAACCAATGAAGTTCTGAGAATTCCTCCGTTGTGTGGTCGAAAAACCAACCGCAATACGACTCATCTTGAGGAACCAGAATTTTCTCTTCATTGTCTATCTTTTTCAAAACCCCTTTGTCTGTGGAAACAAAACTTGTTACCACTACGCACGAGCGCGTAAAAGATGGACCCCCTAAGTACCCAGACAAAAACCGATTGAAATAACCTGACGTTTTCATCAACTTGAGATTATGCCGACCATTCAGTTTAATCCCCTTAAGACTTTTGATATCCAAGGGGACAAACGGGACTGGAGTTTGTTTTTTTTCCGTCGTTGCAAACGCTACTGCTACCATACTACCTCCTTTTTTTATTTAACTTGCCTCATACAAGTTAAAATCTTTAGAATAACAAAGAACAAATAACAGATGCCAATATTAGCACTAAAAAAGTTACCGTCAATAGGTATGTTTTTAAAAACTATTTTGAATCAACAGCCAATTTAGCAAGTTTGACAGCTCCTTCTTTTGTCTTTGCTCCAGCAAAAACTCCAGAATTATGACAAAAGACAACATCTGCAACTCCAGTAATTTTAGCAAGTTCCAAACTATCTTTTCCTCGCCATTCTTCAGGAAATAATTTTCTACTTATAAACATTCTTTCGTCATCCTTAATAGACGTCGCCTTCCAGTTTTTTCCTCCCTTATCTGGTCTAACTACAAACAGCACTTCCTGGTATTTTGAAAATAAAGAATTCGGTAAAAAGGGGTTTTCAAAAATCATGATTCTTTTATCTTTATTTTCTTTATAAATTTCTTTCACAATATCTTCTGCTTCTATATTATCGGTCTCAATTTTTATTTCTCTTAAAATAATACCTTTTGCAAAATTTACAGCTTCTAAAAAAGCTTTATCTAGAGAAATATCTTTTTCCTTCCAAGTTGGAGACTTAGAGTAAATGATATCCGTAAGTAGATAAGGATAAACGCCGGATAAATTAAGTTTGCTGAGATTAAAAGCTGTATCATCCGCATCTATTATCTGTACAAGTTTAGCATCCAGTATATCTGCCACATTTTTTGAATGACAAATCTTTTCTCCGAAATCTCTCCATAATAATCCAAAAGTTGAATAGGATATTCCATTTTTCCTTTTCCCCGCTCCCCCTTCCTGATGATGATCATATCTTCTTTTTTCGGGATTAAATTCTTCTCCAACATCAAGAACAAAATCGGCTTTTGAATAAATTGCTTTGTCTCTTGTTCTTATAATTTTTATTTTTCCACAGAAAAGGATAGAAAAAAGAGCCACAGAAAAAACATCGTCCGGATGAAAATTTCCGCTATGAGTTGATAAAATAATTTTTTTAGTAAAAAACATTATTTCTTTAAAAGAGTTTTTATTTCCTCAACATCCCTAGATATTTGAGTCATCTGACTTCTGAGACTTTTTATATCTTTTTCTTCTTGTTTTACTTCTTCCTCAGTTTTTTCTTCAACTTTTTTCTCGTGTTTAAGTCCAGAAAGAATAATTCTATCTCCTATCATTATAGAAACAAAAAGTCCCGTGAGAAGCAACAAAGCTAGAGTCCAAACAATAGTATTTGGCTCATAAAATATATAGGCCCAAATTCCTCCTTTCGCTTCCAAAATATCCGCCGTGTGCCAGACACCTCGCCAAAAAATAATTGTAAAAGTTCCTCCTAAAAATGCATAGAATATGGACCTGTGGCTTAATCTTGTTCTAACTTTATCTTCTAATTTATCAAAAAAATGAATTATTTTTTTCATTATGTTTCTAATTATTAATTATGGCATTGTAACATTTCCGACAAAAGAATGCTAGAAATTCTTATTGTTAAAATAAAAAAGAAGCTCACCAAACAATGTGTTCGGTGAGCATTTATAGTACTACATGATAAAAAACGACTTTTCACCTAGTTTGAAGAAGTTGCGCAATAAACCTTGCTTTCCTGTAATATTCGTTGCGTTGGATATCTTCGAGAGTGATCAGAACATCTGCTTTATAACGTTCTTTCCATGAGCTGATTGTTACATCAATTGTCACTATCTTTCCTTCATAATCAAAAAAACAATCAACACCATGAAAAATATCTAGAGACGATCCCAGAGCAACAAAGACTCGCAATTTACTTCTTCCCTTTCTCAACATGGGAGCTATACAATTATACATTGCCTTCAAAAAAGGCGTTTGAGGACAACGAGATTTATGACCTCGCTCCTGGTTTCTCTTTACCAGCAAAACACTTTTAGAGAATGACAAATACTTTGGTCTATGAACCTTTTGACAGTTGTTTCTCGATTCCTCTAAAGAAACTTGCTCCTTTATTTTGTCTGTTCCTAAAAGAAGTTCTGTTTGAAAGTCTTGCCCATTACCAACAGATTTAATATACAATAATAACCCCCTTTTTTACTGACGTTTATGAAATAACACCTAGCTAGATTTTATTCCTACTGTTTTTAAATGTCAACAAAAACATTTTTTACTTTCCACAACACTTTTTATATTTTTTTCCGCTTCCACATGGACATGGGTCATTTCTACCAACTTTATTTTCATCTTTTTTGACAAGGACACTTGAGTCACTTTTCCCCTCTGCGCCGGCTTCTACCATGTGCTTTTGGGTTTCTTTCAGTTTCTCTTCATCTTGTCTGAAAGCTCCCGCTCCAAGATGTGGTAAAAGTCGTAAAATTTCTACATTAATACTCTCTTGCATCTGTTTGAACAGTCTGAGTCCTTCTTTTTTATATTCCACAAGAGGATCTCTCTGACCATAAGCGCGGAGATTCACACTTCCCCGAAGATAATCCATCATTTCTAAATGATCCACCCAAAACATATCTATCGATTGTAAAATCAAAAGTCGAACAATTCTGTAAAATTCGTCTTCACCCAACATTTTTACTTTTTCTTCAATAATTTTTCTGTCTTCTTCGCTTTCCGTTATTTCAAAAAGTTTTTCTTTTATTTCATCTTTATTGCCAAGTAAAATTTTTCTCCTTCTCTCATAGACGACTTTTCTGTGAAAGGTCATCACATCGTCATATTCCAAAACTTGCTTTCTCGAATCAAAATTAAAACCTTCTATTTTTGTTTGCGCATTTTCAAGTGATTTTGTAATCAAATAATTTTCAATCGGTTCGTCTTCCGGTACACCCAGTTTGCCCATCATTTTTTTGACTATATCGCTTGCAAAGACTCTCATCAGAGAATCTTCCATAGAAACATAAAATTGTGTAAAGCCTGGATCTCCCTGACGACCGGATCTTCCTCGAAGCTGATTATCTATTCTCCTTGCTTCATGTCTCTCAGTACCAATAACATAAAGACCTCCGAGCTCTTTTACTTTTTCATAAGTACTTTGTTCAAAGGGTATTCCACCAAGTTTTATGTCTACACCTCTCCCAGCCATGTTTGTTGCTACCGTAACAGCACCAAGTTTTCCAGCCTGAGCGATTATTTCTCCTTCTTTTTCATGATTCTTAGCATTTAATACATTATGAACAACACCCTCTCTTTTCAAATATTCCGAAAGTACCTCATTCTTTTCAATAGAAACGGTTCCAAGTAATACCGGATGACCTTCTTTATTTAATTCTTTTACTTTTCTTGCCAGAGCCAAAAATTTGCCATGCTCTGTCTGAAAAATCAAATCGTTCTGGTCTTTTCTTACCAGAGGTTTGTTGGTAGGTACAAGTAAAGTATCTGCATGATAAACTTTAAAAAATTCTTCCGAGGATGTCATTGCCGTTCCTGTCATACCAGAAAGTCTTCTGTACATTCTGAAATAATTTTGAAAAGTGATAGACGCAAAGGTTCTGGATTCTTTTTGAACTTTTACTCCCTCTTTTGCTTCTATCGCCTGATGCAAACCTTCGGACCATCTCCTCCCAGGCTGAAGTCGTCCGGTAGATTCATCCACAATAATAATTTCTCCGTTTTTTATGACATATTCCGTATCTTTCTTAAAGAGAGCAAGTGCTCTAACCGCAGTTTCCAAATGATGCACCATTTTCATTCCACCTTCCGTGTAAATATTTTCCACTCCAAGTGCTTTCTCGGCTTTGTTTATTCCATTGTCTGTTAATTGAATTGCTTTGAGTTTTTCATCAACCGTAAAATCTTCATCCCTTTTAAAATCTCTAACAATCTTTGCAAATGAATCATATAGACTTTCGCTTTCCGAAGTTGGTGCAGAAATAATAAGTGGAGTTCTTGCCTCGTCTATCAAGATAGAGTCCACTTCATCAACAACCGCAAAATTATAATCTCTCTGTCTAAGATCGTTTACATTATATTCAATATTATCCCTCAAATAATCAAAACCAAATTCGTTGTTTGTTCCATAGGTTATGTCTGCAAGATATGCTTCTTTTCTCGTGCAAGGTCGCAAAAAATCATAAATGACTTTAAAGGAACCGAGCTCGTCTCTTTCTTTATCTTCTTCTGTATGAGTTGGATCATACAGAAAGGACGATTCGTGATTTATAACTCCAACAGAAAGACCAAGAAGAGAATATATTTGTCCCATCCATACAGTATCTCTTCTTGAAAGATAATCGTTGACGGTTACAATATGCACTCCTTTTCCAGATAAAGCATTTAAATATGCAGGGAGTGTAGCAACTAAGGTTTTCCCTTCACCCGTTCTCATCTCGGCAATATTTCCTCTGTGTAAAATAATTCCCCCCATAAGTTGGACATCAAAGTGTCTTTGACCAAGAGTTCTTTTTCCCGCTTCACGGACAAGAGCAAAAGTTTCTGGCAGAAGGTCGTCTAACGATTCACCCTTTCCTAATCTGCCTTTAAACTCCAAAGTTTTTAGTTTTAGATCATTATCGGGAATTTTCTTAAAATCCGCTTCCAGAGCGTTAATCTTAGCCACAATGGGCTCTAGAGTCTTCATATATCTATCCTGTCTGCTTCCGAATATTTTGTCTAAAATCATTATGGAAATATCATAGCATAAAAATAAATAAAAAAAACCGTTCACCTAAGGTGAACGGTTTTAAAAAAGTTATCTTTTTTTTGATTTCTTTGCTTTCTTTGTCTTTTTTGTCTTCTTTGCAGCTTTTCTTGCTTTCTTTTTTGCCATAATAGTTTTTAAGTTTAAATTTCATCTTCAAGAAATTTTTAAACTTATTTTAAGTTAATTTTTTTCCTAACGAGCTCACAATTTTTTTCGACCTAAATTATAAAAATTGCTGAACTGATACAAGTTTATATCATCTAGATAATATCGCAAGGATTTTTTTTAAAATATGTGGATAACTTCCTCTTCCACTTTAATTTGAGTTTTTTCTTTGATACTTTTTTTTATCTGATCAGATAAATTTATTATTTCTGTGGTTGTCGCCCCACCAAAGTTTACTAAAACTAACGGTTGATTTTTATAAAGACCAACATTTTTTATTTTATAATTTTTTAGATTACAAATTTTATCCAGAACCCAAGCCAAGGATATTTTTATTTTCCCTTTTGGCTCAGGAAAGCCAGGAATATCCGGAAACTTTTTTTTGAGCTTTGTGTATTCTTTTTTATTAATTATCGGGTTTTTAAAAAAAGAACCAGCTGAGCCGAGTTCAGAAACTTCTGGTAATTTTGATTTTCTTATTGAGATTACTGCGTTTCTGATATCCATGGCGGTTGTCTTCTCTAAGACAGACTTGGAGCAAAGTGATTTAAAGTGTCTTTGTCCGGATTTAAGACACTTTAAATCACTTTGCAAAATGGCTGTCTTGATTCTATTTTCTTTTATCTTTTCTATTATTCCACTATAACTAAAATTTGGTTTAAACTTCTTGCTCAAAAAGAAATAAACTCTTAGAACTACCAAATTTTTCTTAATCTTAAAAATACTATTTCTATAAGAAAAATTGCAATCCTTATTTTTCATTTCAAAAATTTTTCCGTTTTCCGAATCATATACTTCGACTTTCGAAATAAAATTTTTTATTTCAGCACCATATGCTCCGATATTTTGGACGACAGAACCCCCTACTGTCCCTGGAATATAAGAAAGGTTTTCCAAACCAAACAAATTATTTTTTACAGAAAAAGAAACACTCTCATCCAATTTTTCTCCTGCTCCAAAACAGATAATATTCTCCTTTAAAATATTTCTGCCAAGAATTTCATTTTTTATTACTAATCCAGAGAAACCGGTATCACTTATCAAAATATTTGATCCTCCTCCAAGAATAAAAAAATTTATCTTATGTTTTTTTGAAAAAGAAATAGCTTTTTTTAAGTCCTCAATATTTTTAATAATACAAAAAAACCGGGCATATCCTCCGGTTCTAAAAGTATTAAGACTCTTTAACGGATAATTTTTAAAAATTCTCATAAAGTTTATGTAAAGTCATGACCGGCGGGGGCTAACCTCCAACTAATGTCTTTAATGTGAGTGCAACCGCCGGTCGTGACTTATCACAAACTCAGGATTAATAATAACAAAAAAAGAAGAAAAGTAAAACGGTTTTCTGCAACCCTCTAGTTTTTTATTAAATAAGAGGTATAATCCCTAACTATGAAAAAGAAAGCTTTAATAACAGGTATCACAGGTCAAGACGGCTCATATCTAGCCGAATTTTTGTTGGAAAAAGGATATGAAGTTCACGGAATAATGCGTCGAAGTTCAAGTTTCAACACTTCTAGAATAGATCATATATATAAAGATCCTCATGGAAACGGAGTAAAACTTTTTTTACATTTCGGCGATTTGTCTGATTCCAGCAATATATCAAGATTGATTGAAAAAATTAAACCGGACGAAATATATAATCTCGGTGCGCAAAGTCATGTCAGAGTAAGTTTTGATATACCTGAATATACAGCAGACGTTGTGGGCTTAGGCGCGCTTAGGATATTGGACGCTATTAAAGAGTCGGGAATAAAAACAAAATACTATCAAGCATCATCTTCTGAAATGTTCGGAAAAGTCAAAGAAATTCCTCAGAAAGAAACAACTCCATTTCATCCCCGTTCTCCTTATGGGTGTGCGAAGGTTTTTGCTTATTGGATAACAAAGAATTATAGAGAAAGCTATAACATATTCGCTTGTAATGGAATCCTATTCAACCACGAGAGTCCTCGTAGAGGATCAACCTTTGTAACAAAGAAAATTACCGAGGGTCTTGTAAAAATTAAACTCGGTCTCCAAGATAAACTTTATCTTGGAAACTTGGATGCAAAAAGAGATTGGGGTTATGCCAAAGATTTTGCAGAAGCAATGTGGCTAATGATGCAAGCAAAAAAGGCAGATGATTATGTAATAGCTACAAACGAAACTCATAGCGTTAGAGAATTTGTTGAAGAATCAGCAAAAATATTAGGAATAAAAATAAAATGGTCCGGAAAAGGATTAAAAGAAAAAGGAATAGATGCAAAAACAAAAAAAATAATAATAGAATTAGATTCTCGATATTTTAGACCAGCTGAGGTTGACCTCCTCATAGGCGACCCAAGTAAAGCTAGAAAAATTTTGGGTTGGAAATCAAAAACAAAGTTTAAAGATTTAGTAAAATTAATGATAGAAAAAGATTTGAGAAATTATGAATTTAAAAAATAAAAAAATATTAGTAACAGGAGGAGCGGGCTTTTTGGGTTCATTCGTTGTAGAAGAACTTATCAAAAGAGGGGTGCCTAAAAAAAATATTGTGATTCCAAGATCAAAGATCCACGATCTCAGAAAATTGGAGGTAGCCGAAAAAATTCTAGAAGGAATTGATATTGTTATACATTTAGCGGGAAAAGTAGGAGGAATAGGTTTTAATAGAGAACATCCGGGACAACTTTTTTATGACAATCTCATTATGGGAGTTCATCTTATGGAAGAAGCCAGAAAGAAAAATATAAAAAAATTTGTTGCTGTTGGTACTATATGTGCTTATCCCAAATTCACCACTACTCCATTTAAAGAGAAGGATCTGTGGCATGGTTACCCCGAAGAAACAAATGCACCGTATGGTCTTGCAAAAAAAATGTTACTTGTGCAATCTCAAGCATATAGACAAGAATATGGTTTCAACTCAATTTATTTATTACCAGTAAATCTTTATGGTCCGGGAGATAATTTTAATCCAACTTCAAGTCATGTAATTCCGGCTTTGATCAAAAAAGTGTTGGAGGCAAAAGAAAAAAATACTCCATTTGTGGAAGTATGGGGTTCAGGAAAAGCAACTAGAGAATTTTTATATGTGGAGGATGCTGCTGAAGCTATTGTTATGGCGACAGAAAAATATGACGGACACGAACCAGTAAATATAGGTTCGGGTATGGAAATTTCAATAAAAGAACTTGTAAAAACGATTTGCGACATCGTGGATTATAAAGGAAAAATTAAATGGGATAAGACCAAACCAGATGGGCAACCAAAAAGACGACTTGACGTAAGCAGAGCTGAGAAAGAGTTTGGTTTTAAGGCAAAAACTAATTTCGAAAAAGGTTTAAAGAAAAAAATAGATTGGTATCTAAAAAATAGAGAAAAAAAATAGCTCGTAGATACTCATCCATTATATGGATTTTCTCTACGAGCTGTTAAATATCAACAGACGATATAACTATCTGTTTTTTTCGACTTCAATAATTTCTCCGGAAGGACACGCAGTAAAAATATGATAATGTTCTCCCGTACCACCATCCTCTCTCCATACTTCCACCGACTTGCCAAGAATTTTTGCCAGTTCTTGGAAAGGTTTATCGGAGAGCGGAAACTCACCGAGTTCTTCGTAACTTTCAATATTTTTAGGTAACTCAAGCTTGATAGCTTTGTGCGTTTGTTTATTTAGTCCCAGCCACCTTGAGTTGAAAGGAAATGATCGCTTCTCTAAGCTTAATTGAAAATCACTAAAGACAGGTCTCAGCATTTGCGGTGTAATGCCAAGAATCGGTAATACACGCCTTAAGGGTAACCACCAACCAATATCGTCAAAAGCAATCTGACGATATTGGATGAAATTAAATCGCCTTGCCGAAAATTTCACTGAAGTGGCTCTTGCAAAAGCTTTCTTGATAACTGCATCCGAAACCTCATCTGGTCCATTATATTTTTGCTTCACAATTTTTCTCCTTCTGTTTAAGAACTATGTGTCTTTTGTCACGGTTTAATCTGTCCGACATTATATACCCAAAATAATTAATTGTCAAGTGGTTCATAATAGTTCAATGACTTTTGGACAAGAATAAATTTGTGCTCGTCAATCTAATTTTAACTCACAGAATTTATTTTAATATCCTTCTCTTTCTACAATGACTATTTTCGGGACTTCCATAGCGCGTTTCGTAATCTTTTTCAGCAAATCCTGTTCAACGGTATCTAAAAAATAGAGAAAAAAATAGCTCGTAGATACTCATCCATTATATGGATTTTCTCTACGAGCTATTAAGTTTATCACTTGGTCTGGATGAAAGAGCCAAGTTTGATGAGAGCTTTGTACGCACAAGCGACGGCACTTGTTTCATTGAACAAACCGGAATCCAAAACCTCAGGAAATTCGGAAAGCGGGACAAACAATGTTTCCATAATTTCATTCGGATTCGGATTACGTGCGTGTTGGATCTGCACAAGATCGGTTGCCAAAAACAAATGAGCAGGCAATCCATGATCATCTGGTTTGGCACCGCGAAACTTACCTGTTTCAATCAGAACATTTCCTAGATACCCGAACTTACCGGAATCAAATCCCGTTTCTTTCAGATAAGTGTCTCTGGTTTTCTGGGTAATTTCTTCCACGGTCGCATTGGGATCAATTTTTCCGATACCGCCCGGAGGTAATTCCCAACTTGCTTGATTGACGCCAGGTTTCCATTGGCAGAGAGTGATCACTTCCTTTTTTTCTGTAACGCCAAACACCACGGACCATCCGAAGTAGCGAAGGATTGAAGCATACCCTTCCGGACCGTTTCCGGTTTGAAGAGTATAATGCAAAACTTGTCCAAAAAATGGAATCTTTTGTCCAAGTTCTGGTTCTCCGATAACAGGCCAACCCTTAAAGCGATTTTGTCCTGCAAGATCTCTGAATTTTTCAATCGAACTCATGTTTTCTCCTTTGTTCAAGAACAACGTGATTTTTATCACAGTTTTATGAAACCGTTATGATTTCACCCCTATCTCCTAGTAGTATATACCTAATATAGTTAAATGTCAAGTACCAAAAATAACTTTTATTTTATATCTTAAAACCATTTTTTTAAAAAAGAAATGCAAAACCCCACCGAAGTGGGGCCTTACACAGACATTCGTTTGGGCTAACTAATTGCTAGCACTCACCTCGGTATCTTACCATAATCCTCAGAATAATGCAAGCTACAGATAGTTAGATTAATTTAGTTTAAAAACAGGACGCCTATACCAGCCCATCCCTGATTTTTATTTTCTATAAGTTCTTTGTATTTGTAGTTGCCCTTTATCTCATTCCAGAAAGCATTTACGAAAGTTCTTGAAGCTCCCGGGATAGGGGCTATGTCGTGAAATGAAATTATACTATTTTTAGCCATTAAGGGACTATAAAGCTCAAAATCTATTTTTACGCCTTCGTACGTATGATCGGCATCAATAAAAAGAAAGTCAACTTTTTTACCATTTAAAATCTCTTTTAGTTTTTGTACAGTTTTCTCTGAATGCGAATCCTCACGTAAAAGAAACATATTTTGCCCATTCTTTTTAAAAGACTGATACAGAGGAATTTTACTTTTTGGATAACCACCACCAAAGTTTCCATCCGGAAGATCAACACTTATAATAGTTGCATTTGAGGGAGCAAGCTTTGAAAAACAAAAGAGTGTTCCCCCCTTTGCAGTCCCTATTTCTACGACAACTTCAGGGGATTTCTCTTTAAATATCTTTAGAAGTTCAAGAAATTCACTTTTGACTTGTGCTAGACGAATAGCAAAACCAAAAAACAATAACTGGATAAAATTCAGTGCATCCTCGCCACTTTCAGTATTAAATTTCTTGATTCTCCCTATTACGAATACGCGTAAAATCCAAGGAGATGTCACTGCCCATATTTTTTTGATAATATAAGATTTTTTCAGAACAGACAGTATATCATTTTCTTCCCTAATTTCTTTTTCTTTCATATCCCTATTTAAAATGGGTCTATTCCTTTATAAATTGAACTTATCATATTTTCTATTTGACTAGTCATGTCGGGATTAATTTTTTTTGCTTTTCCTAAGAAATTGATAGCAGTAGAGATTGATCCTTGGTCATAGTAACCTTTTGCAAGGGCAATATAGGCAGAGGGAATTCTTGAATCACTTGTTGTTGCATCTCCCCAAATGGCATCAAAGTTTTTTTGGTCTTGAGAGAAAACTAAAGATACTCCATAAATTATTTTTGCTTCTATAAAATTTTGTCCCAAATCATATGACGCCTTAGCTTCTTTTACCATATTATCTATTTGTCCAAGATTAAGATAAGCATTTACAATTTGTGTTTTAAATACCTGTTTGGATGGAGAAAGTTTTTCTGCTTCTTTAAGATAAGTTAAAGCTTGATTAAAATCTCCTAAACTAGCCAAGAAAACACCAAAGAATTCTTGATATCTTGCATCGTTTGGATATGTTTCAACTTGTTTTTTTATTTCTGCATATGCAAAATCAATGAACTTATTTTTTACATCTTGAGTTGCTTTCGTTCCTTTATATACAGTAGGAGCACTATCAAGCATTCTTTCTCTAACCTCTGCCTTACCTAAAAATCCATTTGTAACAGCTTTTTGATAAAAATCTAAACTGGAGGCGGGATCAGAATCTTGAATTCTTACAGCAGAAATCAAATTATAATTTGTCTGCATTGGTTTGTAATTTACAAAATATAAAGTGATAAAAAGCGCGACAATGGCAAGTGGTATAATGATATAATTTATCGCTTCATCATTTTTTCCTGTTTCATCCGCCCATTTGGAAATTTTTTCCACATAAATTCCCTTCTCGCTTTCTCTTCCGGAATAAACATGAATAATCGCAAGAACAGTAAAGAACAAAATAAGGCTTACATTATTGTCAAAGACAAAAATACTTTGGAAAAAATATCCCGCGAGTAGCCCTGTGATAATTGATTTTTCCACTACAGAGAAATTTTTGGTTTTCTTCCAAAGTTCATACAAAGCGGCAAAATAAAGTCCGATATAAAGTAAAAATCCTAAAATTCCTCCCGCCACAAGCATATCAAGAGGCATATTATGAGCCCTATCAAACCATTGTTCTTGTCCATACATTCTTGGATCATAATACTTATTAAAAATATAATTAAAATTTTCTTGACCCCAACCAAGAACTGGTTTTTCTATTGCTCCCTTTATGGCCATAGGCCAAACATATTGACGTGCCTGCCCACTTACATTACTCCAGGAAATAGAGGCAAGTCGCGCGAGTGTCGGCTGATTTTTTACAAAATCAGTGTTTTTTATTGCAAAAAACCCAGCTACCAACACGACCACAGCTACAATTCCACCAAGAGCAATATTTCTAAAAGCTTTATTTTGTCTCTCAAAAATTACTATAGCCAAAACCATAACAAAAAGTCCCCCGAGAAGTCCTAGGATTACTCCTCTCGTCTGCGTAATATATATTCCATAGGCATTCAGAAGTGCCACTAGAGAATAAATATAAAATAATGAATTTGAGAAAATTTTTGAAAAGTTCTGACCTTTTTTTTCACAAACCAAGAAACAATCTCGATAAATTAAAATCAGGGCAAAGAAAAAATTAAAAAGAAAATAAATCGCAAGATAAATCGGATTACCCAAAGGACCATCTACTCTAACATTTTCAGATTTCATGGATTGAGAAATCGCGGAGACACCCATAATTATGCTAAGTCCAATAGATGATCTCAAAAACCATAACAGAATATCTGCTTTGATAACAGAGGTAAAAACAAACAAATACATGAGAAGATGGATAAGAGTCATCCATCCGTCCATTCTTTCAAAATTGCTCCAGATAGATTTTGCCGGAGCAACACCAAATATGTCTGCGATAAACATTACTGCAACAAAAAGAAATGCTATCAAAGCTACCCAAGAAAATTTCAGTCTACTTTCTTTGTCTTTAAAAATAAGTATGAGCCATAGAGCAAAAATAATTTCTACAATAATCCGAAAAGTAAAGGCTTTACCAACTATATATGGAAAATACATCCCGTTTGAAACGATAAATGGCACAATAAGTATCGCAAACAACCCTGTAATGATTGATCCTTTCAATATTTGTTTATAATCCATATCTTTATTTCATCCACCTTGGGCAGATTTTATTAATAATAATGTAGATAATTTACAATAAAAAAACTTTTAAATCCAGTACAAGTGTGCATTATAACATAAAAATGATAAGATATTCAGAATCATGGAAATTGGAGATCGAAAACAAATGGCTAAAACAAGGGAAAGTTTTCTTGACTATTTTACCGATTGGCGCACATTGTGGGCATATATAAAAGGAAAAATTCGCCATCCTGGTATACAAAAATATTCCAAAAATACAGCGTGGATGTTTTTTGGCAGATTTTTCACTCTCGGTATCTCTTTCTTTATAAGTATATATATAGCTCGCTATCTTGGTCCATCAAACTATGGTTTATTCAACTATGTTATAAGTTTTGTAGGACTTTTTGGTTTTTTAACATCATTTGGTATAGACGGTATAGTAAGCAGAGAAATAATAAAAGATCATAGCAAAAAAGACGAAATTATCGGCACTGGGTTTTACATGAAAATCATTGGCAGTGTATTAGCGATATTGATTATATTTATTGTTTCATTCTTTACGGCAAAAGACTTTTTCACTCTTGGACTCATTTGGATATTTTCTCTAAATTTTATTCCGCAGGCTTTTAATATTATAGAAATATATTTTCAATCACAGGTACTTTCAAAAAAAGTTGTCACCGCCCAAATAACAGCCAGTGTAATATCCACATTACTTAAAATTCTATGTATAACATTGAATAAGGGTATTTTTTGGCTAACGCTTATATATATAGTTGAAACATCAGTATATGCTCTTATTCTACTTTTCTCGTTTAGAAAATTTGGAAATCATCTTAAAAAATGGAAATTTAATATAAATATCGTTAAATCTCTCCTAAAAGACTCATGGCCTTTGATGCTTTCTTCTGTGGCTATTGGTATATATATGAAAATAGATCAAGTGATGATAAAAAACATGCTTGGTAATGAACAGACTGGAATATATTCTGTAGCAGTTAGACTTTCTGAAGTATGGTACTTTATACCAGTGTTGATTTGCACTTCTCTTTCCCCCGCTATTATAAAAGCTATTACCATAAGCAAAGAACTATTTGAAAATAGAATGAAAAAGTTATACTTTTTGATGTTTTGGCTTTCATTTTTTATAGCTTCTTTTATAACAATTTTTTCTTACCCAATTATTAAAATATTATTTGGTACCCCATACTTAGGAGCTATTACAACATTGCAAATTTATGTTTGGGCAGGTATAGGCGTGTTTTTGGGTGTTGCTGTTAGTCAATATTTATTAGCAATAAACCTAACTAAAATATCTTTCTATAACACTCTGCTGGGAGCGATAATTAATGTAATTCTTAACATAATATTAATACCCAGAATTGGGATAAATGGGGCTGCAATTGCAACTTTGATTTCCTATACTATGTCTACGTTCGGAATTTTTCTTTTCAAAGAGGCAAGAAGTCAGGGTTTGTTAATGATGAAATCAATATTCAGTTATAAGTAAATGAGAATGATTAAATTAATAAAAAGAATTTTACCTCCAAGCATAAAGGAAAAAATACTGGAATGGTATTGGTTGATAAAAAATAAAAATGTAGGCATTTCGTATAGTCAACAAGGAGAGGATATTTTGTTATTAAAATCTAATTTTTTTCCTATTAATAAAAAGGGTTTTTACATAGATATAGGAGCACATCATCCAAAAATTCTTTCCAACACATATCTTTTTTACAGAATGGGATGGCATGGGATAAATATAGATCCCATTCCGGGAATGATCAAAAAATTTAAATGCCGAAAAAGAGATATCAACCTCAATATTGGCATATCGAACAACGAATCAGATATAAATTATTTTATATTCAAATCAGCACCTCTAAATACTACCGACAAAAATAGAGTGGAAGAATTAAAAAGAGAAAATATATTTCCTGAAAAACAAATTGAAATAAAAACACAGAAATTAAGTGAGGTTCTTAAAAAATATGCAAAAAATGAAGAAATTGATTTTTTAAGTATTGACGTTGAAGGTTGTGAATTGGATGTATTAAAATCTAACGATTGGAATGTTTTTAAACCAAAAGTAATAATCGTTGAGATTACCAATTTAGATATGGATAAACTAGAAAATAACGAGATACATGCATATCTAGTTAAACTAGGATATAAGCTTTTTGCAAGAACTCCTTTCAATTCTTTGTATAAAAGATAAAACATAAATATTTTTCGATTGATTGAAAAAAATTGACATTTATCAATATTTCTGATTAAATTAAAAAGGATTGATTTTTAAAAATTAAATTCAGAAAAGGACAATATAAATGAATACTCAAAAAGTTTGTTGTATTATTCCCCCATCTCCGTTTCTTCTGGATGAGAGGGTCTTTATGAGTTTGGGTCTATTGAAAGTTGCCGCTGTTATAGAAAAGTATTTTCAGGTTGATGTTTTGGATTTGTCCGGAATATCTAACTACAAAAATGTGACTGAGGATTATTTGTTAAGCAATCAACCGTTTGCGGTTTGTATTACAGTAACAACGCCCCAATTACCTTCGGTGTTTGAAATAGTCAGCGTTATTAGAAAAAAAACGCCAAAGGCAAAAATTATTATTGGTGGTCCTCATGTGACTCTTACTCATTCGGCGTTTCTTCGCGAGACAAAACACGGAGAATATGGACGAGCCAACAAAGCTTTTGAAAGGATTAAGGAACTGGCGGATATTTTAATCGCCGGAGATGGTGAGAAGGCAATCCTTGAAGCGTTGAGGTCGGATGTTCAAAAAGTCATAAGTGCAGATGATCCCAAAGGTAACTTATTTTTACAAGTAAACGAGTTGGACTCTGCACCTTGGCCGGATAGAGATCTGGTTGACGTAAGTAGCTATAAATATTTCGTTGATGGAGAACGAGCACTTAGCGTGGTTACGCAATTGGGTTGTCCGTTCGGATGTGGTTTCTGCGGTGGACGTAATTCACCTTCTTTCAGAATGAAACGTAGCAGATCGATACAAAGTGTAATTGCCGAGATAGAAAGTCTATACCATAAATACGGAGTAAAGGGTTTTATGTTCTATGATGATGAGTTGAATGTCAACCATCACTTCTTTATTGACTTGATGTCAGAGATTATAAAACTTCAAGACCGTCTTGGTATAAAGTTTCGCTTGAGAGGTTTTATAAAATCTCAACTTTTCAATGAAGAGCAAGCCGAGTATATGTATAAAGCTGGGTTTCGTTGGATATTGACTGGTTTCGAATCTGCATCACCGCAAATGCTCGTCAATATGAACAAAGTAGCAACAGTGGAAGAAAATACTCGGTGCATAGAAATAGGGAAAAAACATCACCTCAAAGTAAAAGCATTAATGTCGGTTGGCCATCCCGGAGAGTCGGAAAGAACGGTCCTTCAGACCAGAGATTGGCTGATCAACGTTAAACCGGACGACTTCGATATAACGATTATTACTGTTTACCCGGGAACTCCATACTACGATGAGGCAAAACCATACGATAAATCAAATAAAGTATGGATTTATAGACATCGTGGCGGAGACGTTCTGTACAGTAAAGAAATTGATTATGCCGAAACGGCTAACTTTTACAAAGGTGACCCAAATGGTGGTTATGAATCCTTTGTCTTTACAGATTACCTTTCACCAAAAGATATTGTGACTTTAAGAAACAATGTTGAGGCCGAGGTTCGTAAAACATTAGGTATTCCATATCCGTCCAGTGCTCACGCCGTAAAGTACGAACACAGTATGGGACAGTTTGGTGTATTGAAATCTTCTTCTGGATTTAAGTAGAAAAAAATGCTCGACGGCTTATAGCTGTCGAGCATTTTATATATTATATGTTATAGTTTATATCTGTATTTATAAAATATGATAAGTGGCTAATTTTGGATTGAAAAAGACGTTATTTATGTTTAAATGATTAAAAAATGAACAATAATTTTGAAGTACCCATACTTTTTATAGTTTTTAATCGTCCAGATACAACCAAGCGAGTGCTTGAGGCTATTGGAAAAATTAAACCATCTAAACTCTTTATCGCGGCAGACGGGCCAAGAAAAAATAAGATTGGTGAAAAAGAAAAATGTGAAGAAGTTAGAAATATTTGTAAAAAAATTGATTGGGAATGTGAGGTTCTAACTTTATTTCAAGAAAAAAACCTTGGTTGTAAAATTGGTGCAACTACGGCGGTTAATTGGTTTTTTCAGAACGTCAACGAAGGAATAATTCTAGAAGATGATTGTTTACCAAACCAAAGTTTTTTTACTTTTTGCAAAGAAATGTTAGAAAAATATAGGGATAACGAAAAGATCATGCACATAAGTGGTACAAATTTTCAATTTGGAAATAAAAGAGGAGAAGCTAGTTATTATTTTTCTAGATGTGTCCATATGTGGGGTTGGGCCACATGGAAACGTGCTTGGGGAAAATACGACATTAATACAAAAGGTTTAGAAGAATATTCAAAGTCTAAAAAAATATATTGTCTTTTTAAAAGTAAAAAGGAGGCTAAATTTTGGATTTCATTAATCGAGCATGTCACTAAGAAGAATATTGATACCTGGGACGCACAATGGGTATATACCATACTTAGGTTAGAAGGTATGGCCATTACCCCAAATGTAAATTTGGTTAAAAATATAGGTTTCAGAAATGATGCTACTCATACAAAAAATAAGAGTGCATCAAGCAATATTTCTACAGAGACTTTAGAAAATATTATTCATCCTAAATTTATATCTGTTGATAAAGAAGCAGATAAATTTACTTTTGAAAAAATATTTTATAGACCCCTTTTTAAAAGAATCATAAATAAAATAAAAATCGCCTTAAAAATATAAATAATGTATAATCGTCAGTATATGGAATGCAAAATTTGCCAGAGACAAGCAAAACTGATAAAAACGTTAACTGTAAGACAAAAATACCAGGCAGAGTATTATATGTGTGATTTTTGTGGATTTATGTTTGTTGGACAACCCTCTTGGCTCAAGGAAGCCTATGAAAAATCAATAAATATTACCGACACGGGATACGTTACAAGAAATGTTTATCTATCCAAAAAGACATTGGTTTTATTTTCATTTATTTTCGGAACAAATTTTACCTACCTCGATTACGCTGGAGGTTATGGAATGTTAGCCAGATTGATGAGAGATTACGGTTTGAATTTTCTGACCTTAGATCCTCACACACCAAATTTATTTGCACAGGGATTTGAATATAACAATGAAGAAATAAAAGCAGTAACATGTTTTGAATGTTTTGAACATTTTGTTTCTCCAATTTTAGAAATAGAAAAAATACTAAAAATATCAAAAAATATATTTTTTTCAACCTATCTCCTGCCAGAAAAAGAACCTGGAAATGATTGGGGTTATTTTGGGACCGAACACGGTCAACATATATCCTTTTATTCTTTGAAAACCCTGAAATTCTTGGCAGAAAAATATAAACTAAACCTTTATACCGACAAAAATAACATGCATTTTTTGACAACAAAAAAGATTGGCTTTCTAACTTTTAAAACTATTTTATTTCTTAGTAGATTACAAATCGACATTTTAATAAGAAAAATATTAAACAGCAAAACAACCTCCGACTATAATTTTTTAAGAAGAATACAATAAAATGAGAGTATATTTTGATGGAATGATATATAGTTGGCAAAAAGAAGGCGGAATTCACAGATATTCCGAAGAACTCATCAGTGAATGCGGAAAAAACAAAGAAATAGAGACCACTCTATTAATGCGTCTGCCTTCATACTATATCTCCCCAAAAAAAGGGGTTGTTATAAAAAACATCGCATACTTCAGGTATGTGCCAAATTTTTTATTCTCAATATTTAGAAAAATATTTTCTCCTATAAATAAAATGCTATTTGAAAGTTATTTTAGAAAAATATCCACAGGAATATTTCACTCGACCTATTACACAACATACAAAAATCTCAAAATACCTCAGGTACTGACGATTTACGATATGATTTATGAAAGATTCCCCTATTGTTCAAATTCTAGAGGTGCTAAAAGGTTCATTGCTAATAAAAAAAAGTGCATAATGAACGCGGATGCAATAATTTGTATTTCAAATGCCACAAAAAAAACGTTAACTGATATATACAAAATAGACGATAAAAAAATATCTGTAATACATCTCGGTATATCGGAAAATTTTATATCTAATACCATATCAAATATAAAATTGAATGACATTTCGGATAAACCGTATTTTTTGTTTGTAGGATTTCGAAAGCTATACAAAAACTTTATTTTTTTTATAGAAGCTTTTTCCAAATGGAATAAAAATAAAAATTACAACGTATTAGTTGCTGGAGGTGGTGAGTTAACAGAGGAAGAACGTCTATCCTTGAAAAAATTTGGAATAGAAAAACAAGTTAAACTGCTTGGTTTTGTAGAGAAGAAGGATTTAAGATATATGTATAAAAATTCAACAGCTTTTGTTTATCCATCACTTGAAGAAGGATTTGGCTTACCTATATTGGAAGCTATTGGCAGTCAGGGTGAAGTCATTGCTTCAGATATTGATGCTTTCAGAGAAATAGGAGAAAATATGATAAGGTACTTTGATCCAAGAAAAATTGAAAGTCTGATAAACGCTTTGGAGCAAAGTACTTCAGAAAGACATACCGATGAAGAGCTTAAAAAAAGAGCAAAATACGTCATCAGTAAATACAGCTGGAAAGAATGCACCAATAAAACGATAGAAGTTTATAAAAAAGTTCAAAAAGACAAAAAATGAAAATAGGATTCTATAAATTAGGATTGAATAATGCAAAGGTTAATACTGCTTTTGGCGGGATGTATAAAGATTTTTTTTCCGCTATATCTAGACAGCCGAATTATGAAGCAATCTATATATCTGATTTTAAAAGTATAAACAGCGTAGATATAATGGTTCTTACGATGGGAAGTGGGCAAGAAAGCGAGAGCTGTAAAGTGATGAATGGTTTTAACGGGCCCGTTATTCTTTATACTCCCCCGGCAATTCTCTGGTTCAAAAAATCTCTACTGAAAAGATGGTCACATAAAATTTTATTTGTTTATAACACAGATGAATCAACTTATAGTCAAAAAAAATATAAGGAAATAAATATTGAGTATATTACTCTTCCATTTGCCTCTGATAAAAATACTTTTAAGCCCCTTGATTTAAAAGAAAAAGTTTATGATGTTTTGTTTGTAGGTAACGCGAAAAGCGGAACAGGAAGATATAGATATACAGACAAATTAATACAAAAGGCTAAGGAAAAAAAATGGAAAATCCTTTTAATTGGAAGTGGTTGGGAAAAATACGGTTTTCCCTTACAATTGATTGCTCACGGTGAATTGTTAAATTTGGTTTATAATTCTTCCAAAATATCTCTGAATATAAGCAATGATGAACAAAAAAAAGGAGAGGATAAATGTTTGGACTTAAACAACAGAGTTTTTGATCTAGCGATGGCTGGATGTTTTCAGATAAGCAATGCTCCACAAATTATCAGAAAATATTTTGGGGAAGAAGAAATCTTTGCAGTAGATGATCCGAATCTTTGGATAGACGCTATTGATAAATTCTTAAAAGATAAAGAAAAAAGAGAAGAAATGTCAAATAAAGCAATGATTAGAGCATTAAATCTGCACACCTGGGAAAAAAGATCTGAAAAATTAACCGACAAAATTAATTATTCTCTGAAAAATTTTAACAAGAAAAAAAAGACTGATTCATGGAGAATCTTTTTAAGATTAGTGGATCGTTCTGGTTTGTATTCGCTCCTTTTCAAAGCTCAGATTATTGTAAAAATACTTTATTCAAAATTTAAAAAAACATCATGATTAAAAAAATATTAAAACCCGCTGTAGATTTCTTAAGAGGTTTTTTAAGTAAACACGAAAAAACAGTAAACTGTTGGAAAAAGGACGATGGAGATAAACTTCGATATAAATACAATCTGAATTTTAATTCCATAGTTTTTGATTTAGGAGGATATGTTGGACAATGGACTAATGATATTTATTCTAGATACAATTGTAATATTTTTGTATTTGAGCCTGTAGAATCTTTTTATAGAAATATAAACAAACGGTTCGAAGGTAACAATAAGATAAAAGTATTTAATTTTGGACTTTCCAACGCAAATAAAGAGGCCGATATTTCAATAAAAGAAGATGCTTCGTCTCTCTATGCCAAAGGTGGTAAAAATGCTAAAATTAAATTGGTAAAGGCGTCTGATTTCATAAAAGAGAAGAATATAAAAAAAATTGATTTAATGAAAATAAATATTGAAGGCGGAGAATATGATTTGATGGAAGAAATAATTTCAAGCGGGATAATAAACCAAATAGAGAATATACAGATACAATTTCATCACTTTATAGATAATGCCGAGAAAAGAATGAAAGAAATTCAAACTAAATTAGAAAAAACTCATCATACTACGTTTCAGTATAAGTTTGTCTGGGAAAACTGGGAAAAAAATAAAATATGATAATCGTCAAATTAAAAGGTGGATTGGGAAATCAACTATTTCAATATGCATTTGGAAGATTATTATCGATCAAAAGAAATACTTCCGTGAAGTTTGATGTTTTGTCTGTAGATAAAAAAGATATACATAGAGATTTTAAATTGGATAAATTTAATACAAAAATTGAATTGGCGTCTTTAGAAGAAATTAAAAAAAGTGAATATCCTTTTGGTTTTATTTCAAAAATATGGACGTGGGTAAAAAGAAAGATATTGAGAATTTATAATGTTGGATATTCAGAAAAAATAATAAATTCTAAAGAAAAATATTATGACGGATACTGGCAAAATTATAAATATTTGGAACCAATTAGGAAAGAACTGCTAACAGAAATTTCTTTGAAAGAATCCATAAACAAAAAATATTCGGAACTTATTTCCAGGATTAATAGTTCTAATTCCGTATCCATACACATTCGCCGTGGTGATTATGTAAATGATTCAAAAACTAAAAAAGCCCACGTTACTTTTGGATTGGAATACTACGAGGAAGCCATAAAGATAATAAAAGATAAGATAAAAGACCCTGTTTTCTTTGTCTTTTCAGATGATATTTCTTGGATCAAAGAAAATTTAAAAATCAATTATCCAATTTTTTTCGTATCAAATCCAGAGATTAAAGATTATGAAGAATTGATTATTATGAGTACGTGTAAGCATAATATAATTGCAAACAGTAGTTTTAGTTTTTGGGGAGCTTGGCTCAACCAAAACCAAAATAAGACGGTGATAGCTCCAATCAAGTGGAGTAATTTATATCAGAAAGAATACAAAAATATTTGTCCGGAAAATTGGATTAGAATCTAAAGATAAATCTCCATAACGCAAGAATACGAATAAAAAACCCCTTAAATTTCATCTCTTTTTTATTGTTTTTTGTTATTTGATTATTGTGTATCCTATATTTGATGAGCATTTCCCCGATATTGCCTATGTTATTTTTGTATATAATTCTTGTCCAAAGTTCATAATCTTCTATATTTTTATAATTTTTATATCCCCCGACTTTTTCAAGGACTTCTTTTTCAAGCATAACCGATGGATGAATAAAAGGGCAATGAAAAAAAGAATATAACCTTATTCTATTATTTCCGATTGGAGGATAAGTATAATATTTTATGATATTTCCAAAGGAGTCTATAACCGTTGCCCAGGTACCACAAACAGCCAGTTTATTATCTTCCATAAACTTAACTTGTTTCTCAAAACGTTCTGGGAGTGAAATATCATCACCGTCCATCCTAGCAACATATTTTCCTTGCGCTAATTTTATCCCCTCATTCAAAGAATATATGAGACCTTTGTTTTCTCTAGAAATAATTTTTATTCTTTTATCCTTTTGTTCAAATTCTCGTAAAATATTCAAACTTTTATCTATTGAACCATCGTTCACAATGATAAACTCAAAATCAGTAAAAGTCTGATTCAAGATACTTTCCACTGCTTCTTTAAGGTATTCCTCGCAATTATATATTGGCATTATTACACTTATTTTTGGTTTTATGTTTTGCATAACTTATTTTAATTTATTCACAATTTTTAAAAATTTCTCTCCCCTATCAAACTCATTACTAAACATTTCGAAAGAGGCAAAAGCTGGACTAAATAAAATTGTATCACCTTTTTGTGAAAGCTTGAAAGCAATTGAAACTGCTGATTTAAGAGTATCAGACTCATAGAATTTTATTATTTTTTTTCTTAAAATTTCTCTCACCTTATCACTTCCTGTTCCTGGTATCAAAATCACTGCTTTTGCGTATTTTGCTATAGAATCAGTCAATCTGGTAGTATCTATGTTTTTATCTGTTCCTCCCATTATAAGCACGATTTTAGGGCCTTTGGGGGCATTTAAATTGCTGGAAAGAGCCTTCAAACCAACTAATGTGGCATCTGGAGTAGTTGAGCAAGTATCGTTATATATTTTAATGTCTTTTATACTTTTTACAAATTCTAGGCGGCCTTCTACTCCATAATAGCTTTCCACCCCAAGTTTTATTATTTTTTCAGGTACATTTATTTTTTTACATAATTTAACGGCCACGGAAACATTAATAAAGTTATGTTCTCCAGGAATTTTGACATCATATTTTTGCGCTTCTTTATTTTTGACAACAGTTATTTTGCTCTTTATTTTATTTTTATATTTTTTAAAAATAATTTTGGCTATATCTTCACTCAAAACCAAGGTGTCCTCTTTTTTTTGATGCAAAAAAATTTGGGCTTTATCTTCTAAATACGCGTCCAGATTTCCTTTATAATAATTTAGATGGTCCGGCATAAAAGTAGTAACCCCGGCATATTTTGGACTAATACCAAGCTTCCCCAAACTCTCAAGTTGCCAAGAATCAAGTTCCATTACTACAATATCTCCCTTTTTTACTTTGTCCAACATTGCAAGGGTCGAAATACCTTTTATGTTTCCTCCTAAATATACCTTTTGTTTCTTGTTTTTGAAATATTTTTTCAGAATATGATAAACAAGATGGGTTGTAGTCGACTTCCCTCTTGTGCCGGTGATTCCTAAAATAATCCCTTGTGTAAGAAGAACAAATAAAGCAGTACTCTGTGTTATGAGGACTTTGCTTTTTCCGGCAGTTTTTAGATAAATGGAATCTCTGGGAGCATTTGGAGCATGCAAAATAATATCTCTGTCTTTAAAATCATTTATTGAATGTCCGCCTAAATGATATGAAATATTTTTATATTTTTTGAGAGCTTTTAAACTCGTTGCGAGCTCTTTTTTGGTTTTTAAATCAGTAACAATAATTTCCGCACCTTTTTGTGCAAGATAAGAGACATCTCCAAGAGCTCTACCGAGAAGTCCAAGCCCCATTACTGTTATTTTTTTGTTTGAAAAATCCATTTATTCTTTCGGTTTGTCCACATGAAGCATATTCCGCAATTCTTTTTCAGGAATTTCTTTTATCGTTGATTTTTGTTCCGATTTTTTTTCTTCTTTTACAGTATTTGTCTGATTTTGACTATCGTTTTGAATTTTTGTTCCAAGTACTGCCTCAATTGCAGATTTAAGATTGGAAGTGTTTTTGTTATTTCCTAAATTTTGATTTGGCGACTGATTTGAGTTTGATTGTTTATTACTATTATCTTCTTTTTTTGGAATATCCATAACTTTTTTTACCATTTCTTTTAAAGGTAAAAATCCTTCGTCTCCTCCACTCTCAATAGGAGGAAATTCTTGTGATTTAGTTTGTTGTAATGGTCTTTGAAATCTTTGGGGCTCTTTTCTAGATAAATTTTGATCTAACTTTTTATCTTTATTACTATTTTCGTTTTTATTCTCGTTTAAAAAATTCCTGGTATTATTTGGACGATCATTAACCATTTTTTCCTGTAGTTTGCCCGAATAAACAGTTCCTGTATTTTGAGCAACTAAAGGTTTAGACTGATTGATCAATTTATGATCGGAAAGAAACCATTTTTTAATGAGATCTTCCACAATAAGACGTGGATGAGCAAATTGTTTTCTAGATTCTGCTATTATTTCTCTTTTATATGATATTACTGGTTCTGGAAAAGGAGGTAAGGTTGCTCCAGAAAAAGGAGTTGAGGAAGCTCCATCAATCATGAGCTTGAGATAAATTTGAAAAATTCCAAGGTTAACAAGATCTTCTGCGGTGAATTGCGGAGCAAATTCTTTCTCAAGAACTTCTGCATCAAACGCACCTACCCTGAAAGTAATCATTGTTCCCACGTTACCAAAAACAGCTGCGCGAACTTCCTCCGGCATTTGCTCTATGTATTGGTGAGTAATTGTAAGATTAAGTTTATATTTTCTTGCTTCCGAGAGAATATTTGCAAATGATTCATTCGCAAACGACTGAAATTCATCGACATACAGATAAAAATTTGGCAATTTCTTCAACTCTTTTTCCTGAATATCTGCGCGAGACATTGCTGCAAGATAGATTTTAGTTACAAGCATACTTCCGAGAAGCATTGCGTTCGACTCCCCTACTCTTCCTTTAGAAAGATTTATAATCAGAATCTTTTTTTCGTCCATTATCTTTCTGATGTCAAAAGAAGATTTTTCCTGTCCAACTATATTTCGAATCAAAGGATTGGATGTAAATTGACCAACTTTATTTTGAATAGCAGGAGTAGCTTCGGCAGCAAATCTATCGGTATATTTTGCAAACTCATCTACCCAAAAAGATTTTACTGATGGATCCTTGATATTATCGACGACAACTTTTCTAAATTCCTTATCGGAAAGCATTCTGTTTACTCCGAGTAGAGTGGCTCCGGGAAATTCAAGAAGTGCTAAAATAGTATTATTCAAAATGTATTCCATTCTCGCTGACCAAGCATCTTCCCAGATTTTTTTAAACGTACTCATAAGTCCGGAAGCAACTAAATGTCTTTTGTCCTCCCCCACATCTTCCATAACATTAAAGGACACCGGATAATCAAGATCAAATGGCGCAAAATATAAGACATCTTTCATTCTTTCTGGCGGAACAAAATCAAGTAAAAGTTCGGCTGTTTTGCCATGAGGGTCAATAAACGCCATGCCTTCACCGTTCTGAATATCCTGAATCGCCATATTTTCAAGTAAAGTGGATTTACCCATACCCGTCTTTCCGATTACATACATATGACGAGCCCTGTCTTTTTCTTTTATACCAAACTTAACTCTTTTGTTTCTAGAGTCTGTTTCGGCAAAATATGTTACCTTTTCAGCGTCAGCCATTTTCACAATTATATCACCCCGTAAATCATTTTGGTAGTAACGCTCCTTTTGTATAAATATTTCCGGCATTCCAAAGCAGCCAAGAATCAAGTCCGACATCATAAGTAGCTTGCATTTGAGCTTTTACCATTTCTGGCGTATAGTCCGCACCAAGATTGAAGTCTTGAAGCCAAGGACGAATTTGTTTTGTAGAAATTCTGTTTCTAACATCTTCCGGTGTACTACTCGCCAAAGACATTTTCAAATTATTTACTTTTAATATTGCACCCTCCATCGCACCTTTAACGACATCGTATGGATGTTCTGCTGGATTTGAAAAACCATTCCAATCTTTTGGATAATGCGACGGATAAACCATGGGACTAATATAATCGAAATAAGGTAATGCGTCTTCAAGCATTTGACCAATGTTTAAATCAAAATCCGCAACAGTTACCATTCCAAACATATCTGCAGAAAGCGGTACTTTTAGATCATTTAGATTATCTCTTAAATATATGAAAAAATTTTTCATAACTTCACGTTTAATCGCACTCTCACTAAAAGGATAAGCTATATTGTTCATATTTCCATCTGAAGGAAATCTTATATAATCAAAATTTAATTCATCAAAACCAAGTGCATAAGATTCTTTTCCGATAACCACCAAATAATTCCAGACTTCTTTTGAGCCAGGATCTAACCAACTTACACCTTTATTATCTTTCCACACCGTACCATCACTTTCCTTTTTTACAGCAAGTTCTGGTCTTTTTTTGACCCAAAAACCATCCTGGAAAGAAGAAATTCTAGCTATAACATAAATGCCATTTTTATGAAGTTCGTTTACAAAATCCTTCATGTCGGAAACTTTGCACCCTGTTCCAACATTTTCTTTTATTAAGGAGTTTTCAGAACTGAAAGAAATTGTTCCGGTATAATCTTTAACATCTATTACGATAGAATTTATTTCCGTTGTTGTCGCGAGTGAAACAATTTTTTCTCGAAAAGTTTTACTCGAAGCGGCACAAGCTGTCATATATATAGCTCGGACTGTTTCTGGAGTTTTAATATGAATAACCACTGGCTTTTGAGGAATTACTTGCTCAACAACAGAGGTTTGTAGAACAGTGAAAGAAGAAGAAAAAAAAGCTGGAACAATAAAGTAAAAAACAGCGATAAGTAAAATAGAAGAAATAAAAAAATAAAGATGTCTTTTTTTTAATATTACACTTCTTCCGATTTTCATTTTTGTTCCTGTTGGGGATTATTTTCTGAAAAAGTATTACTCTTAGTATCCACGTCCTGGTGCAAATTTCTTAAGACTTCATGAAGTTCTCTCCTTATTAACAAAGAAAGTATGAGAATGATAGCCCCAAACGTAATATACATGAAATTTTTGTAATCAAGAGGAAAACCAGAAAAAGGAATTATTATTAAGAGAAAACTTAACACTGAAATTGAAGAAATTTTTATCATAATTGCTTGTATATAATTAACTTAGTAAGAATACCCTCATTATATCATATTTGCCTCAGTAATAAAGCTTTTTATTGCTCAGTTGTCTATTTTGGGGGTGAAACTACTACAACAAATTCTCCTCTCACTTTAGTCGTGTTGTCAAAAAAATATTTTTCAACTTCTTCCGGAAGCCCAAAAACCGTTTCCTCAAAAATTTTGGTAAGTTCCCTCGCTATCATTATTTTTCTCTCTGGAATAAATTTTTTAAATGATTCGAGAGTTTTCATTATCCTATGGGGAGATTCGTAAAAAACAACAGTTCTTTTAGAATTTGAAATTTCTTTAAATAATGTCTCTCTGCCCTTTTTATGTGGCAAAAATCCAAGAAAAAGAAAATCTGACGAAGAAAATCCTGAGATAGATAAAGCTGAAATCAAAGCAGATGGTCCAGGAATTGAAACTACTTTTGTTTCAGGGCTTTCTCTCAAAATATGAGAAATGAGAAGTGAACCGGGGTCAGATATAGTGGGAGTGCCTGCATCAGAAACAAGTGCTAAATTCTTACCTTCTTTTAGCATAGTAATAATTTCGTCAATTTTAGAAAGTTTACTCTGTGTATGATAACTAATCGTTGGTTTTGAAATGGAGTATTTTTTTAAAATGTTTCTTGTAACTCTTGTGTCTTCACATAAGATAAAATCTACTTCGGATAAAACTCTAATGGCTCTAAGAGTTATATCCTCTAAATTCCCTATTGGCGTTCCTATTACATAAAAATCACTCATACATATAATCTACTAGATTTTAGAAAAAAAAGAAGACCCCACGGTTTTATGTGAGATCTTCAAAAAATCAGAGTGATTTTATTTTATTCCATATCCTGAGCGGTTTCTGCTTTCTTTTCAGTAACACCTTTATCTGCATACACCACACTATGAATCATATCTGGTAAATTAAAGATTTTTGCACCCTTATCTTCAGCTTCTTGTGCAGTAGCATTGTCCATGACAAACCACCCTTCTTGTCCAGGTATAGGCATTGATTGGACTTCTCCAAGGTCACTGGTCAACTTCTCTGCGAAAGCCAATATATCTTCAGGAACAATCAACTGAGATTCTGTCTTTACATTATCTCTTGAACCTCTAAAAAAATTGAACATCTTTATAAAAATTAGTCTATTAAATCCGAATTCCGACTACCTATATAGTATAAAACATCCTGACATTATGCAAGATTGTCTAAAATTTTGTATGCTTCGCCAGCACCCATAGTGATAAGGACGTCATCCTTCTTGAGATGATGAGCAAGATATCTTTCTATATCAAAAAAAGTTTGTAAGGAAGAGACGTTTTTGCGTTGTTTCATAATTTCTTTAGCCAAAATATCAGAAGAAATAGTGGAATCAAAAGATTCACGAGCAGGAAAAATAGGAGCTAGAATAATTTCATCAGCATCAGAAAAAGCGCGCGCAAAATCTTGAAGCAAAAGCTTGGTGCGAGAAAATAAATGAGGTTGAAAAACTACCACAATACGTTTTTGCAAAAACTTTTCGCGCGCACCTTTTAGTGTCGCCCTTATTTCTGTCGGGTGATGTCCGTAGTCATCATACATCTCGGCTCCACACTTGCTTTTACCTTTACACTCAAATCTCCTCCATGTTCCAGAAAATTCCTCCAAGGATTTTGTGGCTTTATTTTTATCTATTCCTAAAATATGCGCAACCGCAAGTGCCACACTTGCGTCTTTTTTAATATGCTCTCCTGGAACTTTCATCTTTAATTTATCTGCCTTAAATTTAGACCAATCTATTATTTTTGCATTTATTTCTGAAATAGCAGGTAAAATATTTTTATCTTTTGGGTTACAAACAACAAATCCTTCCTTGGGGGCCTTTTTCGCGAAAGAGTTAAATGCTGACTGAATATCCGCGATATCTTTGTAATAATCCAAATGATCATTATCTATATTTGTAATAGCCACTATTGTCGGCTCAATATTTAAAAAAGACCTTTTATATTCACAAGCTTCAACAATGAGGTATTTTGATTTACCCACTACAAAATTACTTTTTTGATCATTCAATAATGAACCGACGACCACTGTTGGATCAAGTTCTGCGTCTATCATTATTTTTGCAATCATTGCAGTTGTCGTCGTCTTTCCATGCGTTCCGGAGACCGCAATAGTAAATTTATCTTTTGAAATCTCATGAAGAGCTTGAGGGTAAGTTATAGCTTCTAAATTTCTTTTCCTTACTTCTTTCATTTCTGGGTTATCTTCGGTAACCGCAATGGTATAAATAACCAAATCAGTTTTAGGAGGAATATTTCCTGCTTTTTGTCCAATTTCTATTTTGGCTCCTGTCTTTCTTAAACTTTCAATTATTTCTGAATCAAAATTGTCTGAACCACTAATAATTTTCCCCTCGGATATAAGCATTCTCGCAATTGCAGAAATACCGATTCCACCAATTCCCATAAAATGAATATTTTTTGCTTCGTTCAAAATTTTTCCGCCCATTTGTGAATATTAACAAAAAATAAAGGGCGAGGAAAGTTTTCACTTCCTCGCCCTGTGTGACATACTTTTTATATATATCACTACCGATTTTTTTCTCCTTCATATTTCCTTATCGAGCTGCGACTGTAGCGATGTGTCTCTCGACCAGATGGACGAGATCGCGAAAATTAATTCGCGATGGTGGCACATCAGGAAACGATTCCGAGCCGTTGAGAAGAAAAGGTTCATCTGCACACCATTGAGGTATTTCAGACAAAGTTCCCTTCACCAACAATTCTTCGTCACTGAGAAACCGCGAAGGACGACTACCGTTGCACATCACGGATAATTCCGCTTTACGCACTTTCATCGCAAGAAGGAACGGGTCCAGATTTTCACAACCAAAAATCTGAGTTAATCCACGAGTGTTGCGTTGAATAATCACTTTCGCACCACCCGCTCGCGCCGCATGTTGATATTGAGGGTTATCCACCGCGTCGGCTGCCGAAACTGGTACTCCGCACACACGGTTTTTATGCCTCACATCAAACAATTTCCTGGCTTCCAGGAATTCCTTCTGTCTTGCAATTTGCACAAATATGAACGGCTGAATCCGCTCATAAAGAGCTTCAACATGGACCGAGCCTGGCCAGTAACGATTGAGATTTTTAATCTCTTCTGCCAGCCAATAAAGGCATCCATCGGCCTCAGAATCGGCCAACAAAACTCCATTGAGAAGTTTCTTATACGACGGATTTTCCGAGACGCCAAGACGTTTGGCAACCAGAATCGCTGCGCATTCGCCGTGATTATGATCATCAAACATTCCTCCGCCCAGACCCACGAGCAGACTTCCGCTCGCAAGCACCAGTTCAAGAGGATTTGCCTCCAGTTCCTTCTTCCCCCAAGTTACAAGTTTTGCCTTTGAAACCCCGGGAAAGAATTTTTCCCCAAAGTTTCTCAATAGCCAAACTGCTACCAATTCATCAAGATGAGGGTTAAGATGCACAACTAATTGCTTTACATTCACAAAGAACCTCCTTCTGTTTTTACGAGTTTAAACTCGTTTGGTTTAAATTTTCTGTCTGCTTAGAAGTATATCATAATTAAAATAAAAGTCAATACTACAGTACTCGTCATATTTTGAGTAGGTCTTTGTGGGCGCGAGAGGACTTGAACCTCCATAGGATTGCTCCCGTACGCACCTGAAGCGTATGCGTCTGCCAATTCCGCCACGCGCCCAACGTAAGAAATATAGCACGGAAAATTACTGTGGTCACGGCTTTTTTCTTCGCTGTCGCTCAAAAAAAGCGACCCCGACTCATAGTTTTTTATTTACGGTGGTCACAAGTATTTTTCTGTTGAAAAATCTTGCAACCCCGCCTCCTTCGCCTTCGCTCGGTCCGACTCGCACAAATAAAAAAGAAATCACCCGGCTTCTTTTTTATTTGTGCGCGTACCACGAATCGAACGTGGGACCTCATCATTATTAGGAGAAATGCGAGATTCGTAAACATTTCTCCACTCTAACCAATTCTGCCTATTGTGCGCGATCCAGGACTCGAACCTGGGACCTCGTCATTATCAGTGACGCGCTCTAACCACCTGAGCTAATCGCGCACAATAGGTACAATCCATCTGAGCTATACGCGCAATAAATATTCAATAACTACAGGAGAAAATATAACAGAAAAAATACAAAAAAACAAATTTTTTAAGTAAAAAAAAGATCCCCACTTTTTACGGCGGGGATCTGGAAAAATGTGAGAAAACTTAGGGATGAACAGAGTACCCCTGAGATTTCCACACCTTCAACGTGGTTTCTTCCCGTGTGTCTTCTCTCGACAAACCGGACTCTAAAACCACATAAAAACAAACGAGAGATATGAGGACAAGAACAGTTTTCAGTGCAATTGTCTTGTGCTTTATCACTTGAAGGACAAATCCTTTCCAAGCAATGAGTAAATTCCCCTTCATGAGTTCGAAGTTAATGAACTTCAAGTCTTCAATCGTCCGAGTAATACCTATTGTTAAGCTCATAATTTATCTCCTCTTTTTGTTTTTAAAAAAATCAAAGAACCAAACTCTATTCGTCTACAATGATAGCATATTCTAGATTTTTGTCAAGCGGATAAATACAGCGAGAAATAAGGGTAGATGTATAAGAAAGGGCCCCAAACACAAAGTGTTCGGGGCCCTTTCATTTGATTTATTATTATTCTTTCTTTTGTTCCGTCCTCCGATTCAAATAAATGAATCTTTGTGATTGTCTTTCCAATCTGCCAACTTATTTAAAGTTTAAGTAAACCTTTCGATGCTCAATTGAGGCACCGAAAACCGACCGATAAGTTCTGTTCGCCGAAGCGAAAGAACGTTTTCGATTTGAAATAATCCACGAGCAGCTTCCGCTACCCGTGCCTTGTTACGACTTACTCCCTGTCACCAAACTTACCGTAGGCCCCCATAAAGGGGAACTTCGGG
>Ga0265297_10001490_pt1 | contig 54521 bp, 62 predicted proteins | sample Munlanlwell13791_FD_192502 | JGI IMG/M metagenome (GOLD analysis project Ga0265297, IMG submission 192502) | Leachate microbial communities from a municipal landfill in Southern Ontario, Canada - Leachate well 137-91 | ecosystem: Engineered > Solid waste > Landfill > Unclassified | place...
CTAATGATATTTTTCGTTTTAAACGACACCCACTCGGTTTTGTCTCTTTGCAGTCCCACATCTAACAAAACCGACAATCTTTTTTTGCCGTTTTTGTATCTATAGAATTCGTCCGTGCCAGTATAAATAGGATTGCATAGTATCCTGGCAATCGATGACTTGTGCCAATACCCCTTATTTTCTATTTTCCTTCGTTTCTTTAACGCATAACAGGGCATGTTCATTTCATTGGCTCGTTTGTGAATGGCACTCAACGGAAGCTTTTCGGCAACCAGCCATTTAAATAGCGTTCTCACCCATTTCGCCTCTTTTTCGTGGATTACCAATTCTTTATCCTTGTTTAGCCGGTATCCATAAGGCGGGCTTCCCCACACCCATTTTCCGTCTTTAGCGGCACGCTTTCTGCCGCCCTGCATTCGCTCAACGATAATATCTCTCTCAAACTCCGCAAATGTGGCCAGTTGATTAAAAAACGCCCTACCTGCCGAGGTAGAAGTGTCCAGTGCCTGGGTAACGGAACAAAAACTAATGCCCATATCTTTCAAATCGTACACTGCGTTTACTAATATTCGAAGGTTTCTTGCCATTCTGTCTGCCTTATGAACCAATACCATATCAAACTTCTTTTCTTTCGCATCTTCAAAAAGTTTCTTTAACGCTGGCCTTTCTTCGATTGGCAAAGTACCAGAAAAGCCCTCGTCCTTATAAACCCATTCTTGATTCCATATAAACCCCTGCGATTTACAGTAAGCTTTTGCGCTCTCTTCCTGAACGATAAGACCGTAGCGGTCTTCTTTCGCCTTCGTTTTATCTTCAATGCTTTCCCTGAGATATATCGCCGCCCTCGTTTCTTTTTTGTTTTTATTTTCTGTAAACATGTTTTTTATTTTTTAATCTTCTAATAATTCCCTGAGACCGTCGTCTAGGGGCACCACGCCTTGCTTATATAACTCCAAATATTCGTCCTTAAAACATTCTTTTTTTAGTTGCATAAGGCAATAATCGTTGGTTATTATCCTTTGATCGTCTTCATAAGCCGACCTTCTAAGGAATCCCGTAACGACATCTCTCTCTTTCCAGCCGTCGGTCCATCTGCCCATCGCCTTTATCTTCCGCTTCTTTTCGTCAATAAACATGACAGTGCTAAACGCTTTTCTGTTTTTATACATTGACGGACTTTGTTTTTTCTTAATTTTTACAATCCTAAGTTTTTCGTAAGTTGTCGAAACAAACATAATGTTTCTAACCGTTAATAATTTTTGGGCATTCCCTTGAAGTAAAGACGGTAAGTTTCTCCTTCTGGTAGACGATTACGATTTTATCCCCGCATCTGAATCCGTACTTTTCAAGAATTTTGTTTGCAATTCTGATATAAGGAACGGAGCCTGTCGTCCTCGATTTATAACTGACCGTTTGAAATCTTACCGTCTTCCTCATCAAGAATATGGAACCATATTTTGCCATACTGCGGATACGCCGAGTTATTAACAGCGCTGGATTCTTAACATCTACATCTTCTTTTACGATCTTCTATTACATTCTGTTCATATTCCGCAAACATAAGCATCAAATACATTGTGCTTCTGCCAAAAGCAGAAGAAGTATCAAGCGGTTCTGAAACAGATTTTAATACAACTCCATGTTTGCTTAAATCTCCAAGTATTCCGAGCGATAGCTTTAAGTTGCGAGCAAGCCTATCAAGCCTGTAGACGACGACCACGTCAAATTTTTTCTTTTTTGCGTTTTTAACCAATCTTTTTAACGCTGGCCGTTCGTCTACTGATGAAACGCCCGAATAACCGACGTCTTCGTAAATATGCTGGTCATCAACGGTATATCCTTGCATTTTACAAAACTGCCTTAAAACGTTTTTCTGGCTCTCTGGATCGCAATGTCTTGTGTCGTCATGTCTTGCGTCTTCCAAAATCTCATTAGAAGAAACCCGAATGTATAATGCCGCACGATTTTGCTTTTTGTTGTTTGTTTTCATAATTTTGTTAGTTAATTTAGTTAATAATTTTAATGATGTGAACTTTATAGTTTTATAGTCCTTATAGGGAAATATAAAGCTATAAAACTCGGTATCCACCAGCCACCCTTTAAAGATAGTGGGTGGATACCGATGGTTTAATCTTCCTTATTATCCTTATCATCAAAGTCAGGATCGTCGTCTGGCGGACCATAAACTTCAACTCTACCCTTTTTGCCGGTCTTATCCGCTACAATAATTTCTTTGCTTCTTTTAAGTTCTGCGATAATGCTGGCGACATAACTTTCACTGGCAGTATCTTTTAACGCCTCTACCAGCTCGCCCCTTGTCATGTGCTTTTCGTTTAGGTTTGCCAGTATTTGCTCCTTGGCCAGAGTTTTCTTGTCCTTTTCGGGTTCTTGTTCGCCGAGACATCTGAGTACGACTTTTTCTCCCTGGTCTGAAACTTCAAACTCCAGCGGATTCATTTCCGGCATCTCCCATAGCTTTGTTTGTCTTAATATTGATTTATCTTTGCTCTGGCGAAAGACAACCAAATGGGAGTTAAGCAACCCGAGTATCGCGGAAGCTCCCCGCAAACTTTGCGACCTGTCTTTCCAAGACATTGCGTCTTCGTTCCCGCTTTCCTTCCTATGGTGGTGCAATACCAAAACGGATACGCCCATGTCGGTTATTTTTTTCAATGGCTCAAAGACTCTCACCATATCCTTATTGACGTTTTCATCCTGATCGTGAAGCTGAATAAGCGAATCAAAAATAATAAACCCGATATTTTCATTCCTGATTAACTCCATCAGTTTTTCCATTGTCCGCCTGTTTTCAAGCTTAATGCCTTTTCTTATCAAAAACTGAATGGAAGCGTTTTTATCGCTTGGACTTAATTTTCGCAATCGCTGGATAATCAAAACTTCGCCAGTATCTTCTTCCACAAATAAGACATTACAATGTTCGGTCTTGAACCGATCAAACACTGAATCTCCATTTGCAACTTGGATTGCGAAATACAATGCTAACCATGTTTTGTGATGTGCTGGTGGCGCGGATAAAACTACAAGACCGCCTTTTGGAATAAGCTGTTCAATAGTCCATTGAGTCTCAGGCAATTCTCTTGAAAGCAAATCCGCTAATCTTGCTGGGGTTAAATCAATTTCTTCGGGCTGAGAATAATCATTATAATCGTAAGCGTCTTGTACATCTCGCGTTTCTCTTGCCCTTGCCTCCTTTTGTGCCAAAGAATCAACAATTTGTACCAGTTCATTCATTGGAAGCGGTGGATCATTTCTTTCATTCCAAGTTTTCATCAATGGCGCGACCACTGACTTCCACTCCTCAATAGGCAGGTGACGCAGTAATTTACCCGCCAGCGATGTTGCGTTAGTATGTCTTTCGCCCTCTGGCACACCCTCAATAATTTTGTCCCATTCTTTCGGCGTTGATTCTTTCTGCACAGATTCTTGAATTAGCCAATCGGGAATTTCGGCCAGTTGCGCATTCTCAAAATCAGTAATCCACTGATATCTGTTTCCGGATTGATGTTGTGATGGTGGCGCAATAACATATCCGCCATCGGATTTTAGATCGGCTTCAACATCCATTGACTGTCGGAGGTTGGCGGATTTTACCGTCTTGTCTTTTGGATACTTAAAGTAATAATGCCAACCACCGCCACCAGTTTTTGAAGTTAATGTTTCTGGAAGATCAAACTGATTTATATCCTCGCCTGCCTCAACATCGAAAACTATTATTTCCGATATTTTACCTGTAACGATGGCAATGCCTGTTGGATTAAGTTCAAAAAACCAATTTTCAACTTCCTCTTTTGTTGGTTTTCGTGTCTGAAACTCCGTCCAACTCGGTAAAAGACATGTTTTGCCCCTTACCGGAATTACGGAGAAACCTCGTTTGAGATATTGTAGAGCTGTCTCTAATAGAGAAATCTCCGCGTTGTCTGATAATTTTGTTTGGTTCATATTTGTTAATTTGTTAGTTGATAATTAGAATCCCTTGGCTATTTCTTCAATCACATTGACCGTCACTGAATTGCCAAGTTGTTTATATCGCTGACACTTGTTGACGCCTTGTGTCCAGTTATCGGGAAATCCTTGCAGTCGTTCACATTCTATGGGAGTAAGTTTTCGTATTCCTTGGTCCCGATAGGATTTTATTAACGCACCGCCACTTTGGGTTGTGAGAGTAGGCGCTACGCCTTCAGGAGAATAGACTAAACCCGCCTGATAAGATGATATTTCGCCAATCTTTCTGATTCTGTGGAACGGTTTGAATCTCCTCATCTTTTCTTCCGATAGGAAATACTCTTGGTCTGGGTTTTCCTCTAAGATGTCCGACAATGAATATTCTCTCCCTGTTTTGCGGTACTCCGTAGTCCTTGCTGTTAAGTACCATCCATTGTGTGTCATACCCCAGCTCATTAAGCGTGGCGATGATTGTTTTGAATGTTCTGCCATTATCGTGAGAGAGTAGTCCCTCAACATTTTCGAGGAAAAGATAACTGGGTTTTTTAGCTTTGATAATTCGTGCGATCTCAAAGAAAAGAGTTCCTCGAGTATCTTGAAATCCCCTTCTTTTACCCGCGATACTGAACGCCTGGCAGGGAAATCCGCCACATAGGATGTCGTGGTCGGGAATTTCTTCAACACTGACATCTCTAATGCTTCTTGTATCGGGTTTTTCTCCGAAATTTTTTTCATAGATTTTTGCACAATGTAAGTCGATATCATTAGACCAAACGCATTTATGTCCCGCCCTTTCCATACCGAGTCTAAATCCACCAATACCGCAAAACAAATCAATAAATGTCATATTGCCTGATGTTTCCTTTGTTGATTGATTTGCGATATTGTTTTCCATACTATGTAGGATGAGGATTTTGATCTTTCAATTCTTGGTTCTCCTGGTCGACCGCAGGAGATTGTTTTTCTGAAATCGATTTTTTAAAAATATAATCAAAAGTTTCATTCCAGGTTTTCTGAGTTTCTTCTGGGTTAGCATTATCGTTACCAACCAACCTGATTTGAATTTTTCTTCTTGGATTAGCCATAGAATAGGAGTCATTTCACAAAATTTGTCCTCCTACTAACTAATGGCGAAAAATCACGATGACCCAAAAACAAATAAAAAAACCGCCTTATTAAGCGGTCTTACGAAGTACTATTTAGAAAAAATGCTCGGTGAATTCACCTACGGAGTTATAATTTCACGCAGGTATCAATAGTTGTCATCATATTTGTTTGGCTCTTCATAAACACTTGGAGCATTTTCATCAAGATATTCCTTTACTTCAGAACCAATCTTGTCTTTTTGTTGTCGTGTCGATTCCTGACGATCTGACGGTCTGATTAGGTTAATCTTTATTTTATACGCTTTCTCTTTTCTGTATGAATAGAACAACGGTTCTTTAATTTGGAAATAATTTTCAAGGGTGTCTGATAAACTTTGTACTTTTTTCTTAAAGCTATTTCTTTCTTTTACCGAGGTATCTAAGTCGGTTTTCCATCTCAACTCACCCTTTTGTATCGCCAGTAATTGCAAAAACTTCCATTGAAGATTTGGACGCTTTGTTTTTCTATTTTCAAATCCCATTTCTTGATAGTTCGCCATGTAAGAAGAACTCTTGGTTGATATTTCCACATTGTCGTCGTTGTCTATAAATCGGATGGTTATATCTTGCCACTTGGTATCTGGTGGCAACTTGCTTTGTTGTGTGCCTACTTCCTTGTCCTGACTTTCCTTTGTGCCTTCTAACTCCTTTACTGTTTCTATTGATCCGTATTTAACTTTATCAAGGAGTTTTGCAATAAACTCTATATTGAGGACTCTTAAAATAAGGTATTCACTAAACGATATGTCGTGCGCAATTTCTTTTAAGTCTTGCTTCCAATACTCTGGCCTGGCATAAAACTTTTTCACAGGATTTTCCCTTTCGTGTGGCCTTGCAATGGCAATTAGTTCCGATGTGGGTGTACTGCCAATTACTTTTTCGATATCTCTAACGCCTATAGGACTAATAAGCACAACCGCCGCTTGTTGCCCTTTTAAATATTCCCAAAAAAAATCATTATTGCCCGATTCTTCTTCAAGTCCTTCTTCTTCAAGTTCTTCTCTTATCAGATAAAGTACATTATTATCCTCCGGCAACTCGTCATTCAAATAAAGGATATCTGCCAAATATCTCTGAATCATCGGGGTTATTGCAAATTGTAGTTTTTGAGTCTCCACTAACTTCTATTCTACTGAAATCTGACGGTTTTTCAACTACCTTGATATAAACCATTACTTACCTCGCAGTCTGCTCTCTAATAGCGTTCTACAACGCTAAAATCTGAAGGAAATGACCCACTAAAGGTATGTATGCCCCTTTTATAGTTATTCTGGGCGAGGGAAATCTTTGGGGTTTGAATTCATTTCTCCAGCAAAGATAGGAAACATATAATATGTTTAGACACCGTTTTTGCTAACGCTCATTGCACGATCTTGCACACACCAAAAAACCCACCACTCAATTGATAGGTTTTGCAGGCTAAACTTTATAACTTTATAAACCCTATAGGACTTATAATTTTATAAAGTTCGGGTTTATTTATTATTTTTGAGACTCCTCACTATTCCCCAATGGGGTGGGGGTCACCGTCACCGTTCCCTCTAGTTTTTGCAAGTTAAACGCCTCTCTGGCCTCCCGTTCACGATACTCTTGAGATTCTTCGTCAGTATCCGTATTCGCTCCCGTATCCCCCTCGGTATCTTGCCCTTGATCGCCTTGCTTGCTTTCTAATGTCTCAACTCCTCCGCATTTTTCGATATAGTTGTCGTATATTGGTTTTGTTTCGTTGATCATCTCTTGCCAAAAATCAATCTCGGCTTGTTTATTTATGTGAACATCTGCAGTGTTCTTCCATCCCTCGAGTTTTTCTAATGAATCTTGATAAAATTTGGTGATATCGATATTTATCCATTGACTAAGTCTCCTGTCGGGAGTAAGTCTAATCAGCTCCGAACAATAAACTTTCTTTTCCAACAACGATTGCTTGTCTTCGATTACATTGACTCTTCCAATTAAAATATCTATCTGATTGGCCAGTATTTGTATTGCTTCCGGTACGGACTTGCCCTGTATCAAAGCCGAAACAAAAGTACCGCCAAGCGTAATTGTCGGAAACGCCACAAGACCGATAACAACGCACAATAAGATTTTTTGATATATTTTCATTTAATGTCCCAAGGGGTCTGATTTAAGTTTTTCTATCTGGTCAAGCAATCTTTGCGCTTCTTTTTGTATTTCTTGTTGGCTCTTATAAGCATCGCTTTCTTTAACTGGATAAACGACCTTCCCGTCCAAAACCATTTTTTCTAAATATGTTTTTTCATTCTGGTACTGAAATACTACATTCCAGTTGGTTCTTAATAATGCGCCGAAACTATTTTGAGAATCAACATAAGAAACGACCTCAAACCTATTATCGTCCAAACGGTTGACCAGAAAATCTAATGGCGGGAAACTTGCAGTCGCTGGAGATTTCAATATTTGTTTTACATAATACTGACCCTGCAGGTAAGCACCCGTGTCGTCCAAAACTTCGTCCTGTTTTTGTGTCGGAATTTGCTGTGTCTGTGATGAGGGGTTGTTTCCACTATTTCCCCCGAAAATCATTATAAAAAAGATAAAAATCGCTATTCCCAAAATAAGATATTTTATCCCATGCTTCTTTTTTGGTTTTTCTGTATTTTGAGTTGTCATTTCTTTATAGGAAACATAAAGCTCCTAGCCAGCGATTCCTTGCGGAACCCATACCCCTTTCGGGATATGACCAACGACGGTGCTCTGACTAGGAGCTTTCTGCCGTCGTTGGTTTTTGTGCCATGCTCCAAATGGAGTTTAGGCTATTTAATTTTCCTAAGTTTATTATACCTTTTTCCCTAAAAACTTGAAAACGGGGAGTTTAACCGCCCAACTTAATGAGTTTTTTAAATTTCACTAGGTTAACCTATAATAAACTAATGAAAAACTATATCCGCCATAGTCTCGTTGCTTTCTTCGGCGGTTTATTCGGAATCAGCATTCTCCTTGTTTTTTGGCATTTGACCAATAACAGCATAAGCCACTTTGAAAACCCATTTACAGCGAATCTTTTGGGTTATTTCTTATTTTTTCTGATTTATGCCAGCATCATCGAGGAAGGAATAAAGTTCCTGCTCATTAAAAGAAACATTGGACAATTCCCCTACGGCTTCCTGCTTGGGTTCGGGTTCGGAATCGGAGAAACCGTACTTAGGTACCCCTTTTCTGAATTCGGTTCGGCCATAGAAAGAAGATGGGAAGCTATTCTGCTTCACATCATTACCGCTGGAATCATCTGCTACTTTGTTAAAAAGAACAAGCCCGTTTTGGGGCTTGTGATAGCGATAGCGCTTCATACTGGATTTAATCTGGTTATTCAGTGGGCCGTTGAGTAAGGAAAATTTGTTCAACTTAGTGTATTTTTCCGCATCGTTTACAAAGACGAAGTCCACCCGTTCCTCTTACTTTATTCTTTTTTTCGATGTTATTACCCTCAAAACATTTCCTATAAATGTGGTATACCTTTGTATCCTCCTCTTTTGAATGATACGGTCCAATTTTCTTTGGTTTCATTTTCATTGATCTATAAATTAATTTAATTGATAATATGACTTAATCGACCCCCTTAAGTCATCTCCTCTTATTTAAAAGCATATCTTATTCACACCCCCACCCATCCCCATCCCTGTCTAAACCAAAAACATCTGGACCGATAACACGAACACGCCCAGTATAATATGGACCATTACCAGACCCACCAGCGCAATCATAATCACTGGCATTTGGGTTCAGGCAACCAGAATAGCTTGGGTGGCATTTTTGTTCTGGAAGATTAACAGATTCCGATGATCGACTTGACTCGCTTAAGTTAGATATTAACCAAATCAAAATGCCTATAGATACAAGGATTAAAATTGCCTTGCTTGTGTTCGTCATATTTCCTCTTTTTATTTATATTGTGTGGCACCTCCCATTACAAAGCTTGCATCCATCTACCTTCCATGAAGGAAAAAGTCTCTTGGCATACGCTGTAGCGTCTTCGCAGTTATCAAAATTGCCGAGTTCAATTCGATTCTCTTGAAGAGGGGGGTTAGAACAATAATTGGCATTATTGTGAATTTCGTGTTCACCCTGCTCTGGAGGAGATTGAGGATTTTTATTTATGTAGTAATAAGACATTTTATTATCTTTTTTAATTGACGATTTCGACCTTTTTATGACCCACTCAGATAAAATCTACTCCAACCTTAATCGTTATCGACAATAAACTTTGCCCTCTGGAATAACTCGTCGAAAGTGATAATGTCTATTCCGTGAATAGCTCTTCTAAAACGCTGAAATGTTTCTCGTTGATTTCTGTCTACAAGTTGGCTTAGCGATCCTATGATAATAATCCCTTTTGGTTTAACGGTAAAAACGGATAATTTTTCGAGTGCATCAATGTTCTCGGGTTGTTTGGAGCCCCACCCTTCCCATGTTTGAATATTAGCCTGTATTTGAGATAAAGAGTCGGTTAAATCCTTGGAAAGACTCCAAGCGCCACTTCTAATCTCTTGCGTCCCCTGTAGAAGTTTCGTGGCTGGTGTCTTGATTTCGACGAGAACTGTAAAGTTTAAATCGCCAACCGTGGACAGAAGACCGTCTCCCCTTTGTCCACCGCCTCCATCAACCCTGGTTCCACCATAGTTTGGTTGAGACTGTTGCTGTTTTAGAATTTCATAATTCAAGCCGTACCCAAAAATCCATTTGTTTTCTTCAAAAAAATCTTGCCACCACTTTTCATCAGTTGAATGTCCACTTAGGGCGCTCTTAAATTCGACCAACTTTTCTCTCCTTTTCAATAAGGAATTTATGTCATTTTGCGTTAGAGAAATATTGGAAGTAGTAAGGAGTCGTTTGATAATATTGACAACGCTTTGAGCTCCGCGGCCATGCAATGCGGACACGATTTCTCCTTCATCCTGAGACACAAGAGAAAACTTATCTTTCGGAAGTTCGATCTCCCTTAAAGACTGGAGAAAAGAAATCAATTTCCAAAAATTGTCGTGACACTCCTCCAGATTGATGTTTGCTTTTATATTTGTAGGATTTACTTCCATTCCCTCAACTATTTTTTTATTTTTATCCCGAACGGAAAACGATAAACGAGGTGTAAACTTATCAACCTTTTTGATTAAAGCAACTTTGCAAATGTAATCTACCTGTTTTTTCTCGTTAAGTACGAACTGTTTTATTAACCTTCTATCTCCCCGATGAAAAAAATAATAAAATTGCTCAACCAATGGAGTTGAGCTTATTTCTAAGTCCGAAAAATTATCTTTCCCGATAACAAAATCTTCGCTCTTTTGAGACCAACCCATCAAGTCCATTAATTCGGCTGAAATTTTCATATTTGCTCTAAACTTTTACAAGTTTAAACTTTATCTCTTCTTTGACTTCACCTTCAAAATACCCCATTTTTAACGAAGTTTCAAGCTAAAGCATTGCCTTTTTCAGTATTTGCGACTGAATGGTATAATATATAAATATATGGATTCCTTGACCAAAAAACAAAGAAGCTACTGCATGTCTCAAATAAAAAGCCGGAACACTAAAACCGAATTAAAATTAAGGAAATGTGCCCGAAAAAACGGCTTTAAAAATTATAAAACAAAGAGCAGGCTACCGGGAAAGCCCGATCTATATTTTCCCAGCCAAAAAATAGCGGTTTTCATTGACGGTTGTTTCTGGCATAAATGTCCAAAGTGTTTTATCAAACCAAAATCGAACCTTGACTATTGGCAGAAAAAAATAAAAAATAACATGAAGAGAGATAAAGAGATAAATCATGCCCTGAAAAAAATAGGCGTCCGGGTTTTAAGATTTTGGGAGCATGAAATCAATAAAAACACAGAGCAATGTTTTTTAAAACTTAGGAGGGTTTATGAAAAAAACTTATAAAACAATAGATTTATTCGCCGGAATAGGCGGAATCAGGCTGGGGTTTGAAAAAGCCGGCTTTAAATCTGTCTTTGCAAATGATTTTGATAAATACTGCAAAATCACTTATGATCTGAATCTTGAAAAACCGAAGTTGTTCGTGGGCGATATAACAAAACTCAAATCAAACGAATTGCCGTCTTTCGATTTTCTGCTCGCCGGATTCCCCTGCCAGGCATTCTCCATCGCAGGATATAGACAGGGTTTCAAAGATGAAAAAGGCCGGGGCAATCTTTTCTTCGAAATAGCAAGGATGCTTAAAGATAAAAAGCCCATCGGTTTTATGCTGGAAAATGTAAAAAATCTCAAAAATCATGACAACGGAAGAACATTCGAAGTGATTTCACGAACGCTATATGATTTGGGTTATTTTATAAAAACTGATGTCCTCAACAGCCTTGACTATGGCAATGTCCCCCAAAACAGGGAAAGGGTCTATATCGTCGGATTTAAATCAAAAAATCTTATTGAAAATTTCTTCTTTCCCGATGAGAAAAAGCTTGATAAAAAATTCCGTGATTTAATGGAAGACGATGTAGATGAAAAATACTATTACAATAATAAACCACTCTATAAAAGGCTAAAGGAATATGAATTTTCCACCAGCACGGTGTATCAATGGAGAAGGCAGTATGTAAGGGAAAATAAAAAAGGGGTCTGTCCGACCTTAACAGCAAATATGGGGACTGGTGGCCACAATGTACCGATTATAAGAGACAAAAAAGGAATAAGAAAGTTGACACCGAAAGAATGCGCAAGATTACAGGGCTTCCCAGAAAACTTCAAACTACCTGTAAATCTTCCTGATTCAAAACTTTATTATCAAATCGGTAATTCAGTGACCGTACCGGTGATAGAAAGAATAGCAAAAGAAATAAAAAGGACCCTTGAGGGGCGTGGAAAACGATCTTCGCAGGGAAGTTTAAAAATATAATCACCAGAGTTTTACATCAGTGGCCATCGGTTTCAATTTGAGTTTCTCTATAATCTCTTTTTCGATGCTGAATCTCGGTCTCCTCTTTTGAGCCTGTTGTTTCTTAAAACTCTGACCTTGGTTTACCATCACTTTATCTATAAGGGCGGTAGATATTTTGTAAATATTGAAGGTGCCGTCAATCTTCCCTTTATTGTAAAAATCTAAAAAATACAAATCGTCCCATTTTGATTTCGGCCCGAATGATGTCAAATCGGGATAAACGCTGGCAGCCTTTATCTGTTCGGCTTTTTTCGTTTTCAGATTAAAAGTATCAAATGAAGAAGACGGTCTGCCTTTCAGAGAAAGCAGTCTTTTTGACCCAGAGAATATACAAAATGCGACCTCCGAAAGCCCTTCGGGTAAATTGGGCTCCCTGGCCTTATAATCTCTCAGGGCAAGTTTTAGTTTTTTCCAAATATCAAAAATCCTCTTCCACTCCTCCGCGTCGCTTTTGTCAAAATCCATCAATTCCAATATGCACCTTTCCCCAAAAACTATTGTTTCTGCTTTTATTATTTTCATATTTGGGATTTCTAAGTATAAGAATAGCTCTTTTCCGATCAAAAGACAAGTCGAAATAAAAACTACTTTTACATAGACCTTTTCAAACAAGGTTATATATTGCCATATTGCAAATATAAAAAACTACGCTTCTTGTAGAAGCGTACCTAAGAAACAATTTTTTGCCGATTTTTTTTATTTGAGTTTATTGCCCTCAAACTTTCTGACAAACCTCTCTATGTTCTTTTCCTTAACAAAGTATCTCGTGCCAGACCGACTTCCCATAATGATTGGCTTAAAAACATCAGCGTAATCCTTTGAAACATACCTTATTAGTGTCTTGTAGGTATCAATCCAGTATATTTTCTTGCTTCTCCAAATCTGATGGATAGAGAGTAGTTTTTGGTTCATATATGGTTTACATCAGGTTTTACAAAAAAGTGTCTTCTAGGGGGTTCTAGACGGTTCTAGTAATGAATCTCTCCGTACCTTATACAGGTACTGTTTGGTTTTCAGCAGTATTTCTCGCCTTCTTTCTTTTAAATCAGAGAGTTTAACCCTAAATATGAAGGGATATATTGCGTCCACTCCGTTAAAATACTGTCGCCCTGCCCCACGTCAAAAAAAGTAACCTCGAGGTTCGCGTGATTTAATTGAAAAACCCCGATCCACGCTAAAATATTGGAACAAAATAAAACCCCAAAAATAATGACTGCGGTTTTCTTCATTATTTTATTATATCAAAAAAACCGCCTAAAAGAATAGACGGAAATCTCAGCTCCGCGGGCTGGACGATGTTAGAACCTGTTTAGTTGAATACTAATAATTTACTAAATAAGAGTTTTACCGGAGAATTCTTCTACTTCAGAATTCCTTATAAGTATTGTACGGTTTGTAGTAAACGTTAATCCTTTATTGGGAGAGACTTCAAAACCAAGATAAATTCGCTCTACCCTCTCATTTTCCAATTCCCTTATTGCTGGTTGCAAATCAGAATCGGAGCTACCGATAATTGCCGTTTTTAATTCTTTATTATGAGCAAAAGTAATCATATCCACTGCGATTCTTACGTCTACGCCCTTTTCTTTGAATGTTAAAAACTTGTGTCCCTTGGGGCAACTTTCCTCGTGACCACGTATCCGTCCAGCAAAAATTATCTCAAAACCTTGTTTTTCTAAATGATTTTTTAGCTCTCTTTGTTTTCGTATCAATTCTGCCGACTTTTCTTTTGTTTCATCATGTTTCGTTAATCTGCCGATGTAAAATAATTTCCTATCAATATTAATACCAGCCAATACTTTATCCAGAAGTCCGATAAAGTTATAAATAGAAAAATCAACTCCCTTCTCCTTTTCATGATTGGGATTAAGAATTGAATCAATTTTACTAATAAAATTACGTCCGTCTATAAAGAGTATAGTTTTCATAAAATAGAACCCCAGCGGACCTTGCGGCTGGCTGGGGCGTTGCTACCCTAATACTATCAAACCATAACATCCTGTCAAGCCATTTGGCTCCGCTTAATTCAGGCTGTTCGCAGCCAATACTTACTATAGTATAGCACGATTTACCCAACCGCTCCACTCACTATTTATATTTTAATTTATCCTTAACTCTATTAAAATCATTTCTGAAACCCTGGCAAAAAGTATTTGGGTTATCGTTCATTTCTTTTTCTATGTCTTCAATCGCTATTTTCCTAAAAGATACTATTTCGTGGTTAAGCTTGGGCTCTTCATCACTATTCGCCAGAAATACTCCACAAAATATCTTAAACTTTTTACCATTGTGCTCGTTTTCTTGATAAAATTTATCTAACATCCTTACATGACAAACCAGCCCAGTTTCCTCTTTTAATTCTCTTGCCGCCGCTTGCTCATAGTTTTCACCCGAATCAACATTACCGAAGGCGGAAAGATCGTATTTGTTCGCATCAATCTTCTTATGAGAACCTCTTTTACAAACAATTATCTTTCTATTCGAATCTTGGACAAAGATTGCCACAACACGAGAAATAAAGCCCAGTTCGGGCTTTTTACTTTTTAACTCCTTGCCAATAACCTCATCTTTTTCATTTACAATGTCGATGTAATGGTCTGCCATCTTATTTCGCTCTAAATTTATAAGTATAAGCAAAAACTGGCGTATCGTTGTTGATTGTATAACTCGGATTGTGTCTCTTAAAAGCATCAATGAGTTCCTGCCTATTTTCGTAGGTTTTATAATGAGTTTTATCTTTTAAATCTATTTCTCCCACAGTTGTTTTGATAACTTTTGTAATCTCACCAGTCCCGAAAATTTCTCCTGTCCCGCTATTTTCAAAAGCCACGACGTCTCCTACTTTAAATTTTCTTTCTCTTAATCGCCAAGTGCTTATTTTCCCATCAAATACTTGTGGCACAATGTCTTCGGCAAAGCCCATTTTGTCTGGCACGTTATCATATTCCCAGTAAGGTTGCCATTTAAAGGGTTTACTCAAGCATTCTTCAATAGTTTTACTAGTTAAAGTATCTAACCCAAATTGGGTGGCTCTATGTCCGACAACCAAAATTGTTTTATCTGGGTATTTTTCTTTCAGTTCGCTGTAAAAGTCGTGAGTTCTAATCATCGCCTGCTCATAGCTTTCGCCGTTCGGAAAAGATTGTTTTATCCTTTCTTTTTTCATGTGGCCGACTATATCGCTCGGCTTACCATTGAAATCGCCATAATCCAACTCACGCAATCTTTTATCAATGATTATTAAATATTTATCGTCAAAAGCAATGTTAACTGTATCAACAGCTCGTTTTAAGTCAGAAGTGCAAATTATATCAAACTTTAAGCCTCTTAACTGCTCTGGCATTTTCTTTGCCTGCCTAATTCCAAGTTCAGAAAGCTCGCCAGGATTCCAGCCAGTTGCAATTTCGTTTTCATTATCAGTTGTAGTGGCGTGTGCCGCAAAATATATTTTCATTTTTTTATAAATTTATATCTTTCCACACCATTCCTTAAAAAATTCTTTTAGAAAATCTTTTAATGCCTTGTGTCTGCCGATAGCCATTTTTTTTGCTATCTTGGTATTCATATTGTCTTTCAGTTTAAAAAGCTTGCTGTAAAAGTGATGTATTTCCGAGGGATCGTTTTCTGATTCATCGTAAACCTCTCTGCTAAATGGAATGTTGGGATTCCAGATTGGAACGCCATGAGCTCCGCCGTAAGAAAAGGCACGAGCTATTCCCACCGCTCCCATTGCATCCAAATTGTCTGCATCCTGAACAATTAAAGTCTCTATATCTTTTGCTGTTTTACCATCTTTAGAAAAGTTATATTCTTCATGAAGCTCAATGCAATGCAAAATTTTAGCCGCCTGTTCTCCCTTAATTCCAACATTCCTTATAATTTCATCTACCTTTGGCAAGGAATCTTTTGGAGAACAATATCTCCCAGTCTCTTTTTGTAAGATTCTGTGTATATCGTGCAAAAACGCAGATACAGCCACAACAAATCTATCGCCGCCCTCTTTTTTCTGAATATGCAATGCTAAATTTAAAACTCTTTTAAGATGGTATATGTCATGTCCGCTGCTTTCAGAGCTGAACATAGCCGAGATTTGTTTTTCTAATTCGTCTATTGTTTGCTGTATGTTATCCATTTTTTAACTAACTAATTAAATTTAAGTTATCGTTGATTACAACTGGCTGCAATGCTTCAATTTCTTCTTTATATTGCATATCTGGTATTGTATTTAGCAAAAAAATCTTTTTATTATTAACATACGCTTGACCCATTTCTATCAAAGTATTACCACCGATATAATTTTTTACTCCGCTTTTATCAAAATTCAAAACCAAAACCGCATCGCTGTTGAGGATTTCATTATAGTGATATCTAATATAATCGTGTTCAATTTTGACTTTGGCGTGCTCTTTCTGCATCTTCTCCCAAAGTTCTGGCAATTTGCCTGCGGCTCTGGCGACGTAATGCTCATGCAGTTCGCATTCGTGCCCTAACGATTTTAATTTATCTCGATACTCAACCATCTGTTTGCAGAAATGGGAACTACCAATAATTGCTATTTTCATAGATAATTTTTTATTTTTTTGATATCTCCATCCAGAATAATAGGCTGCATGGCTTTGACTTCATCCACATAAGAACATTCAGGAATTTCGTTTAACAAAAATATCTTTTTATCTAAAATATGTGCGAAACCCATTTCTAAAAAAGTGTTGCCACCGATGTAATTTTTAACGCCTTTTTTATCTATATTCAAAACTAAAATTGCATCCGAGTTTTTTATCAAATTATAATATCTTTTAATCAAATCTTCTTCCGCACTTTTTCTAAAACTGATGTCTCCTTCTTTTTCCTTAACTGACTGCCAATGCTCAAACGATATATCTCCATTTAAAATCTTTTGCGAGCCCCAAGGTATTTCAACTTCATACCCGTCTTTTGATAATATATCTGCTACTTCTTTAATTTTATGAGTAAAACTAATACTTGCACAAATTACTATTTTCATATTATTTTTGTATCGTATGGTTTAATAAATCTAAAGGATATTTTTTACCCTTAAGATAATCCTTCACCATTGTTTTAATATCTGCATCACGAAGCGTATCCAGACTCATATTTTCTATTTCTTCTGGGGTGAACCACTTGGTCTCTGAAACATCATCGGCAAGTTCGCCCGTTTCTTTTTCGGAAATATCGCCTAAAAAGATTATTTTTATGGCGTGGTGGATTACGCCAGCCTCAAGTTTTACCAATGCGTAAATTCCTAAAATGTTTTTGGGCTCAAAATCAAAACCAGTTTCTTCCTTAACTTCTCTTTTTACTGCCTCTATCGCATCTTCTTCTACCTCAAGCCAGCCAGCTGGGTGACTCCACTTATCTTTTGCCGTCAGCTTTGTTTCTTTGACTAATAGAAATTTACCATTTTTTTCTATAATGGCTCCTACTACGCCGAATGTTTGAGTAAATACACGTGTCATATATTTATTTAAATTACTTTTTTATTTTACCTTGTCCTAAGCGTTTTCATAGAGCTCGCTAATTCTTGTGGTTACATAACTAATCGCCTTTTTGGTATTTTCTGAAATTTTACTAATTATTTCATTACGTTTATCACTGAAATACAACATAAGAATTGTTTTTTCGAAAGCAACATTTATTGGGAGATTAAGCTCTTTTTTAATCATCTTAAGATCATTCCCAGCAAACAAATCTTGCAGTATAAAAGTTTTCTTTCTTGTATTTTCTGATGGTAAAAGAAGAAGCTTTTTTGTCTCGCTTTCTCCAAAAAATTCTTTTGCTTTTGTAAACTCTTTTTTACCTTCTGTGTCGTTGTCCCACATTGCCACATATTTAACACGCCAAGCAATAGCGATAGAAATAAAATACTTTATACTATCAGCATTAACTGCAGGCAAAAATTTAAGATTATATTTCTCTCCTTGGAACATTTCGAAAACATAATAGTCATAAATGCCTTCAACTATACAAAGATAATCAAAATTAAAATCTGTAATAAATGGTTTTATTTTAAGTGCATCAATAATTGGCTGAATTGCCAGACGCTTTTCTTTTTGATCGTCCTTATACTCTGGGAGAGAAACAATTTTTACGCTTCCATCTCCGCTTTTTTGTGCGATTTTTATATAACTCAATGGTATTTTGTCGGGGTCGAGTAGATAATGAGAATGGGTGCAGTAGATGACCACATTGCTTTGAGATAACGACGCAAGTTTTTCGCAGAGCTTAGCCTGTGCGCTGGAATGGAGATACGAACCTGGCTCATCTAAAAGGTATATTGTATCTTTATCGTCCATGCTTCTGACTTTAGGATTAAATTCTAACTTCATTACAAAATTAAAAAACCAGTAAAACCCCTTACTACGATCCTGGATGCCAAAGAATCGGTCGTTACCAGAAATACTTTCCTTAATAAAAAGGTTTAATTTATTTTCTGTAGCCGAATAGTGAATATCCACATCCAGGCGTGAGCCTTCTTCCAAGGTAAACTTTTCCCACTCTTTAGCCAGTGTGTTATTAAGCGTTTTGCAAACATCTGCCATTATGCTTTTGCGTTGAAGCTCTTCAGTTCCTTGGAGTTTATAGACTGAATAGTTCGAGTTAGTTTTCTTAAATAATTGTTCGATAATAGCGAGCCAGCCTTTTGGTGAACCAGAGTCTCCCTCGATTGGAATTTCTTCGTGGATCGTGTCTCTAAAATCATCAAAGTAAAGAATATAAGGTGTGCTGCCCAAGCATTCGCTGATTACGAGTGGGTTTAAGTTTGTGAATGATTTTAATTCGGGATTTTCAACACTATATGTTTTAGATAATAAATTTCTTTTGATTTTAATTATTCCATTCAGCGAAGAAAGAGCTCTTTTATATCTCTTAATCTCGGCCTTAGCTTCAGCCGATGCTTCGGCGCTATTATTAATGTCATTTAAAATATCAACCAGTTCATCTTTTTCTGCTTCGATATCAGCAATAACTGACGGCTCGCCACGATTACTGGTTTTATAAAGATTACCAACATTCTTCATATGTCGGCCATCATTGAGAGAGTCATTAGCTTCATCAAAAGCAAAAATCCCCCACAAGATACTGGTCTTACCACTTTCGTTAATTCCAATGATTGGCAATAGAGATTTTTTTATATCTATCTCCAGTTCGCCAGATATAGCCTTGTAATCCTTAAGGGTGAATTTTGCGTATTTCATAAATTACTTTTTATTAATGTTGCTGGTTTTTTCTAAAAATATTTTAAGATCAGATTCTTTGATGCGCCAAACGCCAATTTTTGAAGCTTTAAGTTTTCCAGATTCAATATAACGGGCGACAGAACGACCACTGACTCTTAAGATTTTTGCTACTTCGGGAATTGTTAAAAGTTTATCCATTTTGGAACTCATAAAATTTAGTTATTATGGTTTGATTTTAACTCTTTGCGTTCTAATTGTCAAAGATGGCATTTTTTGTCATAATGGGAATATAAAATGAAAATTAATATGAATAAAAAGGTTGAAAGAATAAAACTTGTGCTTGAGATAGTTCAAGCCAAAAGAAAGCTATATCCGCAGAAGGAAACTTTTAATATCCCACCAGAAGAATTATCGAAATTCCATGTTCTGAGAGATGGCACGGGGTTGATATTAACATTTAAAGAAATAGAAAAAGAAACAAAAGGAAATGTTTTAATTTCCATTTCTGAAAACGAAGACTCTCTGGCTAAAAAGTGGATGCCCGTGCCTCCAATAATTATGGCTCACGTTGAAGACTTCCAAGAGTTCGACAGATATAGGAAACATATAAGCCAAATGATTTCGGATGAAAAATCAGTCTCGCTTGTCTTAAATAACGAAGGGAAATTATACAACGAAAAAGAACCAAAGCTTTTTTACCCCATGGAGCTCGTTGGCCTAAAATACAAAATAATTCACTCTTTGGCCTCTCATAAAGACTGGATAACAACAAAAGATTTAGCCGAAGAATTCGGAAAAACTCCACAAGAAATACGAAAAACAATCGAGCAGATTAAAAGAATGATTGAAAAATTTCTGAAGATTACTGGTGATAAGGTTATCGAGAATAAAAAGGGGCTTGGATATAGAATTGCAAAAGTAAAAATCAAAAAAGAATAACTCTTAAATTTCTCACGAGGTATACCTCGTGAAGCCCCTGTTAATAAGTTTTTTGAAAATGGCTCTAACAAAGCCATTTTTTGTTTTACAAAAATTATAACGGGGAATGTAAAAGGTATAAGCCAGAACGATATCCTTAAATCAGATAATGAAAATTAATTTTATGAAAGATGAATTTTCAACATTTGATTTAGGGCTGGCATCTGTTTTGGTAACACTCGGCTATGAGTTAGCAGGATTGGATAGATCAAATCCCAAAAAGGTCGGGTTTATTTTTGAGCAGGACAAAGCCATTGAGAAGATTGTTGCAGATTATTTTAATGACAAGATAAAACTCCCAGCCCAGAAATTATTTAATACTCAAAAAAGTTTAAAAACACGGATTTATTCTAATCTGTGATTTTTTATGATTTCGCAACAGTCGCTTGAAAAATTTAAGAAAATGTTCAAAGAGGAGTTCGGCGAAGAAATAGACGATGAACGAGCATTGTATTTGGCAACAAGATTGTTGAATGTCGGGAGAGCGCTTTATTCTCCCAACATTTATCCAAGCGGGATCAATGATGAAAACAAATTAAATAGCTAAAACTATGCAAACAGAAAACCTTAAAAGATGTCCACATTTTAATAAGTGCTCGCAGAATCTCTGCCCGTTAGATTTAGAGCTCAATTTAAGAAGCGGCGGAACTTCAGATAAGTGCCGATGGATGAGGGAGGCGAAGACAATAAAAATCATGGGCAAGGAATTTATATCAGGCGGGCAGGTTATGCCGAATACTATCTTAAATTTCGTGCCTGGGAGCAATTTAAAGTGGCTCAACCAGTTGTCGCAGAAGGCCAGACTTGAAGCAGGAAATAAATAAAAACTTAGAAAAATTACCATGAAAATTAATTTCAAAGAGCTTGTTTTCAAAATCAAGCTGGCCGATGACAAAGAATATCCCAATCTGCTCGCTTACGCTTCGCTTAAACTTTTAGATGAGCACGAACGACATCTCACTTACAACGGCTTTACGATCCGCAAAAGCCAATTCGACGGCAAGCCATATTTAATGCCACCAAGTAAAAGAGTGGGGAAAGGATTTTTTAAGTTCTTGTTAGCAGAAAAATCATTGTGGAAAGAAATTGAAAAGGTGGCCGTAGAGCAATATGAGTTTGATTCAATCCCGATAGTCGAAGAAAAATGAACTACTATAGTAAACGATAATCCACTCCCTACTATAGTAAATTACTAAAGAATAACTATAGTCTATATCTCTTCTAAGAAAGGAAAAAAACTATATAAATACTTATTTATTCAAATATTATTTAAAAAAACGGCGGCGCAAAAATTGAAAGGTCGATAAAAATAATATCTACAAAAAATATGAAAATTAAAACAAAAACAACAAAAGTAACGCAAAAGCAATTTAAAGAAATTTATAGAGAAGAAATGAGCAATGCGATAAAGCGAGGTAAGGCTTATGCAAAAAAGATGAGGGAGATAAATATAAAGATTAAAATTCGGCCATGAAAAATCAAAGGCTAAAATTAACAAAAATGGACAGCGAGAATTTGAGGCAATACTGGGCATGGCTGCTTTATTGCGAAATGGAAAGCATTAATAAGTCGCTGCGCAAATGGAAAGAAATTCAGGCAGACAAAAACAATGCGCCAAAAACTTTAAAAGGCATCGAGGATAAAATTGGCAAAGCGCCGTCCAGAGCAACGATTATAAACTGGTCAAAGGAATTTAGCTGGGTAAGAAGGAAGCAATGGAAACAGAGAGTTGAATCACGATATATCTTTGAAAGGGTTAAAAAAGCAAAAGCACAGGAGCATTTAGAGTTTAGAAAAGCGCTTTCACAATTGAAGTTAAACCAAAACGACACCAAATTGCACCAAAGTTGCACCAAGAATGGGGTAAAACGAGGGTGAAAGTGGGGTGGAATTAGACCAAGGGGCGGATAAAAGCGGATGAAAGGCGGACAGATTTTAGACCTTTGGGCGACCAAAGGCGACTGAAAGGCGACCAAAGATTAACCAAAACTTCATCAACGCTTCGTCAGAACTTCGTCAGATTTAAACCAAAAGTCTACCGAAACATCGGTAAGGCATCGGGGAAACATCGGGGTTTTAGAAGGCGAGAACATTGAGAAAATTAAAAATTCAGAGTATTATAAAGATGCGTCCCATATTATCGACATCGTCATGAGGACGGGTGTCTCTTAAGACCCGATTGCGGGCTGAAAGGGGCAGTCGTTCCTCCACAATCGGAGTCCTCGTGGCTTCGGTAATGTGGGACGCAGGCAACGGCTGTCCCTTTTTGTTTTCCCCTCATTTCGCTTGACTTACTTGCATGTTCCGAATAATGTTGCCTTACAGAAAACAATTAACAAAAGTTGACACAACATGACAAGACCATTAAATACAAAAATATTAATTTTAAGCATAAGCGGAATTGTCCTGCTAACTTTAATCGCAGTGGGAGTTTTTACCTACTATTCCCTCTTTAGCGCACCACAATCAAAAGCTGAACCAGAAAGATTTATTATCTCGCAAAATGCAAAGACACAAGACACAATTAAAAAACTTCACGATCAAGGCTTTGTTAAAAGCGAGTGGGCACTGGGCTACGCACTCAAAGGAAAAGAAATCCAGTCGGGCGGGTACAAAATCTCAAAGAGCATGACGGCGTGGCAGGTAGCCGACGCACTCAAAAAACCTTATATGAAATGGGTTGTGATTCCCGAAGGACTCCGCAAAGAGCAGATCGCCGAACTCATCGGAGACGCACTCGGCTGGGATCAGGCAGCGAAAACAAAGTGGGTCGGCAACTACACCGCAATGAAATATGACGAAACAGAAGGAGTATATTTCCCCGACACATATCTTCTCCCAAAGGAAGAAACAGGACTACAGATTGCAGATAGACTGCGTGCAAAGTTTAACGAGAAGTTTCAGCCATACGCCGACAAATTCGTAAAACAAAACGTTAAATGGACAACGGCATTAAAAGTTGCCTCACTCGTCCAAAGAGAAGCAGCCAATAAAGCTGACATGCCTTTGATTGCAGGCATAATCTGGAACAGGCTTCTTAATGATCCTCCAATGAAACTGGAGATTGATGCCACTGTCCAGTATGCGCTGGGAGAATCGAGAAACTGGTGGCCAAAGATAAAACCAGCTGATTATAAAACTGAATCGCCCTATAACACTTATCTGAACAAAGGCCTACCTCCTCATCCAATTTGCAATCCAGGACTGGATGCAATTAGCGCAACATTAAATCCTACAGAAACAGATTGCTTATATTATCTGCACGATTCAAACGGGCAAACACACTGCGCTAAAACCTACGAAGAGCATAAAACAAACATCGAAAAATATCTTAAATAATTAATTTTCAATAAATCTATGAACAAGAAAATTTTAATAATCTCATTAGTAACGGTTTTCGCAATAGGTGCTGGCGCAGTTATCGCCTTCGGACAGATAAATAAAGCCAATCAAAAAGAGGTGCAAGGAAATTCTGTTGAAGCGCAAATGGCGGAAATAAAAAGCCAAAGAGACCAAGTGAGTGAAGGTTATATGCAAAAAATAAAAGAGATTACCGACAAACAAAAAGAACAGGGCTGCATAGAATTAAAGGATATAGAATCAACAAAAACAGTAACAGGAGAAAAGATAATAGAAAAAGAGTGGCGTGTAGTTTCAACTGAAGGAATCTGCGGAGAACTACAGAAACAGAAAGAAAATTTATCAAAAGAAATGTCCTTCAAATCCAGCCAGTTTAGCGCACAGCTCGATCTTCTAACTGCTCGATCAGAATCAGAAAGAGAAAAGGCAATGCAAGCAATCAGAGATTTTATAGCCAAGCCAGATTTGCAATTGCAATATATACGCACCCGACACCCGTCAAACTTCAATGTGGGAGTAGTCACGAATCAAACTGACGGCGGCTACACAATGGAAGACGTTGACGGCTGGGAGAGAAAAGTTGAAGTTTATCAGCAAAAAGAATACATCGGCAATACTTGCGAGGTTTACGAATATGAGGTTGACATGAGAAACAATGGCATCATTCAGGTGGGTATTCGTTATCCGCAGGAAGGCGTAATCGCAAATCCTAAAAAGCAAAGCGAATGCCAAGATACTCGATCGCTGGAAACTCCAATCCTTTTGATGGCAGACATTAGAGACATAGCGATGGGCTACGTCCAAAGAGGAGTTAGAAACTTCGATACAATAAAAGACAAATTCATCTACGAAGGGAGTACTGACAATCCAAAAACAATTTCAGCACACAACGCCTGGATTTATGAAAATAAAAATTACAAACTGCCAGAAGGATTGACTGCCGAACTTCCGTCAAAAGTCCCAACAATCTGGTCACGAGTTAGCTCTGGCGGATATCTGATAATGTATCTCAACACAACGGGACTATTTAACTATAACTAACATGGAACAACAACCTGACTTAATTAAATATTTTCTCTACGCTCGCAAATCTTCGGAAGCTGAAGATCGCCAGGTTGCTTCAATCGATTCTCAAATAGACGAACTAAATAATCTTGCTGAACGAGAAGGTTTGGTAATTATTGAAATACTTTCGGAATCCCAATCAGCTAAAGCCCCAGGCCGTCCAGTTTTTAATAAAATGATTGAGCGAATCCATAAGGGCGAAGCGCAGGGAATAATTTGCTGGAAGCTCGACAGATTGGCTCGTAATCCCGTAGACGGCGGTAGCATTAACTGGATGCTCCAAGAAGGCATAATCAAGCACATAAAGACCTATGAGCGCAACTACTACCCAACAGACAACGTTTTGATGATGTCTGTGGAGTTCGGCATGGCAAACCAGTTTATAAGGGACTTAAGCCAAAATACAAAGCGAGGATTAAGAGCCAAAGCAGATCGAGGCTGGTTACCAGCTTATGCAACGCTTGGCTACATACACAACCCTTTGAAAAGAAAGGGTGAGAAAGAAATAATCAAAGACCCTGAAAGATTTGACTTGGTAAAGAAAATGTTTGATCTGATGCTGACTGGAAACTATCATCCGCCAAAAGTTTGGGAGATAGCAACCAATGAATGGGGTTTAATAGGCAAATCTGGAAAAAAGGTAGCCAGGGGCACAATTTACAGAATTTTCAGTGATCCGTTTTATTACGGAGCATTTGAGTATCCTCACAAATCTGGCAACTGGTATCAAGGCAGGCACGAGCCAATGATAACTAAAAAGCAATATGACCGAATCCAAGAAATAATCGGCCGAGGCAACCAAAGCCATCCGATAAAGCATAGCTTTCAATTCAGAGGATTAATCCGTTGTGGCGGATGTGGGGCAATGATCACAGCCGAAGAAAAATGGAAAAAGCAACAGAATGGCAATGTCCATCACTATATTTATTATCACTGTACCAGACGAAAAGACCCGAACTGTCACCAGCTGGGAGTAAGAGAAGAAGTGCTGCTTGAACAGCTCGCTGAGAAAACCAGTAAAATTGAAATACCACCGCAATTCTATAACTGGATGTTAGATGAATTAAAAAAAGAAAACTATACCGAAGGCCAGGATAGGAATAAAATCTTAGGCAACCTGAATAAAAGATATTCAGAATGTTTGGCAGAAATCGATGGCGTGATCAGTATGAGAGCCAAAAAAGAAATTGATGCAGACAGCTATAAAAGAAAAATGGAAATTCTTCTATTTGATAAAAAGAAGCTAAAAGAATTACTAGACGATACCGATAACAGGGTAGATAAGCAAATCCAAAATGTTGACGATACCTTTATTTTCGCCAGGGACGCCAAAACAGAGTTCGAAAGTGGCGACCCAGAAAGGCAAAGACAGGTTCTCCTAAACTTAGGTTCGAACCTCCTGTTAAAAGACAAAATAGTCACATTTTCAACGGAAAAACCATTCCTTCAGATAGAAAGAATGGTTCCTGAGGTAAACGCCATTCATAAACAGGTTAGAACCTCGAAAAATGGCGAAAATGAACGGGAATTGAGAGCCCTCTACTCTCAAAGTCCAACGATGCTCCACGGACTGGACGACGTTAGAACCTGTTTGCAAACAAAAAACCAGCCAGTTGGCTGATTTCTTGTCCTAAATAAATCTTCTTTCGAACACTTGTTTAGGTAGTTAGTAGCGGGATAAAGATATTGATTCTTCTCTTTATCCCGCTACCCCTTTTTTCTCCTAGGCGGGGTGAAATAGACTCAAAAGACGGCTGTGGAGAGTATTTACTAAACTCCTTCCTTCCACCAGATATTGGACTTCCTTGCAGAACATTGCGAAACTAGGCCGCTGATCCATACCGTGGACCAACTCAGCTGAAGTATCGCCCGGAATCACTTTCGGGTCAGTGGTGTAGGTCACTACCTTAACACCATCGGAAATCCGAAGACCGAAAGCGAAGTTATCCGTATTGAGCATTTCACCGGGCGTAGGGTCTTTGGGATTCTTTTGAGTGACGATTGTTTCAACTATTACGCCGTTAACATTCGCCCTGAATCCCCTTAAGGTTGTTCCCCCGTTATATGTTTTGAAAGGTGCTGGCGGTTGGTCGGTTGGCTCCCACTTTACCAAACCAGCCCGACTGGCATCCATGATTATCTCACGGATATGTACTAAATAAACCACACTTTTCTTAGCCACGTCTGTGACCTCCTTCTTTCATTATTAATACAATAATACCACATCTCTGTGGTATTGTCAATAGCAAGCTCCCTGAATTCAACTTGCAAATGCAATATTAAAAACCGCCTCTCCGGTGATTCTCTATCCAATGACATTAAAATATAAAGTGTTCAACGCCGAATGTTTAACAACTAGGACCGGGGGTTCTTGATGGTTCTAGCAATGGATCTCTCCGTACTTTATACAGGTATTGTTTGGTTTTTAGCAGTATTTCTCGCCTTCTTTCTTTTAAGTCAGAGAGCTTAACCCTAAATATGAAGGGATATATTGCATCCACTCCGTTAAAATAGCGTCGCCCTGCCCCACATCAAAAAAAGTAACCCCAAGATAGGATTGACTCACTTGCCCAACGCCAATCCACGCTAAAACATTGGCCAAAAACAAACCTCCTAAAATTATCCAAGCCTTTTTCATTTCTTTATTTCAGGCAAAGAGACTCATCACCCCTTTCAGCCCGACGAGGGCGGCAGCGGCAAAAAGCAGAATGGGCGGCAGGACCATGAATAAACTTAAAATCAGAAGAACGCCGGCCGCGATATCGAATAAACTGCCGATATCCGCTAAGAAAAGAATGGATTTAAATATAAGATAGACCGCGAGCCCGATCACTAAGCCGTGGGCCAGGGGCAAATTATAGGCCGTTCCGGCCAAAGCGCCTGCCGACATGAGGTCGAGTATGCCTAAGAATTTGATCATTTTAGTGAAAAACCAACAGTTCCGGTTTAAAAATCATGATGGCTCCCAAAATCAAAATCAAGACTCCGGCGACCAGGGTAGAATAGCGGTTATATTTGTCTGAAAAATTGAAGCGTGAAAGCGTGAAGAAGGCGACGCCGAAGACAATAAAATCATCGAGCATATAAAATAAATTATAGAAGGCGAGGTAAAGATAATATTGCAAAGTGCTGATGCCCTGGGCGGATAAAATTCTGGTGTAGATGACCGGAAAACCGGCTGAACAGAAAAACTCAACCAGGTTGACGCCAAAAGCTAAAACGATCACGCCCAAAACGGTGGCGGGCACGGCCGAGGGCTTTAAAACATTCTTCATCCGCTGCAAAATTTTCCCTTCCTTTTTCTCGTCCACGACCTTGCAAACTCCGGGCTTCCAAGTGATAAAATCGCGGATCCGCCAAACTCCGAAAGCAATGCCGAAAACGCCTACTAAAATCCTGGTTAAGGCAACAAAGCTCATCAATAATAGAGCATTCAGCCAAGCGGCCATAAAAAGGAAATACAGAAGCCCTTCGGCAAAAATAAAGATTCCTCCAACCAAGGCTATTTTCTTGCGAGATTTGGTTGCGAGCAGTAATGAAACCAAAACCACCAAAACCCACATGGCGCAAGGATTAAATCCGTCCAGCGTTCCCAAAACCACGGTCAAAAGGGGCAAAGAGATATTCTTGGCGTCAATCTCGCCCAAAAGAGGAATTTTGAATTTCGGAGAAGTGGCCTCTCCCCCGGCCAAACACGCAACGAGGCAGCTTTCGATGTCCTGGCCGACTTGTTCGTTAAAACCGACAAAATATCTGGTCGGCGTAAAGGTGGCGGGCACAAACCCCCGCTCCCTCTCGGGCACATTGTATTTTTGATAGAAATCTTTCAGAAGGGCCTGGTTGTCCGTGGAACCGGTGACTTCGTACGATTTAATTTCAATTGCCGGATATTTTATCTGAAGATTATTTAAAAACTCCTCTTCAGCGGCGCAGTGCGGACAAGTGGCGCTGTAAAAAAAATCTATCTGAACAGCAGCGGGCGCCGCTGAAGCAAAACCAGCCGAAACCAGGCATAAAATAAAAACAGGAATAATCCATCTTTGTATTTTTTGGGCGGCCATATTAGTGTTTTTATTATACCACGCCTTTCTTAATTTTTGTTTTAGCAAATTCGATCAATAAAACAATCACACCCGCAAAAAATAACAGCAGTCCCCAATGCGCCAGATTAAGAGGCACTACGCCTAAAAACTTTTGAGTAAAAGAAATGTAAGTAATGGCGACTTGCAGCGCCAAGCTGAAACCAATAGCGGCAAAAAGCCACTTATTGGACCAAAAATTCTTATACCGCCAAAAAGGGTGGCGAAAAGTTCGGCAACAAAAAATATAAAAAACGGAGTTGAAAGCGATCGCCATCATGGCCATCGTCCGGCCAAGATCCAAGTCGCCCCGATAAAGTCCGAAGTACCAAAACGCCGCCAAGGAGAATGTACCTGAAAAAAAAGAAATAAGAAAGATCAGAGAAATGCGGACTTTATCCAAGAGGGGCTCTTTGATTTTCTTAGGGCCATCAGCCATTACCTCGTCCTCTTTTGGCTCAAAACCTAAAACCAAATCTTCCGGTCCGTCACAAATAAAGTGCATCCAAAGAATTTGAATAATAGTCAGCGGCATAGGCCAGCCGAGAACAATCGAACCGAAAATCAGAAAAACTTCGGCAAAGGAATTCGAAAGCATGAAAAAAATGGTCTTCTTTATGTTTTCAAAAACTACCCTGCCCTCCTCGATCGCTCCCATGATCGTTTTAAAATTGCTGTCCAAAAGAATCAGGTCGGCAGTTTCTTTGGCCACTTCCGTGGCGGTGCCCACCACTATCCCGATATTAGACTTTTTAAGAGCCGGGGCATCATTAACACCATCGCCCGTCATAGCTACAACCTCGCCCGAATCCTGCAATGCTTTCACAATCATTAATTTTTGATGGGGAGTGATGCGAGCGAACAATACGGCTTCGTTCGCTCTTTTTTTGAACTCGTTTTCATTCAATATCTCGTTTTGAGAACCGTCAAAAACTTCATTTTCTTTAACGTGCAATCCCAGAAATTCCATGATATTTTCAGCCGTACGGCGATAATCGCCCGTCACGACTTTAATTTTAATGCCAGCTCGTCTGGCAATCGCCAATGCCTCTTTTACTTCTTGACGCGGCGGATCCCAAAGACCGATCATGCCCGCCCATTTGATAATCGGCATGGATTTAATGCTGATTTTTACCGATTCGCTACTGGAGATTTCCGCAAAACCCAAACCCAACACCTTGAGACCAACCCTCGCCCAATCGTCAATTTGATGCAAGGTTGATTTCTTTTCCTCCCCGGACAAATCGGACATCTCAACCATGATCTCAGCCGCGCCCTTCGCAAACAAGAAATATTGCCGATCCCCTGCTTTTATCGAGCGGTTGATTGTGGCCATGAATTTATGCTCGCTTCCGAAAGGCACCTCGGAGATCCTTTTATATTGCCCTAAAATCTCTTTAAGGCTGAAATCTTGCTGCTGTTCAATAAAATCCCAGCAAGCCGCCTCCAAAGTATCGGCTAAATCGTTGCAAAGACCCATGGCCAAAAGACCGCGCTCGCGATCAACAAAATCAGCCTTGCTTACTTTCATTTTGCCTTCGGTTAATGTACCGGTTTTATCCGTGCAAATAGTGGTAACGGATCCGAGCGTTTCGACAGCCAGCAATTTTTTGATCAACGCCTTTCTTTTTAGGGTTTTCTGCATAGCAATAACCAAAATCAAAGTAATCACCACGATCAATGCCTCCGGTATAATCGCCACCAAAGTAATGGCCGCCATTTGGGTCATTTGCCAAAAATCCCGGCCCGCAACAAGACCGAGACCATAGATTAAAGCGGAAAAGAACACTGCAATGTAAATCAATACGTGAGTCAGTTTCTTTAAACGCAGCTGAAGGGTGGTGGGCGGATGAACGGTTTCTTTAAGAGCGCTGGCAATTTCCCCCACCCCGGTGCTGACACCAATTTTGGTTACTTTAAAAACCGCCCTTCCAGAAGACACGATCGTTGCCATAAAAATTTCTTCGCTTTCTTTCTTTGCCACCGGTTCGCTTTCGCCGGTTAAAACAGCCTCATCAGCAGAAAAATTCACCGCCTCTAAAAGAATCCCGTCGGCCGGAATTTTATCGCCGATAGACACCAACACGATATCACCCGGCACAACGTCGGTAGCGTGAATGGTTTTCCGCCGGCCATCGCGGATTACCCTGGCCGCCGGCTTCAATAATTTTTTGATGGCCCGAAAAGTTTTTTGCGCTTTATATTCCTGGAAAAATCCGAAGACCGAATTTAAAAAAACTACCGAGAAAATAAAAACGACATCCAGGTATTTTTGGAGAGAGATGGAAATCGCGCCAACAACAACAAGCAGATAAACCAGGGGGTTCAAAAATTGCGCACAAAAAATTTTGATTGCCGAAATACCCCTCTCCGACGGCAAAATATTCGAGCCGTACTGAATTTGAAGTTTTTTGACCTCTCCGGAAGAAAGACCGACGTATTCCATAAAAAAATTTTGTCAGATTAAACGCGTAATGGCAAAAATGAAAACTGTGCCCAAAACAGTCAGCCCGATCAGCTTGAATGAACTGTGCTTGCTGTGCGCCTCGGGCAGAATATCGCTGCCGCCGATGTAAAGCAGAAAACCGGCGAAAAATCCCAGGTATAAAACCAGGAAATGCGGTGAAACCGTAAAAAACAGCGTGGAAATTGCTCCCAGAATCGGCGCCAGAGAATGTAATAATAAAAACACTCTTGATTTTTGAGGACTATTTTTATGGTTTAACATAAGCGTAACGGTGTTCATGCCATCCGTAAAGCCGTGAGAAATCACGGCCACGGCCACAAAAGCTCCTACCGAGGCGCTAATCTGGAAACCAAGCCCGATACTCACGCCGTCCATTAAACTGTGCCCGATCAAAGCTAGGGCGGAAATAACGCCCACCTGCGGATGATGGTGCTCGGCGTAATCAACTTCATGGGCGTGGTGAATCAAAATGGTCTTTTCCAGGATATGGAAAAACAAGAAACCGGCAACCAGGGCGATCATCACCGCCGTTGAGTCAAGATTGTAGATTTTTATTTGTTCGATAATCTCCGGAAAAATATCGAAACTGACCACTCCCAATAAAATGCCGGCCGCAAAAGCCATGATGAGGTGGAGTTTGCTTTTTAATTTCATGGCGAAAAACCCGCCCAAAAGAATTGAAAAAAAAGTCGCGATGGAAAAAATTATCTGTTCCATTGGATTATTATAACAAAAAAAGCGGATTGATGTTATCTCTCCGCTTGCTTACTATTAGTCGGATGAAGGCACGGGCCTGGGTTCCTGCATTTCCATGAGCTGCGCGCAACACTCCGCCCTGCCATCACCAGCTTTGGTCGCAAGCACTTCGGTACCGCAAATCACGCACCGATATCGCTTGCCAAGTTGGTTCTTGTCGCCCAAGGCAACGGCGCAACCGGACAGCAGCTCTACCGCGCTTTCCCCGACCACACCCTTCTTTTCGATTTCTGCGATAAGCTCTTTCTTATCATAAACAACAGCGCCCACTCCGTACCTCCAACCATCCGGCCGATTACCAATCAATTGTAAAGCCTTGGCTCTTCTTTCTTCTGCGCTTTTATCTGGAGTCATTCGACACCTCCTTTCTGTTTTTCTTATCATACTTAACAAGATTGTCAATTATCACTAAATACGGATTCCGGTTCTTCTTAATAATCCTGATTTCGCTTGAGAACATTTTTCGCATCTGAACTCCGGGTTTTTGTCGTCAGTTTTATCGTAGTTTTTTGTTTTTACCAGCCTGTATCCCCTTTTTACCTGGCCGCAATCTGAGCAGGTGATATTTTCTTCAACCTCCCATTGGCTTTCCAGTTTTCGGGAGGTAAAAATAAATTTATCAACCCAAAAAAACATCAGCCCGCCGACCAAATTGGCGATAACCGTCGCCGTCCACTGATTTAAAGCCGCCAGCCAAATCAAGGCAACGGCTAGAATCGGCGTGCTTAACTGCCACCTGACCAGATAAAGAAGATATCTTTTGAAACTGACGCTCATGTTCTCTTATTCTACAATGTTTAACCTTTAACGTTAAACATTTGGTGAATTTATGTTACCAGGATTACGCCGGTAAATATTAAAACGATGGCTAAGGCCTTAAAAAACACAGCAGATTTATTGAGCTCTTCTTTCAAAATAGAGGGAAAGAACACTGTCAGTAGTATAGTAAACAATAAAACAAAGAACGGCTGAAGAGAAGACAGCGCATTAACTAAAGTAACGTAGCCAAAAGACATTGCGATGATGCTAAACAAAATACCGATAGCGGTTAGCAATTCACTCACCGATATTGCAATAACGACTTTCTTCCCGTATTGCTTCACTGTTTTTATTAACTCTCCAAAATATAAACAGGCAATCGGTATTGAACCGATAAACATTCCGATGCTTTTATAACCGAAAATTGTCCAGAAATCTGCAAAGTTTAGCAGGTGTTTTGTTAAAATTGCGCTCATAGCGTTGAACACGGCAATCAAAACCATCCACCAAAAAACCTTTCCGAAACCTTTTTTTGAGAGGTTTTTTACCGAGATTAAGATAGCTCCGGCTATTAATAAGAGTATTCCGAGGTATTTTGATAAAGTAAGAACTTCGCCCAGGAATACGGCGGCCAAAATTAAAATGAATAACTGGGAGAGATAAGTTAGGGGGATCACCCTTGATGCTTCCTGAATCTGAATGGCTTTAAAATAGAGAAGATAAACAATTGTGGTAAAAATTCCGGTCAGAATTGCCAGAGAAAGGTTGAAAAGCGAAAGATAAGAAAATCCTTCGGCAAAAAAAATTGTAATGCCCAGAGCCAACCAAACGGCGCCGGTTATAATTACCGGAACCAAGGGTTTTCTGACCCACTTCGTCAAGATAGTTTTATCAATAATATTCGCAATAGCCCAAAGCAGGGCTGCTGAAATAGAAAAAATTACCCACATATTAAAATCATTATATCAGAAAACCGCCCCTCGCGGGGCGGTTTTAATCGACTAAGCGCGAGATACATTCGTAGCGGCCGGACCTTTTTCGCTTTCAACGACTTCAAAGGTGACGGCATCGCCAACTTGTAATTCATCAAATGTAACTCCCTTCAATTCTTTAGAGTGAAAGAATAGATCCTTGACTTCGCCTTCGCGAGCAATGAATCCGAATCCCTTTCCTGTAAGAGTTTTAATAGTTCCTTGCATGTGATTATTTTAAATATTACTGCTTCAGAGAAACTCGACTTATTCCCGTACTTTAAGTAGTACCGTTCTATTGTAGCTCATATAACACAAAGCGTCAAGGCAATTGTTTAACCTTTAATGTTAAACACATTAGGCCCTGCTGAGCTATTTCGTCGTCAAAAAATTATACCAAGGAAGCTGTTCCGACAACGTGTTGCCATTATCCGCATCCGCAGTGACGGTCTTTTGGCTGTTAAACGGAATAAACCCAAACAGCTTTCGGCGCTCTTCAATTGTCATATTATAAACCGCCTTGGCATCTTCTTCTCTTAATTCAATTGTTGTCGGCGTAAAACCAAGTTTCTCCGTCACCTCACTCGCCGACATTTTCACATCCGCACCTCCTACGCTTAATACATTTTCTTTAATCATAACTTCGGACGCATTCACTTCCAACCCCTTATCCCGAATAAGCACCCGGCTTTCCGTAGGTTCAACGCTCACTGGCCTGTCTCCAATATTGACAAGCATTTTCTTTTCCGTAGTTTTTACAGAGATATCGTCAGCTTTAATTTCGCCACGGCTTATTTTTACTTCTTTTACTAAGGCATTAAGCTCGCTTACTTCCAGCTCTTTTCTGCTTTTTATGAGATTAGAAATAAGCCCGTCTATTTCGTCTCTTAATGTTTTAAGTTCTTCTATCTGTTTTTCTTCCCCTTTTATGGAAACAGCTTTTTCAATCCTAGTTTTATAATAAGCGCTGATCTCTTGTCCAGATTCAACAACGACCGGCTTTACTGTTTCCGCGACAGACCCTAACTCTGTTATCGCAGTAATTCTCGGCACAATGGGTGTCTTTTCCTGATTGACACACTGCACTCTTACTTTTTCAATGCCGAGTGAAAGTTCTTGCGTGATTTTTTCAATTTCTTCCCGCGAAAAACCTTCTTTCCTTAAATCATCTTCCCCTAAATTACCAAGTTTTTTATAATAATTAATTTTATTTTCCCACTGCGCAACCTCATTGCAACGATCCATTGGTATGGCAACCGGTTTGTTTTCTGATTCTTTTGGCGGGGCTGCCACTTGCCACGCAGTTTGCGGATTATCGGCACAAGCTTTCTTTTGAGCTTCGATATATTGTTTCTTGGCGACTATTTGTCGGGTTATCTCTTCCGCTTTTATTTTATCGGAGCTTACTTTTTGTAATTCAAGGATAAGCTCATTGTATTGTTGCATCAACTTGTCGCTCATATAGCACACAGAAATCCATTCTCGCACTTCTGGTATAGGGTTTATCGGCACAAGAGGGGTTGACCTATTTCCGCCCTCAATAGCGTCTCCGGCATAAACAACAGGGGCCGGTACCGTAGGTTGAGGCATGGCATTCCCGTTCGAACAATGATTTACACACGCCTCTTTTGCATATTGATTCCATAGCTCTGCAGGTTTGCACGAAGTCGCTTCTCCCAAAGTAACTTCAAAACCATCGTAACATTGAGCGTAGATGTTTTTGTACACGCCGGCGCCGCACTCATTAGAAACCGCTGAAGAATTCACTCCGCATTTTGTTTGTGGGGGCAAGACGGCGGTTGTTTGCGGAGTAACAGTGGATGTAATTGGTGTTGTAGAAATCGCTCCACCCCCTCCTCCGGTATTACCTCCGAAAGTAGTTGTGGGCGGCGTTGTTGATTCTGGTGTTAGTGCCGGCACCGCTGTCTCTGGTATTACCGGCATTATTGGTTTTTGCAAAGATTGAGGTGCATCACAATGATTTGCGCAGGCATCATTCGCAGACTGGGTCCATACTTCGTAAGATTGGCATAAGGTCCCATCGCCCAGAGTAACCCCAAAACCATCATAACACTGAGCGTAAACATTTTTGTACAGACCGGCATCGCATTCGTTATAAAACTTATAATTATTTACTCCGCATCTCGTAGATGTCTCTATTTCTTTAGGAGGAAAGACAGTAGTTGACTGTTGAGCTGTAGTGGTAGCGACTGGAGTTTGCGCCAGTACAATAATAGGAAATATTATTAAACCGATAATAGATAAAATTGTTGCGATTTTCATATTGTTATTATACCAAAAAACCGCCTGATTGGCGATTTTCTGAACTTAGCCCCGCGGACTGGACGACGTTAAAACCTGTTTTGTGTGAGTTTAAACAAAAACCGCCCGATTGGGGGCGGTTTCTAAGGAAAATCGTTACTGGTAATTATTTGTTGAATAATTTTACCATCCACCCGAACAAACTGAATGTGCCTTCTTGGGTCTTGATGAAACTTTCAATCTTTGTCTGTTCCTGCTCTAATATCTGGACTTGGTTCTGAAGTTCCGTCTTATCCCCTTCATTCTGAACGTTTTCCATTAACGTATTTAATTGCTCCAATCTGTTTCTGGTCTGGACCATTTCGCTTCTCAACGTCCCCAAGTTCTTGTAATCAGAACCTAAAAAGAATGTCTTAACCTTGCTTCTTGTCTGAACCTTCTCCATAGCCTTAATAGTGGTGGTTGCCGATTGGTTCTGCTGCTGAGCAATAGCTCTAACCTGCGTTCCAACTCCTCCCTGCTTATTAGCAACCTGCAAAAGAGCTTGGATGGAATTCGCCACAGTATTGCGGTACTGCTCGGCGTTTACCTGTCCCTGTTGCGCTTTAACTTGTCCCTGAACCTCTCCTTGATTTTGGGTCTGATTTCCCGTTCCGCTGCCACCCTGGGACTGTTGTTGGGTTTGCTGCTGAGTTTGCGCTCCCGTGCCCGTTTGATTAACGGTCCCGCCCTGGGTTTGTTGATTAGTTTGTGTTTGAATTTGATTATCTTCGCCCTGATTGGCTGTTTGTGTTTGCTGTTGGACTTGGTTGCCATTGCCAGTTCCAGCGTTAGTGTTCAGACCGACAGCGTAGGCGTTAACCGCAAAAGCGAAAATAATCGCCACGATACTTAGTATTAAAATTTTGTTTTTCATATTTTTATGTTTCGATTAAGTTTTATTGCCGACCATTAATTAATAACCCCTATCGCCCTTATTTTACCACAATTCGTAATAATTTTACCACCTTGAGAACTGATATCAAAACAATCTGAATTATTATGTTGGTCAAAATTAAAACAATAACCATTAAACTCAAATTCATTATCAGGGGCCATTTAATAAAAAGGAGAATAATTATTATCGGCCAAATATTTTTTAAGTCCTGAATGGAGGGACCCACCATGGCTCCAACGTTCAGAAATAGTAAAAGCATCAGCCAACTTTGCCAATCAAGCAGATTTATTCGAGACAAGAGGGTTAACGGAGCAATCAAAAAACCTTGCCAATCGTAGAATTGAGGTATTTTAAAATAATTAACCAAATAATATTTATTGATTAGAAAAAGAAATAACAAACCGCCGACTATCGGCGCTAATGATATTAATAACTGTCCGATGAGCGGCAACTTCGGTTTAGAATGAATGACGTGGGGCTCTCTTGAAAAAATACTGCTCTCTATGATAGTTGCTCCGGTTAAAAGACAAAATATAATATGAGATAGTTCATGGATAAGGGTTCCAACATAAAACAGCAAACGAACTACTGAATAATTCAAATAACGCCAATTAAGCCAATTGCTAATATATCCCAATAAGGCAATCAAAATAATTAATATTCCTAAATTCATATTTAATCCATCTTACCAAAAAACCGCCCTTTTGGCGATTAGTTATAATAGAAAAAGAGTGCTCCCCTTGCGGGTTCAGAACCATCTTCCAGGGGGAGAACTGGAGGCTCCTCCTGACGCGGGCGGGTCGCTTTCAAGCAATCCCAAAATAGAGCAAAATGAGACAAATGAGACACCATAAGGGGTGTGCCGAAGTGTCTCATTCTAAGATAATTATTAACGGTTAACTACTATGTCTTTATCTAAAGAAGCAATCGACGAATTCAAGGTTATTTATAAGGATAAGTACAAAAAAGAGCTGAGCGATGCCGAAGCCAGCGAGGCGGCCAATAATCTGGTCGGATTATTCAAGGTTTTATACGACATCGCCAAAAGAGAACTCCAATGGAAGCACAGGCTCAAAAAGGAGCCCGAGGGCTTCCATTTGGACGGCGAGTACACTTGCTCGGTTTGCCACCGCCAAGTCGGCAAAGACGAAAACTGGTACGACCAATGGGGCATCAAATGCCTGCTCTGCCAGAAGGCGGTCAAAGATGAGCTTGTGCCCGGTTTCGCCTGCCGGGACAGTGATAGCCGGTATACGATGTGGCAGTTGGAAGACAAGTTCGGGATCAAGCATCCGACCGCAAGAAAACTAGTCCGGCAGGGAAAGCTTAAGGCGCGGATAGTCCCCTACGCCGACGGCAAGCCGTACGAATATGTTTTCCTAAAAAAGGAAAATCCCGATCTTATCGACCCGGACAGGAAATCCCCCGCAAGAAAATCGTACGACAGGAATTACAATAAGGTTATGGATGCGAGAATTCGCGAAGAAAAGAAAAAATTAAAAAAAGAATAAGATGGTTATTAACTGTTCTTTGAAAATGGCGAAGACATATAAAATCTTTGGGGTTGAGACGTTTTATCAAAAATATCTTTAATTTTCGGATCATATGAGGAACCGAAAAGAAATCTTTCTGCGCGATTAATAGTTATTTTATTAATCCATCTTGCTAGCGTGGGAGGTATTTCGCGATATCCGACTAAAATTTTATCTTCTTTACTTGGAGGATTTTTAGGATTTTCTGGATTTTTGCAAAAAAGAGCGGTTTTCACTCCTATGGGAAATAAAATTCCGGACATTAGAAATCCTCCGGCATAAAAAGGTGGAATCGTCGGATTCGCAACTAAATTGACCGGGTAATCCGATGTTATCAATTCAACAGAGGCAGATCTTAAAACAGACATATCTTTCATCATAACCGTCGGGCATATTGCGTCTCCTAATTGAATCGCCTGTTTAAGAAAATAACCCTCCCCGCCCATCTTGATCTCATATTTTTCACCAAACACAAACTCCTGCATTTTTTCAACACCGATATCGGGCGCACCTGGATTCCTTTTTTTAACTTCGTCGAGCGCTTTTGCTAAAGTTTCTTTATCCGAAGCAAGTGTTTGCATATGTAACTTTGCTAATTCTGCCGCCTGCTTCTTTAAAGAATCTCTAAAGGCCGGCGTTCGCGCAAATTGCATAGCTAAAAAATACGCGAGATCAGCTTTTTCCTGACTAGTTAAAATAGTTTGACTGGCCGCATCGTTTAATTTCTTCAACACCAAACTTGCCACATTTTCCATTTCTGCCAATGCCGACTCGAGTTGAGAATTATATTTTTTATTCTCGTCTATAAAAGAGTATAAGTGCCTTTCCCTTGCCGCGTTTTCAATATTAACTAAAATTGCTTCCTGACCACGTTGATACATCCAAATAAAATCTTCCTTTTGGGGAGATTCAAAAAACTTTAAATAAGCGTGTTTTGGAAGATAATGATGTTGAACTGGTTGGTTCATGGTTTTATTTATCAACCAATCTTTAGAAATTTTATTCTGATTTAGTTTTTCACAAAATCATCGATAATAACTGTATTAAAAAACCAAAACCCAGCAGTCCTAATCCCCACAGCCCCAATTTTTTATCTTTTAAAAATCCCCTTCTGGTATAAAAATATTTTTCCCCCTTCCTTTCCTCGCCCACGATCAAGTCATCATCGAGGTCTCTTTTAAGCTGTAATAATGGCCGGGCCAGAATACCTGTACCCAAAAGTTGTAATACTAAAGCAGCTATCAAAAAAATACCCCCATAAGATGGTATTCGTAAAACCGGTTCCCAAATATAATTAATTGGTAAAAATGAAAGTAAAAGTAATATTACAGCAATCGGGAAAAGCCAAAGTATAACGTTTATGATAAAATCATTTCCTTCCGGTTTTTTCCCGAATATTTCTGACCCCTTATTTTGCATTTCTACTATATATTTCTTAAATTTTTCGTCGTCACATCCCTCCCTTGCGATAGTTAAACTAATCTCCCGCCATCTATTAATGTGCTCACCGAGCCTTTCTATATAATACTTATATGTAACTTTATGACTTACCACTATTTTTTTATACCAATTTAAACCGAATATTACGGCTCCAGCAAAAAATAACTCACCTGCGACAAAAAGCCATATATTCCTAACAAGTGAGACTCCCGTAAATCCGAAGCCAGCAAAAACTCCTAAAACTGTGATAATTTTTAAGGGAAATTCGATAATTTTATAAAATAAATTATTATCTTCCGATGCGATCTCTCGCATCGTTCCAAGATCGCTATCTATAAATTCGTCTACTTTATTTAAATAATTTATTTTCTCTTCCATAAATTTATTCCTCAATTTAATTTTTTAAATACCGGGCAAATGAGTTTTCGGCAAGGTCTGAAAGTGAAAGAGGATATTTCTCTGGTATGTCCTCCTCAATACCACCTCCTTCAAGCCAGTAGGGATGATATGGTTCCAGCTCCCTATTGGTTAGAAGAATTAGTTTTATTTCTCTGAAGAGCTCTTTAAATAACGAAATCTCTTCGGGAAGAAAAGTATCGCTTGTTTTTGAAAAGATAATATAAACCCCCATCTCCCTGTTTAAGCTAGATAGTTTTTTTGCCACCTCTTTTAATTTATTGCAATCATCTTGCGTGATGCTTCCGCCTTCACTCTTACATTCACCGATACCAAATTCCATCTCATCACGGTTATTATGCTGAATCACACATAAATCAATTTCACATCCGATACCCGTACCATTTAGTTCCAGGGCCGTGGAATACATAAAGTTTGAATGGTCCGCTATTCGTTTTATGGTTAGAAGGGTGAGCAACACTGGAATAGCCCCCTCTTGATAGTTATCTTTGGCAAAGAGACCACTCTTCCTAAATTTCCAGTCACCTCGAGTCTTAAGATGGACGCTGGTTTGATTTTGACCTCCGCAATACTCACACGTCCAAAAATCGTCAATATTTTTGAGAGTAAGCCAATTTTTTAGATTACACTGATTACACATCAATTCGAGGCCGGCTCTGAAAAAATCTTTTTTTAGTAAGTAGTCGAAAACGGCACTACTGTCTAACTCTGCCGTCTTTCTCGCTTCAATAAATAATCTTTTATGTTTCTGAAAGTCATTTTCATGAATTGTTTTTGTCGCCTCCCCGCGGGTTACAGAACTACTCGGATTACCTTCCTGTAGTATTTTTCTGACACCCTTTATTTTCAAAACTCGCGCGTCTTCAAGTCCTCCTATTTTTTCGATAACCTTTCGGGCAATAAGTCCAGGTTGGCTTGTTTGTGCTTTTATATCGGTGAGATCAAAAAGTTTTTCGATAAGGACTTGTTTTGATATGGGATAGAGATCTAGCGAGTCATCGTTGACTGAAATAATTATAGAAAACCCCTCTTTTTCGACCCTTAATGACCAAGGATCAACGACAATCTCTCGACTATAGAACTCGTTAAGTTTTCTGATTCGTGGCAATTTAAGAGTATAACCAGGGTGACCAAAGTCCCCATAAGAATCAACGATCACGCCGAATTGTTGATGACTAATTTCAATATCATCTTCATTTACCAAAAATGTTTTCTCGGGCAACTTTATATTTACCATGTATTTGTCGTAAGCAGGTTCTATATGAGTTGTTGCATTTTGCCATTTAAATACTTGATACGGAGGTTGAATGTTTAAACCATTCCAAGAATATTTAGAAACGTGGTCCCAGGCCACACTTTTTTTAGAAGTTATTTTTGGAGCCAAAGAAGTTATCAAAGTTTCATCATTAATCTTATGATAAATCGTTAATCTGTCCTCAATATTGGGGCGACTATTTGGGTACGAGTTTAGAAAATCCAGGAAAGATTGCGCAAAGGGTAAACTTCTTTCCCAATAGTCTTTCGCTAAATACACAATACTAATATCAGCTGCGCGAATATTCCAAAACGATAAAAGGTCATCGAAGTTATTGGAATCACCTATATAAATACCGTTGCCGTTAAACCTAACCCCCGTTGCATATCCTCTAAGCTCGGCACCGGTTAAATCAATTGGACCAAAGCTTTTTCGAGGATTCATTGTCAGTTTGTCCCCGGGAGATATTTCTTGCTCTTGCGCATGTAACCCCTTAAGAAAAATTCTTTTGTAGTCCCATTTTAAATCTGGTTCCGTAGGAAAAAATCCAAATTGGAGAGAAAAAACATCAGCCAGTGGATCCGTTTCTCCCCATTTAAGGAGCAAAAAGTTACTTTTGTATACGCTCGGCTTGCTTTTATACTCTTTATCCCAGAAGAGATCAATAATATTCTTCGAATCTAATAAACCCGATATTTGCTTTTTTGTTTTCCAATCTTCATAAAATATCTTTTCGGCGTAATGACCCGAGTCTCTTAGAAATGGGTACCTTGCCACAAAAGCTTCAATCTCAGGAGACGAAGTTACGACATAAAGTAGGTCAACTGAAAAAAGGTCCATCAGTTGTTCTGCAAAAGCGTTATCCCCCAAAGCTATCGGAATAATGGGATTATATATACCGCCCCATAACAAACAATTGATGCCGGCCGCTTTCTTTAAGTCCCCGATGATTCCTTCTCTGACCAGGAATCCCACTCGTAGGGGTTTATATTTAATTGAAGCTCGAGAAAATGCCATATTTACCTATTAATTACTTATAATTATTAGCCCTCAACAATTTTTATTTCCTCCAGCGTAAGGCCGTAGAGTTATAAATTTCTTTGTCGGTTTTAAAAAATCTGGGGAGATGTTTACAACTTTTGGCTAAATTTTGATCATTTATCGAACCCTGAAAACAAGTTCTCATTATTTTTAGGAAATTACTTGCTTAGTTTAATTCTTGCACTAATGGCATTCTTCAGAATTTCTTTTAAATCAGCAGAATTTTTATATTTATAACATTGATAATGTTGCACATAAAATTCAAGCTGAGGATTCTTGCCCAAATCATTTTCACGATAAACGTATACTGCCTCAATACCCAAACCATGAGCGAAACCGGCTTCAAAAAAGACACTACCCCTACTACCAGTTAAATCAACGACGACAAAACGACTTTGCCGTATTTCACCGAGTGCTTTGTCCATGATTTTTTCCGAAAAATGTTCATCTCGGATGCAAATCGGTTTAAAATTACAATCCGTGATTGCTGCTTCAATTGCATCAATACTTTCATTCATAGATTCATCAAACCAAATAGCGATAAAGCCTTTATTAGATTCTTTATTCTCCTTCCAAGGTGAATTGGTAAGATCCCAACCATCAGCTAAAAGCGCTATTTTTACCATTCTAACTTCGCCACCATGGATGACTCCTATTTTTGCGAGTTTCTTTTCGTTCATTAACGCAAAGAGGGCCATTAGTTCTGCGCTATTTTTTGCATAAGCCAAGGGTACAACCGTTTCTATATCACCCAACTCAACTTCCTGACCAAAGTATTCTGTTTTTCCTCGCAAACGCTGTAAAAGTTTTTGTATTTTTTCTTCTATCCGGTTTACATCTGGGATAAGGTAGTGTTTCAAATTTTCTTCAATATTTTTAACCATAAAAACTGGCCTATTGCCACCAGTCTCGTAGAGTTCTCGCGCTAAACCAGATAATATGTATCCGACCTCACCGACCCTCTTTTTTATATCTTGGAAATCTCTGAGGAGTTCCCAGCTTACCTCAAACTCCCCACAGCGTTTACACTGAATGAGATCGATATCGTTTCCGCCACGAGGATATTTTTTAAATTCGTGGAATCCACAAATTGGACAATGTGTAATATCTCCTATCATATTATTTTAGGTTGCTCTCTATGATTTTAATCTCCTCCGGTGTGAAGCCGTAGAGTTTATAAACCCCTTCGTCAATCTTTTTATCAATTTTTTCAATTTCAGCTTTAATTAAATTCCATTTATTGGAATTTTCTTGGTTTTTTTGAAGCTCCTTATTAAGTTCAAACATTTTATCAACTAGAATAATTACTTGTTTCTGCTGACTTTTATCTCCGATACAAATTGGGATCCTCAAAAGTGGCTCCTTATCAATCTGTAATAAATCTCCCTGTAATTTACCTCTATTTTTTAACCAAAAATATACAAGCTCAGAATTTAGAAGTCCAGTAAGAAATTTAAGATTTGCCCTTTCGGTTGAAATAACGAAATACGTTTGCGAAACATAACAAGCGAAATCAACATAAGAAAATTGTGGTCGTTCGGTTTTTCGTATAGAAAAAATACTCGGCCCCTTAAAAAACTTCTCGTCTCTGGCACGATGCAGACCAAATGGACCGAAATCAGACGTGATTATTCGGGCATATTTTTGCAGATGCTCTTTAATCTTTGGGTATTTATCTATATTTTTATTTACTTCTCTATTACTATAAATAACCCAAAGTTTATTTTTGCTATTAGCAAAATATCTCGATACTTCGTCGGTCGTGTAAAAAGGCCTTATAACCTCGAGCTCTTTCTTACTAAGATCCAAATTTTTAATTTCATCGGTCTTTAAGACAAATATCCCTCGCCCAACTTCTGCATTTTTTATTGATAACAGGTGTTTGTCTATCACATATTCTTGCGGACAAACTATTCCCTGCCCAACTTCTTTTTCTTTTAATTCGAAATTTTTCCTCTTTTTTATTTTATTTAGAATTGAGTTAATTTTAGAATTTTCGAATGTAATATTCTTACCAACCAATTCTTCCGGTTTAATATTAATCTTCGTTTTCCCATTATAAAGTTCGGTAATTAACTTATCTTCCGCGATATTTTTATCAATAACTCTTAAATAATCGACGTAATATTTAGGACCGGGATTACCCTTTTCAAATGAAAAAATCATTGTTTGTATGCCCGCATCTTCAAAAACTTTATATTCTCCAAAGTCGATAAACGACCTTAACTCGCCTTCTTTTAAAATTTTATCCCTAAAAATACTCGCTCCAGTATTACTTACCCAATTATTTTGAGCAATAAAACTTAGAATTCCACCCCCTTTAAGTAAATCTATCGCGATACAACCAAACAATGTCCATATATCCATTTTCCCTTGATAATACGGACTATTATGTAATTCATCAAAAACGCTTTTATTAACAAATTCTTTTATGTAAGGCGGATTGCCGATTACTACACTAAAACCACCCAGTTGAAAAACTTCGGGAAACTCTTCTTTCCAGTCTAATAAAAGTGAATTACCATTTTTAATGTGGTCGAGAAACGGCAATTTATCTCTCTTATCTAGGGCGTTTATTAATAGATTCAATCTTGTTATCTCAACCGCCTGCGGATCTAGATCTACGCCATAAATATTTTCCATCAGGATTTGAATTTTTGTATAGATATTACCAGGCGCTCCAAACTTCTTATATTTTTCATTGATCATTTCAAGCGCCTTAATGAGAAAAGAACCTGAGCCACAAGCCGGATCCAGAACCTTAATCTTTTTAAGATCTTGGACATTTCTGCACTTATCCAAAACCGGCCCCAGGGCGTTTTTAACAATATAATCCACGACAAAACTCGGCGTATAATAAATACCGTGCTCTTTACGTTTTCCGGCATCTTTCGCGACAGTTAATCCTTTCCTAGACTTGGCAAGTCTGTGTCCCAGATAACCCTCATAAACAGCTCCTAAAACATCTGCCGGCATTACCTTAAAATCATATTCGTAATATCCGACTTGGCCATAAAGAATGTTTATAACACGCTCGGTAACTCCGCTGTATTCCTCCCATTTTTCAAAAGGATGTTCGCTAAATAAATTAGAATTGTATAACCCATCAAATTCTCTAAACTTTTTAACCATTGATTCATATAGTTTTCCGTTTCCCAACCTCGCTTCCCTCGCTAGCGGAATCAAAATCTTATCCTCCACCCCCCTATCTTCGGCAACCCTGATGAAGATAAGCCTATCTAAGAGCTTTTGCACGCCCTCATCTATCGAATCGGAGTTTTCTTTTTCATTCATCTGACCCAACTCTTTCGTAAGCATGTCTCGGCACTTTTCTAAGTCCTCATACAAAAGAGAGGTTACTGGTATTTTTTGGAATTTCTTCCCGTGCGCTTCGGCGTCTTTATTAAGAGAATCGTTCTGGAAAGATTCTTTCGACAAAAGCCGAAGTTGTTCAAAACGACTTAGATATTCAGTGTATGGAATTTCGAAATAAAGCTTATCGGCGAGAGATCGTTTTATGTCTTGGGCGTTAAAAACCATAATACTCTCAAAATCTGTTAATATGGCCCAAGTCGCCCCTTTATTCCAAGAATAACGTATTGTTTGATTAGCAAAATCTTCATTGTGTAAATCAACGCTTAATTTCTTAGCTTCCAAATAAAACTTAATCCTATCATTAAGATAGAATCCATAATCTACCCTGCCCGAAGACATGCTTTCTTCAGCGGTAACCTCCTCTTTATTATAGATATCCCAACCAAGGACCTCAAAAAGAGGTAAAATAAAATCTTTTTTGGTTTCTTCCTCTGTGTATGACTTTAATCTGCCAGCAGCCTTGGCTTTTTCGTACTTTTCAATCAGTATTTTTATTTTCTCCTTAACTTCTTTTTGCATGTTATTTTGAGATTTTTATCAATTTTAAAATCTCCGATTTTTTATATCGCCTATCTCTCCGACTACCAAAACGGATGGCTTTAAGTACACCATTGTTGTCCCAATTTCTAAGAGTATTCGGGTGGACATTCAAAAGCTCGCAAGTTTGCTTCATCGTTAAAATTTCTAGTAATTTGTCTTTATTCATGGTCTGATATAAAATAAGGTAAACTTACCATTAGTTTACAATGATAAAAAACAAAAGTAAAGCAGAAAAAACTACGAATAATGATTGGTATTTCAAAATCCTGGACCAAGATCGCAAAAAGCGGAATACTGCTGTGTTCTATAAGACGCAGGCTTTCCGCAAGTTATGGAATTCTGTCCAAGGACTTATCTTAAAAGAATCGTTTCGGGAAAAAATTAAGGGGTTGCGCGCTAAATATAAAATCCCGAAAAATGGATTCCCTATTTCCGATAAAGCATGGACTCATCCCCCGAAAGAATGGGCCCTATACGAAAGCGACTACTTTAAACGATCCCATTCTATGGTAATGATACGGAAAGATATAAAAAATCTATGCCCTGACGGTTTTCCAGAAAAAGATTTCGTACCTATCCTTGAAGACTATCTATTTTATAATCATTTATTACTGTCACCGAAACCAAATTCTCATAATCTGGTTTATGTGACAGATTTAAAAACGAAACTGGATTCGCTTGGCCGTAAGCTTACCGATAACGATATAGCCACTTATCCTGCGGCTATTTTAATAAGCCCGTACGCCGGAGAACGGGATATTTTAGACTTTGTTAAAAAACTGTACAAAACTGAAATTGAACCGATTCAAAAAAAATACAAAAATCCGGATAGCCTAATCGGCAAGTTAAAGAAGCGGAATAAAATCAAAAAAACGAGAAACCAATTTATTTATGAAAATAGGTATCTTCCTTACAAAAAATTAGCGCATTTAGTCAATAAAAATTTCTCTGGCCACCAAGTAGATGAAGGGTCAGTAGGCAAGATCATTTCTCTAGAAAAGAAAAGACGAGAATAAGTGTAGTACAGAAAATTCTTATACTAATTATCATCGATTTTCTAAACTGGCATAATAAGCCAGTTTTTTATTAATTAAAGTGCTTATAAAAATATGACAAAACTGCAATGGCATACGGAAAAGAGAAAAGTTAATAGTCTTAAATATTACGACAAAAATCCGCGCGTCATGCCCGATAAAAACATGAAAGATTTAACCAATAGCTTACAGAAAGTGGGACTGGCGGAGATACCGGCGGTTGATGTTGACGGAACTATAGTGGCTGGCAATCAAAGAGTCCGGGCACTTCAGGCTCTCGGCCGAGGTGAAGAAAAAATTGACGTACGACTTCCTAATAGAAAACTAACAAAAACAGAATTTAAATTCTACTTACTGGCAAGCAATCGCATAAGCGGCCTTTGGGATTTCGATGCTCTCAAAACTGACTTTAACATCGAAACTCTTTTGGCAACCGGTTTCGACACTGACGACCTAAGCAGGATATTTGACGATAATCTTGAGGTTGAAGACGATCATTTTGACGAGGATGCCGAGTTGAAAAAGATCAAAAAAACAGATATCAAGCCCGGAGATTATTTCGCTCTCGGCCGCCATCGCCTACTTTGTGCCAATGCTCTTGAGCCTACAACCGCCCAAAAACTCACAACTGGAATCCAGATAGATATGATCAATGACGATTTACCCTACAATATCGGGCTTTCGTACGACAAAGGTGTTGGAAATAAAGGTCGCTACGGCGGGACAACGAACGACAATAAAACCGACGGAGAATATCGGACCTTTGCAAAAACAGTTATGCAAAACGCTCTTTCAGTGGCAAAACCGGATGCGCATGTATTTTTCTGGTGCGACGAAAGGTATGTCTGGCTCTTCCAAGAGCTATACAAAGAACTCGGGCTTGATTCAAAACGCCTTTGCATCTGGATTAAAGACAACGCTTCCCCTACCCCGCAAATTGCCTTCAATAAAGTGACCGAGTTTTGCGTCTACGGAACCCGGGGTAAGCCATTTTTGTCAGACAAAGTAAAAAATCTGAATGAATTACTAAACAAGGAAATAACCAGCGGCAACAGATTATCGGACGACATTTTGGATTTACTGAATATATGGCTGGTAAAAAGGTTACCCGGTAATGAGTATCAGCACCCAACCCAAAAGAATCCTCAGCTTCATGAAAAAGCACTACGACGGTGTACTCGTCCAGGAGATGCGGTGCTCGATTTGACTTGCGGAAGTGGCAGTCTTTTATCGGCCTGCCATCAGTTAAAACGCACGGCTTATGTCTGCGACTGCGAACCGATCTTCTGCCAGCTCGTTATTAATCGCTTTAAACAAATTTCACATGACAAAATCAAAAAACTCAATTGAATACGGAACAATTTTCAAATTAGGCAACCACTACTTAGCCTACGGTGATAGCCGCGACAAAGAATTAGTGGCGCGGCTTGTCGGGCAACTTAAGGTTAAGGCTGTCATCTGTGATGTTCCTTATGGCATTGCTGTAACAGAATCAAAAGAAAATTTTCAACCGCTCTCTAAAAATAAACCTATTGTTAATGACCATATTCAAAGCGATGCCGAATACCAGAGATTTACTCAAGATTGGATCGAAGGAATTAAACCGCACCTTGCCAGGAAAAATGTTTTCTACATTTTCAATAGCGACAAAATGATTTTTGCTCTTCGTGAGGGAATGATCCGGGCGGGATTGAAATTCGGACAACTTTTAATATGGGTTAAAACGCATGCTGTTTTGGCTCGCATGGACTATACCCCACAACATGAGCTCATCGCTTACGGCTGGTACGGTGCCCATGAATTTCTTAAATCAAAAGACAAAAGTATTATTGTTTATCCGAAACCCAGTAAAAGTCCGTACCACCCCACGACAAAACCCATTGGCCTTATCCGCAGACTCATATTAAACAGCACCCGGATCGGAGACGTGGTGTTTGACGGATTCCTGGGATCGGGTACCTGCTTATTGGCTTGTGAACAAACCAAACGCATCTGCCTTGGAGTTGAAATTGATTCAGAATATGTCGAAACGTCGATTCGGCAATTCGAGAAATTAACAAATATTAAAGCTAAACAAATTTTATGAAACAAAATAAAATTAAGAACTTACTCGTTGGACAACTGAAACAGACACCGATTATCCAAATAGCCTGTAAAAAGGTCGGGGTCAGCAGGGCTACCTATTATCGCTGGCGGATAAATAAGAAATTTTCAAAAGAGTCGGATATCGCCCTGTCCGAAGGACTGAAATTGGTAAATGACATGGCAGAATCGCAACTCTTATCAGCCATTCAGGAAAAAAACATGACCGGAATCATCTTCTGGCTAAAACACCGCCACCCGGCTTACGGGAATAAATTGGAAATTTCGGGACAGCTCAGGCACATACAAGAGGACTTAACGCCAGAGGAAAAGTCTTTAGTTAAAAAAGCTTTAAAACTTGCGCTTCCAGCACAAGACCAACATGACTAAATTAACCCACGAAAAGATCATCGAAAAGATGATCAAGGATAGAAATTTTAGAATTGCTCTTTGTCGAAAAAGCCATTATTGGTTTTTCCATTTCTACTTTGGACAGTACGTCAGTTATAAAACAGCGGAATTCCAGCGAGAAATGTTTCGGATTACTGAGGATGAGAAAACCAATATGGCCGTGATAGTGGCTTTCAGGGGATCGGCCAAATCAACGATCTTCACTCTCTCTTATGTCTTATGGTCGATTCTCGGAAAGCAGAATAAAAAATTCGTGATTATTCTTGGCCAAACGCAAAAACAAGCCAAACAATATCTGATAAATATCAAGACGGAGTTGGAAAAGAACAGAATGCTTGGCATAGACATGGGGCCCTTCTGGGAGGAGTCTGATGAATGGGGAGGATATTCCCTTGTTCTTTCAAAGTACGGGGCAAGAATCAGTGCGGCTTCCAGCGAACAAAGCATCAGGGGCATCAAGCATCTGCAATTCCGTCCCGACTTGATTATTGCCGACGATGTGGAAGATTTAAACTCGGTCAAAACCCAGGATGGCAGAGATAAAACGTATAATTGGTTCAAGGGAGATATTATTCCGTCGGGTGACACCAACACAAAAATAATCGTCATTGGGAACCTACTTCACGAAGATTCCCTGCTCAAAAGATTACAAGGAGAAATCAAAGAAGGCGTATTGAATGGCATTTATAGAGAATTTCCGTTGCTGGATGAAAACGGAAAACCCTTGTGGCCGGATAAATTCCTAAGCGAGGATGAGATTAAAAAGGAAAAAATGAAAGTTGGAAACGAAATTGCTTGGCAAAGAGAGTATATGTTGACGATTATTCCCGACACAGACCGAGTTATTAATCCTGCATGGATTCATTTCTATGAAAATTTACCGATCGATTTGGAATCTTTTATGTATGCGGCAACGGGCGTGGATTTGGCAATTTCAGAAAGTGAAAGTGCTTGTTATACCGCCATGGTTTCTGTAAAAATCTACGGCCAGGGAGAGGATATGAAAATATACATCCTCCCCTACCCCTTAAATGAACGGATGGATTCGCCAACAACATTAAAAAAGGCCAAAGAGATTTCTGAGAAACTTGGTGAAGGGCAGAGAACCGAACTGTTCATTGAAGATGTGGGTTACCAACGAGCGTTTATCCAAAACCTCCAAAAAGAAGATTATCCGGCGGTGGGATGCCCGACCCTAGGTCAGGATAAAAGAGCTAGGCTTGCGACAGTGGCTCCGGCGATAGAGAACGGAACAGTCTTATTCCCGAAGCAAGGAGTTGAAGTTTTGATCAGCCAACTTATCGGCTTTGGAACGGAAAAATATAACGACTTGGTAGATGCCTTCGTGATAATTGTGGGTAAGGCGATAGAAAATAACAGACCCAAACCCGACCCCTTTCCCGATCAAGGAAGTTCAAGTCACAGTACAATCTTTGGAAATATTATGAATAGACAGTTTTAATTTTAATCGTTACTGAATATTAGCAAGAACGTTACATCCTGTACCCCAATCAAGATTAAGTTTGAATTCTTGATTTAGGAAATCGCACAGACTTGCCTGGTCAAAATTCGACCAGTTAATTTTGGCGTACGTATCTTTATCCATAGCGTACGTCAAAACAACGCTATCTTTTATGTTTCCATACTTATCGGTGGTTTGGCTATAATACCAAACAATAACATCGTATGCATTAATAGCAGATTGGAATACTGTTTGGAATAATTGCGACGATAACTTACCAGTATCTCGGATTAACGCGCTCTTGTTATAAAAACTACCGATCCCAACACTTACAGTAATCATTTTTGTGCCAGCCGGCCTATCAGTATCTGTTTTTTCGACCTCTGTCCCCTTATAACTAAAATCTGTACTCCCAATAGACTCGGGAATGCTAGATTTAAGACTGTCTTCCAAGATTTCTTGATCCGTCTTCGGCGCAACTTGAGTCGCCTCAGCTTCATCTTTTACAGAAGCTTCACTAGTTTCAACCGCTGGTTGAGTTGTCTCTGGATTTTCGGTTGTAACGGTTGGTTTATCATCGCCACTAGATGAAATAGTAATAACTATAACGACAGCCGCTCCCCAAAACCACCATTTTTTCCAAATTGGTTTTTGAGTTTTTATTTCGTTTGTCATATTTTTGATCATTTATTATGTTTTTAAAAATTGTTTCCTGGACCTTTTGGCGGAAAACATAAAGCTGCCCGCCGTGATGACTTGCGTCACCCATACTAGTTTCCCAGTATGACCCATTCCTGAGTGCTCGACGAGCAGCTTGATATCAGGAATGGGTTTTGGTGCCATGCCCCACAGAAAATCTGTAAGGTTTAGGCGATATTAAATTGTTAATTTATCTTAACTTGTTCGACCTTTAGAATCAACTCCACCCTAGCTTAATCGTGGGACCTTGCGAAGTCCGAGTTATCAACTGAGGGGGCTGGACTACCTGGCGCCGTTGCGTCATTCCTTTGTATTGAAAGGTCGAATACGTCATTAACCAATCAATACAAATATGGGACAAATTGCAACAATAAAAATCACGGATCAGCGGTCTCCTCTCGTAATTGCGCCTGTCCGCTACTGCCTTTATGCAAGGAAAAGCACGGAATCAGACGAGCTTCAGGCCCTATCGATTGATTCGCAAGTCAAAGAAATGCTGGCTATGGCCAAAAAAGAAGGACTGGAAGTAACTGAAATAAGAAAAGAAAGCCACTCGGCCAAAGATTCCAGCCAAAGGCCGGTCTTCAACCGGATAATCGAAGACATAAGAAACGGCCTATTCAATGGGATTCTGACTTGGGCGCCCGACAGGCTGAGCAGAAACGCCGGCGATTTAGGATCTTTGGTGGATTTGATGGACCAAGGACGGCTGACTGAAATAAGGACTTACGGCCAAAGATTCACCAATAACCCGAATGAAAAGTTTCTGCTGATGATTTTATGCAGCCAGGCAAAGCTGGAAAACGACCACAAAGGCGAAAACGTAAAACGGGGGCTGAGAGCCAAATGCGAAATGGGATGGCGCCCCGGTGCAGCTCCTCTCGGATATATCCACGATAAATTCGTGGCAAAAGGACAAAAGAAAATTCTTACAGATCCCGTAAGAGCTCCTATTATGAAACTGATGTTTGAAAGGGTCGCTTACGAACGAGCAAGCGGAAGGGATATTTTGGACTGGCTCAATAATGAAATGAATTTCACAACAAGGACCGGGAAAAGAATCGTCCTAAGCGGAATTTACCGGATGCTCAAAGACACCTTCTATTACGGAGAATTCGAATACCCCGTAGGAAGCGGCAATTGGTACAAGGGAGGTTATGACCCGATTATCACCAAAGAACTGTTCATGGCAGCTCAGGCGGAGCTTACCGCTCCCCCACGACGCCATCCCGGCACTAACGACTTTGAGTTTACCCGACTCCTTTATTGCGGTTCATGCGGATCGGGAATCTGCGCCGAAGAAAAGTTCAAGCATCAGAAAAACGGCAACACCCACCGCTATGTCTATTATCACTGCACAAAAGGCAAAGACAGAAACTGCAAAGAAAAAGCAATCCGGGAAGAAGAACTGACCGAACAACTTCTAAGGGTCGTTGATAAAATTGATATCGATGAAATCGGAACCAGAGGAAAAATCCTGAGAGAAGTCCAAAGATACAGAAAATTCAGCTACCAAGTTTTAAACCAGGAATCAAACCTCAATAAAAGATCGATCGATATTGATATCCGCAATTACGCAAAATATATCCTCACCGAAGGATCAAAGGACGAAAAAAGAGAATTGCTATCATGTCTGAGAAGCCGTCTGGAAATAAAAGATAAAACTGTTTATCTGAAAATCCAAGGCAGGGAAAGTCTGGAAAAATAGATAATAACAGGTATAATAAATTAACAATTGAATATTGCCTAAACCTTATGATTTTCATAAGGCATGGCATAAAATCCGGTAAAGGCTATTAAGCTCGTCGTCAGAGCGCCTTTACCGGTCATATCTCGAAAGAGGTATGGGTCCCGCAAGGGATCGCTGGCGGCGAGCTTTATGTTATACCGCCAAAAATATTAATAATTAAAAATAAAATGACAATTTTCTTAATCATTTTGGGCGGTATATTCCTCGCCCTAGGATGCAAATATTTATCTTCCAAAAAGGCTAAAAAACTAATGGAAGAACGGCAAAAAAGACTAATTGATGAATTAAACGAGTTTGGCAATCAGGTTAAATCGCAGAACGGACTTAAACCGATAACAAGCGATGTTCTTCTTAAGCAAGGAGAGGATGCTTATTTGGAAACGCAAACTTCCTTATCGGAAACCAGGGCGATTAGACATTACCAAAGCGGCATGGCAGGGTTTAGAATCGCCAAAGGAGTTTATGTCGGAGGATCCAGGGGCCAGGCGGAAAGCGCGCCGGAATGGCGAATCCTGGATAATGGTAAATTAACTTTAACCAACAAAAGATTGATTTTTGACGGATCGAAAGAGAATCGGGTAATGTCGCTTGGAAAAATCATTTCCATGAAGCCGTGGAATAATTCGATAGAA